>Ga0126309_10000614_pt1 | contig 11940 bp, 15 predicted proteins | sample Plot56_FD_92541 | JGI IMG/M metagenome (GOLD analysis project Ga0126309, IMG submission 92541) | Serpentine soil microbial communities from UC McLaughlin Reserve, CA, USA - Plot56 | ecosystem: Environmental > Terrestrial > Soil > Grasslands | place: USA: UC McLaughlin Reserve, Lake County...
CGGCGGGGGAGGTCCGTCTCCTGCGCCTTCTCGAGGTCCTTGACGGCCCTGCTCTTCTTCCCCATCCTCTGCAAGACGAGGGCGCGGTTGTAGTAGGCGAGACCGTACGCGGGGTCGTCTTTGATCGCCTGGGTCAAGACTTCTACGGACTCCTCGTAACGCTCCGAAGCCCCGAGGGCAGCCCCTAGAAAGGCTTTGTTACGGGCGAGCGGCTTCTCCTCCACCAGCTCCCTGTAGAGCTCTACAGCCCGTGCGTAATCGCCGCTCCGGAAGGCCCTGTTGGCCCTGCGCTCCAGGGAGGAAACGGAGAGGAAGCTGGCGCCGACTATGAAGATACCGGAGGCGGCCATCCAGGCCAGGAGTGCCCACCCTTCTCCGTAGCCCTGGACCACGAACAGGCTCAGCACCATCAAGAGCAGAGCGAAGAATGGGAGGGCCCTGCGTGTGAGATCTCCCCAGGCCCTGGCCCTCGCCAGGTCGCGGTTGGCGGCGTAGATCGTCTGCCAGCTCACGAAGAGGAGCAGCAAGATCAGGACTACCGTTATCGCTCCTGTGCCCACATTACCCCCTCAAGAGCCGACCGGCGCCGGCTCGAGGCTCTCCAGAAGCTCGAGCGAAGGGGCGACCAGTCTATCGAAGTCCTCGTCAGAGAGAGCGGCCCGCCTCCCTTCGACGGAGACGGGTTCGTGGAGCTCGCTCCAGGACTTGCATCCCCCGTACTCATCCCTGTACGGAAGCTCGATCGTTTCGGGAAGCAGATACGTGCGCAAGACAAGCACCGTCAGCGGCTTCTTAGGACGCCATTTGAAGCGGCTTTCGGCGTACTCGGGAGTCCACATGTGGTGCTGCTCGAGCGCCGAGAGCTCTTCGGCCTCAGAGATCTCGTAGGCGCCTTCGACCTCCGCGATCGAGGTGAAGCGCAAGGGTCCGTCGTCGGCGAGGTCGGGGATCTCGTCCATCAGGCCGCGGTATTCCTGTTTCAGTAGTTCTGGCCGCTGATGCTCGTAGCCGGGGAGGAGCAAGAAGCGCGTCCGCGGCACGGCGAAGGCTTTTTCCCTTATGCCGCCCTTCCTGACGACGAGCGCCGTCTCTCCGCGCTCCAGCGCCCTTACGGTGACCGCCCATTCCTTGAGCGCGTGCTGTAGAGAATCCAAGACATCACCTCTCGTATAATGCGACCGTTGCACCAGGGATTATATGACGAGAGCGTTCCGGCTTCGATAAAGGAGGCACAGGTGAGTAAGCAGGAGACGCCGCACCGCGTAGAACGAGACTCGATGGGGGAGGTGAAGGTCCCTCGCGAAGCCCTCTTCGGCGCCCAGACCCGCCGCGCCCTGGATAACTTCCCCGTAAGCGACCTCCGATTCCAGAGACGGTTCATCCAGGCTCTCGGCGCCATAAAACTCGAAGCCGCCGTCGTGAACAACGAGCTGGGGCTGCTCGACGACGAGCTCATGGAGGTCATCGTGGAGGCGGCTGAGGAGGTCGTGGAGGGACGGCTAGACAACCAGTTCGTGCTCGACATCTTCCAGACCGGTAGCGGCACCTCAACGAACATGAACGCCAACGAGGTCATCTCCAACCGGGCCATCCAGATCCTGGAAGGCGAGCTAGGCTCCAAGAGCCCGGCCCACCCCAACGACCACGTCAACCAGGGCCAGTCTTCCAACGACGTCATCCCGACCGCCATCCACCTCTCCGCACTCGTCGCCATCAAAGAGGACCTGTTCCCCGGCCTGCGGAAGCTCCAGGAGGCGCTCGAAGAGAAGGCCCGCGAGTTCGACGACGTCGTCAAGACAGGGAGGACGCACCTCCAGGACGCCACCCCGATCCGTCTGGGCCAGGAGTTCCGCGGCTACGCGGGCCAGATCGAACGCGGAGTAGAGCGTGTCGACAAAGCCGCGGCAGACCTCGCCGAGGTCGCACTCGGTGGCACCGCCGTCGGGACCGGCGTCAACACCCACCCCGAGTTCGCCTCCAGAGTCTGCGAGAGGCTCAGCACCCGCTTTGGTATCGAGGTACGCGAGACGGAGAACCACTTCCAGGCCCAGAGCGCGATGGATGCGGCCGTTTTCGCCAGCGGCGCTTTGAAGACCGTCGCGGTGAGCCTGCTCAAGATCTCCAACGACATCCGCTGGCTCGGGGCGGGCCCCCGCGCCAACCTCGCCGAGATAGCGCTCCCCGAGGTGCAGCCAGGCTCCTCCATCATGCCAGGCAAGGTGAACCCGGTGATCGCCGAGAGCGCCACCATGGTCGCCGCTCAGGTCATAGGCAACGACGCCACCATCGCCCTCGCCGGAGGGAGCGGCAACTTCGAGCTAAACGTGATGCTTCCGGTACTCGCGTACAACCTGATCCAAAGCATAGAGATCCTGGGCTCCGCCTCGTCCAACCTCGCCGACCAGTGCGTCTCCGGCCTCAAGGCGACCGACCGCGGCCCCGAACTGGTCGAGCAGGGCCTCATGCTCGCCACGGCCCTAGCCCCCGTGGTCGGCTACGACAAAGCCGCAGAGATCTCCAAAGAGGCCTACAAGACCGGCAAGACCATCCGCGAAGTAGCCCGCGAAAAGACCGACCTCTCCGAAGAAGAGCTGGACGAATTGCTCGACGCACGTAAGATGACACAGACCTAGAACCCGAGGGTAAGAGGTCGCTCATGTTCCGCTATTGTTAGAATGAGCGCATGGATGTTGTCCGCCAACAGGTTACCGCAGATGAACTGCTGTACATGCCAGATGACGGGTTCCGTTATGAACTCGTGCAGGGAGAGTTGCGACGGATGAATCCTGCGGGAAACGTACACGGGCGCGTTGCGATGAGCTTCGCCTGGCGCCTGGCGCGGTATGTCGAAGAGAATCGGCTCGGCACCGTCTACGCCGCCGAGACGGGTTTCAGGCTTGCGAGCGATCCCGACACAGTGCGCGCGCCGGACGTAGCTTTCGTCAGCCGGGCCCGCATAGAAGCACTCGGCGAGGTTGAGGGGTTCTGGCCCGAAGCGCCGGATCTAGAGGTCGAGGTGATCTCACCTGGGGACAGCTACGCGGAGGTCGAGGAGAAGGTCTTCGACTGGCTCGATGCCGGTACGAAGATGGTCGCCGTGATCAACCCGCGCCAGCGTTCGGCCACCGTGTACAAGTCACCAACCGACATCACCGCTCTCGCCGAAACCGACGTCCTGGCCGGTGGAGACGTCGTGGCCGGTTTCGAGCTCGTGGTCCGGGAGATCTTCGCGTAGCCGTCCGGATGTTGCGCCCTGCGACGGAGTCCCGGTTATAATGGGCGGCCAGGGAACAGGAGTGACGAGCATGATCCCTACGCCGACGACACCAGTTGATGTGCCCGAGCCGGGCTCCGCGGAGGAGCTCAGGCGCTTCGCGGCCTTGCAGGCGAAGCTAGGGCCGCTAGCGCGACGGGTACTCTCTGATCCGCGAGCCTCCCAGACGGTCGTCGTGGTGCCGAGCCTGACGCTCGACATCGAGGAGATGGCGAAGATCGCCGGTGCGCACCACTACGAGGAACGGCTGCTCTGCATGCTGATGCTCTTGCGCCTGCCCCGCACCAACGTCGTCTACGTCACGAGCCAGCACATCGCGACGGCCATAGTGGACTACTATCTGCACCTGCTGCCTGGCATCCCTTTGCGCCACGCTCGCAGCCGGCTGACGCTTCTCTCCTGCCACGACGCCTCCGACGTGCCGCTGACGCAGAAGATCCTCGACCGTCCGCGCCTGGTGGAGCGGATACGGTCTGCGATCACCGACCCGGAGGCGGCGCACCTGACCTGCTTCAACAGCACGGCGCTGGAACGGAGCCTCGCCGTCCGGCTGGGCATCCCGCTCTACGGCAACGATCCGCAACTTAACTACCTCGGGACCAAGAGCGGCAGCCGCGAGGCGTTCAGGGAGGCCGGGATCCCGTTGCCCGATGGCTTCGAGCACCTGCGCGACAGGGACGACGTGGCCGAGGCCCTCGTCGAGCTCAAACGCCGCAAGCCCGAACTGCGAAGGGCAGCCATAAAGCTGGATGAGGGTTTCTCGGGCGAAGGGAACGCGGTCTTCCCCTACGACGGCGCGCCCGAGGGGAGGGACCTCGCGCCCTGGGTTAGGGACGAGTTGCCGAGGCGTATCAAGTTCGAGGCCGCGGGAGAGACCTGGGAGCGTTACGGGCGGAAGTTCGAGGAGATGGGCGGCATCGTAGAGTGCTGGCTGGAGGGGGAGGAGGTGCGCTCGCCTTCCGTGCAGTGCCGCATCAATCCCCTTGGGGAGGCGACCATCGTCTCCACCCACGATCAGGTTCTGGGAGGGCCTTCAGGCCAGATCTTCCTCGGCAGCACTTTCCCCGCTGATGCCGAATACAGCCGCGATATCAAGGAGGCCGGAAACAGGGTAGGGAAGGTGCTCAAGGAACGCGGTGCCCTGGGACGGTTCGCCATCGACTTCATCTCCGTCAGGCGCGGGGAGGGCTGGGAGCACGCTGCCATCGAGATCAACCTCCGTAAGGGCGGTACCACGCATCCGTACCTGATCCTACGTTTCCTGACCGACGGGACCTACGACGCGGACGACGGACTGTACTGCACGCCGACGGCGAAGCCCTGCTACTACTACGCCTCGGACAACCTCCAGAGCCCAGCATACAAGGGTCTGACCCCCGATGACCTCGTGGATATAGCCGTGGACAACGGTCTCCACTTCGACGGCGCGTCCCAGCAAGGGGTCGTATTCCACCTCATCGGCGCACTCTCCCAGTACGGAAAGGTCGGCACCGTCTGCATCGGTGACAGCCACGAGAGCGCCCAGAAGTACTATCGGGATACTGTCGCGGTTCTGGACCGGGAGGCGCGGCGGTAACGGAGGCAGTCGAACCGGTCTAACCGGCGAACAGCGTGTAGGCTCCGTATGCCAACAGTGCGGCGAAGGCGAGGACGACCACGAGCTTCAACGCGGCGGGCGAGACTCTCCAAACCCCTTTGATCCAACGTCCCAGTCTTCCCAGCCTCACGCCTACCCTGTCGAAGAGGCGGGCGAGGGGCAGGAACTCGCCTGCGAGCAGCCAGAGCCCGATGGCGATGATAATGTAGCTCGGGCCCGGCGTTGGAATAAACACGAAGCCCGCGATTATGAGTATGGGGCCACAGGTGAGGCTGAAAAGCCTCCAGTATCTCCATACCAGGCCCTTCCTGCGGCGGCGCTGGTGGAAATGGTAGCGGCTCTGGTAGCGGTGGCCCTCGTCGATCTCCCTGAAGGTCCGCCAGTGACGCCAACCCGCCCTCGCCGTCTCGATCGCACGTTTGATGCGTTCTAACCAGGCCATCGACGTAGTTAGAACAACCAGACGCTAAAAAGCAAGAGGTAGGCGACGTAAACGAGCGCTGCGACACAAAACGCACTCATCAGGACCACCGCGATCTTGCCCAGAACAGAGGCGCGCCAGACCCTGTGGATGAGTCGCCCGAGCTTCCTCAGCCATACTTCGAGCCAGTCGAGGAAGCGGGCCGCGGGGAGGACTTCGCCGGCCAGGATCATGAGCCCGATGAAGACCGTGGCCCAGCCTGGACCAGGCAGGGGGGCGAGGATTAGGCTGCCGAAGGCGATGACGGCGCCGAGGGTGATCAGGAAGATCCTCCATACGATGTGACTCTGTTCGTCCTGCCGTCGCCGGCGGTAACGGTCCTTGAAGCGTTGTCCCGGCTTGCTCTCCCTGAACTCTCGCCAGTGCTGTTCTATCTGCTCGAACATATATAGATCATTCCCCATCGGGACCCGTTTGACAACCTGGCTTGAATCCAACCTCCCCTACGCGTGGTTTGTGAGGATGATTTCGCGGAAGAAGCTGGACCCCGATCTGTGACCTGACGTGCACATGTCAGCCCCATGCGGTATACCGGAACCGTAAAAACATACGAGAAGAGGAATGATGGAGAGGAACAACGGTTCATCGCGCACGGAGGTCGCCACGCTCGGGGGCGGCTGCTTCTGGTGTCTCGAGGCGGTCTACCAGGAGCTGCGGGGTGTCGAAAAGGTGGAGTCCGGGTACTCGGGTGGCCACGTGCCGGACCCGACCTACAGGGAGGTGTGCGCGGAGACGACGGGACACGCCGAGGTCGTGCAGGTTACGTTCGACCCCGAGGTGGTCTCGTACAAAGATATTCTGGAGGTCTACTTCACCATCCACGACCCGACGACCCTCAACCGGCAGGGCGCGGACGTGGGGACGCAGTACCGGTCTGTGATCTTCTACCACGACGCCCAGCAGAGGCGCGTCGCTGAAGCGGTGATCTCCGACCTCGAGTCCGAGGGTATCTGGAGCAACCCCATCGTGACCGAGGTGGCACCGTTCGACGAGTTCTACGTCGCCGAGAACTACCACCAGAATTACTTCCGCAACAACGGCTTCCAACCTTACTGCCAGGTCATCATCGCGCCGAAGGTGGCCAAGTTCCGCAAGCAGCACCTCGACCGGCTCAAGGCATAGCGCCAGAAAAGCTAGCCGGAGAGCCCGCCCAGCCCGAAGAGGTCGTCCTCCTGGCTCTGCTGCAGGGCTTCGACGAGCTCCCCGAGGCCGCCCATCCTTACCCTCATGGGACCCTCACCGGCCGGCGGCGGATCGATGGCTACGTAGTCGACCTCGTCCCCGACGGACTCGAGCGCCCTGACGAGGCCGGCGCCCGATACCTCGACGGGCTCGAATCCGGCCCCGAAGTCCATGGAAGCCACGAACAGTGCGGCCTTCTTCTCCGAGGCGAAGAGCGGCACGGCGGTGCGGTCGTCCACCAGGATGGTGAGCGGCCTGGCGCCGGGGACTACCTCCTCGAAGAGGAGCACGTAGGGAGGTTGTGGCATCTCGTTCGAGGCCACGGCTCAGGAGGGGCGGGGGGCCATCGTCGCCAGGATGACCAGGTTCTCCTGCGTCTCGTTGCGTACACCATGGGGGTCCCCGGCGCGGGCTATGACGGCGTGGCCTTCGCCGAGATCCCGCTCCTCCTCGCCCACGGTGAAGTGGCCCGTACCCTGCAGGACGTAGTAGACCTTGTCCGAGCCCTCGTGGGCGTGGACCTTCTGGGTCTGACCAGGAAGAAGGCAGTAGGCGTCGTAGAAGAGATACTGCGAGTCGAAGAGCGCGTTCTTCCTCATCTTCTCCTCAGAGAACGCTACGGCTTCCGAAACAGCTCTGGTCTCCATGAAATCTTCCCTTCGATCTTCTGGTGATGTCCACTCCAGCATCCCGGCGGCTCGGCCCTCGACCCGTGAAGTGGACGGTTGCCAGCTACGGTTCTACGGTCCGATCCGAAACTCCTTCGGGAACTTCGTCAGGTTGCGGCAGCCTTCTTCGGTTACGACTACGAGGTCTTCTATGCGGACGCCGCCGACTTTCGGGTCGTAGACCCCAGGCTCGACGGAGATGACGTCGCCTGGGATGAGCTCCTCCTCGACCAGAGAGACGCGGGGGGACTCGTGGATCTCCAATCCCACCCCATGCCCCGTGCCGTGGAAGAAGCCCTCCGTGAGCGGCTCACCCTCCTGCTGGTCGTGGACGTTCGTCTTGTAGCCCGCCTCGTGCAACACCTCGGCGACCTTGCTGTGGACGTCTCTACCGTTGACGCCTGCCTTGATCATGGAGAGCGCCACCTCCTGGCTCTCGAGGACGGCGTCGTACATCTCCTGCAACCCCTCGTTAGGCTCGCCCTTGACGAAGGTGCGGGTCATGTCGGAGTAGTAGCGGGTTGAGAGGTCGATAGGGAAGATGTCGACGATGATGGGTTCTCCTGCCTTCAAGGGGCCATGGCCGCGCTCGTGCGGGTCGGCCGCCTGCGGGCCTCCGGCCACGATCGTGCCGTCGGCGGCGCATCCGCGCCTGAGGAGCTCGACGTCTATCTCGGCGCGCAGCAGCTCGCTCGTAAGGGTCTCGCCACGCCATTGCAGGGTACCGTCGTCCTTTGTCCTCGACTCCTCCAGGATACCGACGGCGTCGGCGCAGGCGGCTTCGACGGCGTTCTGGGTCTTCTCGATGTTGGAGATCTCCTCCTCCGTCTTGGCGCGCCTGAGGCCGTCGAAGAGTTTGCCATCGGGCGTGAGGGTGACGCCGCGGGCGCGCAACTCGTCGGCGTAGACGACGCCGAAGTCCGCCGGCACGAGGACCGGGGAGTTCGAGGCGCCGAGCTTTTCGAGGAGGTTCGCCACGGCCGCACCGTAGGCCCTGGCGCCGCTCTTCAGTTCGCGGCTGAGGTCGAGGATCTCCAACTCCTCGTGGGAGAGTAGTTCGTCCACGGGAGCCTGTTTCTCGGCCCGCCCGTACTCGAGGGAGGAGACGGCCAGGTACTTCTTGCCGGCCACACGAAGGCAGATCACAGCGTCAGGCGCGAGGAACCCCGAGAGGTGGTAAGCGTCGGCGTCGCGCTCCGGCGCCCCGATGACCAGCAGGTTCTGTCCGTTGTCCTTGCTCATAAACGTCCTTCCCTAAAATGGTACCGGCGCCCCATTCTACTATCGTACCGGGGGAAATCCCTCCCCATTACCGGATATAATCGGCGCTGAGATGCACAAGCAAAGGGACATGCACAGCAGGGTGGAGGACGCGCTGGACAAGGTGCGTCCGGCGCTTAGGGCCGACGGGGGAGACGCCAGGGTCGTAGCCTGCGACGAGGAGAACGGCTCCGTCAGCATCCAGATGCTCGGGGCCTGCAAGGGATGTCCGCTCTCGCAACTCGACTTCGTCTACGCTATCGAGAGCCTCATCCGACGCGAGGTGCCCGAAGTGCGAGAGATACTCGCGGTGTAGCAATTCAGCATTTCAGCACGTCGTCCCGTAGCCTCGCCACGAGCGTCGAACCCGACTGCCGCCGGTAAGCGGTTCGTCGTGCGTGGCGGGGCAGGGTCCGGAACGGCAGAAGCTGACATGCTGACAAGCGAGGGCCTGGTAAGGCCCGAAGCGTGCTGAAGTGCTGACAAGCGGAGGCGCAGCCGGAGCGTGCTGAAAGGCTACTGCCTTTCCTGCGGTGCAGCGCGCAGGGCGCCAGGTGGGAGGGCCTTCCTGGCTTCGGAGAGGGCGTCGATCGCCTTATTGCGGCTCCGGCGGAGCCTCACGCGTCTGAGGAAGGAGGCATCGGGGAGGGCTTCGTTGGTGAGGTGGGTCAGGGTGATCATGTCGTTCGCGCAAGCCCGGTAGCCCAGGGCGCACATCTCGACGCGGACCTCGTCTGAGGGTGACTCTTCGAGGGCGTGTTGGATCTCCTCGGCCCGCTCTACGATGGCGCGGGAGAGCGCTTCGGGGGAGTTGGGGGCGGGATCACGGGCCCTGTAGCCCGCGATAGCCTGGGGCGAGAGACGGTGTATGCCGTAGGCAGGACCGCCGAACCTGCTGCGGACGATAAACGCCACAACGAGCGTCAGCGGGATTACGGGGAGCAGGTACAGTACGAGCCCGCCCCGCGACAGGAACTCGAGCGCAGCCAGGGCGACTACCTCAGCCACCAGTATCGAGGTTAGGTAGAGCTTGAACATCGCCTACGGCACCTCTCCGCCACCATCTTCGAGGGACCTAAGTCTATGTTTCGGAGAGCGATTTGGCAAGCGCGATCCTGACGGTCTGTATAATCGCGCCTATGCAAGAAGATCAGGCGCCCGAGTTCGACCTGCAACGTCCCTTCGCAAGCGCCGTCGCGGTGCTACGGACCGTCCTCTTCTCCCCGAGGAGTTTCTACCTGAACTTCAAGGTCGAGGGGCCTCTGAAGGAACCCACGGCCTTCGTGCTGCTGGTCGGCGCGGTCTCAGGCATACTCGGTGCCGCGGTCGCCCTCTCCTCCAACCTTCTCTTCGGCGACTTTGACGCCGGAGATCTGCGGGCGGCGGTGGTGGACGCCGTCCTCGTTACGTTGCTCTCGCCGGTCGGGGTTGGCGTGGTGGCGATTGTCTACCTTCTCTCCATCACGACATTCGTCGGGAAGGTATCCGGCTTTACGGAGGTCTACCGCATGGCGGCCTACGCCGCCGCCGCCCTGGTACTCGCATGGATACCCATACTTGGCGCCTTCGCGTTCACCTATGCCCTGATGGTGTTGATGGGAATAGGCATCCAGAGCGTCTACAGGACTTCGTTTATGACCGCTGTCGTCACGGCCTTGGTTGGCTTCGTGCCCGTCGCTTCGGTTCTGGTCTGGCTCACCATCTCCGAGGTGACCTCCTAGAGAGCGCCTCGTACTCACGAAGGTCGCACTCCACCCTTCGCCAGAGATCCTCGGTCATGTGGCGTGGCTTCTCGCCCGGTTGACCTCCGTAACGCTCTACGATAAGCCGGCGCGAGATGTCGAGGTAGGCCCGGCGCATCGAAAGCTCGACGGGTACGGTCATCTCTCTGGGGAAGACGCGACAGGTAAGGTCCTCTCGCGGACCCAGCGGTGGCGGCTCCATCCCGTGCTGCCTCTTCGATCGGATCCTACGCTCCCATCGCTCCCGTAACGCACGCATCTCCGGGCTGTCAGGGGCTACGTTCAAAGGACCTGACTCGAACGGGTCCTCCGGGGTGAAGCCAAAAGAATCCTCGAAGAGGCGGACCGCCTTATGGGCGCCGCGCGCCCGCAGATACGCGTACTCGCTCCTCAGCAAGACGAGCTGAGCATCATAATACGCGCCGAGCCCTTCCCGCGTCGGACGCTCCGCGTCGAGACCGCGCTCCGCGAGCCGCTCCCGTAGGACGCCGGCACGACTCCGCAATCTCGACCGCTGTCGCAGGAACAGCCCGCCGCCCGTGAGCAGGCCGGCCGCCAGAGGTATCACCGCCGCGAAGGGGCCGGCCCACGTCGTGCCGAACACGGGCGCAGAGAGCAGCACCAGTGCCCCGGCGATGCAGACGACCGTGAAGCCCAGCTTTGTAGCCCGCTGCGCACCACCTCCTGACTCCGGATAGAGGCGTCCCAGCTCGTACCAGAGCGCGAGGGTTTTTTCGTCGGGGACGGTCGATGTGCGCGGAGGTTGCACGCCCTCTATTCTACCCACCATGACCAGCCGTCCTCAGGAACTCGCCCGCGCCCTTACGAACGCGCTCAACCCGTTCGCCATCTTCACGGTGCTCTTCGCGCTGGTCGCCCTCGCGGAGGCCGGTGCCTACAGAGGCGTCATCTACCTGACGGTGGAATTGCTCGCCGCGGCGGTCGTCGCAGGTTACGTGCTCCTTATGCGGCGGCGCACGCGGGTGGTGGACTTCTGGATCTCCACCCGCGCCGAACGCCTCACGCCCGCCGTGTTTCTACTCGCCGCCTTCGTGGCCCTGCTCGGCGTCCTCGCGCTCCTCGCCTCCCCGCAAGACCTCTTCTTGCTTACCCTCTCGATGGGCCTCGCGAGCGCGGCGGTCGCCGGGATCACACTGCTCTGGAAGGCGAGCGCCCACTGCACCGTCGCCGGACACGCTGCTGCCGCAGGACTCCTGCTCCTCGGCCCCCTCGGCTTCATCTTCCTCCTCGCGCTGCCGCTCGTGGTCTGGTCGCGGGTGATCCTCAAGGCGCACACCCTGCCCCAGGCGCTCGTTGGCGCGACGGTGGGAGCAGGATTCGCGGTTCTCTTTCTGGTATAGAACCAGCCTGCCGAAAGGCGGGCTGGGTAGTGACCCCACCGGGATTCGAACCCGGGTTTTCGCCGTGAGAGGGCGATGTCCTTGGCCTCTAGACGATGGGGCCTTGCCGACGGGCAGGGGAAGATTCTACCCGACGGTCTCCGCTTCGTCAAAGCAACTCGAAGCGGCTGAGCTCTCTCCATGGTCGACTTTCGGCAAGACGAAATGCTGATCGCTGAGAGCGGAAGCCGAAGGCTGGAGCGTGCTGAAAGCTGACGGCACTATCTGCTGAAGGCAGATCGCTTTAGACCGGTAAGCGCTGCATCTTCTCGGCGGCCTCCCCGGCGCGGAGCAGGCTGCGCCCGCGGCCGAGAAGGTGCATGGTCTCAAAGAGGC
>Ga0126309_10000615_pt1 | contig 11904 bp, 10 predicted proteins | sample Plot56_FD_92541 | JGI IMG/M metagenome (GOLD analysis project Ga0126309, IMG submission 92541) | Serpentine soil microbial communities from UC McLaughlin Reserve, CA, USA - Plot56 | ecosystem: Environmental > Terrestrial > Soil > Grasslands | place: USA: UC McLaughlin Reserve, Lake County...
CGCTCTCGTGGCTGTCGCCGATGCAGACGGTGCCCACCTTACCGTACTGGGAGAGGGCCCCGATGAGGTGGAAGACCACGCCCTGCTGGGACGCGCCGTCGAAGTGGAGGCCGTTGTCCACAGCGATGTCAACCAGGTCGTCCGGGGTCAGGCCCTTGTAGGCGGGGCTCTGGAGGTTGTCCGAGGCATAGTAGTAGCAGGGTTTCGCCGTCGGCGTGCAGTACAGGCCATCGTCCGCGTCGTAGGTGCCATCGGTCAGGAAACGCAGGATCAGGTACGGGTGCGTGGTGCCGCCTTTTCTGAGGTTGATCTCTATCGCAGCGTGCTCCCAACCATCCCCACGCCTAACGGAGATGAAGTCGATGGCGAATCGCCCGAGAGCGCCGCGTTCCTTGAGGACTTGCCCCACCTTCTGTCCGGCCTCCTTTATGTCGCGGCTGTACGCGGCGTCCGCGGGGAACGTACTGCCGAGGAAGATCTGGCCAGAAGGTCCGCCCAGGACCTGATCGTGGGTGGAGACGATGGTGGCATCCCCTAGGGGGTTTATGCGGCACTGCACGGAAGGCGAGCGCACCTCCTCTCCCTCCAGCCAGCACTCCACGATGCCGCCCATCTCTTCGAATTTCCGCCCGTAACGCTCCCAGGTCTCGCCCGCTGCCTCGAATTTGATCCGCCCGGGCAACTCGCCCCTGACCCAGCGCGCGAGGTCCTTCCCCTCCGGACATCCATCGTAAGGAAAGACGGCGTTGCCCTCGCCCGAGAAGCCTTCGTCCAACTTTATGGCGGCCCGGCGCAACCCGGGCTTGCGGCGCTTGAGCTCGACGACGGCCTCGACCACGTCGTCCCTATCGCGCAGGTGTTCGAACCCGTCGGGTAGCGGGATCCCGGCCGCCCTGAAGGCTTCGCGGCTGCCGCTCTTGGTCCCGAGGTAGTTGAGTTTCGGGTCGTTGCCGTAGAGTGGGACGCCAAGCCGCACTGCGAGGGTACGTTCGAGCGCCGTGCTGTTGAAGCAGGTCAAATGCGCCGCCTCCGGGTCGGGGGTCGCCGATCGTATCCGCTCCATCAGGCGCGGGCGGTCGAGTATCTTCTGCGTCAGCGGGATATCCGAGGCGTCGTGGCAGGAGAGGAGCGTCAGCCTGCTGCGGGCATGGCGCACGGGGATACCAGGCAGGAGGTGCAGATAGTAGTCCACGACGGCCGTCGCGATGCTCTGGCTCGTGACGTAGATGACGTGGGTGCGCGGCAGGCGCAGGAGCATCAACATGCAGAGCATCCGCTCCTCATAATGATGCGCGCCAGGGATCTTCGCCAGCTCCTCGACGTCGAGCGTGAGGCTCGGCACCACCACGACTGTCTGGGAGACGCGCGGGTCCGAGATCACCTTCCGCGCCAACGGCTCGAGCTTCTCCTGCAAGGCCGCGAAACGCTCCAGCTCTTCGGCAGAACCGGGGACCGGAGAGCCCGGTTCGACCCTCCCGGCAACACGAACGTCAACCATCTTCGCCCCCTACACGGTGATCACGAGACCCCGAAGGGCCTCCGCTATACTCCTCCATGCGCGACCTTTCCCAGATCTCTCGCGCTCCATGCCTTCTCTTATGTTAACCGCGATGCGGTATGCGTTACAAGATTGGGCGGCTATGTCCTTCGCGAGGCCCGTCGTCACCTGTACGGGTCGTGGTCCATGTACTCTGCCAGCTCGTAGGAGATCATCGCTCGCTCCTCGGCGATGTAGTGTTCGATCGCACGCCTGAATGAAGGGTGACGAATATCGTGCGCGCTGTAGGTAACAACCGGCAAGAAGCCCCGCGCCAGCTTGTGTTCGCCTTGCGCCCCTGCCTCGAAGAGCGAGAGCCCGTGCGCGATGGCGAAATCTATTCCCTGATAGTAGCAGAGCTCGAAGTGCAGGTTTCGTACCGACTTCGTCGTGCCCCAGTAGCGACCGAAGAGCGCCGCCCCCTTGAAGAAGAAAAGCGCCCCGGCCACAGGACGGCGCGTGGGCTCCTCGCGCGCGACGGTGAGCATGACGCGTTTCTTCATCGTCTGAAACACCTCGTCGAAGAACGCGCCGGTCAGGTAAGGGCTGCCCCACTTCCGGTCGTACGTGTCCACGTAGTATCCGTACATCATGGCCGCGTGCTCGGGGCCGAGCGCGTCCCCAGTGAGGTACTCCACCTCCACACCTTCTAGCTGGCGCCGCTCGCGCGCAACCTGGCGGCGGCGCTTGCTCGTCATCGCGTCGAGGTAGTCAGCGAAACCTCCATAGCCGCGGTTGCGCCAGTGGAACTGCAACGAGTGCCTGACGGCGAAGCCGCTGGCCTCGAACTCGCCCAACTCATCCTCAGGCAAGAAGAGCGCGTGCGACGAGCTCACACGTTGTTCGTCGCCGAGCTCTCGCGCCGCGTCGAGCAGGGCGCGCGTCACCGCCGCACGGTCGACGTCGGGCCGCACGAGGAGCTTCGGTCCGGTCGCCGGCGTGAACGGCACGGCAGAGACGAGCTTCGGGTAGTAGGAGAGACCGTGCTCGTGGTACGCGTTCGCCCAGGCCCAGTCGAACACGTACTCGCCGTAGGAGTCCGTCTTGAGATAAAGGGGCATCGCGCCGAGGACGCGTCCCTGATCTTCACAAACCAGGTAGATGGGCGACCACCCCGTTCTGCGGCCGACGCTGCGCGACCGTTCCAGCGCGAGCAGGAACTCGTAGTCGAAGAAGGGGAAGTCGGGGGGCTCGAGGACCCGCCATTCTGCCTCGCCCACCCGCCGGATGCTGGAGAGCTTCTCTACCCGCATCGCGCTAGGCCAGCACCGTTTTGCGCGGCGACTATCCTGAGATCAGATATTGCGGCAACCATGAAACCCGAGTTTACCGGAAGATCCCACCCACGGAGTGTCCAAAACCAGGACGAGGCCTGCCGCCTTTACGTTGCTCACGCCAGGTTCTATTCCAACGCGTTATGCTAGCGAGGTCTAAGAGATGGCGCCGAGCCGTTTCAACCGGAGTTCTAGAGCATCCCCAACGGTAACTTTGGGGGCTCCCTGTCGCTCGATACAAGTACCTTTGTGCGGTAAACTCTGAATTCGAAGGCCCGCTGTGCGTGGCCTTTTTCGTTGCTTTTATCTTTCGCTCGCGGCGTGGTGAGAGAAGTGTGTCAGGAGAACAAGTGGAATACCGTAACATCGCCATCATCTCGCATGTCGACCACGGCAAGACGACCCTCGTGGACGGCCTGCTGAGGCAGACCCTGGAGCTCGGGCACGGGCAGCAGATCTCCGAGCGCGCCATGGACAGCAACGTTCTCGAGAGGGAGCGGGGCATAACCATACTCGCCAAGAACACGGCCGTGGAGTATGAGGGCGTCAAGATCAACATCGTCGACACCCCTGGCCACACGGACTTCGGCGGCGAGGTCGAGCGCGTCCTCGGCATGGTCGACGGCTGCCTCCTGCTCGTTGACGCCGCCGAGGGCCCGATGCCCCAGACACGCTTCGTGCTGCGCAAGGCCATAGAGCTTGGCCTCAAGCCCATCGTGGTCATCAACAAGGTCGATCGCCCCGACGCCCGCCCCGACGAGGTCGTCGACCTCACCTTCGACCTGATGGCCGACCTCGGCGCCTCGGACGAGCAACTAGATTTCCCGATCCTCTACACCGTAGCCCGTGAAGGTAGGGCGTTCAGAGATTTAGACGATCCGCGGGACGACATGAAGGAGCTCTTCGAGACGGTACTGAAGGAGATCCCAGCCCCCGAGGTAGACCTCACGGCCCCCTTCCAGATGCTCGTCACCAACCTGGACTACTCTGAGTACCTCGGGCGCATCGTGGTCGGGCGCGTGCGACGGGGCGAGGTCAGGCGTGGCGAGGCCGTCAACCTGATCCACAAGGACGGCACGATGACGAGGACACGCGTGGTCCAGCCGTTCACCCATCTGGGGCTGCAGCGCATCGAGTCCGAGAAGGTTGGCGCCGGCGACATCGTGGCCCTCTCTGGCATCGACGGCGCACAGATCGGGGAGACGATCTCTGACCTCGCCGACCCGGAAGCGTTACCAACGATCAGCGTCGACGAGCCGACGGTCAGCATGATGTTCGGCCCCAGCACCTCACCCTTCGCCGGCAAGGACGGCAAGTACGTAACAAGCCGTCATCTCAGGGACAGGTTGCAGCGGGAAATCCAGACCAACGTGTCGTTGCGCGTGGAGGAGCTACGTCCGGACGAGTTCGAGGTTTCGGGGCGCGGCGAGTTGCACCTTTCGATCCTGCTGGAAACCATGCGCCGCGAGGGGTACGAGGTCCAGGTTGGCGCGCCGCGGGTCATCGTGCGCGAGATCGAAGGCGGAAAATACGAGCCCTTCGAGCACCTCGTCATCGACGTTCCCGAGCGGTTCGTCTCGACGGTCATCGGGGTTCTCTCAGGCCGCAAGGGTCAGCTCGTCGACGTAGAGCCGCAGGGCTCGCGCAGCCGGGTTGAGTTCAAGATCCCCGCCCGTGCCCTCTTCGGTTTTCGGACGCAGTTCCTATCCATGACCCAGGGCGAGGGCATCATGAGCCACGTCTTCGACGGCTACGCGCCCTGGACCGGCGACCTCAAGACCCGCCAGAACGGCAGCCTCGTGGCGAGCGAAGCTGGCAGCGCCTACGCTTACTCTATCTGGAAGCTTCAGGAGCGCGGCAGCTTCTTTATCACGCCGGCCACCGAGGTCTACGTCGGCATGGTCATCGGCGAGAACAATCGCGAGAACGACCTCAACGTCAACGTCTGCAAGAACAAGAAGCTCACCAACGTCCGCTCCGCAGGCGCCGACGACGCTTTGAACCTCACACCAGTGCGCAAGCTTACTCTCGAAGACGCCATGGAGTACATCGGCGAGGACGAGCTGGTGGAGATCACACCAGAGTCCATCCGTCTGCGCAAGAAGGTCCTCGAACCGGGTATGCGAAAGTAATCCAAACCCGCTGGACCGGCATCAGCGCAGCGCCCGGTGAAACTGTTCGCACTGACTACCTGATCATACGTTTTGCCGTATGGCAGGATGGGTACTCTGATCTGCGTCGGCGGCAAGCCTCCTGGCCCCGCCGAACGCCGCCTGCCGCCGCACCTGCGTGGCCCCTACGAGGTGGGCGAGCGGCACCGTATGACCTACCGCCTGGGCTGCCACCTGTGGGACGGCAGGAGCAAGCAGGACCTCTCCCGCGCGCTACATGAATGGAGCCCGAAGCTGTGCACGGTCCCCATCGGGAGCCCCAACGACCCCCACGGCGACCGGGAGAGCGATATAGACCGGATAGTGGAGGACGTCTGCAAGCTGGAGCCCTGCAAGAAGGGGGCGACACCGCTTTCAGAGGAGTCGTACGAGTTCTTGAGGGAGGCCGCGGCCTCGGTAGTGTGGGGCCGCGTGTGGAAGGGCAGACGGGGCAAGGGGATGCGCAAGATGCTCGCCTACTGCCTGAGCACCGTGGCCCGCCATGGGGGCACACAGAGGCCGGAGGGGATCGCGTTCGACACGTCCGAGCGCCAGGCCAGCCTGGACACCCGCCTCTCCAGGGAGACCGTCAGGAACGGCCTCGACACCCTCTGTGATCTTGGCCTCCTTCGCTGCCTCTGGAAGAGCAACCTGCTGGACCAGGCAAGCGTTTATCTGTTGCCCTACTCGCTGGTTCCGGGCTTCTCGCCCCCCGTTTCTGGCACCCCTGACTCACAGGTCGTCCAACTATTCCTACACCTCCTCTCTCTTAGAGGAGCTAGCTGAAAGAGACGCGCGCGTCTTCGAGCCGTTGGTGATGAGGGGGACGGGAAAGCTGGAGGAACTGAGGAGCTTCGACGTTCCCTCGCAGCCCGCCACGGTGCCGGGGAAGAAGGGGCTGGGCCTTGTGGTGGAGGAGGCACTGCAGCTGCTCTTCAACCTGAAGGGAGAGATGAGGCCGCGACCTGCGCAGGTGATGGCCTGCCTGGGGATCGAGAGGGAGTGGAACTACAAGGTGAGGGTGGAGAATGCGCTGACGGAGAACGGGTTGGCGTGGGTGGACGAAGAAGGTGGGATCGAGCTCACGGACGGCTGGAGGGGGGCCCTGGACGCCCTGATGGAAGCCCTGGGGATCTTCGAGGCTGACGAGGCGATGCGCAGTCGCTACGAGAAAGATCGCAGGGAGGCCAGGAAGGCGGAGGCCGGCAGGGCGGAAGATCTGAAGGCCCTGGAAGAGCTGCTTAACCGGTGGGACCGGGAGCGCGAGGAGGAAGAAAAAGCGCGCGCGCAGCTTGGGCAAAGGGAGGAGGACGGCTTCGCCGTCCCGACGGAGTCGCGTACCGAGCACCCGGGGATCGTCGCCATGGATCCGGAGCGCAGGATACGGCGCCTGGTGCGCGAGGGCATGTCCGAGAGGTGGGCTAGGGCCGCCGTGCAAGCGAAGCTTGAGGCCAAGCTAGACGAGGCCGAACCATGACGAGAGAGACACGAAGCGACCGGCACTGTGCCGGTCCCCTGGTGGACAGTGTGTCCCCCACGAAGCTACGACCGACCAATGAAGGAGCAGGAGTCTTGGCGAAGCAGAAGCGCGCCCGGCGAATCCGGGAGGCACCACAAAGAGTGGGGGCGTTATGACTGCGGATCGCAGTGAGACGACGGCCTACCACGAGGCCGGACATGCGGTCGTGGCGCATGCCCTGGGCCTCCGTGTCGAGACCGTCTCGGTTCTTGAGGACGAGGAGAGCCTTGGCCGGGCCTCCATCCCGCTTCCCGAGGGCTTCCAGCCCGACGACCAGGGCGAAGGGAGCGTGGACCTCATGGAGAGGCAGCTCACTGCGACTCTGGCGGGTGCCGCGGCGCAGCGCATGTTCACCGGGGAGGATGCCGACCTAGGGGGCAACGACGAGCGCGGTGCTTTGTCGCTCTTGATGAGCTTGGGGGAGACCTCCGAAGAGATGAGTGCGGTCGCCGACGCCGCTGACGGGAGAGCCGAGGCGATCCTGCGGGAGGAGTGGGTCGCCGTCGAGGCCTTGGCCGAAAGGCTCCTGGAGGCCGGTGAGCTCACCGGCTATCAAGCCATCGCCTCGATCGAGAGGAGCTAGAAGATGTCCGAGCTGCCAGCGAGTGCGCTGAGGATCCTCGACCTGGCCGCCGAGAGCCTCACCTAGGGGGAGGTCCTGCCCCGCTCCGCCCCGCGCGTGTCCCTTTGCTCTCCATGTCTACTCTGGGAGCATGGGGCCGAAGGCCCCCCGCCGGAGGCCCAACGCTCGGGCCCTCCCGAACGTAAGGTTGTACCCACAGGCCCTCCGTGCCCGAAAGAACAACGAAGAAAGGACCGAAACTTGATGAAGAAGAAGCGAGCGCGCAAGAGGCGAGCTGGAGCGAGTGGACAGGCTCTAGGGAGTGGGGCCGTGTGAGCGGCTACAGGCTGTCGTACCGCTCGGAGACGATGGAGTTGGTGCTCGCCGCCCTTGGTAGGGGAGATACCGCGGAGGCTAGAGAGCTGGTGAGAAGTCGGTATCCGTTCGATTCCCCGTTGGGTCCGCGACGCAACGTCAGCCAGACCGACCGGGTGCGGGTGTTCCTGCGGGACGGGTTCATCGACCGCTACACTGGTGACAGGCTCTACTTCCCTCCTGTTCTGGAGCTCATATCTCTGGAGATTCCCGACGCCTTTCCCTCCCACCCTAATGGCAAGTTCACCGAATCCCACGTGGCCCATTGGGAGCTCTCTGCCAGCGTCGACCACAAAGTTGCCCTCGCACGAGGCGGTTCTCACACCATGGAGAACTGGATCACCACTTCCATGATGCGCAACCAGGTAAAGAGCCACTGGCGTCTCGAGGACCTGGGGTGGTCGGTCTTCCCCGAGGGCAGCCTGGAGGAATGGGATGGCGCCCTCGGATGGTTCCTGAATCGCCTGGAAAGTCCGCGGGGCTTGGAGCTTCTGAGCGGTGACGAGCGGGAGCAGTCTTGGTCCTCTATTTCCTGGTTGCGTGAATGGCAGAGGGCCGCCCTTCGTGCCATGGACGGGGCTACACTGCCTCTTGAGTTACGCAAATACTCTGGAGGCCCTGATGCCTGAACTGCCGCCCTCGGCGCTGAAGGAGCCCAAGCACGGAGCCGCCCTTTTCGTCATAGAGGCCGACGACCTGGGCGCTCTTCTATCGGAGCTCGCACAAGGACGTGTGTGACGATATATCGCCTGGGGCGCGCGCAGCTTTGCTGGATCTCTCCTGAGAATACCTTACGAGGACTTCATCTCCGGACTAACTTCGTAGAAGCCCAATAAGGCGAAGTTCGGCTAATCGGCCTTCTCGGAAGTTCGCCCTTGGAGCCACTCTTCGAATGTCGGCCCGTCGGGGTTGTCGTCGCTCTTGAGGCGCTGCCCGTCGGGCATGGTGGCGCCTTCGAGGGCCCTAGCTTTACTCAGCAGATTTTCGGTCAATCCTACGGTCCCGCTCAGGTCGGCCCCGCTCAGGTCACCTCCTATCAGGTCGGTTCCGCTCAAGTCGGCCCCACTCAGGTTGGCATGAGTAAGGAAGGCCCCGTGCAGGTTGGTCTCGCTCAGGTCGGCTCCTCTCAGGTTAGCCGCTCTCGTCTGTCTCAGGTCGGCTCCTCTCAGGTCAGCCTCGGTCAGATCAACTAAGATGCGATCCTTGAGGATCAGGCCCGCCTCGTACAAGAACTGCAGAACGCTCCCCTTACGGCCGCCATCCAACCTTGGCAGCACCGTGATCGTGCGTACCCGTGCTAGGATGCTCACCTCGTCGCCCTCTTTAGCCTGCCGCAAGGGCCTATCTTTATCGTTCAACAGCTGAATCATCTGATCCAGGTACGCTGGCAGTGCGTCCTCTTGGGCACGCTCCAACTCGCGTTCTCGTTCCCGATCGGCACGCTCCAACTCGAGTTCTCGTTGCTGTCGTAAACTCTTTTGCGAAACATAGAGATTCCCAACAGCCGCTAGTGCAGACAAGGAACCAACCCCCCCGGCGACGACTACGGCAAAGGATTGCACGAGGTCCTTCTTTTCCGTCGGACTCGTGGGATCGATGTAATTGTGCAACACCCTCCACAACACAACAACGAGGAAGGCGACCACCGCTACGACGACTACGGCTACGACTACAGGTAGTCTGACATTGCGGGGCGCATATTCCCGGTCCACCTTCCGCTCCTCATGCCTACGATCTTGGGTGCCATCATAGCCGACACCGATGAACCCACAATGAACCAAGATCCTGCATATCCATCCAGCACCACAACATGTAGACCCCGGCTCGCCGTGGTAGATGCGCTTTCGGACCATCCTCGCGCCCCTAGCGGGCGTTTTATGCAGGTTTTTGCAAACGGACTTCGAAGAATACCCCTTCCACGCACTTCGGTGAATAAGGACATGAAGAAGGGCCGAGGCTGCTACTACGCCCCGGCCCTCGTTCGCGCTAGGTGGCGCTAACCTTTAGATGGCATAGGATGCCCGTTAGATGGGACGACGGCGGTGGGCTACTCAACGCCCGTCAAAACGCCATCATCAGGGGTAGTAGGCAGGGATGCTACTGCGGATGGGTTGAATCCCTTGACGATGAGCCAGATGCCAAGCGACAACTCCCAAATGAATTCCGGGACGACCGTGAGGCTCCCCAACACAGACGTTGGCTCGAAGACTCCGAACAGTATGCCCACGAAACGGGCGAGCAGCACAGGGCCGGCGATGAGACCCAGCATGGCTAGGCCCCGGGGCACCAGGGCGGAGCGGTACATCAGGTAGCCCAGGATCAGCCCGTTACCGACGCCGACAACGAAGCCGGGTCCTAGCAGGAACGTCCATGATTGGAGCGCCACCAGCGACTGGCCGACCGCGAGGAGAGAGCTGGCATCCGCGCCCGCAGCGGCCTCTTGTCGCAACGTCACCATCGAAAGGATGATGAGGAGGCCCACGCCGATGAAGACGCTTTCGATGACACGAGCCGTGACGAAGCCCAAAGCGAGGATCTCGTTCACCCGCTTGACAACAGGATAGAGCACGACGGCGGTGCCGATGTTGGCGATGATGAGGATAAGCTCCAACAACGCGCCCAAGGACGCGCCGTTGTCGGCGGCGCCACCACCTAGGATGTAGCGAGGGTCGTCCAGCAAAGGCCCGTAGAGAAAGAGAACTGGGGGGATCGATGCGATAAAGGTGATCACGAACAATATGCCCGTAACCCTTGCGATCTTTTGAGGATTCACCTCTAGGACTCCTTTCCTTTATTGGGGTCAACTACGAGCGACTACCGACCGACGTGGTGGTGGCTTCGCCCACGCTTGAGCACGGTTGCGTCTCCTTCCTCCCGCCCATACAAAGGCAGGGGGGTGGTTGGGAGAGGTAGCTAGCCCTGGTCTAGAAGGAGGGCAGATAGCGACCCTGCCCCTTCACGCAGCGTAAGCTGTGCAACGCAATGAATGCAGCATACCCATGTGTCCGGTTGGGGGTATCACTCAAATGAGCTAGATTCGGAATGAGGCAGCCTTGTTGGCTCACAAGGTGTAGTCAAAGCGAGGGAACTTCCGACTTGTTTAACTCTGGACAGGAGCTCGGGTGGTCTCTAGAGCCGCTAAGCTCCTAGGGTACCGGTCATACAGGGATCGCTCGCGAACTTCCTGTCGCCCGTAAGACGGGTTGGCTTGTTCTCGGCTTGCGTCCCGCCGGTGCCCGCGGTAGGCGGAGTGACTCAAAAGAGGTATGGGAGCAGAAGCCCGAAGTCGGAATGTCCTTCGCAAACGCCGCAGGAGGAGGAGGAGAGGTCCGACCGAAACGGAGGTATGCGCGCCCATGAAGGTCCTGATCGGAGTCGATCCCCACAAGGCGTCGGTCGCCGTCGCCGCGGTAGACGAGGCCGCCGGCGAGTTGCTCGAGCATGCTTCCTTCCCGCAGGACCGCACCGGCTTGAGGGCTCTCGAGCGCTGGGCGAAGAGGTACCCCAAGCGTCGTTGGGCGATGGAGAACGCCCGTGGTCTGGGTAGGCACCTGGCGGGGAGGTTGGTAGCGGCCGGTGAGTGTGTGGTGGACGTGCCACCGAAGCTCTCGGCGAAGGTGAGGGTGCTCTCCAGCGGCAACGCCCGCAAGAACGACGGGCTAGATGCCCTGGCTACCGCGCTGGCCGCCTCGCGCAACGAAACGCTGGCGGCGGTCGATCCCGAGGCCGACTCGGAGGTGCTGCGCCTGCTCTCCGAGAGGCGCGAGGACCTGGTGGCGGAGCGCACCAGGGCGCTAAACCGCCTGCACGGGTTCCTGCGGGATCTCGTCCCCGGCGGGGTGGCCGGGAAGCTCTCTGCCGATCGGGCGGCGCGCATCCTGCGCTCCATACGGGCCCGGGGCGGCGCCTCGGCCCGCCTGCGCCGGCGCCTGGCTTCGGAGATCTTGCGCGACGTCAGGACGCTGGACCGGAAGATCTCCGACCTCAACGGGCGCATCGAGGCCGAGGTGGAAGCCTCAGGCACCACCCTAACCGAGATCTTCGGTGTAGGTCCCATACTGGCCGCGACGATCTTGGGTACCGTAGGCGACGTGTCGCGCTTCCCGACCAAGGCCCACTTCGCCTCCTACTCGGGCACGGCGCCGGTGGAGGCCTCAAGCGGCCAGGTGGTGCGCCACAGGCTCTCGCTAGCAGGCAACCGCAAGCTCAACTACGCCTTGCACATGGTCGCCACCTCTCAGGCCAGGTCGGACGCTCCTGGTGGGACCTACTACCGCAAGAAGATGGCTGAGGGCAAGTCCAGCAAGGAGGCTCTGCGGTGCCTCAAGAGGCGCGTCTGCGACGCCGTCTTCAGGAGCCTCCAGGCGGATTCTCAGGCGCCGTCGCGCAGCGCTGCTTGACAAAGAGGAGCCGAGAATAACCCTTCCACGCTGTGAATACACTGGAGAATGGTTACGGGCGACGTCTCCGGTGGGCCTGACCCAGTC
>Ga0126309_10000616_pt1 | contig 11887 bp, 13 predicted proteins | sample Plot56_FD_92541 | JGI IMG/M metagenome (GOLD analysis project Ga0126309, IMG submission 92541) | Serpentine soil microbial communities from UC McLaughlin Reserve, CA, USA - Plot56 | ecosystem: Environmental > Terrestrial > Soil > Grasslands | place: USA: UC McLaughlin Reserve, Lake County...
CGACGAGACGCTTGCCGCACTCGCGTCCCGCGAGCTCGTCGTGAGGCAGGCGCGACGCCCGGGCCAGAAGGAGGAGCGGTGGCAGCACCTGCTCGGCGACGAGCGACTGCCCGAGCCGCCGCCCGAACCGCTCGAGGAGCGCCTGCGCCGCCTCGAAGCGCGGGTCGCAGCGCTCGAGGAACGCGTCTAGCGGTCCTGCAGCGCGTCGAGCGCGACGGCGAAGGCGATCACGAGTCGCCGGTCCGCCTCGAGCGCCGGGTCGACCTCGAGCAGATAGCGGTCGCGGATCGTTCCGAGGACGCGCTTGTACGTGCCGACCTGCTCGTCGCCCCGCTTGAGGACGAAGTTGAACGGCAGCCACGTGAGCACCGAGAACCAGTCGGGCCCGATGTTCGCGAAGCGGCGGAGGAGCGCGACGATCCAGCTCGACTCGTGCGCCTCGAACAGCTCGGCGCCGTGCGCGTCGCGCACCCGCCAGTGGCTGCGGAACAACGAGAGACCGAACGCCTTCTCCAGCAGGCCGATCGGCTGGTCGTTCTCGTCGAGCACGTCGTGCCGGCCGCGGAACTCGAAGATCGTCCGCGCCTTGATCATGAACGCGTGTGGGGCTGAGTCGTTCTCGGACGCCCGGAAGCGGATGTCCTCGCGGATCTTCATCTTCTTCTGCTTGACGAAGACGATCGGGCGCCCTTCGTCCGTCGATCCGGGCGTCGGGACGCTGATCCGGTACTCGTTCGCGATCGGCCGGAAGACCTGCTGGACGAGGAAGCGGTTCGAGGTCTCGAGCTCGGGGATCGTCATCGTGCGAACGCAAAGGTAGACCACAGGCCGTTTCGCCCGCGCGCCGCGAGCCGGAAGCCACGGGACTCGAGCGCCGCGCGCAGGTCGCGGTGGTGGTGGATCTGGATCCTGAAGTCGCTCCCGGTGAGCCGAAGGAAGACGTTGACGCCGCTCGCCGCCATACGGGCGAGGAGCACGTCCGGCGGGAACGAGAAGACGACGAAGCGCCGTGCTTTCGCGGCCGCCGCGCCGAGCAGCGCTTCGTGGTCGGGATAGCAGCAGACGACACGAAACAGCACGACGGCGTCCGCGTCCGCGAGCTCGCGATAGGTCGCGACGAAGTCGCCGATCCGCCGGCCGATCTGCTCCTCGAAGCCGCGCTCGCGTCGCAGCTCCGCCGCCGCGTCCTCGTACTCGGGCGAGAGCTCGATCCCTTCCGAGCGCGCGGCGCCGAGCTCGACGAGCTCGACCTGAACCGCTCCGATCCCGCCCCCGACCTCGAGCACCGTCCCTCCGGCGATCCCGGCGTGTTCGAGGAACTCGACGCCGAACGCTGCGTCGCCGGGCAGTCCGTCCTTGCGGTACTTGCGCAGCGCCCGTCGCGCCTGCTTCGCGTTGAAGATCCGGGCGTACCCGCGCGGCGAGCAGCAGCCGCTCACGCCGTCGCGGTGATCGTGATCCCGCCGCGCGACTTCTGCTCGAGCGTCACGGAGACTCGATCCCGGTCGAGCCTCAAGGCCTCGGCGACGTCGTCGCGGACCCGCACGGCGAACGACTCGCAGTAGAGCTCCTGGTCGCGGAACTGCTGCAGGTACAGCTTGAGCGACTTCGATTCCAGGCAGAGCTCGTCGGGCGAGTACTCGATCGCAACGACGTACCAGTCGGGCTGCGCGTTGCCGGGGCCGAGCGACGTGACCTCGTCGCTGACGAGCTCGACGAACGCGACGCCCGGGTTCGGGAACGACTCGAGCACGCGTCTACGCTACTCGGATGGACGCCGTCGTCGAGCGGTACCTCGCCCTCGCGCTGAGGCTCGGTCGTCACGTCGACGGCTTCGTCGATGCGTACTACGGGCCGCCGGAGCTCGCGGAGCTGGTCGAAGGCGAGGCGCCGGCGGAGCCGGTCGCGCTGGCGGAGGAGGCGCGCGCGGTGGCGGACGCGATACCGATGGACTGGGACGAGTCGCGGCGGCGCTGGTTGTCGGCTCAGCTGCGCTCGTGCGAGACGCTCGCGGCGCGGCTCGGCGGCGAGGAGCTGAGGTGGAGCGAGCTCGTCGAGCGGCTCTACGGGATCAGGCCGTCGCGCGCGAACGAGGACGAGATGTCGGCTGCGCACCGTCTGCTCGACGAGGCGCTGCCGGGGCCAGGGCCGGTGCAGGGGCGCTACGAGCGCTGGCTGATGGCGCAGACGGTCGAGCCGGAGCGGATCCTCGCCGCAGCGCGGCGCGTCTGCGAGCCGCTCCGCGCCCGCGCGCGCGAGCTCGCGGCGCTCCCGGACGACGAAGCGTTCGAGCTCGAGCTCGTCAGCGACGAGCCGTGGAGCGCGTACAACTACTACCTCGGAGGACACCGGAGCCGCGTCGTGATCAACACCGACGTGCCCGTGTGGTCGCACGTGCTCGTCGTGCTGGTCGCGCACGAGCTGTACCCGGGGCACCACACCGAGGGCGTGTCGAAGGAGGTGGAGCTCCGTGGCCGCCGTGGCTGGGACGAGCACTCGGTGCTCCTCGTCCTCGCGCCGCAGTCGCTCCTCGCCGAGGGGATCGCGACGCTGGCGCTCGAGCAGGCGCTGGGCGCCGACGCCCACGCCGTCGCGGGCGAGCTCCTCCAGCCGCTCGGCGTGCCGTACGACGCCGACACTGCGACCGCGCTGCGACAGGCGCAAGAGCTGCTCGCCGGGGCGAGGGTCGACGCGGCGTTCCAGCTCCACGAGGAGGGGCGGCCGCTCGACGAGGTGCGGGAGTACCTCTTGCACTGGACGCTGCGGCCGCGCGAGAACGTCGACCAGAGCCTGTCGTTCATCACCGACCCCACCTGGCGCGCGTACGTCTCGACCTACGTCGACGGCTACCGCGTGTGTCGTGCGTACGTCGGCGGGGACGACGAGCGGTTCGCGCGACTGCTGCGCGAGCCCGTGCTCCCGAGCGACCTCGCCGTCGAGGCGGCCGGCTAGGCCTGCTACTCGGCGTCGGGTGGCGCGGCGCCGTCGAGCTCGCGATAGTAGAAGGCGCCGGGCCACAGCGTCCCGTTCGGGCGACGGCTGTAGTCGGGCATCACTCCGAGCTCCTCGTACCCGAGCGACTCGTAGAACGCGCACGCAGGCGAGTCCGCATGCGTCGTCAGCCAGAGCAGCGTGAGCCGCGCGGCACGAGCCTCACGCTCGAGCGCCTCCATCAACCCGCGTCCGACGCCGGCACCGCGTGCGTCCGCGGCGACGGCGACGCGCTGGACCTCGCCGCGGTGCGTCGCGTTCTCGGCGCCGCTCGGCTCGAGGTGCGCCATCCCGACGACCTCGCCGTCGCGCTCGGCGACGACGACGATTCGTCCCTCGCGGGCGACGAGCTCGTCGTACGCACGCTCGAGCTCGTCGAGGTCGAGCGGCGCGAGCAGGCCGAGAGCCATCCCGGTTGCGTGCGCGTCGGCGTGCAGCCCCGCGAGCGCGCCGCCGACGCGCTCCGCCGGGTCGAGCCGTCTGTAGGTCGGGGAGCTCACGCCGCCTGACAGTACGCTGCGGGCGTGAGCGACTACGTCTTCACGATGTACCGCGTCGACAAGTTCTACGGGCCGGAACGGCAGGTCCTCGCGAACATCTCGCTCTCGTTCCTGCCCGGAGCGAAGATCGGCGTCCTCGGCCCGAACGGCGCCGGGAAGTCGACCGTGCTGCGGATCATGGCGGGGGTGGAGGAGCCGTCGTCGGGCGTCGCGCAGCTCGCAGCGGGCGCCTCGGTGGGGCTGCTCGCGCAGGAGCCGGAGCTCCAGGCCGACAAGACGGTCCGTGAGAACGTCGAGGACGGAGTCCGCGAAGCACGCGACCTGCTCGACCGCTTCAACGCGATCTCGGCGGCGTTCGCCGAGCCCGACGCCGATTACGACGCGCTGCTCGGCGACCAGGCGAGGGTGCAGGACGAGATCGACCGGCGCGACCTGTGGCAGCTCGACGCGACGCTCGACCGCGCGATGGACGCGCTCCGCCTGCCCGACGGCGACCGCGACGTCACGTCCCTTTCCGGCGGCGAGCGCCGCCGCGTCGCGCTCGCCCGGCTCCTCCTCTCGGCTCCCGACCTGCTGCTGCTCGACGAGCCGACCAACCACCTCGATGCGGAGTCCGTCGCGTGGCTCGAACGGTTTCTCGCCGAGTACAAGGGAACCGTCGTCGCGGTCACGCACGACCGGTACTTCCTCGACAACGTCGCGGGCTGGATCCTCGAGCTCGACCGCGGGCGCGGGATCCCGTTCCAGGGCAACTACTCGAGCTGGCTCGAGCAGAAGCAGGCGCGGCTCGCAGTCGAGGAGAAGCAGGCATCGGCGCGGCAGCGCACGCTCGCGCGCGAGCTCGAATGGGTTCGTGCGAGCCCGCGAGCGCGGCACGCGAAGTCGAAGGCGCGCCTCGGCGCCTACGAGAAGCTGTTCGCAGAGGAGCAGAACGTCAAGCTCGACCGCGTCGAGATCCACATCCCGCCCGGGCCGCGCCTCGGCGACGTCGTGATCGAGGCCGAGAACGTGGCGAAGGGGTTCGGCGACCGGCTGCTCTTCGAGGACCTGACGTTCTCGCTGCCGCCAGCCGGGATCGTCGGCGTGATCGGCCCGAACGGCGCCGGAAAGACGACGCTGTTCAGGATGATCGTCGGCGAGGAGCAGGCGGACGACGGGGTGCTGCGCGTTGGTGACACCGTCGAGCTCGCGTACGTCGACCAGTCGCGCGACGCGCTCGACCCTGCGAGCACCGTCTGGAAGGAGATCAGCGGAGGACACGACACGATCGAGCTGGGGAAGCGCGAGGTGAACTCGCGCCAGTACGTGTCGTGGTTCAACTTCAGGGGCGGCGACCAGCAGAAGCGTGTCGGCGACCTCAGCGGCGGCGAGCGCAACCGGGTCCACCTCGCGAAGCTGCTGCGCAGCGGTGGCAACGTGCTCTTGCTCGATGAGCCGACGAACGACCTCGACGTGGACACGCTGCGCGCGCTCGAGGAAGCGCTGCTCGACTTCGCCGGCTGCGCGGTGGTGATCTCGCACGACCGCTGGTTCCTCGACAGGATCGCGACGCACATCCTCGCGTTCGAAGGCGATTCACAGGCGACGTGGTTCGAAGGCGGCTTCGACGAGTACGAGGCATGGGTGAAGGAGACGCGCGGCGCCGAGGCGCTCGAGCCGCACCGGATCAAGTACAAGCCGCTCGTGCGTGCGTAGTCCCCGCTACGAACGCGCGCGGGTGATCTGGAGCACCGCCGTCGCATTGCCGCGGCGCTGCACGAACCGGACGGTGAACCCGTGCGGGACCTTCAGCTGCTTCCCCGGCGAGAGCGTGGGCGCGGCACCGCTCGGGTTGAGCACGAGGGTCGAAGGCGGCCCCTGTCCCGGGAACGTCTCGCGCGTGTCGACGTAACGCACGAGGACGCCGCCCCGCAGTGTCCCCTCCGTCTCGCCCGCTGCGCGCGGCGCCGGCCGGAACTCGATCCACCAGTCGAGCGGGCCGACGGGAACGCGGAGCGCGACGGGCAGCGTTCCCGAGCGGTCGGCCCGCCCGATCGCGAAGCGCCCGCTCGTCCGGACGACGCGGACCCGCGGGCCCCAACCGAGCTCGTGCTTCTCGTAAACGGTGAAGTCGTCGCCGCCCGAGCCCATCGGGCTGTATGGGTCCCCGTACTCGTCCTGTCCGCAGAGGCCGACACACAGCGTCGAGCGCGCGTGCGCGACCGCCCACGTGTGCCCGAGCTCGTGCAAGAGCAGGGGCGCGTTCAACGCGCCGTCGAGCAGCGCCTCGTGACCGGGCGCCGAGCCGCCGGACGGACACGGCGACGCGGGGATCACGTAGACGACGCGGCCGTATGAGTCGACCGGGTACCCCGCCGCCTGCGCGGCACTCGCACCGGGAACCGTCACCGCACGCGGCAGGCCGCCATCCCACCAGTCGCGCGGACACGAGACGGGGCGCGCGAGCACGTTCGACCAGTTCGTGACGTCGACGTCGAGCGAGAACCGCCCGCCCGACGAGCCGCGCAAGAGGCGATCCGCCTCCACGGCGACCGCTCGCACCTCGGAGACGGCGTAGGGCTGCGGCCCCCACGTCGCGAGCACGAGGAGCACGCGCTGGTGCCCCGAGATCGGCGCCGCTGCGGGCGCGAAGGCGAGAAGCGCGAGCAGCGCCCCGACCGGCGCGGCCCAGCGCACGCGGCACACGGGGGGGACGCTAACAGCGGCGGCGGCAGGTTTCCACCGGCGCGCGGACGTTTCCCGTTTCGCGGCCCGGGTTACGGTTGAACCGTGCTCCTACTTCTCCTGGTCATCATCCTGGTCCTCGCGCTCGCGGGCGGGATCTTCATCAGCAAGTTTCTCTTCCTGCTCCTGCTCTTGCTGCTGATCCTGTTTCTGCTGCGCGGCCGGTTCTAGCCTCGGACGACGAGCCGCTCGGACGCCCGGCGTCGCCTTCGGCGACCTGGTGCTCAGGCCACGCCCGGATCTGCCGATACTCGGACGGTGAACGACTTTCAGTATCCGTGGCGTCTGCTCGGGGAGCTGCTCGTGGAGCAGGGCGCGATCGACGCGCCGACGCTCGAAGCGGCGCTCGTCGAGCAGCGCGCAACCGGCCGCCGCCTCGGTGAGATCCTCGTCTCGTGCGGCGCGCTGCCCGGCGGGCAGCTGACGCGCGTGCTCGCGGAGCAGTACGGGATCCAGCTCTCCGCCGAGACGATGGCGGCGGTCACGGACGCCGACGCAGTCGCGGCGCCCTACCAGCCGCTCGGCCGGCTCCTCGTGGCGCGCGGTGCGATCACCCAGGAGGCGCTCGAGGACGCGCTCGCGATGCAGCGGAACACGAACCGCCGGCTCGGCGACATCCTCGTCACCGACCACGGCGTCTCGATGCTCGAGCTCGCGGCCGCGCTCAGCGAACAGCAGGGGCTCGCGCTCGGCGACGCTGCCGCGCCCGTGTACGCGTCGCGGTTCCCCGACGGCGCGACGTACGAGGTGAAGGAGCCCGGCCGCGCCCCGCGCTTCACGACCGACAGCTTCCTCGAGGCGACGGATTTCGCCTTCGAGTACCTCGCCATCGAATCGCCCGAGGTGCTCGAGATCGTGCGCGACCGGGACCGGCGCCGCGAGTGCGTGTGGCAGTGCGACCAGCGTGGGCTCCCGACCGGAACCCCGGCGACGATGTACGACCGCTACGGGTTCGACCCGAACACGTGGCGCGGCCCCGCCGGCTAACGGCGCCGGAGCGGAGGCGTCAGGACACGCGGGAGCTCGACGGGCGGCGCCGCGTCCGGCCGCGCAACCCGCTTCGTGCCCGGTTCGTAGTAGCGGATCGGGAACACGTTGGACAACGGCTGGTGCCCCTTCGTTACGACGACCCGACGCAACGGGTCGCGTTCGAGGTCGCTGCCGATCTCGATCGGACGCCCTGCGCCGTCGTACAGCAGCACGTCGTGCAGGAGCTTGCCCTCGCGCGAGTAGGGATAGATGTTGTCCACCGGCACGCCGTCGTAGAGGAGGCCGGCCGCGCCCGACGATGACGCCTCCGGGACGATGTACGCCGGGCGCCCCGACGCGTCGAGCGCCTCCTGGAGAGCGGGCACAGCCGCGACCAGGAGCGCGACGTCGACGAACGCGACGACCACGGCCGAAGTCGACCGGAGCCCGCGCGTCGCCAGGCCGAGCGCGACGGAGAGCGCGACCGCGAGCAGGATGAACAGCGCGCCCGTCGCTGCAGTGCCGAAACCGTTCGGCACGAACGGCAACCGTGACGACCACGTCGCGTCGATCGCGAACGTGACGACGGCGACCGCGAGATAGCCACGAACGACCCACCAGATCGGGGCCAGCTCGCGGGCCACGCGCCGCGCTGCGACGAAGGCGCTGTTCGCGGCGAGCTCGGTCGCGAAGCCCCGCAGCCGCGCGAACTGCGGCGTCGGACCGGGCCGAGCGACGACGTGGAGCCCGGCGGCGGATCGGAGCTCACTCGCGAACTCCGACGCCGGCCCCAGCCGTGCGGCCAGGCTCCCGCCCTCCGCGGCTGCGTCGACGAGCGACGCCTCCACCTCGACGAGCAGGTCGTCGCGCTCGACCTCGGGCAGATCGTCGAGCGCGCGGCGCACCTCGTCCAGGTAGGCCCGAACCTCGGGCTGCGGAGCAGTTGCCGTCGTCATACCCCCACCTCCACGTCGGTCTTGAGCAGCAGTGACAGCGCGCGCGAGAAGGCGCCCCACACCTCACGCGCCTCCTCGAGCTGAGCGCGCCCGCGTTCGGTGATCCCGTAGTAGCGCCGGTGCGGCCCCTCGTCGGAGGGCATCACGTACGACGTCAGCGCCCCGGACCGGTAGAGGCGGCGCAGCGTTCCGTACACGGACGCGTCGCCGACATCGCTCAGGCCCGCGGCCCGCACGCGGCGGAGCACGTCGTACCCATACCCATCCTCCTCTGCGACCACCGCGAGCGTCGCCGCATCCAGCGCGCCGCGAAGGAGCTGGCTTCGGTCCACGGCGGTCGGTACTACTACGCTAAGCGTAGTACTGCAGGAGGCGCTACACGGGCGTCGTGGCCGGCACCTCGGGAACCTGCTCGCCGTGCTCCAGGTGCGGGAGGAAGTCGAGCCACTTCGGCAGGTACCAGTTCCACTCGCCGAGCAGTTTCATCGTCGCAGGCAGCAGCACCGCCCGGACGATCGTCGCGTCCAGCAGCACCGCAACCGCGAGACCGATCCCGAACTGCTTCAGGAACAGGATCGAGAGCGTCCCGAAGATCGAGAACACGGCGACCATCACGATCGCGGCGCTCGTGACGACGCCCGCCGTGACCTTGATCCCGTGCGAGACCGCCTCCTCGGTCGACATGCCCTTGTCCCGACCCTCGCGGATCCGGCTGATGATGAACACGTGGTAGTCCATCGAGAGCCCGAACAGGATCACGAACAGGAACACCGGCATGAACGACGCGACGCCGCCCGTGTAGTCGAAGCCGAGCAGCTGCTTCCCCCAGCCGTGCTGGAAGACGAGCACGAGCACCCCGTAGGCGGCGGCGACGGAGAGCAGGTTCAGCACGATCGCCTTCACGGCGATCACGAGCGACCGGAACGAGAGCAGCAGCAAGACGAACGCGAACGAGAGCACGAAGACGAAGACCCAAGGCGCCGACGACTTCATCGCGTCGTTGAAGTCCTTCGTGGACGCGGTGTCCCCGGCGACGCCCGCTTCCGCTCCGTCGACCGCGCCGAGCGTGAAGGGCATGATCTGGTCGCGCAGGAACGCCAGCGACGCCATCGACGCGTCGTCGGTGCCTTCGCCGTCGATCGGGATCGAGACGACGGCAACGGTATGCGCGGGATTGACGCGCGTCTCGATCGGCTCGTGCATCAGGCCGCTGATCAGGGCGCGCCACTGGAGCTGGCCGATCGCCTCCTTGACCTGCGGCGAGTTCACGTTGTCCGCCTTGATCACCGCTTCCGCCGCGATCTGCGTCCCCGGGAACGCGCTCTGGACCTTGTCGTAGACCCGCATCACCGGCAGCGAGCGCGGGTACGTCTCGGGGCCCGGGATCGTCAGCTTCATCTGGAGCGCGGGCAGCGCGAGCGCGAGGAGCGCGGCGGCCGCGAGCACCGCGGACAGCTTCGGGCGCCTGAGCACCGGGTTGAGGATCGCGACCCAGAAGCGGCCCTCTCCCCCGCCGCGCCCGAGCCGGTGGACGTACGGCACGCGGAGCGACTCGACGCGGTCTCCGAGCAGCGAGAGCAACGCGGGGAGCACGGTCACCGAACCGACCATCGCCACGAAGACCACGGTCATCATCCCCGCGGCGAACGAGCTGAACGTCGCGTCGCGCGTGATGAACATCCCCGCCATCGAGACGATCACGGTGACGCCCGAGATCAGCACTGCCCGGCCGGACGTCGCTTCCGCGGCTTCGAGTGCAGCCGCGGCGCCGCAGCCGCGGGCACGTTCTTCGCGCTCGCGCTTCAAGTAGAACATCGAGTAGTCGACGCCGACGGCGAGCCCGATCAGCAGGATCACCGCGAAGACGTCCTGGTCCATCGGGACGAGCCGGCTCAGCGGCGCGACGAGGCCCATCGTCGCGGCCACGGCCGACAGCGCGAGCAGCAGCGGGATGCCGGCCGCAACGAGCGAGCCGAACGCGACGATCAGGATCGCGAGCGTGATCGGGATCGAGAAGAGGGCGGCCTTCTTCAGGTCGTCGGCGAAGACGCCGTCCAGCGCCTTATTGGCGCTGGCGCCGCCGAACTCGCCGATGAAGACGCGCGGATTCGCCGCCTGAAGGTCGTCGACCGTCGAGAGGATCGGCTCGATCTTGTTCTCCGCGTCGTCGGGGTCGCCCGCGATGTCGAACTGGATCAGCGCCGCGTGGCCGTCCTGGCCGACGAGCGTGCGGGCGCCGTCGCCGAGCGGCGAGCGGACGTTGGTCACGTTCGGCTGGCGCTTCAGCAGCGCGACCGAGCTCTTGACGGCGCGCTCGAACGCCGGAGCCGCGATCGTCAGCTTGTCGCTCTGGACGACGACCGACTCCCCCGCCGGCTGCTCGAACTCCGTCGCGAGGATCTCGAACATGCGGCCCGACTCACCGGGCTGCGTCGTGTCGAGGTCGATCTCGGTCGTCCCGATCTTGCCCCCGAGCACGAACGCCAGCGCGACGAAGGCGAGCCAGCCGGCGATCACGCTCTTGCGGTGCGAGGCGCTCCAGCTGCCGAGGCCGTGTGCGAGGCCATGCCGTTGTTTCGTCTGCGCGTTCATGCGAATCCTCCCGTCGATCTCGTCCTCGGAAGTCTCCGCCCTCGCGGACCTCAGTTCAATTGGGGATTACCCCCATCTATCCCCCAACGTTCGGTGCGCTCGAACGTGCGCATCGGCTCGCGCGGCCGATTTGACAGCGCAAGCGGCTCGCGGGATGCTCGCGCGGGGTCAAACGACTGGAGGTGCCCATGGCCATGAAGCTGAACATGCTTCCCCCGAGCGTGAACAACATGTCCGTCCGCGTGTTCGTCCGAGCGGTCGGCCTTCCCTACGAAGAGGAGAACGTGTGGGGTCAGACCCGGGGTGACGAGTATCTCGCGAAGTACCCCGCCGGGCTGACGCCGACGATCGAGCTGAACGAGCTCCCAAAAGGCGTCCTCGGCGAGAGCGTCGCGATCATGATGTACCTCGCGAGCCGGGAAGACCGTGACGACCTCTACCCGTCGAACGACCTTCCGCGCCGCGCGATGATCGACGCGGCCAACTTCTACACGCTGAGCATCCTCTATCCCGTGCTCGCGCGCGCGACGTACCCACGCTTGAGCTTTGCCGGCTATCCCGGCGAGGTCGCGACGTCCGGAGCATCGGACGAGGACAAGGAGTCGGCGCGCAAGTCGGCGGAGGATGCGATTCCGGAGATCCTCGACACCTACCGCAAGTTCTTCATCACCGAGGGAGGGTTCATCGGCGGCGACACGCCGAGCATCGCGGACATCCGCCTCGCCTGCACGCTCGAGTTCCTCGCGGTCACCGATGCGGAGCTCCCGGACTGGGCGAAGGAATACGTGCAGCGCGTCGAGGCAGCGCTCGGAGACGCGTACAGCGAGCCGGCGGGTGACGTTCGCGGGTACATCGAGCAGGTGAGCGGCGCGGCGGTCGCAGGCTGAGCTGCGGCGACAACCGAGTGGCGGAACGCGAACGGTGACGTTCGCGGTCGCCGCCGAGGCGTACGACCGCTTCATGGGGCGGTACTCGGCACAGCTCGCGCCGGGGCTCGCGGACCTCGCGGGCGTCGCGGCAGGGCAGAAGGCGCTCGACGTCGGCTGCGGCCCGGGCGCACTCACGTCCGAGCTGGTCCGGCGGCTCGGCGCCGACGCCGTCGCAGCGGTGGATCCGTCCGAGTCGTTCGTCGCGGCGGCGCGCGAGCGTCACCCC
>Ga0126309_10000617_pt1 | contig 11885 bp, 12 predicted proteins | sample Plot56_FD_92541 | JGI IMG/M metagenome (GOLD analysis project Ga0126309, IMG submission 92541) | Serpentine soil microbial communities from UC McLaughlin Reserve, CA, USA - Plot56 | ecosystem: Environmental > Terrestrial > Soil > Grasslands | place: USA: UC McLaughlin Reserve, Lake County...
CTCGTTGCCCCGCCGCCCGTCCGCCAGCTCGAGCGGCGTCGGACCGTCGGCAACCAGCTTGGGCGAAGGCTTCGACGGCTGGCCGTCGGGTACGTCGACTCGGCGCGGGTCTGGTTCTGGGCCGGCGAGGGCGACGGCGAGGCCTGAGGCGCAGCTCCTGGCACGGCGCGTGAGCGGCTGACGCGAGGACCAGCGGGTCCATGACCAACGGGCGGTTGCCGGTTCCCGGACGCACCGCGACCCTCCCGGCATGGCCATCGCATTCGTCGGCTTCACGGCCGACTCGCGCATCGTTGGCTCGATCCCGCTGACCGACGACCGCCTGAGCGACATGCTCAACTCGGTCGCCCGCGTCGTGATTCGGGACGCCTCCGTCGAGGACGTCGACCTGGGTCCGCTCGAAGGCGGCGCCGTGACGGTGCCATGCGGCGATTTTCTTGCCGTAGTCGCGACCGGCCGCCGCGGCTTCGAGGGGCGTCGCACGCGGACCGAGGTGCGACACGTCCAGCTCGGGCTCGGCCGGTATGTCGTCACCGGCGACATCCACGTCCGACCCGAGGCGGCCATCGCGGCAACGACCGAGGGTCTCGACGCCCTGCTCACCGGCAACGAGCTCCTCGTCCCGCTGACGGACTCGATCATCCAGTACACGCGCGCCGGCAAGCCGTGCAAGGAGCGCTGGCAGACGCTGCTCGTCAACCGAGCGCGGGCAGCATGGATCCGCCCAGCCGAGGACGCCGTGGAGCAGCCGGAAGAGGAGGAGCTCGTCGAGGAGGGTCCCACCCGGACCCGTTACGTCAAGGACTTCACGGGCACGGTCGCGGAGTAGCCGCGGCTGGAGCGGCGCGGACTACGCGTCGCCTGTCGGGACCCCGAGGACGTTGAATCCGCCGTCGACGTAGATGACCTCACCCGTGACGGCGCTCGACAGATCCGAGGCGAGGTAGACCGCGGTCTTCCCGACGTCCTCGATGGTGATGTTCGAACGGAGCGGGGCGACCTCGGCGAACGCGCCGTACATCTTCTTGAACCCGGCGATCCCGGCGGCGGCAAGTGTGCGGACAGGCCCCGCGCTGATCGCGTTGACCCTGATCCCGTCGGGCCCCAGGTCCGCGGCAAGGTACCGCACGCACGCCTCGAGCGCGGCCTTGGCGACGCCCATGACGTTGTAGTTGCCGACGACCTTCTCGGCGCCGTAATAGGTCAGTGTGATGACGCTCGAGCCGGCCTTCAGGAGCGGCCGCGCCTCGCGAGCCAGTGCGACGAGCGAGTAGGCGGAGACGTCGAGCGCGAGCGCAAAGCCCTCGCGCGAGGTCCGCACGAAGCCTCCCTCGAGGTCCTCCCGCTTTGCGAACGCGAGCGCATGGACGAGGATGTCGAGGTCGCCCTCCGCCGTCCGCCACTTGTCCATCACGTCGCGGATCTGGTCGTCGGACTGCACGTCGCACGGCTCCACGAAGGTCGAGCCGATTGAGCTCGCGAGGGGCCGGACCCGCTTCTCGATCAGGCTCTCGACCGACGAGAACCCGACGGTCGCCCCCTCGTCGTGGAGCGCCCGAGCGATGCCCCACGCGATCGAATGGTCGTTGGCGACGCCGAAGATCAGCGCCTTCTTCCCGTCGAGCAGTCCCATCGTGGGCCGTCCTCCCTGGTTCCCCGGGCGGAGTCTACCGGAGCGCTTCGGCCGGCCCGACCGTCCACCGCGCTAGACTGGCCGCCCATCTGTTCGAGCCGAGGGTGCCCCATGACGACTGAATCGAAGCCCCGCCTGAAGATCACGTACGCGACGCTGCGGAACGACAACGAGGAGCTCCACGCGCAGTTCGACGCGGGCGTCGAGAAGGTCCGCTCGATCCTCGGCCAGTCGCACAAGAACTACGTCGGCGGGCAGTGGCGCGATGGCGAGGGCACGTTCGAGAAGCGGACGCCGATCGACGGCTCGGTGATGGGCACGTTTGCGAAGGGAACGCGGAAGGACGTTCAGGATGCAGTCGCGGCGGCACGGGCGGCGTTCCCGGCATGGGGCCGGCGGCCGTGGCAGGAACGTGTCCAGCTGCTCCGTCGAGCGGCCGACATCATCAGCGAGCGCCAGATGGAGTTCGGCGCGCTACTCGCGACGGAGGTCGGCAAGAACCGACTGGAGGCGCTCGGCGACGTCGAGGAGACGGCGGACCTGATCCGCTGGTCGTGCGACATGATGGAGCGCAACCACGGCTTCGACGACGTGATGGGCAACCTCGGCGACGCCGCCGTCCACACGCGCTCGGTGCTCAAGCCGTACGGTGTGTGGGGCGTGATCAGCCCGTTCAACTTTCCGTTCGCGCTGTCGGGCGGCCCGTGCGGCGGCGCCCTCGTCGCCGGCAACACCGTTGTCTACAAGCCGTCGTCGGATGCGCCCCTTTCGGGGGCGCTCCTGACCCAGACGTTCATCGATGCGGGGCTGCCCGCGGGCGTCTTCAACATGGTCGCGGGGCCGGGCGAGTCCGTCGGCGCGGAGATCCAGGAGAACGACGGCGTCGACGGCATCATCTTCACCGGTTCCTTCGAGGTCGGCTGGGGCCTCTACAAGAACTTCGCCAGGCGCTATCCGAAGCCCGTGATCGTCGAGATGGGCGGCAAGAATCCGGCGATCGTGTCGCGCAAGGCCGACCTCGACGAGGCGGCCGAGGGGATCATGCGGTCCGCGTTCGGGTTCTCCGGGCAGAAGTGCTCGGCCAACAGCCGCGTCTACGTCGAGCGGCCGGTCCACGACGAGCTCGTCCGACGGCTCGTCGAGAAGACGGAGGCGATCACGATCGGCGATCCGGTCAAGCGCGAGAACTGGCTCGGCCCCGTCATCAACCAGAAGGCCGTCGACCGATACGAGACGGCGGTCGCCGAGGCGCGGCGCGATGGTCGACTTGTGATCGGCGGCGAGAAGGTCACCGAGCACGCCCTCGACAAGGGCTTCTTCGTTGCCCCGACGATCGCCACGGAGCTGCCCAGGGACCACCGCCTGTTCCGCGACGAGCTGTTCCTGCCGTTCACCGTCGTCGCTGCCGTCGACTCGATCGACGAGGCGCTGCGGCTGTCGAACGACACCGTGCTCGGACTGACCGCGGGCTTTTACTCGGAGGACAAGGCGGAGGCTGACCGCTTCCTCGACGAGATCGAGGCGGGCGTCGTGTACGTGAACCGACGGGCGGGCTCTACGACGGGAGCCTGGCCCGGGATCCAGCCGTTCGGCGGCTGGAAGGGGAGCACGGCGACCGGCAAGGCCGGTGGCGGCTTCTATTACGTCCAGCAGTTCATGCGCGAGCAGAGCCAGACGATCGTCGACTAGCGCGCCCGGGCGCGGGGCTCCGCCAGCGGGTTCGTGCCCTGTGCGAGCATGCTGATGGGCCGCTGCGCGGAATGGTTCGACATCAAAGTTTGAGATCGAAGGATCCTGGGCAGCGGTGCGCCCGGCGTCGGCCCGGCGACCCGGCGGCGCGGCGAGAAGGCAACGCCGGGTCTCGTCATCCCGACACCTGCCAACCTCCGTAATGCGCGACGTCCGCGAGGCGGAGTGGTGCACCCGGAACGACCCGGATTCGGTGTCAGTGCGTCACGTGGTTCGCAACTGACGGGAGATTCCCGGAGCTCCGCATTCCCGCACTACCCCTGGTGGGTGGCGCAAGGGGCGGAACCAGCGGGCGACGGCCGGTGTAGTTGGGGCGACTCGAGTCCCGACACCGGAGGTCCCGATGCGCCGCCTTGCCGCCTCTGTCGCTATCGTTGCCCTGATCGCAGTCGGTCTCGGCGTCGCGCCCGCCGCGCTGGCGGGCGATCCCTGCTACCACAGCTTTGAGATGCCGCCACGCACCGAGGGCACCGACAGCCAGATCAAGGTCATGCCGTGCGCCTTCGCGCCGACGGTCACGCGGGTCCCGGTCGGGACCACGGTCGACTTCTTCAGCGGCTCCGACGTCGTTCACCTCATCACCGGCGCGAACCAGGAGTGGGGATCTCGCGACGTCGAGCTTGAGCCCGAACGCACGGTCTCGTACAGGTTCGACAAGCCCGGGATCTACCCGTATGCGTGCGCGCTCCACCGGGGAATGAGCGGCGCGATCGTCGTCGGAGATGGCCTGGCGGCCGCAGCACCCGCGGCAGCTCCCGGAACGGAGGACCCGACGGCCGTCGCCGCGACGGCGCCCGCCTCGTCTTCGGGAGCCGCGGGCGCGGAAGTTCGGCCGCTCGTCGCGATCGGCGCGATCGCGGCCGTGCTCGCGATCGGCGTTCTGTTGGCGGTCCGACGACGACCGACGGCGGCGTAAACAGTCTCGCCGCGCGGGCCGCCGGGGCGGCCCGGGACGTTCGGTTCGCTGGCGGCCGATGGCCCGTCGGATATACTCGGGCGAGTATCCACTCTGCATCATTTCTATGCGTTCGAGGTGTTCCTTGGCCGAGTCCCCGTCACGGCTCGCCGGCGTTCGCCCGGTCCCCGACATGGTCACCGAGATCCCCGGTCCAAAGGCCAGGGCGCACGTCGAGTTCGACGAGCGGTGGACGTCGCCGAGCCTCCCGCGCGCCTACCCGATCGTCCCCGTGCGGGGCGATGGGCTGACGGTCGAGGACATCGACGGCAACCTCTTCCTCGACTTCGCGGCGGGGATCGCGGTGACCTCGACCGGCCACTCGCACCCCGCGGTCGTCGGCGCGATCAAGGAACAGGCGGCGGAGCTCATCCACTTCAGCGCGTCCGACTTCTACCTGCCGATCTACGCGCAGGTCTGTCGCGAGCTGGCGCGGATCGCGCCGATCGACGGGCCCACGCGCGCGTATCTGGGCAACAGCGGCGCGGAGGTTGTCGAGGCCTCGATCAAGCTCGCACGGCTCGCCACCGGACGGCCGTACGTCGTCGCGTTCCTCGGTGCGTTCCACGGCCGGACCTATGGCGCGATCAGCCTGACGGCCTCCAAGGCGAAGTACCACGCCGGCTTCGGGCCGCTCCTGCCCGGCATCTTCCACGCCCCGTATGGCAAGGTGGCCGACCTGCGGTGGTTCGACGAGGTCCTGTTCGATCGCCTCGCGCCGGCCAACGAGGTCGCGGCGATCATCGTCGAGCCGATCCAGGGCGAGGGCGGCTACATCGTCCCGGAGGACGGATTCCTCCAGGGCCTGCGCGACATCTGCGACCGCCACGGGATCCTGCTCATCGCCGACGAGATCCAGTCCGGCGCCGGCCGGACGGGACGAATGTGGGCCGTCGATCACTGGGCGGTTCGCCCCGACATCCTCCTGACGGCGAAGGGGATCGCGAGTGGCATGCCGCTCGGCGGCCTCGTCGCGCGCGCGGACCTGCTCGAGCGGTGGGGGCCGGGCGCGCACGGTTCCACGTACGGCGGCAATCCTGTCGCGTGCGCCGCTGCGCTGGCGACGATCGAGCTGCTCGAGGGCGGCCTCGTCGCGAACGCCCAGCGGCGCGGCGAGCAGGCGTTCGCCGGGCTCCGGCCACTGATCGCGCGATACCCCGGCCTGGTCCGCGAGATCCGCGGCAAGGGGCTGATGATCGGTATCGAGCTCGACACCGCGGACCACGCCGAGGAGGTCCAGTGGGCGGCCTTCCAGCGAGGCCTGCTGGTGCTCGAGTGCGGCAAGACGTCCGTTCGGATGTCGCCGGCCCTCACGGTCACGCAGGACGAGATGGATACCGGCCTCCGCATCTTTGCGGAGGCCGTCGCAGCCGTCGCCGCGGCCCCGCGCGAGGTCCTTGCGGAGGCTGCCGCCGCGGGTGCGATCACCGGCGTCGAAGCCGGGGGATGACGTCGAAGGTCGCGTCCATGCGGGACGCGGTCGCGGACCTCGTCCGCGACGGGGACACCGTCGCGATCGAGGGGTTCACCCATCTCATCTCCTTCGCCGCCGGCCACGAGATCATCCGCCAGCGGAAGCGCGACCTGACACTCGCCCGGCTCACGCCTGACGTGATCTACGACCAGATGGTCGCGGGCGGTGTCGCCCGGAAGCTGGTCTTCTCGTGGCTCGGCAACCCGGGGGTCGGCGGGCTGAACGCGATCCGGCGAAGGATCGAGGCGGCGCCGGTCGCCGCGAGCGGCGAGCCTGCGCTCGAGGTCGAGGAGTACTCCCACTTCGGGATGGTCGGGCGCTACGTGGCAGGCGCCTCGAACCTGCCGTTCTTCCCGCTGCGGAGCTATTTCGAGACCGACATGCCGAAGGCGAATCCGCTGATTCGGCCGATCGAATCGCCGTACGGCGACGGCATCGTCTACGCGGTCCCGCCCCTGCGCCCGGACGTGACCATCGTGCACGCGCAGCGCGCCGACGAGAACGGCAACACCCAGGTCTGGGGCCTGCTCGGGTGCCAGAAGGAAGCGGCGTTCGCAGCGGAGCGCGTCATCGTCGTCGTCGAGGAGCTCGTCGACGAGTCCGTCGTTCGCGCGGACCCGAACCGCACGATCATCCCGGGCCTCATCGTCGATGCGGTTGTCGTCGAGCCGTTCGGGGCCCATCCCTCGTACGTCCAGGGCGCATACGACCGCGACAACCGCTTCTATCTCGACTGGGACCCGATCTCCCGCGACGAGGACGCGACGCAGGCGTGGCTGCGCGAGTGGGTCCACGACCTCGCCGGGCGGGCCGCGTACGTCGAGAAGCTGGGCGAAAAGCGGGTCGCGACGCTGCGGCCGGGCAGGGCACCGTCAGGCGTCGTCGACTACGGCGACTACCGATGAGCGTCGACGCGGGCACGTTCACGAAGTCGGAGATGATGATCGTGGCCGCGGCGCGCGAGCTCGCGGGGCAGCACGTCTGTTTCGTCGGGGTCGGCCTGCCGAACATCGCCGTGAATCTCGCCAAGAGGACCGTGGCGCCTGACCTCGAGCTGGTCTACGAGGCCGGCGTCTTCGGTGCCCGGCCTGCTCGGCTCCCGTTGAGCATCGGCGACCCGACGATCGTCACGGGCGCCACGGCGGTGACCAGCATGTTCGAGCTGTTCGCCTTCTATCTCCAGGGTGGGCTCGTCGACGTCGGGTTCCTGGGCGCAGCGCAGATCGACCGGTTCGGCAACATCAACACGACCGTGATCGGGGAGTACGGCGCGCCAGCGACGCGGCTGCCAGGCTCAGGCGGGGCGTGCGAGATCGCGATCAACGCCCGCGAAGTGTTCGTGATCATGCGGCAGTCGAAGCGGAGCTTCGTCGAGCGGATCGACTTCCGGACGTCGCCGGGGAACCCGGGCGGGGATGTCGCGGGCGCCACGCGCGCCGAACAGGGCTGGCTGGGCCGTGGCCCGTCCGTCGTCGTCACGGACCTGGGGATCTACCGGTTCGACGACTCGGGCGAGATGGGGCTCGAGTCGCTCCATCCGGGAGCCACCGTCGAGGAGGTCCGGTCGACGATGGGGTGGGAGCCGCGAATCGCGGACCCGCTGGGGATGACGGTCGCCCCGACGGCGGTGGAGCTGCGGCTCATCCGCGCCGAGCTCGATCCGGGGGGCGCGTACACGAAGTAGCCGCGGTCGGACCGACCGAAGCGCGAGCGACCGTGCCAAACCACCCCAGCACGCACTCCGGCGTTGCGTCGCGAACGAAGGTACCGGGGCGCGTAGCCCCGCGGTCCCGTATCCGCTATGGGCTTCACCGGGGTTCCATGGGCATACGTACCGACCCCGACGGGGACCAAAGAGGAGCCCCACGTCCTCAACCCAACATAAGGGAGCGCCGTCATGAAACGCGTCCTCGCCGCGATCATCGCCGGGATGATCACGTTCGGCGCTGTCTTCGGGCTCGCCGCGAGCTTGAACCTGACATCCGACAGCCTCGGAGCCGGAACCGCCGTCGTCGCCGCGTGCCAGGGCGCGACGCTCAATGCGGCCTACACGTCCACGTATTCCGCTGCCGCCCCGGGCTACACCGTCGGGACGGTGACTGTCACGGGTCTCGCGGCGACCTGCTACAGCAAGCCGTACAAGATCACGCTCTCCGGTGCGGCGAACGCATCGCTCGGCGAGGCCACGGGCACCACGCCGGGCGTCGGGACGAGCTTTGCTGCGACGTTTGCTCCGGCGATCGGTGGCGCGTCGGTGACCGGCATCAGCGTCGTGATCAGCGGGTAATCGCCTCATGCGCGCCGGCGGTCTCGTCCGCCGGCGCGTCGGAGCCCTGATCAAACTCCTCGCCGCGTCGCTCCAGCTTGTCCCGCTCGCGCTCGCGACCGGGATCTTCGGCGCGGCCGCGTCGCTTTCCGTCTCGTCGGGCACCGTCGGCGCGGCGACGGTCGCGACCCCGCGCTGCACGGCCGTCGGGCTGACGGTTCTCCAGAACCTCTCGGCCGGCACGGTTGTGAGCGTGACCGTGGGTGGGCTTCCCGCCGCGTGCGGAGGCGCGACGCTTCAGGCAACCGTGAACAACGGCAGCACGTTTGGGAGCGGGTCAGTCGCGGTCCCCGCCGGCGGCGGCTCGGTAACGGTGCCGTTGGGCGCGGCGCCTGCGGTGACCGCCGCGGAGACCACGGACATCGTCGTCCTCGGTCCGTGAAGACGAGCGGCGCGCTCATGATCGCCGTCGCGCTTCTCGTTGGCGTGTCCGTTCGCGCGGGCTCGGCCGCCGCCCTGAGCCTCACGTCGCAGCGGTTGACGCCGTACCGGACGTGCACGATTACCGCGACGCCGGCCGGAACTACCGCCGTTTCGGACGCGAACGTGCGACAGGCGAACCCGACGACGAATTTCGGCGCAACGACGACGTACGTCGTCTCCTCTGCCGCCGCCGCGAACCAGCGGATCTACGTGCGGTTTGACCTTGCGGTGTGCAGCCCCGCCATCGCGTCGTCGGCGATCGTCCGGCTCGCGACACTCAGGCTCTACGTCACCGCCGTGCCCGCGGTCTGCCGAACGCTCGACCTGTTTCCCGCGACCGTCGCCTGGACGGAGGCCGCAATCACCTGGAACAACGAGCCGTTCGGTGCGGCAATCAACAACCCGCCGACTGCCTCACGGACCGGCTCCGTCACCGTCGGCACGCCCGTCGGCTGTGTGAATCAGGCCGCCGGCGCCTACATCACGGGCGCGACGGTGACGACTGATGTCGCGGCGTTCGTCGCCGGCGGATCGACGAACCTCGGGTGGATGATCCGCGACGACGCCGAGGGCTCGGCCACGACGAGAAGCGAGACGTTCTCGGCCAAGGACCTGGGCACGATCGCGCAGGCGCCGCAGCTCGTCGTCACGTACGTCGTCGTTCCATGACACCACGGGCTCGCCGCGTCGCGGGGATCGTCGCGTTCGCCGCCTTCCTCGCCGTCTGGATCGTCGTCCTTCGCCCGCAGGCCATCGGCGGTCCCGCGTTGTACATCGTTGTCAGGGGCAGCTCGATGCTGCCGACGTACGAGAACGGGGACCTCGTCGTCGTCCAGGCCGCCCCGCTGTATGACGTGGGGGACGTTGTGGCGTACCGCGTCCCGGACGGCGAGATCGGCGAGGGCCACGTGATCGTCCATCGGCTCACCGGCGCAGATGAGGGCAGCGGGTTCCTCGTCACGGGCGACAACAACAATGCGCCCGATCCGTGGAGGCCGAAAGCGATCGACATTGCCGGCAAGGCCTGGGTCAGCGTCCACGGCGTTGGGCGGCTCGTCGCGTTCATACATCAGCCGGTTGTCGCGGGCGCGCTGGGTGCGGCCCTGGCAGTGTCGATCGTGCTTCTCCGCGTGCCCGGGGTCAGCGAGGCGCCGAAACCGCAGCGTCGCGTGTGGCGGCGGCCGCCACGCCGACGTCGCGCGCTGACGTAGCGACCGAAACGACGAAAACGGCGGCGGGTCCGGAGACCCGCCGCCGTTCGGTGCTGCCAGTGCGGATCGTCCTCGACCCGCCCTGTGTCGACCCTAGCCGAGGACCCACCGCAGCTGGGGCGTCTGGCGCACGACCTGCATCTTCTCGATGACTCCGTCGAGGCCCCACACCCGGCCGGCGCCGAGGTAGCCGAGCGTCGCCGTGACGAGCGCGTAGGTGAGGTGCTGGTTGACGAGCCCGAACTCGAAGTCCCACGCGGCGAGGAAGAAGAACAGCATCATCAGCGTGCCCATCGTGCTCGCGAACCGGGTCGCGATGCCGAGGATCAGCGCGATCCCGATCGCCAGCTGGCCGAAGACGACGAGTGTGTTGACGATCGCCATCAGGTCGGCATTGCCGGCGAGCGAGACCCAGAAGCCGTGGGTCGGGTTGTAGACGACCTTCTCGATCGGCGTCGCGAGGATCGGCGAGCCGTTCGTGCCGAACTTCAGGAAGCCTGCGGCGGAGAAGCCGCCGTCGGTCAGGAAGAACTTCTCGATCCCCGCGGACAGGAAGATCGTCCCGACCGCGACCCGCAGGATCGCCACCAGTCGCTGCTGGCCCTTCGTAAGCGCATCCATCACAGCACCTCTGTTGACTCCGCGACGCTGTCTGCGCCGTCTGTCTGACAGCAACGTACCGTTGGAGCGCCGCCGATGAAGGTGCCGTTCGGCCTGTCTATCCGGGACTCCCGCGGGCCACTCGGCCGGTGGCAGGGACGTCGGGCAACCGAACCGTTCAGCCGAAACCGGGCAGGGAAGCGGTTCCGAGCCACGACGTGCATCGGCATCCCGTGGAGATGCGCTGCTGCTGAGGCGCGTCCCGCGACGCGACGCGTTGCGAGGCGCGGCAGGAGGGTATCAGCGCCGGTCGCCGAGGACGCCCGCGACGCAAAGCTCCGAGGCAAAGCGGTTAGCAAGAACGAGACATACGCACCCGCAGCCGACGTTGCAAGCACGTTGCATTTGTCCGAGTCTACGTTGCGACGTAGAACCGCATGGTACTTTCGGCGTCTCGCTAGGACTTTCGGCGCAGCACCGTGACGCAAGCCACGCGCCCGACACTCCGCCGATGGGGAGTCCAGCACATCCTGCCTGCGCCCTCGGGTACTGCTTGTTGGTGGAGACCCCGTGTCCGTCCGACGTTCGCGCCGAAGTGCGCGTCTTTCTGTTGCTGCTCAATCCTTCGTGCTCGTCGTCAGCCTGTTCGCCGGCGTGCCGCAGCAATCGGCACGAGCTGCCGCGAACTCCGGGCTGACGCTGAACGGGTCGAGTCAGTACGCCAGCCTGGGCTCGTCGACCTCGCTCCGGGCCAGCGCCTTCACGCTCGAGCTGTGGTTCAAGCGCGCCGCCGGGGGAGTCACCCAGAGCACGGGCACCGGTGGGGTCGTCGCCTATCCGCTGATCACAAAGGGTCGCGCCGAGGCAGAGACGGCGGCGGCCGACGTCAACTACTTCTTCGGCCTCGACGCCAACGGCCACCTCGCGGCCGACTTCGAGGAAGCTCAAAGCGGCGCCGCGCCGAGCGCGAACCACCCGATCACCGGAGCGGCGACGGTTCTCGCGACCGATACCGGCTGGCACCACGCCGCGGCGACGTACGACGGCACGACGTGGAACCTGTACCTCGACGGCAGCCTCGACGGGACGCTGGCCGTGGGCCGCCCGGCGAACATCGCGACGACCGTCGTCACCGCGATCGGGACATCGCTCAGTACTGCGACCACGCCGGCGCCGCTCGGATTCTTCTCCGGGACCATCGACGAGGTTCGGATCTGGAGTGCGGCCCGGACGCAGGCCCAGATCCAGGCCGCCCGAAACACCGAGATCACGGCACCCACGACCAATCTCCTCGGCGCCTGGAACCTCAACGAGGGCACGGGCAGCAACCTCGGCGACAGCTCCGGCAATACGGTCGTCGGCACCGCGGTCGGGGCCCCTGCCTGGACGACAGGCTTCGTCGTCCCTGTAGTCGACACGACGCCGCCCGCGGCCCCCCAGGACCTCGCCGCGTCAGCCGCGCCCGGCGCCGGCATCTCGCTGTCCTGGACGCCCAACTCCGAGACGGACCTCGC
>Ga0126309_10000618_pt1 | contig 11881 bp, 12 predicted proteins | sample Plot56_FD_92541 | JGI IMG/M metagenome (GOLD analysis project Ga0126309, IMG submission 92541) | Serpentine soil microbial communities from UC McLaughlin Reserve, CA, USA - Plot56 | ecosystem: Environmental > Terrestrial > Soil > Grasslands | place: USA: UC McLaughlin Reserve, Lake County...
GCTCGCCGGCCACGCGCGACTTCACCTCCACCACCCGGAGCGGCTCGATCTGCCCCGTGGCCTCGGCCCGGATCTCCAGGTCGCGCCGCTCGACCTGTGCCTGGTCCGTGGTCTTGCGCATCTCCTCGGTCTCGCCCCGGTCGCCGCACCCGGCCGCCATCGTCGACATTGTCGCCAGCAACGCCAGCACGCCCAGCGCACCCAGCCCCTTGTTCATCGTCAACACCTTCGTCCTCCTCTTGGACGCTCGAATTCCTTGCCCCTGACTGTATCAACGCGCTTGGATCGGGAGAACCGTCTCCCCCAGGTTTTACATCTTTTGCAATCCAGCCTCTCCGGGACCGCCGTAGGTATCTCGATGACGAACAACACCTGGCACCCCCTCGGACGGGTATCCGCCGAGCGCCTAGCCGATGCCCGCCGCCAGCTCCACTGGGCGGCCCAGGCCGTGGCCGCGGTCGGAAAACGCCTCCTCGAACATCAAGCCGATTACGGCGAGCAGAGCTTCCGCTGGAGCGAGGAGGCCCGCGCCTTGGCCCAGGGAACGGTCTCCGGAATTGTCCCGGAATCCGAGCCGTTCCGGCCGGCTCTCCGCCCCTCGCCGCCCGCCCTCCTTCTCCTCGATGCCGACAGCCGGCCGCTCCGCGAGCTGCCGCTCGACGGCCCTACCCTGGAGAAGGCGTTCCGCTGGTTGGAGGAGGAGAGCGCCAGCCTTCTCGGCCGTCCTCTCGACGAGCCGCTGGACCGCTCAGCGGACATCGAGGCCCACCCGGTCGGCTGCTCCGGCGCGCCGTTCTCGGCCGCGGACGCCGAGGCCTTCGAGGATCTGGCGGCCTGGTTCGGCAACGCCCACCGGCTGCTGACCCGCCTGGCGGACAGCAACCCCGGCGCCTCCGCGGTGCGCTGCTGGCCCCACCATTTCGACATCGCCACGCTGATCCACCTGGATCCCGGCGATGCTTCGGAAACGGCCCGCTCGATCGGCGCCGGGCTCTCTCCGGGCGACACCGGGAGGCCCGCCCCCTATCTCTACGTCACGCCGTGGCCGTATCCTTCGACGAACAAGCTTCCCGATCTGGAGGGCGGAGGGATCTGGAACACCCAGGGCTGGGTGGGCGCGGTGCTCGACGCCGCGACGCTCCTGGACGGCTCCGGAGACCCGGCACACCGGGCGGAGCGGTTCGTCGAATCCGCCGTGGCCGGCAGCCGGGCGCTGCTGGCCGCTCGTTGAGGAGAGAGACCAACATGGCTGAAGCGCGCTGGTACGACCTGGGAGCCGTCGAAGCGCTGAAGACGAGCCCCTTGCAGCAGATCGCGATCGGACGGAACCGGATCGCCCTGAGCTACCGCGATGGCGTCTTCGGCGCCATCTCGGGCCTTTGCAACCACGTGGGCGGCCCTCTCGGCGAAGGGCACCTGGACGGCGACTACGTGGTCTGCCCCTGGCACCACTGGAAGTTCCACGCCCGCACCGGCGAAGGCGAGCCGGGGTTCGAATCCGACTGCGTCCCCCGCTACGACCTGCGCGAGGAGGCCGGCCACCTCTGGGTCAATCTCACCCCCGCCACCCGGCGTCACAAGGACCCTCACGTGCCACATCCGCTCGCGCGGCATCCCGAACGCGCCCCTGGGCCGGTCCGCGTGCTGGGGATCTCCTCCACCGCCATGGACCCCCAGTTCCCGCGCTACTCCACCTCCGAGGCGTTGCTGGAGGTCGCCCTCCATGCCGCGGCCACGGAGCGCGGCGCGGAGACCCGGCTGATCCGCCTCTCCGCGCTCAAGTTCCGCGCCTGCGAGGGCTACTACTCGAAGAGCGCCCACGCCTGCACTTGGCCCTGCTCGATCACCCAGATGGACTCGACGGATCAGATGGACGCGGTCTATGAGGGGATCGTCCACTGGGCGGACGCGATCCTGGTCGCCACCCCGATCCGCTGGGGCTCGGCGAGCTCCCTCTATTTCAAGATGGTCGAGCGGATGAACTGCGTGCAGAACCAGGTGACGATCGGCAACCGGGTTCTCCTGCACAACAAAGTGGCGGGATTCATCATCACCGGAGGGCAGGACAACATCCAGGCCGTGGCCGGCCAGATGCTCGGCTTCTTCGCCGAGATCGGCTGCCTCTTCCCGCAGTTCCCCTACATCGCCCACTCCCGCGGCTGGTCGGCCGAGGACATGGAGCACAACTGCGAATACGTGAAGAAAAGCGCCACCCTGCACGACGGCGCCCGTGCCCTGGCCAGCCGCGCCATCGACCTCTCGCAGACCCTCATCGCCGCCCACCAGGATCGCGAAAGGGTCGAACGAGCTGGGCGGAAGGGGTGTCCGGCGGTGATGCCGGAAGCGCCGGTGATCACGGCGGCGGCGGTGGAGGCGTAGGGCCTGGGGGTTTATCGGAAGCTGGTCTCGACCATAACCGCGATAAGATCATGCGCCACGTCGGGTGCCAATCGAAGAACCTCTTCGACACTATCTGCCTGTACGACGAGCCCAGGAAGGTCCGGGCTGGTGCCAAGGAACGGCCCTTCAGGCAACTGCTCGATCTCCAGGATAACCTTGTACCTTCTTTGATAGCTCAAAACCGCAGAGACCGGGCTACGGGTACGCAAAGGCTTCTCTCAATAGCTGCGGGATCTCGGCGGGATCGTTGTACCAGATGGGTCGAATTCCCAGGTCAATGAAGGACTGTTCGTGGTTGTCGTCAAAGACATCCTTCACCGCCATAAGGATCTTCTCGACCTCCTTCTCAGGCTTGAGTCGCGGCGGCGCATCGGGCCCTTCTATCTTCTCTTGGATCCCCCGGGCCGACTGCGCAATGGACAGATAATCCACTTCTTCGGGGGGCTTCCACCTGGGTTTCTGCATCAGCGCATAGATATGAGCTTGAGCCGGTTGGTTTTTGACTGCGTCGAGAAGCCGGCGCATGTTTCCATCCGAAAGGGAGAGCCCGACCATCACTCCGACAGTGCTGGTGAATTGCCGGATTTGGATAAGGCTGGTCCAGTGATAGGGGTTCGAGGCGGCCGCGTGGTACTGCTCCTCGGTAAAGACGATTTGGTCCGGCTTGGAACCTAACTCATCAGTGACCGCAGGAACGAAGCCGTGCACATGGTAAATTGGAATCGTTCCCCGCCGCAAACGAGCAGGAATTTTCCACACGGGTTTAGTTTTTTTGAAGGCGACCGGGTTTCGCAGTTTCAGTGCCTGTTCAAGCAAATCATCGTAGTTGTAGGACACTACTGCGTCAAGACAGTGATCCCCACTGAGGTCCGCGTCGATAATATCGACCAGGGTAGCGAGCGTTTTGTTGGCCTTGATAATCTTGGGGTCAATCTGATAGTGCGCCCGACTGAAGCCGCCCTTGACTCCGGCGTACAGCGCGTCCCGCATGCTGTTCATGAATGCGCTGCCGTCGCTCTTATGCATAAGCTTCACGTGGCGAGCAAGGATGTCCAATTGCTGCTTACTCCGGCGGAGGTGCCACTCGGCAATCGCATACAGGAAGTCTGGGTAGGCCTGCGTGAGGGTACTCGAGCCTTGCTGGCTGCCCAACTTCTGGTAGTACATCAGAATCACGAGCTCTTCCCAGGTGGGGAGACCGCTCCCGATAGAAACTCCGGCTCCCAGATAAAGGGTGACCGGCCGCTTCTTGATGTCCTCGGCCAACTGAGTTCTATAGTTCGCCATTTAAAACTAGAATAACGACACTGTCGGCACCCTGTCAATTGGGAGGCGAGGGCTGCTTCGAGGGATACGACAATTAGCAGCGAAGGCAATCCCGCCGAAACTCCGGCCACGCATCCACCAGGTAGATCCCAAATGGGATCCACCAGATGAAGTCGTTCGTCAGACAGAGAATCACCGTGGCCGGAGGCCAGGCGCCGCGCAGAATGAGCATCCCGAGGCCGATCGGTCCCAGCACCTTCCCTGCCAGCCCCACCGCCGCCAGCAGCCACCCCCGCTCCGGCCGGCGCGCCACCTCCAGATAGAGAATGCCGTAGAGCCCAACCACCATCGCCAGGCAGGCGAAGATCTCCGGATACGGCGACAGCGACATCCCCGCGAAACGGAACAGCCATTGCGGATCGAGGGCCGAGAAGAGCCCCCAGATGATGTTGTAGAGGCCGGCCAGCACGAAGACTGTCTGGTGGAAGCGGCGGCGAGGGATCAGGTTCCCTCCTTTTCAGTGGACCAGAAGCTGGCGGCTCACAATCACAAAGACTCTGAATCGGCGGGGATCGGTACCTGAAGGGTGCTTGACGCGGTACAGCTCACCTCGTCTCACGGGATGACCTGATACTCGAACACGTCGGCGGCTTCTTCATTGAGCTCCGTTGAGCGGGAGTCGATGATCTCCAGATCGCCGGCATCGTCGCCACGCCGCGGCTGTGCGAGATAAGAACGGAGAGCCGCCTCGACGATCTCGGACCGGCCCTGAGGGTCCTGAGTCCGGCGATTCAGAGCAGCGACGACGTCTTCGGAAAGAGCGACTGTGGTGTCTACCTTCATGACTAAAATCTACTCCTCCAGTGTAGGCATCGTCAATCACCCTCCGTCCCCGCGAAGGATAAAGCCCCCTCTCCCGGGAGGGCGTGAGTGCGTGTGGGAGAGGGGGTTGGGGGTGAGGGTCCCGGCGAAGCCGGCCTCAGAGGCCGGAGGTGGGTCTCTACTGCGCCACCTGCGACCGCACCGCCTCCGCCTCCAGGCGGCTGGCGGACTCCAGCAGCTTCGGCTCCGCGAACGGCAGCGCCGTCATCACGCCGAGCTTGTAGCCCTTGGTCACGTAGGCGTTCTCGATCAGATCGTTCAGCGCGTTCGGCATCCGGCCGGCGGTGGCGAGCGCCACCGTGCCGAGGCGGTACGGGCCGGCGACCTTGCGGTCGTGGAACATCAGGCCGTAGAACGGCAGCTTGATCCATTGCCGCCCCGGCTCCAGATGGGCCGCGGCCTGGGCCGTGCCGATCGGCTCGCCCGCGCGCGAGTAGAGCGTGCCGGAGAGATGGAACCGGCCCGCCTCCCGTACCTCGACCTCGGCGGAGATGACCAGATTGCCGTTGCGCACCGCGTCGCGGTACCGGCCGGTCAGCCGCGCCGACGGATTGCTGTAGAGGAAGCCTCCGGCGGCCTGGCGGAGGTCGCCGTCCAGCAGCCGCGCCGTCGCCCGCACCATGTAGGCCTCGGCCCCTTCGGGCTCCAGCCCGGCCGGCAGCGTCAGGCGGGCCGACCAGACGCCGTCGTTGGCGCGGCGGTCGGGCGTGCGGCCGTCGTCGCGATAGACCACCTGGGCCACGATCTCACCGGCCGGGCCGGCGATTTCGGCGGACAGCTCCAGCGGCAGAACTGGCTTGCCGCCGGTCAGAATCTCGGCGAACAGATCGATCGGCTTGCCGACCTCGACGCTCACCGCCGAGGCCCAGACCGACAGCTCGGGACCCGCACCCTCGGGGCCGCGGCGGCTCTGCTTCGTAGGAGTCCGCTTGGCGCGGACCGGATCCGCCTCCCCCGCTTTCAGCACGTGGGAGCTCTCGGGATAGCGGGCCTGCTCGCGGTACTCGCGGGCGGTCTGGAGGGCCAGCTCGCCGGGCCTGGGTAGTTGCTGCGACGCAGCCGGCACGGCCGCGAGCGCGAGAAGAGTAAGGGACGAAACCACAGGACGCTTCAGATTTTCGAACATGGCAAATTCTCCTGGCTCGATCTCAGTTCGATCAATACAAAATGCTGATGAAACGGGCCGTGGTCATCGAGCTCTGGACCGTGGTGTTCGCCGCGCAGGGCACGCCGTTGCAGGTCCAGATGCCGCCCGGGACCTGCTTGCGCACGTCCGAATCGCTGTCGTCACGCTCGTCGCTGTGGTTCTCGTGGGCCGCGTCGAGATTGCGGAAACCCGAGGACTCCTGCTTGGAGGAGTTGCCGCAGACGTTCGAGTTGTCATAGCTCGCCGTGGCGCTGCCATTGCAGGCGAAGATCGAGGCATACTGCACAACCCCGTCGTCCTCGCCGTTCAGACAGGCGCTGGCGCCGAAGATCGCTTCATACCCACCCGTCAGATAGATGGTCTTGGCCGGCGCGTTCGAATAGGTTTTCACCTGGACGTCGTCCGAGCTGCGCAGCCAGTACGTGGCGTCGTCACACGACTGGATAAAGATAGCAATAAAGCTGCACAGTGGATTCGCCTGCAAACAGACCGCGTCTGCCCCCTGCGAGCCGCGATGGGCGCCGCCGGTGGTGATCACCATGCTGAGGCGAGCCGCCACCTGATCGTAGGGACCGTTGGCATTGAAGTTGGGATCGGACGCGTCGTTGTTGCCCAGGATGTAATCCATGACCGCGCCGCCCATGCTGTGGGCGATCACCCAAAACGTGCCGCCATTGGCATAGGTCCGGGCACAGCGCTTGCCACCGCCGTCCGCGCCGCCGTTCGTGGCATTGACGATCTCGTTGGCCACCTCGCCGGCCGACTGGGATTCCCAATACGGGCGGGTGCCGTTGTAGCCGACCACGTAGTAGGACGTGGCGAAGCTCTTGGTGGCCGTGCGGACGAAGTCCGCCGAGCCGTTCACCCAGTAGTTCCTGGCCGAGCTGTAGCTGGTGTACGTGTTGGTGTTGGTCTGCTTGCCGTGCACGAAGATCAGGCAGGGCTGGGCCACGGCCTGGCCGGCCACGGCGAAGAGCGCCAGGGCCAGAAGACACGAGATGACGAGACGACGACCTGACATCAGGGACTCCTCCTCTTCAGGGTAAGTTGGGACGGCAAAGCTCCGCGGGCCGCCGCGGACTCTCCCGTCGCGTTGCAGAGGTCTCGTCAATCAGGGTGCAGGAGAGGGCGGTAAGCGAGCCGCGCATTCACGTTCGAGAGCGGGCTTCCACGTCCTTGTGGTAGTATTCCTCCAAGAAGCGGACACCTCGATTCGAGTTCCGGAGGAGGACATCACATGTCGAAGCGGAGCGAGATCATCGCAGACTTCATGGCCAAGCTCTCGGTCGACCCGGGGCTACGGCGTCGCTTCAAGGAAGACCCGTCGTCGCTCAAGGACGAATCCGGGCTTTCCGATGAGGAGTTGGAGCTCCTGGCCGGTGGCGGTCCCGATCAGGTGTTGGATGCTCTCGGTGGCGATGCGACGGTGAACTGCATGATCATGTTCACCAGCGAAGGCTAGGGCTGAGTCCTCGGCGGCGGAGCGGGAGTGCAGCAAGGCTCTCTTGTCGTTGTCGGTACCGGCTTCCTGGTTGCCGGACAGGTGACCCCTGAGTCCCTCGCCTCGATGCGGGCGGCCGACCAGCTCTTCTTCCTCGTGGCCGAGCCGGCGACCCGGCTCTGGCTGGAGAGCCTGTTCCCTGCGGCCGAATCATTCAACGATCTCTTCTGGGATGGTCGCTCCAGGCAGGCTGCATACGACGAGATCGTGGAGCGTCTGCTCGTGCCGGTCCGGCAGGGCAAGGATGTGTGCGCTGCCTTCTACGGTCACCCGGGCGTCTTCGTGTATTCCTCTCATGCGGCCGTGCGGCAGGCGCGCGCCGAGGGATTTGCAGCGCAGATGCTTCCTGCCGTCTCTGCCGAGGACTGTCTCTTCGCAGATCTGGAGGTCGATCCCGCCGCCTCCGGCTGCCAGAGCTTCGAGGCCACGGATTTCCTTGTCCGCGGCCGCATTGTCGACCCTCATAGCGCTCTGATCCTCTGGCAGATCGGTGCCTTGGGCGTTACGACCTATCACCTCCGGGAGCTGTGGAACGCCGGAGGTCTTGCCATCCTCGTCGAGGCGCTGTGCCGCGTGTACCCTCCGTCCCACCCGGCGGTCGTCTACGAGGCCACGCACTACCCGGTTTGTGACCCCCTCATCCAGCGGACCACGATCGCCGGAATCCCCGACTGCCAGGTGAATACGCACTCGACTCTCTGGGTGCCACCGATCGCCAGGGCTCCTCTCGACGCCGAGATGGCGCGGCAGCTCGGCCTCTCCGTGTGACGGCGCACGGCATGGCACAGGGAAGGCTCACGGTCGTCGGCACCGGCTACAACGTGGCCGGCCAGGTCACCCCGGAAGCCCTGACGTGCGTGCAGCGGGCCGAGCGGCTCTTCTATCTGGTGAGCGATCCGGCGACCGGCGCCTGGCTCAAGAGCCAGAATGCCTCCGCGGAGCCGCTCCACCATTGCTACCGTGAGGGCGAGCCGGGACAAGCGGCCTGCGAGCGGATGGTCGAGCGCATCCTGGCCGCGGTTCGCGCGGGCCATGAGGTCTGCGCAGCCTTCTACGGTCACCCGGCCATCTGCGTGCCTCCCGGGCTGGAGAGCTTGCGACGGGCGCGACAGGAAGGTTTTCCCGCCCAGATGCTGCCGGCGATCTCCTTTGAAGACTGCCTCTTTGCCGATCTCGGAGTGGACCCTGGAACCCACGGGCGGATCCTGTGCGAGGCCACCGACTTTCTCCTCCGTCCGCGGCGCTTCGACCCCACGGCCAGTCTGATCCTGCTCCAGGTTGGGGCCATCGGCCTCGTCCACTTCCGGGAGGACACGACGCCGAACCGCGCAGGCTTCCGCCTCCTCGCCCGGGCGCTCCGCCAGCAGTATCCAGAATCTCATCAGGTCGCGCTGTACCGAGCCTCACAACTGCCGATCCTCGAGCCAAGCATCGTCTGGATACCTGTCAGCGAATTGCCGGAAGCCCCGCTTTCGACCAACTCGACCCTGTACGTTCCGCCATTGCCTCGCCGCCCTCTCGATCAGGAGATGCTCACCCGGCTTCGGCAAGCGATGAGCGAGGTATAATTGCTCAGGAGGACATCACAATGTCGAAGCGGAGCGAGATCATTGCGGACTTCATGGCCAAGCTCTCGGTCGACCCGGCGCTGCGGCGCCGCTTCAAGGACGACCCGTCGTCGCTCAAGGACGAATCGGGGCTTTCCGATGAGGAGCTGGAGCTCCTGGCCGGTGGCGGTCCCGATCAGGTCCTCGAGGCCCTCGGCGGCGACGCGACGGTGAACTGCTGCGTGCTGTTCACCGGCGAAGAGAGCTGAGCCCATCAGCAAATCTCATCAGGCCCAGGCGCCCCGCAGGAATGCCAACGCGAGTGCGCGCCCGGATCGTGGACAGGTACGGCGGAGCTTGGGTTTGCCAAACCCGTCGCTCTGTGGTATGGAGTGCCACGGGTCGCCCGGCGGAGGACAGGCGGCACTCCTCTCCCCGCTCTCCGTGCCGCGATCCACCCGCGGGACCCTCTGACCGCACCGTCCGCAGGTGCGTCAAGGAGGTGGATCGATGAATCCTACCCGCAGGGATTTCCTGAAAATCGGGGCGATGGGAGGCCTGGCTGCCACGGCCTTCGGCTTCGACCTGGCTCCCGCCTATGCGCAGCTCCGCACCCTGAAGATCGCGCGCGCCACCGAGACGCGTTCGACCTGCCCGTATTGCTCCGTGAGCTGCGGAGTGCTCATCTACACGCTGGGCGACAAGGCCAAGAACGTCACCCCGCAGGTGATCCACGTCGAGGGAGATCCGGATCATCCGATCAATCGCGGGACGCTCTGTCCCAAGGGCGCCTCTCTCCAGCAGGACATCCTGAACCCGCGGCGTCTCACCAAACCGCAGGTCCGCCGGCCCGGCTCCGATCGCTGGGAGGACATCTCCTGGGACACGGCCATCGACGAGATCGGCCGCTGGGTGAAGAAGACCCGCGACGCGTCGTTCGTGGAGCAGGACGCCGAGGGGCGGACGGTCAACCGCTGCGAAGGGATCGCCTGGACCGGCGGCTGCACGGACACCAACGAATTCAACTACCTAGTCGTCAAGACCATGCGCAGCCTGGGGGTCTGCTACCTGGAGAACCAGGCCCGGGTCTGACACGGCCCCACGGTCTCAAGTTTGGGACCATCCTTCGGGCGCGGGGCCATGACCAATGGCTACACCGACATCAAGAACACCGACATGATGTTGATCATGGGTGGCAATCCCGCGGAGAACCACCCCTGCGGCTTCAAATGGGCGATCGAGGCCAAGCGCGTCCGCAACGCCAAGATGATCGTGGTGGACCCGCGCTTCACGCGCACGGCGGCCACCGCCGACCTGTTCCTCCAGATCCGCGCCGGCGCGGACATCGCGTTCCTCGGCGGCCTGATCAACTACGCCATCGCCAACGACCGCCTCGCCAAGGACTACCTCCTCCACTACACGAATGCCTCCTTCCTTGTGAAGGAGGGTTTCAAGCTGCCGGAGGACGGGCTCTACTCAGGATTCAATCCCGAGACGCAGGTCTACGACAAGTCGACCTGGAACTATGAGGCGGGCGGCAACGTCACCGGCCAGGCGGCCGCGTCTCCCCCGTCTCAGGCATCCCAGGCATCCAACACCGCGGGCGCCGGTTCCGCCGGCTCGCCGCACCATGACGCCGCCGCCCCCGGCGCGCACGGCACGGGCGGCGGCGGCGCGGCGCCCAAGGGCTTCTACCCCACCGAAGCCGTTGTCGGCGGCAAAGGGAGCGCGGGCGCACCGCCCGCCACCCTGCCGCCGAACGTCGCCTACGACCTGTCGCTCCAGCATCCGCGCTCCGTTTTCCAACTGCTCAAGCGGCAATACTCGCGCTACACGCCGGAGATGGTCGAGCGCGTCACCGGCATTCCCAAGGACCAGTTCCTGAAAGCCGCCGACCTGTTCACCTCCGTGCGCAAGGGCGGCGACATGAAGAAGGCCGCCACGATCATCTATGCGGTCGGCTGGACGCAGCACACGTTCGGCTCGCAGATCATCCGCACCGCGGCCATCCTGCAGCTCCTCCTGGGCAACGTCGGCCGGGCCGGCGGCGGCGTCAACGCCCTGCGCGGGCATTCCAACATCCAGGGCGCCACGGACATGGCCGGCATCTTCGACAACCTGCCGGGCTATCTGAAGGTACCGGCCCCCGCGGACACCGACTTCGCGGCGTACACGAAGCGCGTCACGCCGACCTCTGCGAAGCCCTCGGAGTGGGAATCGTTCAATTATTGGAGCAACACGCCCCAATTCACCGTCTCCTTCCTCAAGGCGATGTACGGCGACGCGGCGACCCAGGACAACGACTGGGCCTTCCACTACCTGCCGAAAGTAGACCGCAACTACTCGTGGACCCAGATCTGGGACAACATGTACCGCGGTAAGGTCAAGGGCATGCTCTCCTTCGGCATGAACGGCGTGGCCATCGGCCCGGACTCGCAGAAGAACATCGAAGCCCTGAAGAAAGCCGACTGGCTGGTCGTCGGCGAGATCTATCCGGACGAGACGAGCGAGTTCTGGATGTCCCCGGGCATCACCAAGGAAGAAATGCGGAAGATCCAGACGACCGTCTACCGCCTGCCGTGCGCGGGGTTCGCCGAAAAAGACGGCTCGATGACCAACTCGTCCCGCTGGCTGCAATGGAAGAACGTGGCACTGCCGCCGCCCGGGCAGGCGCGGCTCGACCAGGACATCGTCGCGCAGATCTTCTTGAAGGTCCGTGAGCTCTATCAGAAGGAAGGCGGGAAGTTCCCCGATCCCATCCTGAAGCTCACCTGGGCCTACACCGATCCGCTGCATCCGTCGCTCTCCGAGGTGGCCAAGGAGGTCAACGGCAAGGCGCTCGCCGATCTCGAAGACCCGAAGACGTTGCAGCAGATCAAGACGGGCCAGCAGCTCCCCGGCTTCGCCTGGCTCAAGGACGACGGCACCACCGCCTGCGGCAACTGGATCTATTGCGGGAGCTGGACCGAGGCCGGCCCGCAGCTCGCGCGCCGGGGGACGGAGGACCCGTCCGGGCTCGGCATCTATCCCAACTGGGCCTGGTCGTGGCCGGCCAACCGCCGCGTGCTCTACAACCGCGCCTCGTGCGACCCGGCCGGCAAGCCCTGGGATCCCGAGCGGCGGCAGGTGTGGTGGAAC
>Ga0126309_10000620_pt1 | contig 11846 bp, 11 predicted proteins | sample Plot56_FD_92541 | JGI IMG/M metagenome (GOLD analysis project Ga0126309, IMG submission 92541) | Serpentine soil microbial communities from UC McLaughlin Reserve, CA, USA - Plot56 | ecosystem: Environmental > Terrestrial > Soil > Grasslands | place: USA: UC McLaughlin Reserve, Lake County...
CGCGGCGGCCTGCAGTACGAGTCGACTTGGAAGATCACAGGTGGCGAGAGCGTCGAGGGCATGGGGCGCCTCGAAGAGAGCTACACGGCCCGCATCAGGCAGAGGATAGACGGCATGCAGGACGGTGGCTTCGTCAGCGCGCTCTTGATCTCGTTGCTCGAGGCCGGCGAGATCGACGGCGCCCTGCTGGCGCGGGAGAGCACGTCCGAGCGCTGGAAGGGCGAGCCCTTTCTGGCGACGACGCCCGAGGAGGTGCGCGGGTGCGCGGGGAGCTTCTACAACCAGACGCTCGCGCTCGGGCACGTCGACTTCAAAGACTACGACCTGCCGCCGAACCCCAGGATAGCGGTCGTGGGGACCCCGTGCGAGATCGAGGGCATCAAGGCGATGCAGGCCAGGCCATGGACGTGGGGCGGCTCACGGGTCGGGGCCATAACGCTCACCATAGCCCTGCTCTGTACCAAGAGCTTCAACTACGAGAAGTTGATGCTCAAGGAGATCAGGGACAAGAGGGACGTCGACCTGGATTCCGTAGGGCGGGTGGACGTCATACGGGGGAAGATGATCGTCCAGGATCTCGATGGTGCGACGATCTTCGAGGAGCCGATACGCGACTTCCACAGGGCCGCTTTGAAGGGTTGCGACGAATGCGCGGACTTCATGGGTCACGCGGCCGACATCTCCGTGGGGAGCGTAGGGAGCGCGGACGGTTACTCCAGCGTACTCCTGCGCAGCGAAGAAGGCCTGGCCGCCTTCCATAGCGTCAGGGACAAGCTCGAGCTCCGTCCCCTTGACAAGCCGCAGGCTTTGGATAAGCTAGACGGCTTGGACAAGAGGGTGGCCTTCGGTAGTCTCAAGCGGGCCTTCGATCCAGACGCCCCGCTGTTTATAGACTACGAGGAACACCTGAACGACTACGCCGGGACGGATCGCGCCCCGGTGGAGCACGAAGCGGTGAGGTACTAGTTGGAAGGCGCCACAAAGAGGCTCCCCGTGCCGGATGAGCCCACAGAGCTAAAGGCCGAGACCCGGGCCCTTCTGGAGGACGCTCCCGAAGAGGGTGGCCGCGTTATCGCCGATGCTGCCTTTGTCTCGGATCTCCTCTGGGAAGAATGGGGGCCCGAACTCGAAGAGGCCGGCATGGGCTACGATCGGTTCCTGGAGATCTCGCGCTCTTACGCGGGCGAACTCAGGCTCTGGGTCGTCGGCGAACGTCCCTGGGACCACTGCGCGGCCGGCCTCGCCGGCCGCTCGTTGCGTAGACTACCGGCCAGGCAGCCCACTATTCTCGCGGAGGTAGACCGATGAACGTCAGCACCGAATACACTACTATCGCCCCGCACGGCGGCGAGCTCGTCGACCGCAGGGCGCCCGAAGACCAGCGCGACGAGCTACTCAGGAGGGCCGGGGGCTTCGCGAGGGTAACCCTGGGTCCGAGGGCCCTCTCGGACCTGGAGATGATCTCCACCGGCGTCTTCTCGCCGCTTACGGGCTTTATGGTCAGCGAGGACTACGAGAGCGTCGTCGAGACGATGCACCTGAAGAACGGTCTCGTATGGAGCCTGCCGATCACCCTCCCCGCGAGTGAGGAAGAGACGGACGGGATAAGGGTGGGAGAGGAGATCTCCCTCGCCGACGGCACGGGACGGGTGCTCGCGACCATGATCGTCGAAGACCGCTACTCTTACGACAAGGAGCGCGAGGCCGCCGAGGTCTACAGGACGACGAACGCCGAGCATCCCGGCGTCGCCGCCGTCTACCGCCAGAAGGACGTGCTTCTCGGCGGTGAGGTGACCCTGCTCGTCGACGACCCGAACCCGAAGCCTTTCCCGACCTACCACTACGAGCCGCGCCGCCTGCGCGAAGTCTTCGCGGAGAAGGGCTGGAAGCGCGTGGTCGGTTTCCAGACCCGTAACCCCGTGCACCGCTCGCACGAGTACATCCAGAAGAGCGCCCTGGAGATAGTCGACGGGCTCCTCTTGAACCCGCTCGTGGGCGAGACTCGCTCCGCGGACATCCCCGCCGACGTCAGGATGCGCTCCTACGAGACGATCCTGGAGCGCTACTATCCCAAGGACCGGACGATGCTGGCCGTCTTCCCCGCAGCGATGCGCTACGGTGGACCCCGCGAGGCGATCTTCCACGCGCTCTGCCGCAAGAACTACGGCTGCACGCACTTCATCGTGGGCCGCGACCACGCCGGACCAGGCAAGGACTCGCAGGGCAATCCCTTCTACGGAGACTACGAAGCCCAGCACATCTTCGACGAGTTCGACGAGGAGGAGATCGGGCTCACCCCCCTGTTCTTCGAACACGCCTTCTTCTGCCTGGAGTGCCAGGGCATGGGAACCACCAAGACCTGCCCCCACGATAAGGAACACCACGTGTTTATCAGCGGCACGAAGGTGCGCGAGATGCTCTCTAAGGGCGAATACCCACCGCCCGAGTTCTCCCGCCCCGAAGTGATCGAAGTGCTCATGGAGGGGCCACGGACATAGCAGGATTGTTAAGAATACGTTAAAATCGCAACAGCGAGTAATCAAGAGTCGAGGAGAATCAACAATGGAGAATGGGACGAAGGTTGGCCGCGGCTTCACGCTGTGGTTCACGGGTTTATCTGGGGCGGGCAAGACGACCATCTCGGAGATCGTCGAGCACGAGCTCAGGAACCGCTTTCGCAAGATAGAGGTTCTGGACGGGGACATAGTAAGGACCAACCTATCCAAGGGCCTCGGCTTCTCCAGGGAGGACAGGAACACCAACGTCTTGAGGATAGGGTTCGTCGCCGATTTGTTGACGCGCAACGGGGTTGGTGTGATCGTCAGCGCCATCTCGCCTTTCAAGGAGGTGCGCGACCAGGTGCGGCGCAACGTCGGGGAGGACTTCGTCGAGATCTTCGTGGACGCGCCTCTGGAGGTCTGCGCCGAGAGGGACGTCAAGGGCCTCTACGAGAAGGCTTTCGCCGGGGAGATAGAGCAGTTCACCGGGGTGTCCGACCCTTACGAGGCGCCGGCCGCCCCCGAGCTGCACATCAAGACCGATGAGGAGGAGCCTCAGGAAAGCGCGGCCAGGGTCATCGGCTACCTCGAAGAGCGTGGCTATCTCCGGCCCGTCGAGGCGCTCAACCGGGCGTAGCCCAGCGTGATAGATCCCGCCCCCGCTCTCTTCGGGTTACTCGTCGGGTTCCTGGTTGGCCTCACGGGGGTCGGGGGCGGGTCGCTCATGACGCCTTTTCTGGTGGCCGTGGTCGGGGTGCCTGCTCCTACCGCCGTCGGGACCGACCTGACCTTCGCCACCCTAACCAAGCTGACGGGGTCATTCCAGCACTTCAGACAACGCTCGGTCAACGTGGAGATCGCCGTTTTTCTGGGGATGGGCAGCATCCCCGCCGGGCTGCTCGGGGTCGGGACCCTGGAGTGGATAAAGGGCGCCTTCGACCCCGGGATGGTCGAGTCGATCATGATTACGATCATAGCGGCGACCCTCGTTCTGGTGGGGGCTTCCCTGATCTACCGCGACTACTTCATGCCCAAGAGGAGCGTGGGTCCGAGGCCCGGTGAGTGGGATGGCAAGACCCCGATGAGCCGTAGGCGCCGGGCTTACACTGTTCTCTTCGGGGCCTTCGGCGGCTACCTGGTCGGGCTTACTTCCATCGGCTCGGGGAGCGTGATGGCGGTCATCTTGCTCCTCTTCTATCCCATAGCGCCGGCCGTCATAGTCGGCACGGACATCACCCATGCGATGGTCCTCTCGTTCGTCGTCGGCATAGCCCACATGACACAGGGCAACGTGGACTTCGCCCTGGCCGGTACCCTGCTCCTGGGCGGCATCCCCGGCGTCCTCGTCGGGAGCCGGCTGGCGCCCTTTATTCCCGCCAAGCCGCTCAAGACGCTACTGGCCGTCATGCTGATCTTCGTCGGGATGCGCCTGCTGCTTGTGAGCTAGAGGCTCCCGGCCTGGCGCATCATGCCGCCGTCCACGACGAAGGTGCTCCCCGTGGAGTAGGAGGAGGCGTCCGAGGCCAGGTAGACGGCCAGGGACGCGATCTCCTCGGGCTGCCCGATCCGGCCCAGAGGGATCTCCGAGAGCAACACCTGCCTCTGCCCGGGATGTTCATCGAGGTTCCGGTTGATCGGGGTCTCGACGGCGCCCGGGGCGATGTTGTTCACGGTGATGGAGTGCGGGGCCAGCTCGACGGCGATGGTCCGCATCAGCATCCGCAAGCCTCCTTTGGCGGCGCAGTAAGGAGAGTTGGTCGGCATGGGTAGGTCCTCATGCACCGAAGAGACGTTGATAATGCGCCCCCCATCTCCCTGGGAGACCATCTGACGGGCGGCCTCCTGGCAGCCGATCCAGACCCCCGTGAGGTTGACGGAGATCACCTTCTCCCAGACGTCCAGTGGTGTCTCGAGAAAGGGGAACTTCTGTTCTATACCGGCGTTGTTGACCATGACGTCGAGGCGGCCGAACTCCTGGACGGTCTTCTGGATCAAGCCCTTCACTTCCTCGGGCTCTGAGACGTCGGCCTTCACGGAGATGGCCTTGCCTCCGGCCTTCTCTATCTCCTGGACTGCCTGGTCCCCTTCGTCGGGGTGACTCCTGTAGTTGATGGCGACCGAGGCCCCCTCCCGCCCGAAAGCGACGGCGATGGCCCTGCCGATCCCCAGGGAAGAGCCTGTGACTATGGCGACCTTATTCTCTAGCTGCACTATTGTCCCCTCCTTTGGAAAGCTGGATCGCGCAGTTTACTAGCGCCAGGTGGGTAAACGCCTGGGGGAAGTTGCCGACCAACCTCTGTGCGCGCGTGTCGTACTCTTCGCTGAGCAGCCCCACATCGTTGCGCAGCGCGAGCAGCCGCTCGAAGAGTTCCTCGGCCTCACTCCTGCGGCCGATGCCCCACAGCGCATTGACCATCCAGAAACTGCAGATCAAGAACGAGCCCTCGCGTCCGGAGAGGCCGTCGTCGGACTCGTCCGTACGGTAGCGCAAGACGAGGCCGTCCTCGGTCAGCTCATTGCGGATCGTCTCGACGGTAGAGACCACCCGCTCGTCGTCGTAGGGCAGAAACCCCACGCGCGGAATGAGCAGCGCGCACGCATCCAGCGCCTTGGACCCGTACGCCTGGGTGAAGGTCCCCCGCTCATCGTCGTAGCCTTTCTGCAGGACGTCATCGTGGATCTCATCGCGCACGGCCCGCCAGTGGTCCACCGGTCCCTCCAGTCCGAAGCGCTCGACGCCCATGACCAGAGAGTGAAAAGCCACCCAGCACATGACCTTGGAGTAGACGAAGTGCTGCCTCGCGCCGCGCGACTCCCAGATCCCGTTGTCCGGGCTCTTCCAGGCCTCCTCCAGACGCCCGGCGAGCCACCGCTGCAGCTCCCAGCCTCTCTCCATGGGAACGATCCCCGCGGCGCGGCCTACGTGCGCGGCGCCCAGCACCTCGCCCGGGACGTCACCCTGGACCTGGCCTGCGGCGTCGTTGCCGACCCGGACCGGTGAGGCGCCTTCGTATCCGGGGAGCCAGGGCACTTCGTACTCGGGCAGGCGGCGCGCGCCGTCTATGGCGTACATGATCTGGGCGTCGGTGGGGTCGCCGGCGACGGCCCTGAGCATCCACTGCTGCCAGGCGCGGGCCTCCTCCAGCAGGCCCGCTCCCAGAAGCGCGCCGAGGGTAAAGGCGCTGTCGCGCAGCCAGCAGTAGCGATAGTCCCAGTTTCTCGAGCTACCGAGGGTCTCGGGGAGGGAGGTCGTGGCCGCGGCGACGATACCGCCGCTCGGCTCGTACGTGAGCCCCTTGAGGGTCAGGAGGGAGCGGTAAACGGCATCTTGCCAGCGGCCTTCGTAGCCGATCCCGCCGGCCCAATCGAGCCAGAAGCGCTCCGTGTCATCGACCGCCTGCAACCCGTCTATCGCCACCGGCCGCCCGCCGTAGGAAGACGACCAGGTGAGTACGAAAGGGATACGCTCTCCCTCGGAGACGGTGAACCGGGAGAGGATCTCACCTTCCCTCTCCTCATGCGGGGCCGAGGCGCGCAGCCACAGGGCATCAGGCCCCGCAACGGCACACACCTCCCTTCCCTCTATAGTGATCCAAGGCGCAATGTGCCCGTAGTCGAAGCGGATGCGAAGCTCGCTCGTGAGCGCTACCTGGCCCCTCAGGCCCTCGACTACCCGAACCAGGTCGGGCGCCGCGCCGCGGGGGGGCATGCAGTCGACCACCCGAACCGCACCATCCGGGGTCTCCCACTCGGTCTCCAGGACGAGCGTGTGCCCGCGGTAGCTGCGCTTCGCGGGGCGCCCGCCCGAGGTAGGGGCGATCTTCCAGCGGCCGTTGGAGTCGTCGCCGAGCAGGGCGGCGAAGCAGGCCGGCGAGTCGAAGCGGGGGAAGCACAGCCACTCAGCAGAGCCGTCGGCGCCGATTAGGGCCGCGGTCTGCAAGTCTCCTACCATCGCGTAGTCTTCGATCCTGCTCGGCATCACTACCTTTCTCGCAATACCACGGCACGTGAACTATGCCAGACACGGAGATATGCAGCCACCCGTAGACGGCTATCGGAAGGCTCAGGCCTTCCGATAGCCGGGCTGCAGGCATCAGGTTTAGGTTGGGCACCTGCGCGACCTCGCTCAGTTCGCGTACCCCGCACTGGCGCTCGCACTGGCAGTGGCGCTCGCGCCCCGAGCCTTCGAGGAGGCGCTGCTCGGTCCAGCGCTGATCGTGAGGATCACGGGCGCGCCCGCTTTTGCGGGGGCTCCGGATGGGGGTTTGGTCCGGATGGCCGTCTTGGGGTTTGCCTGGCTCGCTCTGGTGTTGATTCTAGCCACCTCGAAACCGGCGCCGGAGATGAGCCTGACGGCCTCTTCGAGGCTTCGGCCCGAGACGTCGGGTACGTCGCTCCGTCGCTCCTGTTCTGGGCCGCCCGCGGCTGCCTCTACGTCGCTCTCTCTTTGGGCTGTGGCTCTCTCCGTCGAAGTTGTCTCGTCCGGGGCCGCCATCGGGTGACCGGGAAGCTCGTCCGCCGTCTGTGCCACCCTGGGCACGGAAGATCCGGTGTTGCCGGCGCCGATCAGGGCCCATGCCGCCCACGCCAGGCAGGCCGCGAGCAGCAGCGCGGCCAGGACGCCGCGACGCCGCCGTCGGCCCAGGCTGCCGAAGCCGGTAGGCCGTGCCGCGGGCGGCTGGACGGCGCTACCCTGGACGGGGGCGGAGACCGCGTGCGTGGTGGGGGGGACCTTCTCCGAGAACCCGGGTAGCTCGCGCGCTTCACGTTCGGGTAGCGCGTCATGGATCCTCAGGTCTTCGGAGAGGGGCTTCCTCGGCTTCCCGCTGGCGAGCAGCAGCTCCTCCACCATCTCTGTAAGGTTGAACATCGCGGACATGAGGAGGCTCTGGCGCGCCAGGATGGTTCGTAAGGTGGGGGAGAGGGCTACCTCATCTGTTGCAGTGCGCTCTCTGATATCTTCTCGCAGGCTCTCCAGAGTCTGGTGCAGCCTGTCCAAGGTGCGGTCCAGCTCTCCCGTATCTTCGCGCAGTTGTCTTCTGACGGACTCCGTGGAGAGCCCCTCTTTGTGGAGATCCCTGGCCACCCTGATGCGGTCGAAGGAGTCCTCGGGGATCGAGATCCTGCCAGCGTTTCGTAAATGGGGAATGGAATATTCCCTCAAGTAGCGGTACAGGGTCGGGCGCGGGATCCCCAGCAGACTACTGACCTGATCGACCGTGTAGATAGCCCCTCCAGCATTCTCACACGAATATTTTCCGACTTTTTCTCTTCGGCCAGCATGTTAACACAGTGTCTTACCAGCCTCGCAACGTGACTGATGGGGCCGTATTCGGCTCAACTAAAGGGTGTTTGCGTCCCGCCGCTGGAAACGGTCCTTGTTCGCCGCTCCTCCCCGTTCAAGATGCATTATCGCGGCGTGATAACGGTGAGAATCGTCTTGATTTCCTGGCGCAGAGCGCGAATACTCTTTGCCGCGGAACCTTGATGTTGAACTACAGGTGAATATAAAGCTAACGCAGACGGAGGGGGATCGCGTTTTGCTCAGGTTATCTCGTTTGTTACTGGTATTGTTCGTGGTCGGCGCTTGCGTGGCGTTAGGCAACGACCGCGCCGAGGCTGATACCGGGCTGGCTTCCTGGTATGGAGGAGGCTTCCGGGGATCGTTGACGGCGAGCGGCGAGGTCTTCGACCCCAACGGTTTTACGGCGGCGCACAGGACGCTGCCTTTCGGGACGCGATTGACGGTAAGTTACAAGGGCCGCTCTGTGCAGGTCACCGTCAACGACCGCGGGCCTTACTCGGGGGGGCGGGATCTCGACCTCTCCCGGGCCGCGGCCGAGTATCTGGGCCTCACGAGGGCTGGAGTAGATTGGGTGAACTACACCGTGATGGGCGGGGGTGGTCTCCGCGCCGGGGATTCGGCCGGTTACGGGGCGGATGACTCGGCCGGCTACTCGAGAGACACAAGAGGCCACAGGTATGCCGCCAGCCGGCCTGATACCGGGGGCGGGTCCTACTACGTGGTGCGACCGGGAGATACCCTGTCGGGGATTGCGGCCGAGTTTGGCACCTCCGTACATTATCTCGCTTCGGCCAACGGCATACCCGATCCCGACTTCATATCGGTGGGGCAGAAGATCTACTACTGATCCCGGCGCTGCGCGTCTCTTGTAGACTAGGTGCGCGAGCACACTCTGAGGAGACGCTTTGGTAGAGAACGGAACCGCTCCGACGTTCGGGCTGTGGTACGACTTCAGGCAGCGTCTGCCGCTCGGGGACTACGCCCGGTTCTACGCCGAGTGTCTGGAGGAGATCGAAGAGGGAGAGAGCCTGGGCCTTACGGGGGTGTGGCTCTCCGAGCACCATTTCGTGGACGATGGGTACCTGCCCTCGCCGCTCGTGGTCGCCGCCGCCATAGCCGCCAGGACCAGGACCATGACCGTCGGGACGAACGTGCTGCTGTTGCCGATGCACCATCCCTTGCGGGTTGCGGAAGATGCTGCGGTGGCCGACCTCATCTCCGGAGGGCGGTTCGTACTCGGGGTCGGCCAGGGATACGTACAGCACGAGTTCGAGACGCTCGGCTTCGAGCGGAAGTACAGGCCCTCGCTCTTCGAGGAGGGGATCGAGGTGATGCGTCACGCCCTCGGAACGGGAAGGACGGGCTACGAGGGTAAGCGTTGGAGCTTCGATGATCTGCCTTTCGAACCTCGCCCCACGAGCAAGTTGCCCATCTACATCGGTGCCTTCGCGGACCCGGCCATAGACCGCGCGGCGCGGCTCGCAGATGGCTTTCTCGCCTCGGCCGGGGGCGGGGCTTTCGGCGAGACGTTCAGGAAGGTCGAGGCGGCGCTGGAGCGGCACGGACGCTCCGGAGAAGCGTTCCCTTACGTGGCCTCAGGTGTGGCTTTCGTACACGAGGATACCGGGCGGGCCAGGGAGGTCGTCGGCCCCGCCATCGCCTACCAGCGCTCGCGCTACGCCGAGTGGGGCACCGACAGGGACAGGCCTCGTCCGGAGCCGATCCGTGAGGAGGACCTGCCCTGGGAGAGGTACCTCGTCGGCACGCCGGAGGAGGTGGCGGAAGGGTTGATCGGGCTGCATGAGGAGGCGCCCTACGACCACTTCTGCTTCTGGGGCCGACTCCCCGGCATAACCCACGAACAGGCGCTCGCCAACATGCGCCTGTTCGCCTCCGAGGTCCTTCCCCGGGTGCGCGAGGCAATAGCGGCGTGAAGCTAACCTCCAAGGTACTGAGCGCCGAGCAGGCCGCCTTCCTCGTACGCCAGAGGGTGGCCCGTCTCGCCACCGCCGACGGGGTGGGGAAGCCGCACGCCGTGCCCGTGTGCTTCGCCCTGGCGCGGGCTTCGATCTACATAGCCCTCGACGAGAAGCCGAAGGAAGTGCCCGTATCCCGCCTCAAACGTGTCCGCAACATCCTCGAGAACCCCGACGTAACCCTCGTCGCCGACCGCTACGCCGAAGACTGGAACCTCCTGGCCTTCGTGATGGTGCGCGGCACGGCGGAGCTAATGGAGCCAGGCGCCGAAGAGCACACCGCGGCCGTGAGGCTCCTGCGGGGCAAGTACCACCAGTACGAGACGATGCGCATAGAGGAGAACCCCGTCATCGCCATTCACCCCGAGAGAGCCGCCTCGTGGGGCGCCCTCGATAGGTCAGCGTCCTCAGGCACCCAGATCCTCGACACTATTCATGGCCGCCGCTCTGTCCGGCTATATCTTCAGAAGGAGGTGCCGGAGGATCTCGTGGAGCGAATACTCGAAGCCGCGAGGTGGGCCCCTTCTCCCCACGGCCGACAGCCCTGGCGTTTCGCCGTGATCCGTAGCGAAGAGACCAAAGAGCGTCTGGCCGGCGCGATGGGGGAGGAGTGGCGGGCCAACCTGGAGATGGACGGCCAGAGTAAGGAGGTCGTCGAGAAGCGCCTCGAAGGTTCCCGCAGACGACTTCTGGAGGCGCCGGTGCTCGTGTTGATCTGCCTCTACCTCGAAGACCTCGATGCCTACCCTGATGCGCGGCGCCAGAGTGGCGAGAGAACGATGGCCGTCCAGTCACTGGGGGCCGCGGCCCAGAACACGCTGCTCACAGCCTACGACCTCGGCCTCGACGCGGGCTGGATGTGCGCGCCCCTCTTCTGCCCGGAGAGGGTGGTCGAGGCGCTGGGGCTTGATCCCAAGCTGGTGCCGCACGCGCTGCTCACGCTGGGATACGCCGACGGCGACCCCCCGAAACGGCGGGTCCGGCTGGCACTCGACGACCTAGTAGTCTACAGGGACTGAGCGGGCTACCGGGTCATACAGAAGCGCCCGAACACAAACCCGACATACTCTATCGGAGATACGCTAGAATGTGCGCTCGTGTGGTTGTAAACCGAGTGAGGAGAGTGCATGACGGAGCAGGAGATACAGGAGAAAGGTTACGCGAACCCGGACGCCCTCGTCTCTACCCAGTGGGTCGCAGATCATTTGGACGACACGGAGAACGTACGCATTGTGGAGTCGGACGAGGACGTGCTCCTCTACGACATCGGACACGTCCCGAACTCCGTGAAGGTAGACTGGGTCGAAGACTTGAACGATCCACTAATGCGTGACTACCTGGACCCGGATCACTTCGCCGACCTGATGGCGGGGTTGGGCATCTCTCCTGACACCACGGTTGTCTTCTACGGGGACAAGAACAACTGGTGGGCGACCTACGCCCTCTGGGTGTTCGGGCTCTTCGGCCACGACAACGTGAGGGTCATGGACGGGGGAAGGGTAAAGTGGGAAGCGGAGGGCCGCGAGATGACCCAGGAGGTGCCTTCTTTTCCCAGGGCCGAGTACCCCGTTCCCCAGAGGGACGACTCCAGAATAAGGGCGTTCAAGGAGGACGTGGACAGGCACCTGGAGGCCAGGGGTAAGTTGGTCGACGTGAGGAGCCCCGGCGAGTACAGGGGAGAGCTGCTCCACATGCCCGACTACCCGCAGGAGGGCGCCCTCAGGGGAGGGCATATCCCCAGTGCTGCGAACGTGCCATGGGCGCGGGCCGTGAGGGAGGATGGGACCTTCAAGAGCGCCGATGAGCTGCAGGAGATCTACGAGGGAGAGATCGGCCTCAGCCAGGGGGACGACGTTATTGCCTACTGCAGGATAGGAGAGCGCTCTTCCCACACGTGGTTCGTCTTGAAGTACCTCCTCGGCTACGAGGACGTGCGTAACTACGACGGCTCCTGGACCGAGTGGGGCAACCTCGTGCGGGCTCCCGTAGAGAGATAGAGGTTTGGAGGAGCGAAGAGGGGAGCCGGATCGCAAGAAGAACGGCGCCGCGCTCCTGGTCGAGCACGCC
>Ga0126309_10000622_pt1 | contig 11834 bp, 10 predicted proteins | sample Plot56_FD_92541 | JGI IMG/M metagenome (GOLD analysis project Ga0126309, IMG submission 92541) | Serpentine soil microbial communities from UC McLaughlin Reserve, CA, USA - Plot56 | ecosystem: Environmental > Terrestrial > Soil > Grasslands | place: USA: UC McLaughlin Reserve, Lake County...
AAGACCGACAGGACGCCCGCCTCCCGCGCCAGACGGCACAGGGGCTCGGGGTCGACCCGGACGCCGGTCGAGGTGTCCACGTGCGTGGCGAACAGCGCCTTGAACGGACCCTGGCGCGCCAGCGCGTCGCGCACCTCCTCGACCGCGGGGGCCGCGCCGACCGGCGCCGCGACCTGCACGACCTCGGCGCCGGAACGGCGCAGGATCTCGGCCATGCGGTCCGAGAAGTAGCCGGTGCTCACCACCAGCGCCCCCTCGCCCGCCTCCAGGAGGTTGGCCGCCGCCATCTCCATGGCGAGCGTCCCGCTGCCCGCCAGGATGAAGGGCTGGCTCGACGCGTCCGCCTGGACGACCTCCCGTAGGAGTTGCAGCGATCGTCCGAACGCCTCGATCAGCCGGGGAGACGTGTGACCGGGCGGCGGGCCCGCCGCCGCGGCGAGGACGGCCGGAGAGACCTCGACCGGTCCGGGGATCATCAGAAGGGGAGCCGTGTCCACGCAGGGATGCTATCAGCGATCCTGGAGAGGGTGACCGGAGGGTGACCGGAAAAAGGCGGGGAGAAAAAAAAGCGGGGACGACCGGAGGATGTAAGTGTCGTCCCCGTGAGTCCGGGTTGAAAGAGGTTGTGGCCTCTCACTCTATATAGTTGCCGCTGCCCCGTTTTTTTTGACACGCTATCCCCAACTTTTTTTAATTTCCCTGAAGTCGTCCGCTTCTCGTCAGCATCGCTGATCCTGAATCCTCTCTGTAACGATCCGGCGGTCTCGATCGCCTGTCCTCCGTGCAAGCGTTCCCGCAAGGCTTGTGGAACCATCAAAGGGAGGAACAGATGCCAGTCCAACCGACCTATCCGGGCGTCTACATCGAGGAAGTGCCCAGCGGGGTCCGCACGATCACGGGGGTGGCGACCTCGATCGCGGCCTTCGTCGGTCGCGCCAGGCGCGGTCCGGTCGACGAGGCCGTGACCATCAACGGCTTCGCCGACTTCGAGCGGATCTATGGGGGGCTGTGGGCCGACAGCTCGCTGGGCTTCGCCGTCCGCGACTTCTTCCTGAACGGAGGGAGCCAGGCGATCATCGTGCGGATCTATCTGAGGGACACCGTCGGCGGCGCCCCGGAGCCGCGCTCCACCTTGAGCATCGGCGCCGGCCCGAACACCGTCCCGCTCATCGCCGCCTCGCCGGGGTCGTGGGGAAGCCGGCTGCGCGCCACGATCGACACCAACGTGGGACCGGGAGTGGCCGAGCGTCTCGGCGTGGGCGCCGCGGACGTCTTCAACCTCTCGGTGGAGGACACCGGGGCGGGGGTGACCGAGACGTTCCGCAACCTCACGGTCAAGAACAGCCCCCGGCGGATCGACCAGGTCCTGGCCGCCGAGTCGCGGCTCGTGCGCTGGAACGGGACGTGGCCTCCCGATCCCCTGCCGGTGGTTGCCGCGGGCAGCGACAACACGGCCGACAACGGGGCGGACGGCCTGCCGCTGACCTCGGCGGCGTTCCTCCCGGAGAACGCGCAGACCCAGAAGAAGGGGTTCTATGCCCTGGAGCAGACCGACCTCTTCAATCTGCTCTGCATCCCGCCTTATACCTCGAGCGGCGACGTCGATACCGCGCTCGTCACCGAGGCCGCAACCTACTGCGAGCGGCGGCGCGCGATGCTCCTCGTCGATCCGCCGAGCGGCTGGCACTCCAAGGAGCAGGCGAAGACCGCGGCCACGACCGGCACCGGCCTCGCCGCGGCGGTGGGGACCACGAGCAAGAACGCGGCTCTCTTCTTCCCCCGTCTGATCGAGCCGAACCCGCTGCGCAACAACCAGTTGGAGGAATTCGCGCCGTGCGGCGCCGTGGCCGGCGTGTTCGCCCGCACCGACTCCCAGCGCGGCGTCTGGAAGGCTCCGGCCGGGCTGGAAGCGACCCTGGTGGGGGTGCCGCAGGTCAGCGTGCCGCTGACCGACGGCGAGAACGGCGAGCTCAACCCGCTGGGCATCAACTGTCTTCGCGCACGCCCCGCTGTCGGCCCGGTGGTCTGGGGAGCGCGCACGCTCCAGGGAGACGACCGGCTGGCGTCCGAATGGAAGTACGTCCCGGTGCGCCGGCTCGCCCTCTACATCGAGGAGAGCCTCTACCGCGGCACCCAGTGGGTGGTCTTCGAGCCCAATGACGAGCCGCTGTGGGCGCAAATCCGCCTGAACATCGGCGCGTTCATGCAGACCCTCTTCCGCCAGGGCGCCTTCCAGGGGCGCTCGCCCCGCGAGGCCTACCTGGTGAAGTGCGACAAAGAGACCACCACGCAGGACGACATCAACCGCGGTGTCGTCAACATCCTCGTCGGGTTCGCGCCGTTGAAACCCGCCGAGTTCGTGATCATCAAGATCCAGCAACTCGCCGGCCAGGTCCAGGCCTAGGCCGAGGAGCTAAGCCAGGAGATCGACATGGCCCAGTTCAGTGCCAATCCGACACGATTCGATCCGTACAAGAACTTCAAGTTCCGCGTCTTCTGGGAGGGCAGCACGGCGCCGGTCGCCGGTATCAGCAAGGTCGGCGGCCTGAAGCGGTCGACCGAGGTGGTCGAGCACCGCGAAGGGGGCGATCCGAGCTCCTCCCGCAAGTCGCCCGGGCGGACCAAGTACGAGGCCATCACGCTGGAGCGGGGGGTGACCCACGACACCGAGTTCGAGCGGTGGGCGAACAAGGTCTGGAACTACGGCTCGGGCCTGGGCGTGGAGGTCTCGCTCAAGGACTTCCGCCGCAACATCCTGATCGAGCTGTACAACGAGGCCGGCCAGCTCGCGCTGCGCTACAAGATCTACCGCTGCTGGGTCTCCGAGTACCAGGCGCTGCCCGATCTGGACGCCAATGCCAACGCCGTGGCGATCCAGCACATCAAGCTCGAAAACGAGGGGTGGGAGCGGGATTACGAGGTGGGCGAGCCCACCGAGCCGTCGTTCAACGAGCCGGAGCCGTAGACCATGCGCCCGCTGGCCGCCCGCGAGGTGCTCGACGTCTGGGAGCAGGGGCAGGGGTACGGCCCCACGGTCCGCGCCCTGGTGCTCCTCGCGGCGGCCTGCTCGGAAGAGCCCTGGGAGGAGCTGGAGGCGCTCCCCCTGGGCGAGCGGGACCGCCGGCTCCTGGGGTTGCGGATCGTCACGGCCGGCCGCCGGCTCGACGCCTTCGCCGGCTGTCCGTCCTGCGGCGAGCCTCTGGACCTCTCGCTGGACGCGGGAGCTCTGCTCAACGCCTGCGGGCCGGCCCTCTCGGAAGGGGAGCTGGCGCGGGAGGATCTCGCGCTGCGCTTCCGGCCGGTGACCAGCGCGGATCTGCTGGCGGTGGAGCGCTGTTTGGGCGTCGAGGAAGCCCGCCGTTCTCTCGCCGGCTGCTGTCTGCTGGAAGCACGGCGCATCGACCGGCCGGTGGAGGTGGATGAGCTGTCCGACGAGGAGCTGGCGGATCTCTCGAAGGCCCTGGCGGACTCCGACCCCGGGGCCGAGCTGCTGTTCGACCTGCGCTGTCCGGCCTGCGAATCCGTCTGGCAGCAGGTGCTGGACGTGGCCGCGTTCGTCTGGGAGGAGCTGGAGGCGCAGGCGCGGAGGATCCTGGGGGAGGTGCACGTCCTCGCCCGCGCGTACGGCTGGCGGGAGGCGGATGTCTTGGCGCTCAGCCCACGGCGGCGGCGCCTTTATCTGGAGATGGTGGGCGCATGAGCGACTTTCTCGGCCGTCTCGCCGGGCGGGTGCTGGGGACGGAGGTGCCGCTGCGGCCTCGGGTGGCTTCGCGGTTCGAGCCGGAGACCTCACCCCCTGACCCCCTCTCCCATCGCACACCCCTGCCCCCGGGAGAGGGGGGACCGCTGGCCGTTTTGGATCGCGAGTCCTTACCTCTTGGCCCCATCGGCGCGTCCCCCACTGTAGAGACGCCCCGTGGGGCGTCTCCTGCGGCGTCTCCGGCGTCTCCCGGGGCGGCGGCGCCTGGGGCGTTTTCCGCGACGGCGCCTGCATCACCTGCGGCGAAATTCATTCCCAGGGACATCCCCAAGGAGCCGCGCGTTGCCGCGGGCACCTCCGGAGGAGGAGACGCCCTGGGAGACGCCCCACGGGGCGTCTCTACAGTGGGGGGGATCTCCAGCGGGCAGGAGGACATTTTGGGTCCAAAGTCAGCGCCTTTGTCCCTACCCGCTCATGATGACTCCGGCACGACAGATCCGGGACCGTTCCCCTTCTCTCGGCGGAGGGAGGTTGGGAGATTGGAGAGCGAGACCGCTCCCGCCACCATCTTCCTCCGAGGCCATGAAAGCGAAAGGGCGCGTCCAAGCGACGAAAGCAAGGAATCCGCAGGAGGGGGTTCCCTCTCTCCCGGCGGGACGGGGGGGCGATGGGAGAGGGGGCCAGGGGGTGAGGTCCCCGGGCGGGCGGCCGTTTCGAGCTCCGAGGCGTCACCCGCAACTCCCGCTGTTGCCCCCCCCATCCGCGTCACCATCGGCCGCATCGAGGTCAAGGCCACCGCCCCCGCGCCTCCTCCCGCTCCGGCCCGCCCCGTTGCGGGACCCCGAATGAACCTGGAGGACTATCTCCGCCGCCGTCGCGAGGGAAAGCTGTGAGCAACTCCCTGGCCTTTGCCACGGTCACCGCGGCTCTCCGCCACCTGCTCGACCCGGTGGCCGCACAGGCGGTGCCCGGCGCCGCGGCGACCATCGAGCGACCCGACTCGATCAAGGACGACAAGCCGCGGGTCAACCTCTTCCTTTATCAGGTGACGCCCAACGCGGCGTGGCGCAACAACGACCTGCCGACCCGGCGGCCGGATGGCTCGGTCAACCAGCGCCCGCAGGCGGCGTTCGACGTCCACTACATCCTCTCCTTCTTCGGCAGCGAGAAGGACCAGGAGCCGCAGCGCCTGCTGGGGAGCGTGGTGAGCCTCCTGCACAGCCAGCCCGTGCTGTCGCCGGAGATCATCCGTGCGGCGGTGCAGAGCGCCACCAGCGGCGATCCGGCCCACTTCCTCGGCCGCTCGGACCTGGCTGCCCAGATCGAGCGCGTGCGCTTCTCGCCCATGGGGCTCAACCTGGAGGAGCTCTCGAAGCTCTGGTCGGTCTTCTTCCAGATCCCCTACCGCCTCTCGATGGCCTGGCAGGGCTCGGTCGTCCTCGTCGAGCCCGAGGTGGAGGCCCGGCCCTCGCTGCCGGTCCGCGAGCGCCGCCTCTTCGTGGTTCCCTTCCAGGAGCCGTTCCTGGAGACGGCCGGCACGGCGCCCCTCGGCCTCGGCGACACGCTCGTCCTGCGCGGGCGGAATCTGCGCGGCCCGCAGGACAGCACCCTCCGGGTGCGGATCGGCGGCCTAGAGGTCGAGCCGCGGCCCGAGGACGTCCAGGCCGGCGAGATCCGGATCGTCTTGGCCGAGCCGCCGTTCCTGGCGGGCACCTTGCGCGCCGGCGTGCTCTCCGCCCAGGTCGTCCACCGCCTCCTCCTCGGCGAGCCGCCCGTGCCGCACACAGGCTTCGAGTCGAACGCCGTCCCCTTCGTGCTGCAGCCGCGCATCCGGAGGCTGCCCGGCGACGTGCCGGACGTGCAGATCTCCGCGCCGGATGCCGGCGGGAGCCGCACGGTGACGGTGGCCATGGAGCCGCGGGTGGGGGTTCGTCAGCACGCCCTTCTCCTCCTGCACCGCCTGGGTGGAGGAGCGCCCTTCGCGGTCTCCGTGGAAGCGGAGCCGCGCGTCGCGGACTCCAGCACCGTGACGTTCCGCGTTTCCGGACTGACCGCGGCGGAGCAGCACCTGATCCGGGTGCGGATCGACGGCGCGGAGAGCCGGCTCGAAACCGGTGGCGATGGGCACTTCGCCGGGCCGAAGGTGGTGGTGCCATGAGTGAGCCGTCGAGCTGGGCTGAGGTGAACCAGCAGCTTCTGATGGAGGAGCTGGCGCGGGTGAGAAGAGCCCTCACCCCCGGCCCCTCTCCCGCGAGCGGGAGAGGGGAGAGGGTTAGCCAGGTAACCTGCACCCCTCTCCCGCTTGCGGGAGAGGGGCTGGGGGTGAGGGTCCCAGAGGTGAGGTCTGCCCTCGACATCCTCGTCGAGCGCTTCGGCCTCTCTCCCTTCGAGCGCGACGTCCTCCTCCTCTGTGCGGGCATCGAGCTGGATTCCGGCTTCGCGGCCGTGTGCGCCGCAGCGCAGGGTGATCCGGCCAAGGCCTATCCCTCGTTCAGCCTGGCGCTGGCGGCCTTTCCCGAGGCGCATTGGAGCGCTCTGGGGCCGGGCCGGCCGCTGCGGTACTGGCGGCTGATCGAGGTGGGGGGGACTTCGCTCACGGCGAGCCCGCTGCGGATCGATGAGCGGATTCTCCATTACCTGGCGGGCGTGGATCAGCCCGACGAGCGTCTGGCGGGGCTGGTGCGTCCGCTGGAGGCGGCCGGCGACCTGGTCCCCTCGCAAGCGGAGCTGGCGCGGCGGGCCGCCCGCGTTCTGGCGGAGGCCGCGGAGCGCGGGCCGTTGCCGGCCGTGGTCTTGTGCGGCGCGGACCCGGCGGCCCAGCGGGAGCTTGCGGCGGCCGTGGCCGCGGAGCTGGGGATGCGCGCGAGCATCCTGCCGGCCGCGGCGGTGCCCGGATCTCCGGCGGAGCTGGACGGCCTCCTGCGTCTCTGGGAACGGGAGGCGGTGCTCGGCGGCTGCGCGCTCCTCCTCGACGCCTGGGACCTGGAAGGAGACACGGCGCGCGAGGCCGCGGTCGGGCGGCTGATCGACGACCTGCGGGGCGTCCTCTTCATCTCCACGCGGGAGCGGCGCCGGGCGCGCTCCCGTCCGCTCGCCACGTTCGACGTCCCCGGACCGACCGCGGCGGAGCAGCGGATGCTCTGGCAGACGGTGCTCGGTCCGGAGGTCGCGGCCGGCCTCGACGGGCGGCTCGACGACGTGGTCTCGCAGTTCCAGCTCGGCTCGGCGGCGATCCGGTCCGCCGGAGCGCAGGCCGTCGCGGTGGACGATCCGGGACGTGCCCTCTGGGATGCCTGCCGGGCGCAGAGCCGGCCGCGGCTGGACGACCTGGCTCAGCGCATCGAGCCGCGGGCGGAGTGGGACGATCTGGTGCTGCCCGGTTACCAGAAGCAGATCCTGCGCGAGATGGTGGTCCACGTCCGCCGCCGCCAGAAGGTCTACGAAGAGTGGGGCTTCGCGGCGCGCAGCGCCCGCGGGCTCGGGATCTCGGCCCTGTTCGCCGGCCCGAGCGGCACGGGCAAGACCCTGGCCGCCGAGGTCCTCGCCGGGGTGCTGCGGCTCGACCTCTACCGCATCGACCTGGCGACCGTGGTCAGCAAGTACATCGGCGAGACCGAGAAGAACCTGCGCCGGATCTTCGACGCGGCGGAGGAGGGCGGGGCCATCCTCCTGTTCGACGAAGCCGACGCCCTGTTCGGCCAGCGCAGCGAGGTCAAGGACAGCCACGACCGCTACGCCAACATCGAGGTGAGCTACCTGCTGCAGCGGATGGAGTCCTACCGGGGCCTCGCGATCCTGACGACCAATCTGAAAGACTCGCTGGACCAGGCCTTCCTGCGGCGGCTGCGCTTCATCGTCCAGTTCCCCTTCCCCGACGTGGGGGAGCGGGCCGAGATCTGGCGCCGCGCCTTCCCGCCTCAGACGCCCACCCAGGGCCTCGACCCGTCGAAGCTCGCCCGCTTGAGCGTCACGGGCGGGAACATCCGCAACATCGCCTTGGCCGCGGCCTTCCTGGCAGCCGACGATGGAGGTCCTGTCGGCATGGGGCACCTGCTGCGGGCCGCCCGTGGCGAGCTCTCGAAGCTGGAGAGACCTCTCTCCGAATCCGAAATCCGGGGGTGGATCGAATGAGACCGATCGATCTGCATATCGAAGAGCTGGTGCTGGACGGCTTCGCGCCCGGCGACCGTCACCGGATCGGCGCGGCGCTGGAACGCGAGCTGACGCGCCTGTTGACGGAGCGCGGAGTGCCCGCGAGTTGGGCCGCTGGTGGGGGAGAGATGCCGAGGCTGGACGGCGGGACGTTCGAGGCGAAGCCGGGAGCGCGGCCGGAGCGGGTGGGGGCGCAGATCGCGCAGTCGGTGTTCCGGGGGATGCAGCGATGAAACAGATGCAGCGTAAATGCGCCTGCGGCGGCTCGCCCGGTCCCTCCGGCGAGTGCGCCGAGTGTCGCAAGAAGCGGCTCGGTATGCAACGCAAAGAGACAGGCCCACTCTCCCCGGGACCCGGCCTCGCACCGCCCATCGTCCACGAGGTCCTGCGCTCGGCCGGCCGGTCGCTGGAGCCGGAGGTCCGGTCGTCCATGGAGGGCCGCTTCGGCTACGACTTCGGCCGCGTGCGGGTGCACGCCGATCCGCGGGCCGCCGAGTCGGCGCGGGCGGTGGGTGCCCTGGCCTATACGGTGGGGAGCCACGTGGCGTTCGGCGACGACCGCTATGTCCCGGGCTCGGGAGAGGGGAAGAGGCTCCTCGCTCATGAGCTGGCGCACGTGGTGCAGCAGGGCGCGCAGAGCTCGCTCCCGGAGCCGGACGGGCTCGCCGTCTCCCCCGTGGACGATCCACTCGAATCGCAAGCCGACACCGCGGCCGAGGCGGCCCTCCGCGGCGCAGCGGCGGAGCCCGGACGGGGTGCAGGGCTCGGGCTCCAGCGCTCACCGGAGGATCGCTTCAGAGGCTCCACTCTGCCCTATCGGGAGGCCACCGAGCTCCTGAAGTGCAACCAGATCATGAAAGATCCCGAGTACTGCCGGAGGGAGGTGCTCGGCGAGGAGCCCATCCGGCCCACCGCCGGTTGCGGCTGGTTCGCAGTGAAGTTGACGCCCCTCGCGACAGGGGTCGACGGGAGCATCGAATTCTTTCCCGACCCGAAGACGTGCCCCAAGTGCAAGCTGATCCGCCTCGTCCAGGTCGTTCGGGTTCTCGACAACAAAGGCTCGCCACATGTTTTCGAGGGCTCCGAAGAGGGGCGGGAGAAGGTGAAGACCAAGGAAGACAAAAAGAAGGGGATCCAAAAGGGTTTCTTCGTGGATCATTTCGCGGCGAAGTGCTCGAAAGGGAAAGGGTGCTCCATCTATTACCGGGACCACGCCCCAAATGCCGCGAAGTCGCAGGACGGCTCCAATGACGGGACCACCGCAGTGAAGGCGTCCTTGTGGGACCGCCCTTCCCGACCTCCGGAGTACCTTTTCGAATTCGAGACCTGTGCCCGCTGCCACGATACGGGTGAATATCTGGGGTGCGTGGATTGGGGGTTCTCCTCCGATGCGAGCAGCAAGGTGACCGTGACTCGACCGTTCGAGCACGGCGCGCCCTCTTCCACATTCGAGGCGGCCGCAGCGATGTTCAACAAGTATTACAAGAACAAGTGACGATTTCTCATGAGCCATGACATCCCCTCTCTGCTTGCGCAGATCGACCAAGAGCCGGACAAGCTCCACAGCGATCGGACGTTGACCGTCGAGGCGCTGATCGAAATGGGCGAGCCCGTCCTGGGGCCGGTCCTGGAGCTGATGCTTTCTCCCGACCGGGAGACGCGGATGCACGCCCAACGGGTGCTCGAAGGGGTGACCTTGCGGTTCCATGGATTCCGGCCAGGCCACGGGTGGGACGACCGGAGCCACGAGGAAGACTGGCGCCGCTTCTGGAACTCCCTGGGCGACCTCGACTGGGATGCACCGGAAGCCGAGCGGGCGGACGCCGTGGCGCGCTGGCGGGAGTGGGTCCAGGAGGGGAGGAGATGAGAGCGGGGCCACAAACCGCGGCACCGGCTCCTCCGCAAGTCGCTCCGGTCCAGAGCCGGCTCGTCCTGCACAGGTGCGCCTGCGGTGGCTCGCCCGGCCCCTCGGGCGAGTGCGCCGAATGTCGCAAGAAGCGTCTGGAGATGCAGCGCAAGGAGGCGGGTCCGGCACCCGCGGTGGCGCCGCCGATCGTCCATGAGGTCTTGCGTTCCCCGGGCCGGCCTCTGGAGCCGGAGAAGCGGGCCTCGATGGAGAGCCGCTTCGGCCACGACTTCGGCCATGTTCGGGTCCACACGGACGCGCGGGCGGCGGAGTCGGCGCGGGCGGTGAGCGCTCGAGCCTACACCGTGGGAAACCACATCGCCTTCGCACCGGGCGCCGCGGCAGGTGGCCGGCTCCTGGCCCACGAGCTGACGCACGTGCTCCAGCAGCGGAACGCGCCATCCGGGAGCAGCGCGGAAGGACGCCTGGAGATCGCGCCTGCCGGGAGCCCTCAGGAGCTCGAGGCCGACCGGTGGGCGGCCTCGGCTGAAGCTCCGGGCTCCAGCGTCTCGGAGATCGGGAGCCCGGCCGTGCTCCTCCAGCGTCAGGGCCTCCCCAGCGATCCCGGGAGAGAGCCGGAGAAGCCGACATTCCAGTGCAGGGTCGACCCCATCGAGATCTCGCGGGCGCTCGGCGGCGACAAGCGCGCCGCCCGGCACATCCTCAACTGCTGCACCGCCGGGATCGGTCCGCTTCCAGGAGGGTGCACGGAGGACGTCGTCAAAGGGCTGGAGAAGCTCCTCGGCCCGCGCGAGAAGCCGCCCGTCCAGTGTCCGATCCCCTTCCAGAGGGGCCCCAAGGGCTCGGAGGTCGAGGGGCTCTGCTGCGAGCCGCTCAGGCCGGACAAAGAGCATTGTTGCCGGCCTGATCAGATCAACACGCTCTCTGGGAAATGCTGTGCTCACGGCTTCAAGGATCACACCCGATCGAGTTGCGCCTGTCCGCCAGGACAAGAGGCCATGGGAGGCCGGTGCTGCGAGCCTCCGCTCGTGCCGGAGGGGATGGCCTGCGTCGAGCCCAAGAAGAAGCCTCCGGAGCTGGCGCCCGCGCCGCAGCCACCTCCGCAGCCGAGCCCGCAACCGGCGCCTCCACCGGCCGTGCAGGTGTTCGACATCGGGTTCTTCCAGGACGCGCCCCAGCCCTGGTACGCGGCGCCGGCCCGCTTCACCGCGAGCGTGACCAATCCGGGCAAGGAGACCTTCAAGCTCCTGGTCGCCGCTCTGAAGGCCAAGCCGGAGCGCCGGGCGCAGCTCGATGGGCATGCCTCTTCCGAAGGACCCAAGGGCGATGTCCGATACAACCACCGTCTGACGGAGCGACGCGTGGAGGTCGTGGTGAGCGAGCTCGGGAAGCGGGGGGTCGGCTCCGACCGGATCGCGCCGGTTCCGCGGTCCGCGGTCCCCGCCGGCTGCGAGCCCGCGGGCACGGGCCGCTTCTCGTGCGGGGAGTCCGGAGCGCAACCGGCTCCCGCGCCGGCGGACCGGCGCGTGACCGCCCAGGTTTTCGACGGGAGCACGCCTTGAATCAAGGACCTGAAGGACAGCAAGGACGGCAAGGACACGCTCCTCGTCCTTGCCGTCCCTGCTGTCCTTGGAGTCCTTTCTGTCCTTCAGGTCCTCTGTAACAAACCAGCCCTCCGGCACGCCTAGGTAGAGCACGGAGGTCCTTGATGACCAGCTTCCCCGGATCCCCTCGTCTGATGAAAGGCGCCCTCGTCGGGCTGGACATCCTCAATCCGCTCGCGAGCGTGATCGTCTTCCAGTACAACCCGGACACCATGACCCGCCGGCTCCAGGCGCAGACCCTGGGAGGCGGGGAAGGGGACCGCACCGAGGCGTATCGGCTCAAAGGGGCGCCGATCGAAAACATCTCTCTCGACATCGAGATCGACGCCACGGACCAGCTCGAGAAGGGAGACGGTCTCGCCGGCTCCGTGGGGATCTATCCACAGCTCTCGTCGCTCGAAATGCTGATCTATCCGAAGAGCGCGCTGGTGATCACCAACACGGCGCTCCTCCTGGCGGGCACGATCGAGGTGATCCCGCCGGTGGCGCCGTTCACCCTCTTCGTCTGGGG
>Ga0126309_10000623_pt1 | contig 11829 bp, 13 predicted proteins | sample Plot56_FD_92541 | JGI IMG/M metagenome (GOLD analysis project Ga0126309, IMG submission 92541) | Serpentine soil microbial communities from UC McLaughlin Reserve, CA, USA - Plot56 | ecosystem: Environmental > Terrestrial > Soil > Grasslands | place: USA: UC McLaughlin Reserve, Lake County...
GCTCACGAACGCGCAGACCCGTCTCCAGGGCGTCGCGGTCTGGGAGATCCTCTTCTTCATCCTCAACGCGTTCCTGTTCACGATCATCGGCCTTCAGCTGCCGGTGATCCTGGATCGGCTCTCCGGCTACTCGACGGCGACGCTCCTCTGGTACGCGGTGCTGACCGTTGCGACCGTCGTCGCCGCACGCTTCGCGTGGATCCTCGCGACGTCGCGGCTGCAGTGGCAGTCGAACATCGTGCTGGCCTGGTCGGGCATGCGAGGCGCGGTGTCACTCGCAGCCGCGCTCGCCCTGCCGCTGACGACAGACGCCGGCTCGCAGTTTCCGAACCGCGACCTGATCGTCTTCCTGACCTTCTGCGTGATCCTGGGCACAGTCGTCGTCCAGGGTCTAACCCTTCCGCGGCTGATCGGCGCACTGGACCTCGAGGACGACAGCCACCTCGAGCTCAAGGAAGACACGAAGGCCCGGATCCATGCCGCCGATGCCGCAATCGCACGCCTGGAGGAGCTCGTGGACGAGGAGTGGGTGCGCGAGGACACGGCCGAGCGGCTCCGCGCTCTGTACGACTTCCGCCGCAACCGCTTCCGCGCGCGCTTCGACGGTGACGACGACGGAGCGATCGAGCAGCGCTCGAGCGACTACCAGCGGCTGATGCGCGAGCTGATCGAGGCGGAGCGGGCGGCAGTGCGCGCACTGCGGCGGGACCGTCGGATCAGCGACGAGATCATGCGCCGGGTCGAACGCGACCTTGACCTCGAAGAAGCACGGCTCGGATAGAGCGAGATCACCGGTCGACGCTGCTCGGGACGAGGCCCAGCCACTTCACGGCCGCCGGGAGCTGCAGCTCGGCATAGGTCTCGAACGAGTGGCTCCACGAGCCGGTCACCTTCTCGACACGCCCTTGCGGCCGCCGCTTCTGCAGCTCCCGGTAAAAGGCTCCTGACTGCCGCTCCTGTTCGATGACGTTCTTGTCCACCTCGCTCCACCACAGCTGGAGCGGAACGCCGGACCGGGCGACCTGAGGAAGCCAGTGAGTCGGGCTCCGGAGGACGTACCCGCGCGGGTTCGTGCGCGGAGTCCCGCCCACCTCGATGCGGGCAAGCGCCTGCGCGGCCCGCCCGCGCGGGCTGCGCGCGAACTGCTCGTAGCGGAGGTAGAAGTTGGTGACCGAGTCGAAGGCGACCGCGCCGGCCAGGAGGCTCGGGTGCTGGCCGAGCAGCAGCAGCGTTTCGTGACCACCCATGCTGCCGCCCACCGCGTAGACCCGCCTCCGGTCCACACGGAGCCACGGCAACGTCGCTCGAACGATGTCGGGCATCCGGGCGAGATCGTCGATCTGCCCGCGGTAACCCCAGGAGTGCAGCGGCAGGCGCCGACCCATCCCCCCGGGGCAGACGACGACGAACCGCCCCTGCGCGGGGAGCTCGCGCCACATCCGGGCATTGGTGACGGCGCGGACGTTCCGGCCGTGCGGAGAGATCACCAGAGGAAGGGGCGGTGTCGGCCGGTTGGGCCCGTACCGGGCAGGAACGAGGATCTCCGCGGGCCGCGCGCGACGGTTGTGGGCGCGGTACCGGACCGTCCACCGCCTGACCTCGCTCATCAGTTTCGGATCGTCACGAGCCGGTCGGCCTTGGTCATGTTGCCGGCGACGTCCCAGACGCGCACGCGGAGGAAGTAGCGCCCGTTCGGCAGCCGCGTCGTGTCCCAGTAGGGCCGCGGGAAAAGCCGGAACCAGTACGTGCCGTCGCAGGCGAGGGTCCGGTGGTAGAGCATGCAGCCGTTCGCAGGCAGGTTCTGCTCGGTTCCCGGAGCGAAATGCTGTCCTGCCGGCTGATCGAGAAGCTGCTCGGCCCAGAAGACGTCTCGCCGGTGAACGACTTCGCGTGTCGCGACCTGCACGATCGTCACCGCAATCCGAAACGGATGGTGCGGCGAGGCCAGTTGGGGAAGCTCGCGGAACCAGCCGATGTAGGACTGTGGATCGCTGGCCCGCACGCGAATGTCGACGCGGCCCGACAGGAGCTTCGCGTTGAGCCGCCGACCGGCCATCGGCAGCCGCGCCACGTTCGTCGGCCGTCGCCCCCAGCGTGGAGTCGCCGGCGCGTAGAAGCGGATGTCGTGCACGATCGGCCTCGCGCGATCGGCGTAGGGCCGAAGCTTTCCTCCGCGCCGAAGTGGGTTGACGATCAACCGCCGCCCGTCGTTCGTGAAGACGAACTCGGTCAGATGGATGTGCCAGCTCCCCTGCCACGTCCACCCGATGAACTGCGCCGGCTGAACCATCTCACCAGGCTCGACCGCCGCCTCGATGTGCCCGTATCCGAAATGGCCGATGCGCGCGAAGCCGCGGACGCCGCGCGGGGTCGCCTCGCGGACTCGTCCGCTCTCGATCGCGAACACGCGGTGCGTTCGGCCGCGCGGCGCGCCCTGCTCGGGCCGGTCGTCGCGGACCGCGACGTCGACGCCTTCGTGGTAGATGGCGCCTCGGCGACGATCGGGCCGAGGATCGAGGAACGACCCGCGGATCGGATGCTGCCGCTTCATCGGAGCAACCGGCCAGCCGCTGAACGAGTCGTTGTAGGTCTGGAAGGCCTCGAGCCTGCCAGGGATCTGTTCGGGCGCCATCCCGGCGCTATACCCGCAAAAGGCCGCGAGCACCCGCGTCTGCCTCAACGAGAAAGCCCTCGTTTCCGAGGGCTTCTCCTAGCGGACGATGGGTCTCGAACCCACGACCTTCGGCTTGGGAAGCCGACGCTCTACCAACTGAGCTACGTCCGCGGCACCCGTAACGATAGCGTCCGGAACCGCAAATGGCCGTCGTCCGAACCCTCCTCGCCCTCGTCCTCGTCGCACTCGCGACGGGCTGCGCGCTGTCCGAGGACTCCGACGACCACGACGCCGGCGCCGCGGTCAAGACGGTGCTCGAGAAGGAGTACTTCGGGGACTACGGCGGTGCCTGGAACCTCCTCCATCCACGCCACCAGCGACTCGTCACACGGGAGAAGTACGAGGAGTGCCGGAGAGGGATCGACGTCAAGGGGACGCTCGAATCGGTCGTGATCCTCGACGTGCGGACGCGCCGTTGACGGTCTACGGCCTGCGGCCGCGCACACCCAGCAAGCAGGTGAAGGTGCGTGTCGTCACCGACGAGTCCGACTACACCGCCGTCTACCACGTGGTCAAGGTCGGTACCGAGTGGCGCTGGGTCTTCACGGACAAGGCTGCACGCGGCTTCGAACGCACCGACTGTCCGGCTTAGAATCCCCTCCAGACAAGGGAGGGATTGCATGGCCGATCTTCAGGGGACCGCAAAGGCGCTCGTCGCCGAGGGCAAGGGGATCCTTGCCGCCGACGAGAGCTCGGGAACGATCAAGAAGCGCCTCGACTCGATCGGGGTCGAGTCGACCGAGCACAACCGCCGGGCCTACCGTGACCTGCTCTTCACCACGCCCGGGGCGGAGGAGTTCATCAGCGGCGTCATCCTCTACGACGAGACGATCCGCCAGTCGTCGGCGGACGGAACGCCGTTTCCGAAGCTCCTGGAGAGCAAGGGGATCATTCCGGGGATCAAGGTCGACATGGGCGCGAAGCCGCTCGCCGGCTCGCCCGACGAGACGGTGACCGAGGGCCTCGACGGCCTCCGCGAGCGGTTGGAGGAGTACTACGCACTTGGCGCCCGGTTCACGAAGTGGCGCGCGGTCATCTCGATCGGGAAGGGACTCCCGAGCGAGTACGCGCTCTGGACGAACGCGCACGCGCTGGCGCGGTACGCGGCGCTCAGCCAGGAAGCCGGGCTCGTGCCGATCGTCGAGCCGGAGGTCCTGATGGACGGCGCCCACACGATCGACGAGTCCTACCGCGTGACGGAGCGCACGCTTCGCGCCCTCTACACCGAGCTCTTCGACCAGCGCGTCGAGCGCGAGGGGTCGCTGCTGAAGACGAACATGGTCGTGTCCGGCTACGACTCCTCGGACCAGGCCGATGTCGACACAGTGGCCGAGCTGACGATCAGATGCCTGAAGAACACATGCCCGGCCGCGGTCCCCGGCGTCGTCTTCCTCTCGGGCGGCATGTCGGACGAGGACGCCACGGCACGGCTGAACGCCATGAACCAGCGCGGACCGCATCCGTGGCAGCTCTCGTTCTCGTATGGGCGGGCGCTCCAGGCTCCGGCGTTGAAGGCGTGGCAGGGCGAGGAGGCGAACGTCGAGGCCGCGCAGCAGGCGTACTACCGGCGCGCGAAGTTCAACGGCGCCGCCCGCACGGGCTCGTACGCTCCCGACTGGGAGAAGGAGGAGGCCCTGGCCTAGCGCAGGGCCAGGTTCGAGATCTCTTCGAGCTTGTGGAACGCATGCGTCGCCTCGATGCGGCGCACCGTTCCACTGCGTGAGCGCATGACGATCGAGTCGGTCCTCGCGCCGTCGCGGGTGTAGCGGACGCCGCTCAGCAGCGCGCCGGTCGTCACCCCGGTGGCGGCGAAGAAGACGTTCTGGCTCCCGACGAGGTCGTCGGTGGTGAGGATCCGGTCGAGGTCGTAGCCGTCGTCGACCAACGCCTGCCGCTCCTCGTCGTTCCGGGGCCAGAGCTTCCCCTGGATCGAGCCGCCGACGCACTTCAGCGCGGCTGCGGAGAGGACTCCTTCAGGCGTTCCGCCGACCCCCATGAGCAGGTCCACGCCCGTCCCCGGCTGGGAAGCCGCGATAGCGGGTGCGACGTCGCCGTCGGTGATCAGCAGCACCTTGGCGCCGACCTCGCGCAGCTCGGCGATCAGGCCCTCGTGGCGGTCGCGGTCGAGCACCACCACCGAGATCTCGCTCGGCGTGACGCCCCGTGTCTTCGCCACCCGTTTCACGTTCTCCGCCGGCGGCGCCTCGATGTCGATCACGTCCGCGGACTCGGGCCCGCAGGAGATCTTGTCCATGTAGACGGCTGCGCCGGGAAAGAACATCGTCCCCCGCTCGGCCAGAGCCACCGTCGTGATCGCGTTCGGCATCCCGAGGGCGGTCAGCCGTGTCCCTTCCAGGGGATCGACGGCGACGTCCACCTCGGGGCCTTGCCCGTTTCCGATCTCCTCGCCGTTGAAGAGCATCGGGGCCTCGTCCTTCTCCCCCTCTCCGATGACGACGACGCCGTCCATCGAGACCGTGTCGAGGACGATCCTCATCGCGTCGACGGCGGCCTTGTCGGCGGCCTCCTTGTCGCCCCGCCCGATCCAGCGTCCCGCGGCCATCGCGGCCGCTTCCGTCACACGGACGAGCTCCATCGCCAGGTTCCGATCCGGAGCCTTTGACGGGGCGGCCACGAGCCGATCCTACTGGGCTACATGCGATCCGGCGCCTCGACCCCGATGAGGTCGAGCGACCGCGCGAGCACCGCTTTCGTCGCCGTCACCAGCGCCAGCCTGAACGCCTGCTCCTGGCTCTCGAGCACGCGATGGTGGTGGTAGAAGCGGTGGAAGTCGTCCGCCAGCCGGATCACATAGTTCGGCAACGCATGCGGCGCGCGGCGCGCGGTTGCCTCGGCCACGACGTCCGGAAACTCTGCCAGTCGCTTGATCAGCTCCCGCTCCGCCGGCTCCGGATCGGCCCCCTCGGTCGAGGTCGCGGCGTCTCCGGCGTTTCCCAGGATCCCCGCAATCCGTGCGTGCGCGTACTGGACGTAGTAGACGGGGTTCTTGTCGCTCCGCTCCCGCGCGAGGTCGATGTCGATCTCGATCGCCTGGTCATGTCCGCGCGAGACGAGGTACCAGCGGGCGGCGTCCACCCCGATCTTGTCCACGAGCTCGCTGAGGAAGACGACGTCGCCGCGACGCTTCGATGCTCGCCGGGCCTGGTCGCCCTCGACGATGCTCACGAGCTGGTAGATCAGGGCCTCGAGGCGCTCCGGGTCGTAGCCGAGCATCGCGGCAGCCGCTTTCAGCCGCCCGACGTACCCGTGGTGGTCGGCGCCGAGGACGTAGATCAGGCGGTCGAATCCCCGCTGGAACTTGTTGCGGACGTACGCGATGTCGCTCGCGAAGTAGAGGTAGCTGCCGTCCTCGGAGCGGACGAGCGGACGGTCCTTGTCGTCCCCGTGCTCGCTCGTGCGGGCCCAGATGGTGCCCTCGGCCTCGTAGGTGTCGAGCTCCGGCAGCACTTCCGCGATCTGGGTCTCGATCTCTCTCTGCAGGACCCACGAGTCGAAGTGGATCCGGAACGCCTCGAGCTCGCGCCGGATCTCGTCCAGCATCCGCTCGACCGGATCGCCGGGCTCCGCGGCGATGGCGGAGACGTAGTCGCCTGTGTAGCCCTCGGCCGGAGGCTCCTCCCCACGCCGCCGCGCCTCGACGGACTCGCGGAAGAGGTCGATCTGCCGGCCGACGTCGTTGAAGTAGTACTCGCGCTCGACCGAGTGGCCCGCGAACTGGAGCAGCCGTGCGACCGAGTCACCGTAGGCTCCGTTTCGAGCCGAGCCCACGGTCAGCGGTCCGGTCGGGTTCGCCGAGACCATCTCGACCTGCACCTGCTCGCTCGGCTCGGCAAAGCTGCCGCCATAGCCGTCGCCGACCTCGAGCAGCTCCTCGAGCGCCTCCGCGAACCAGGGCGGAGCGAGGAAGAGGTTGACGAAGCCAGGCCCGGCGACCTCCGCGCGCTCGACCTCCGGCAACCCGGCGGCGTCCCTGGCCAGTGCCTCGGCGAGCTCCCGCGGTGCCTTCCCGCTGGCCGGCGCGACGCGCAGTGCGACGTTCGTCGCGTAGTCCCCGTGCTCGGAGCGGCTCGGCCGCTCGAGGCTGACCGGAGCGCCGGCCAGGCGCTCGAGCTCCCCTTCCAGCCGCTGGATCGCTCTAGCGCCCAAGTGGCGTGGCGAACAGCTCTTCGAGGGCGCCGAGCTCCTCCGCCGTTCCGACGGAGATCATCACGTCGCCGATCCCGAAGACGGCGTCGGCCTGCGGCGTGGTGTCGAACGTGCCGTCGCGCTTGCGGAGAGCGATGATCAGCGCGCCGGTCTTGCCGCGGATGTCCGTCTCCTTGATCGTCTGGCCGACCGGCCCGGAACCCTCGACGACTTCGATTTCCTCGAAGCGGAGGTCGGGGCCCCCGGTCGCCGAGGCGACGTCGAGGAAGGCCGCCACCTGGGGCTTGAGGACGAGCTTCGCCATCTCCTTCCCGGCGGTCGAGTAGGGCTGGACGACCCGGTCGGCACCGGCGAGACGAAGCTTCTTCGCGGCGTCGGGGTCGGCGGCTCGGGCGACGATGAAGAGCTCCGGCCGGATGCTCCTGGCCGACAGCGTGATGTAGAGATTGTCGGCGTCCGAGTCGGAGGACGCCACGAGTCCCCGGGCGCGCGAGAGGCCGGCGGCCTCGAGATCCTCGTCGTCGGTTCCGTTTCCTTCCACATAGAGGACGCCGTCATCGCGGGCCTCCTCGATCGACTCCTCGTTGAAGTCGAGCACGACGTAGGGGACGCCGGCGTCGGCGAACTCGTCGCCGACCTGGCGTCCGACGCGGCCGTAACCGCAGATGATGTAGTGATCGCGCAGCTGTTCGATCGTCCGCCTCCTCCGGCGCTCCGCGATCGCGCCGGTGACCACGCCTCTCGTGATCGCCTCGACGATCAGCGCGCCGATGAACCCGAAGATTGCCACGCCCGCGAAGACCAGGACCAGGGTCAGCGCCTCGGCGCCTCGGCCTTCGGGCCGGGAGTCGAGTCCGAAGAGAGACGCCGTGATGACCGCGCGGTAGAACGCGTCGCCCCAGGCCTCGTCGAGCGTCTGCCGGAATCCGACCGTCCCGGCCAGGATGGTCGCCGCAACCGCCGCGAGAGTGAGGACGATTCGGCGCGGAGTAAATGCGTGCTCCACGCGGCTGTATCGTAGAGCCGTGGAAGACGGCGGCCAGAGCCGACAGCTCAACATCCATCTCGATCCGGAGAATCTCGCCGGCGTCTACGCCAACTTCGCGAACATCAGCTTCTCCGACTACGAGTTCACGCTGACCTTTGCCCGCATCGACCACGAGGTCGAGGAGGGCGACATTCCCGGCGTCGTGGTCTCCCGGGTCAACGTCTCGTCCCGCTTCATGCAGGAGCTGCTCGACGCGATGCAGGACTCCTGGTCGAAGTGGTCGACCCGCGAGGGGATCAAGAACCTGCCGGAAGCCCCTCCGCGCGAACAAGAGTCCTAGCCAGTTCGATCCGCTCCAGCGGCGTCGGGTGCGTCCCCAGCACGATTCGGGCCCAGCGGGGAGGCTCGGGATCGGCGAGCGCCGCATCTGCGAGCTTCTTCGTCAGACCCTCGAAGGCCGTGGGATCCCGGGTCGTCGAAAGCGCGAGCCAATCGGCCTCCCGCTCGTAGCGGCGGGAGATCGCATCCGCGGCCGGTAGCAGGGCCAGCTGCAGGATTGCGATCGTGAGCAGCGCGAGCGGAACCGCGGCGGGCTCCGCCAGCCCGCCCCGGCGACGGGTGACGACCGCGACGACATAGGCACCCGGAACTGCGAAGAGCACGATCCACCCGACGCTCTTCCAGACATGGTGAGCCTCGACGTGGCCGAGCTCGTGTGAGACGAGGACCCGGAGCTCGGGGCGGCCCAGTCGCTCGAGCGCTGTATCCCAGATGACGATGCGCTTCGAAGGCCCGATGCCGTAGAGCTCGGCGTTGATCGCTCGGGTGCGGCGGCTCGCGTCACGGACCTCGACGTCCACCTTCCCAACCCCCTGCTCCCGCGCGAGCTCCCGAATCTCGGCGACGAGCGCGGGATCTCGTAGCGGCTCGAGCCGCGGCGCAAGCAGCAGCGGCTGGGCCAGCAGGAAGACCGAGCCGACAAGCGCGAATGCCGGGCCGCCGACGATCCACCACCGGTCGCCCAGCCGCCGGGCGAGCAGCATGAAGAGGCCGATCGCCCCGGCCGCGGCGACCAGGCTGCCGATCCGCTCGAGCGAGGGATCGATGAGAATCGTCCCGTAGCCGGCGTCGGAGACTCCGTAGCGGCGGCGCCACCATTGCGCGGCGATCACGAACGGCAGTCCGGCCAACCAGGCCGCAACGAGCGTGCCCACGCCGAGCGCGAGGCCGCCGACGAGCCCCTGCCGGCGGAACCGCGGCGCGAGGCGGACGATCACGAGGAGAACGCCGATCTGCACCACGGTCGCGGCGGTCCAGTTCGCGCGATGAAAGCTTTCGTAGCGCAAGCTTCGCTCGAGGTGCTCGCGAGAGAAGACCTGGGCCGGGTCGAGGTGAACGAGCTGGAGATCCGGCGCGGCGGTCTGCCAGAGCAGCGCCGCCCCGGCGAACCATCCGGCCGCGAGGGCTCCGATCACCCAGAATCTCAGCGTGCGAATCGCAGTCATCTCCGATGTCCACGCCAACCTTTACGCGCTCGAGGCCGTGCTTGCCGAGATCGACCGTGATCCGCCTGACGAGCTCTGGTGCCTCGGGGACACCGTCGGGTACGGCCCGCATCCGAACGAGTGCTGCGACCTGGTTCGCAGGCGGAGCGCCCTGACGCTCGTCGGGAACCACGACCTCGTCGCGCTCGGGGCCTCCGACATCGGCGTCGAAGACTTCAACCCGGAGGCCGGCGCGGCTTCGGTCTGGACAAGCGAGCAGCTGACGGCCGAAACGCGCGACTTCCTCTCCGGGCTCGGCCCTCAGGCAGCCAAAGATGGCTTCGAGCTCTTCCACGGCAGCCCGAGCGACCCGGTCTGGGACTACGTGATCGACCCGTATTCGGCGGCAGATGCTCTCGCGCGGACCGAAGCGCCGCTCGTCCTGGTGGGGCACAGCCACGTCCCGATCGCCATCTCGCTCGAGGAGGAAGCGCTCAGTGGCGGCATCGCGACGACCGAGTTCGCCACGCCGCTCGGAACGAAGCGCTGGCTCCTGAATCCCGGATCCGTCGGCCAGCCGCGGGACGGCGATCCCAGGGCGGCCTTCTTGCGACTGAACCCCGAGGCGGGGGAAGCCCGCTTCGAGCGGATCGCCTACCCTGTCGCCCGAACGCAAGCCGAGATCCGGAAAAGGGGGTTGCCCGATTCGCTGGCGGAGCGTCTGGCTCACGGTATGTAGCGGTGCCCTCGTGGTCGCAGTAGCGGGCTGCGGGGAGAGTCGAACTGAGACGAACGCCGAGACGCCCGGGCCGAAAATCGAGCGGGCTACGGCCGAGCGGCTCGCCGCCCTGAGCGACGAGCTCGCAGGCCACCTCGAGAGCGGCGACTCCTGCGCGGCGTCGCAGAGTGCTGCTCGCCTCCGCGAGCGCGTCACTCAGGCGATCGCCGACCGCAAGGTGCCGGACGCCTACCTCGAGGATCTCTCGGGCCTGGCGAACGAGCTGGAGCTTCAGACCCCGAAGTGCGTGGAGCCTCCGCCCCCCTCCGACGATGACGATAACGAGGACGAGGGAAAGGGCAAGAAGAAAGGGAAGAAGAAGGACAAGAAGGACACGAGCGAGGAAGGCGAGGACGGCGATACGCCGGCGGTGGGCGTCCCGATCGACCCGGAGATCCCCACGACGGAGATCCCGACCACGGTCGGCGTCACGACCGAGACGACCCTGACCGAGCCCACGACGACCAAGGAAGATCGATGAGCGTGGAGACCGTCGGCGGGCGTTACCGCTTCGCGCGCGTCCTCGGATACGGGGGCATGGCGACGGTCCACCTCGCGCGGGACGAGGAGCTCGGCCGGATGGTCGCGGTCAAGTGCCTGTCCGAGACGTTGAGCGGCGACGAGGTCTTTCGTGAGCGGTTCACGCGCGAGGCACGCATGGCGGCGCAACTCTCCCACCCGAACATCGTCGGGGTCTTCGACGTCGGAGAGGAAGGCGGCGTTCCGTACCTGGTCATGGAGTACGTCGACAGCGAGACGCTGGCCGACCTCATGGCCCGCAAGGGACCGATCGACCCCGACCGCGCCGTCGACCTCGTGCTGCAGGTCTGCGCCGGTCTCGAGCACGCCCACGCGGCGGGTCTCGTGCACCGTGACATCAAGCCCCAGAACCTGCTCGTCCGGCCCGACGACACCGTGAAGATCGCCGATTTCGGCATCGCCCGGCCGCTCGACGCGACGCAGCTCACGCTCGCGGGCACCATCCTCGGTACGGCCGCGTATCTCGCGCCCGAGCAGGCCCTCGGCGAGCGCGTCGGCTCCGCGGCGGACATCTACTCGCTCGGCGCGGTCACCTACGAGCTCCTGTCAGGACAGCCGCCCTACACCTTCGACTCGCTCGCCGACCTCACGGTCAAGCAGCGCGAGGGACCTCCACCGCCGATCCCGGGAGTCTCGGCCGAGCTGGAGGCCATTGTGCGCAGCTGTCTCGCCTCCGACCCCGGCTCGAGGCCGCCGTCGGCCGCGGCCCTTGCCCACGAGCTCGCGCAGGCCTCACCCGGGCCGACGACCGCGGTGCTCGCCGCATCCGAAACCACGGCCGCGACCCAGGTGATGGCCCCGTCGGGCCGAATCGTTCGCGTCTCGCGCAGGATGCAGATCGCAGCGGCCGGCGTGCTGGGCGTCGCTGCTCTGGCCGGCGGGCTCGCCTTCGGCCTGACCAGAGGTGAGAACACTCCCGCTTCGCCACCCCCCCAGCCGGAACGAATAGGCGTCATCCCGAGGGGAGAGACGCCGGCGGAGTCGGCGCGGATCCTCGCGGACTGGCTGCGAGCCCGAGCTAGTTGAGAGGAGCCTCGGCGGAACCTGTGAGCGGCTCGGCACCGTTGCTCGTGGCGAAGGTGATGCCCTCACGGGCGAGCGCGAGCTGCACTTCCTCCCGGGCCTTGTAGATCCGCCACTTGACCGTCGCGAGCGTGATCTCCAGCGAGTCGGCGATCTCCGTGTACGAGAGCCCGAC
>Ga0126309_10000624_pt1 | contig 11799 bp, 9 predicted proteins | sample Plot56_FD_92541 | JGI IMG/M metagenome (GOLD analysis project Ga0126309, IMG submission 92541) | Serpentine soil microbial communities from UC McLaughlin Reserve, CA, USA - Plot56 | ecosystem: Environmental > Terrestrial > Soil > Grasslands | place: USA: UC McLaughlin Reserve, Lake County...
CCAGTGCTACACATGTTCCGTGATCGTCTGTCCCAAGTGCGGCTGGTGTGCCGAAGTCGCCCGACGTGAGGTCGAGGATCTCGTCTGGGCAGAGCACGTCAGCGACGGTTTCTGCGCGGACGCGGTCCCGGTCCGCGGTGCGGCCCGCAGACGCGTGATGTGCATCAAGGGTCACGCGGTGGCCGACCCGTTCGGCATCTGCTGGGAGTGCGCGCGTCTCAAGGAGGACGCCCGAGGGCAGCGCGCGCGGATGCATGCCAAGTCACGGCCGTTCGCGCGCACCTAGCGTTCACGCGGCGTCGACGGGATAGCGGTCCGTTGCCGATTGCGCGGGCGCCGCGCCGCGACACCTGGGCACACGGGCGCGGAGGCGGCGAGAACGCTTCACGATCGCGGAGCGCCGTTGTGGCCACGAGCAGCACCGCTGCAGACGTCGCACGTCTCGCACGAAGAGCGCGATGCCCCCGGCCGGAATCGAACCAGCGCACGCGGTTTAGGAAACCGCTGCTCTATCCACTGAGCTACGGGGGCGCTTTGGCGCTTGGTCGAGCCGAAACCGGTTTCACTGTAGCGCTGCGGTCCGTGGAACCGGCCGCGCGCATGCGCAATCGATCTAGCGGCCGCGCGGCGCTACGAGGACGGCGTTACTCGTGCCGCCGACAAGTCCCGCCGATCCGCCCACGAGGACCAACCGGAGCTGAAGAGTCCTCCGCGGTGACAACCCGATCGAGATGCGCGACTCGGCATCAAGACGGCCACGCGCGAACCGCAGCCAGTCGAACCGCTCTCGCGAGTAGAGCTGAAGCACTGCGGCCGCTCCGGGCTGCGGGGGTGAGGCTGCGCCCTCGAGACGCACGCGCTGACCGACGCGCCGTACGCGAAGGGCCACTCGAGGGCTTACCGCGACAGGGACGACTCGGCTGCTGAGCGCGCCGACGAGGGCGCGATAGTCGCTAGACGTGACTGCCGGAAGAGAAAGAGTGAAGCGACCGTCGGCCGTGGCTGACGCCGTTGCCACGTGAACGAACTTTCCGGTGGAGTCGCGTCTTTCCACCGCCACGAGCTCGGTGCCGGGCGCGGCGAGGCCACGAAGCACGAACTGCGTCCCGATCGTGACCGGATCGGCCGGCCCAGAGAGGGCGAGAGCGAAGACGTCTATCTCGCCGGTCATGAAACGGTGGATCTCGCAGTGATAGGCCACGGACCCCGGATGGTCGAGCGTGATCGAAAACACGCCGTCGGGGGGGAGGTCGCCTGAGTCGAACGAGTGATCATCGGCGATCACCGTGTGCGTTACCGCGTCGAGGTTCCGCCAGGTAACGGTGTCCCCGACGAGGACGTCTTGCTGTTCGGGTTCGAACAGCTTCCCCGGGATGTCGACGGCCCGCGGGAGGCTGTCGGCCGCGGCGAGCTGGCCGGGAACCACGGCAAGCAGCAACGCAGCCGGCACGGCGAGTGCGCCCATCCGTCGCCACGAAGGCACGGCGAGAACCGCTAAGCCGGCCAGCTCGACGACCTTGCAGACAACGGCTACGGGCTCAACCGGCTCTGCCCCGTGCATGAGGATCGGGATGCCCGCGGTGACCGCAAGCGCCCAGGCCGCGATCATTCCCACGAACAAGAGCGAAGCGGCGAGGAAAGCACGCGAGCCCTGGCCGCCGAAGGCAACCCACGCCGCCACGATCAGCGCAGCGGCTGTGGCCGCGATGAAGCTGACGCCAAGTCTCGGCATCTCGATCAAGTGCTCCGGCGTCAAGGCGGCGTGGATTCCGGCGCTCGCAAGCAGCGCCAGGATGACGAGGCCGCGTCTCACCGCGCCGCAACTCGATAGATCCCGATCATCCCCCGCGACATGTGTCCTTCGACGTGGCAGTGGTAGAGCCAGGTCCCGCGGACGTCCTCGCGAATCCTGAACGAGAAGCTTTCGGCCGGACCGAGCGTGCGAGTATCGATGAACGTTCCGTCCGGAGCGCGCCAGCGATGACCGTGGAGGTGGAAGGTGTGGTGGTCATCGCCGATCGCGAGGACGTCCCACTGCACGATGTCGCCCAACTTCGCGTGGAGGACGGGTGTGTTGCCGACAAAGGCGCGGCCGTCGATGGTCATGAACTTCAGATGCGAGCTGAGGAAGACGACGAATTCCTTGTCGGGTCGCCGCTGGTGCGGTCTCAGGATCGAGATCGCGCCATACATGCCACCGTCGATCGAGTCCATCATCGACGGGGAGTGATCGTGGTACGGCCAGATGCCTGCCGAGCCCGGGACCGCTTTGAGACGGTAGGTGAAGCTGTCGCCGGGCCGCACGTTCGCGCCTGGACCAGAGAAGCCCGGGATGAACGCACCGTCTGAGCCGACCTCGTACCGGAACGCGTGGAAGTGCATCGAGTGCGCCGCGAACCTCAGCGTGTCCAGGTTCTTGAAGTGGACGAGCACCGTGTCCCCGACGCGCGCACGGATCAGCGGTCCGGGAATCCCATCGTTGTCGCCCGTGATCGTTTGCCGGTCGGGCAACGGGCGGCCCCAACGAGCGGTGTAGGCCCTGTAGACGACGGTCTCGAAGGTCGTCTCATCCGGGCGGAAGCTCTTCCCGTCGATCGCGTCGTGCTGATTCGGAACGACGTTCCAGCGCATCGGCACTGCGGCAATCCAGTACTCACGCGTCTGGCCTGCCGCCGCCTCGCTCCCGGCAGCACCGGGAGCGAGAACGACGACGGCGAGGATTGCTGCGAGAAGGCCGCGCTCGACGCGCACGGTCTAGCCAGTGACGACGATGTCGCCTGACATGTCCTTCCCGTGCACCATGCAGAAGTAGTGGTAGGTGCCGGGCTTCGTGAACCTGATCCCGAAGCTCTCGGGCGGTGGCGAGTTCGGGTTCTTGTCCAGATTGGGCGTCGCGAGGAAGCCGTTCCCGTGGTTCGACCCGGTGTGGACGTATGGAGCCGGGGGATTGGACCCGAACACGGTGAACGGATTGACCTGGCTCGGACCGCCGAGAGCGACCGGGAACAGTTCGAGCGGTTCGATCAGGCTGAGGATGTAGGCCTGGTCGCCGAAAGCGATGTTGTGCACCTCGCTAGGCGAGTTCTGGAGCCACGTGACCGTCGTCCCCGTAGGGACTGTCAAGGTTCGAGGCTGGAAGGCCATCAACGCCGTCTTCGAGCCCAGGCCCGCATAGACGGTGTGCGCGTCCGACGGAGTCTCCGATCGAAGCGACCGGGCCGTCGCCCAACTCTGCTTCAACTGCTTCAGGACGGCCGCAGCCACCTTGGTCGGGGCGGCGATCTTCGCGCGCTTCGCCTTGACGACGATCGTGCCCTCCATGCCGGGGTGGATGAGGCAGATCACCTTGTACGTGCCTGCCTTGGTGAACGCGAACGTGTACTGGTGCTTTCCGATGAAGGCGAAGTTCCCCGAGCTATGCATTTCGGAGTCCGCGACCACGGACGATCCGACTGCCTGAACGGCCTGCGGGTTGAAGATGAACTTCGGCGGCCCTCCGTTGAACCAGAACGGAGCACTGAGGCTGTCCAGGATGCCGCTGTACTTCGAAGCGGGATCAGGCATCACGAATGGGACCTGTGCCTGCGGGGTCGCGCCGAGGAACGTCGCCGTGTGGAACGAGCGACTCTTGAACGTCACCTTGTCTCCCGCGCGGACTTGCAGCTTCGTCGGCAGGAACTGGTTCAGAAATGGCACCGACGCCTTCAAATCCGCGGGCGGATTCGTGGGCGCGTCCGCCCAGACGACCCAGTTACGTGCCTGCGCCGGACCGGCCGCCGCGAGTGCGGTACCGACCAGCGCAAGTACAAAGAGCTTGCGCATTCCAACCTCCTTCGATCGTGCTCGTCACGGCACTCGAGATCCACTCGAAGGCGATTCCGGTTGGGGTGACCCTGGCGCCTAGCCGTGAGAATCATCTCACAGCAGCGTCATGAAAAACGAGCTCGTTTTTGCGTGGTGTGCTTGGCGATGCGCGCTCGACCCACCTGAGCTACGGGGGCGGAGGCGACGAGGGTTAGTGCTGCGTTTCGCGCAGTCCTCCGCGCGTTCGTTCGCGGCGCGGCACGACACCTAACTCGTTAAGAAAAAGTTACGTCTCATACCGTGACCGATATTGCAGGAGGCCCGAGTGGACGAGCGTTCCTGACGCTGTGGACCGTGCTGCGGCACCGAAGGACATGCCGGACGAGGGCGGTGGGACCCCGCCGGAGCGGTGGGTGGGGCTCGACCTGCGGCACTTCGACGCGCTCGAGGCGATCGCCGACACCGGTTCGTTCCACGGCGCCGCCGCGCGCCTCGGCTACACGCAGTCGGGGATCAGCCGGCAGATCGCGTCGCTCGAGCGAACGGTCGGCCGGCGGCTCGTCAACCGGCCGCGCGCGGGAACGCGGCTGACGCTGACGGAAGCAGGTGCACGTCTGCTGACGCACGCGAGCGCGATCCGAGCCCGGCTCGCGGTCGCGCAGGCCGACATCGCGACGCTTTCGCAGCGATCGGAGCTCCGGGTCCATGCGTTCCCGGCGGCCGCGCGCACGGTGATGGCGCCCGTCCTTCGCGCTCTCGCGACGCGTCCCGGCGCGCCGCGCGTCGAGCTTGCAGAAGCGCCGGAGGGAAACGCGCTCTTCGAGCTCGTCGAGTCGGGGAGCATCGACTTCGCGATCGTCGACCTGCCGCTGTTCCAGCCGCGCGGGATCGCCATCGAGTCACTGCTGACGGATCCATTCGTGCTGCTCGTCGAGCGCTCGTCGCCGCTGGGACAGCTCGGGCGCCCGCTCCTGCTGCGGGAGCTCGCGGGCATTCCGCTCGTCGTGTTCGGGCGTTCGTCGAGCACCGACCGCGCGGTGCTGTACCTCCGCGCGCACGACATCGTTCCGCCGCTCGTGCACCGCGCCGAGGAGAGCGAAGCGTTGTACGGCTTCGTCGTCTCGGGACTCGCCTCCGCGCTCGTCCCGCGCCTGGCGGCGAGCGCGTCCGCGGCGGAGGACCTCGCCGTCGTCGAGCTCGAGCCCGGAATCCCGCCGAGACGCTTCGGCGTCGCGTACCGACACGAAGTCGGGACGACGGCTGCGGGTGAGCTCTTCCTCGAGAGCGTGCGCGCGGTCTGCGACGAGCTCGCGACGGAGTAGCACAAACGCCTCACCCCGATGCGCCCGGCGCACGCGCCGTTGACCGCTTCGCATCGGACCAACAACACCTTAACGCCCTGCGTCAGAACGTTCGCTGACACAAACGTCACCGCGCACTCGCGATGAGCGGGCGCGGTGCGGCCATTTCGGAGCATCGGCTCCGGGCACTGATGAAGGGAGGAGTGTTGTCTCGAGCTCATTGGAAGCTCGCAGTCGTCCTGCTGTTCGCGCTCGCCACGTTCGCGGTGACAGGCGCCGCCGGCGGCGCGCCGCAGCGTACGGCCGCGGGAACCGTCGTCTTCGGCGCCGAGCAAGAGCCGCCGTGCTTGAACGGGTTCCTCGAGGGCTGCAACAACACGTGGACCTCGTGGACCGTCGGGATCGCGCTGCGCGGTCTCTACATCGTCAGGCCGAACTTCACACTCGGACCGGACATGGGCTCCGCGCGGGTCGTGAAGAAGTCGCCGTTCACTCTCGTCGCGTCGATCAAGAAGAACGCGAAGTGGAGCGACGGCAGGCAGGTCTCGGCAGACGACCTGATCTTCACGTGGCAGACGATCGTGAATCCGCGCTTCGAGCTTTCGAGCCGATCCGGGTGGGACTCGATCCGCAGCGCGAAGAAGCTGAACGCGAAGTCGGTGCGGTTCACGTTCAAGCAGCCGTACGCGGCGTGGAAGGTGATGTTCTCGACGAGCGTGCTGCCGAAGCACGCGCTCCAGGGCGAGAACTTCAACGAGGTCTGGAACAACAACTACAACAACAAGCAGGGCGCCACGATGGCGAACGGCGCGTACAAGCTCTCGAGCTACGTGAAGGGGCAGAGCTTGACGATGGTTCGGAACCCGACGTTCTACGGCCGGAGGCCGTCCGTCGACCGGATCACGTTCCGGTTCATCACGCAGACGAACTCGGAGATCCAGGCCGTTCGCGGCGGCGAGGTGGACGCGATCTACCCGCAGCCGCAGCTCGAGCTTGCCGCACTCAGGGGGCAGGCCGGCTTGAGGATCCAGACCAACGCGGGCGCGACCCTGGAGCACATCGACATCAACATCGGCCGCGGAAACAGCAACCCGCTCCTCGCGCAGCGCTGGTTCCGGCAGGCGATCGCGTACTCGCTCGACCGGCGCGGGATGGTGCGGCAGCTCTTCCGCACGCTGAACCCGAGGCTGAGCGTGCTCCAGAACCTCTCGTTCACGAACCAGCAGCGCTACTACAAGGCGAGCTTCGCCCGCTACTCGCGGAACCTGACGCGCGTGAACCAGCTCTTCCGCTCGCACGGTTGCGCGAAGGGCGGCGACGGGATCTGGGCGTGCAGCGGGAACCGCGCGTCCGTCCGTCTCGGCACCACGTCGGGGAACCGCCTGCGCGAGCTCGCGGTGGAGGTCCTGCAGGCGCAGGGCAAGTCGGCGGGAATCGAGTTCAAGCCCGACAGCCAGCCGTCGCGGCTGTTCTTCCCGCGGCTCTCCGAGAACAACTACGACCTCGCGCTGTTCGCGTGGGTCGGCACGGGTGATCCGGCTGGTCAGGTCGACATCTACGGTATCGGCGGCGGCTCGAACTGGAAGGGCTACCGCAACGCGACGGTCACGCGCCTGCTCCGTCAGTCCGACGCAGCGCTGAACGTGAGCAAGCGGATGGCCTACGTCAATCGCGCGGACGCGATCCTCGCGAACGACCTCGTGACGATCCCGCTGTACCAGAAGCCAACGTACTTCGTCTTCAAGTCGCGGCTGCGCGGGATGATCGACAACCCGACGCTGCAGGGCCCGACGTGGAACACGGAGGCGTGGCGCGCAGGGTAGGACGATGACGAACGCTCACGACGCGGTGACGAATCCTCGTCGCGTCGCGGGCATCCGACGACTACGGTCGTAAGTGCATTCATCCGGCGGGAGGGGCGTTCGAGCCGCGACGCCCCTCCCGCGTTCGCGCCGCCCGCCGGCGACGTGGTGCGACTAGCGAAACCAATCGGCGAGCGGCGGGCTCTTGCCGAGGACAGAGAAGTCGCCGCGATCGCGGATCGCCGTCGCAGCCGCGGCCAGCCCGTCGACCGCGACCCACGTGAGGCTGCCGCCGACGCTGACGCGTTGCGCCCCCGCGTCGACGATCTCTGCGAGCGACAGGTTCGGTCGCGCCAGGACGTTGACCGGCTTCGCGAGCGCGTCGCAGACAGCGCGGATCTCGGTCGTCGTCCGTAGGCCCGGCGCGTACAGCACGTCCGCGCCCGCGGCCTCGAATGCGCGCAGGCGTTCGATCGTGTCGTCGAGGTCGGGATTCCCGCGGATGTGATTCTCGGCCCGTGCCGTCAGCACGCACGGGAACGAGAACGCACGAGCCGCCTTCGCGGCTGCAGTGATCCGTTCGGTCGCGTGCGCGCGGTCGTAGATCCGACCGGCCGGATCGTAGTCCTCGATCGATCCTCCCACCGCGCCGGCTTCGGCAGCGCGTGTGACTGCGCTCGCCGCTGCCTCGGGCTCGGCGCCGTAGCCGTGCTCGAGATCGACCGAAACCGGCAGCTCGGTCGCGGCTGCGACGACCGCTGTGTGCGCAACGACCTCGTCGAGCGTCACGCCGCCATCGAGCCGTCCGAGTGTGAACGCGAAGCCGGAGCTCGTCGTCGCGAGCGCGCGGAAGCCGAGCGCCGCGAGCACGCGGGCCGATCCTGCGTCCCACGGGTTCGGGATCACGAACGGCTGACCGATGTGGAGCGCCTGAAAGGCCGCCGCCTTCTGCTCTTGCGTGACCCCTGGAGTGCGCGTCACGCCGGTTTTCCGACGAACACGATCTGGTCGCCGTGCGGCGACCACGCTGGGCGGATGACGCCGAGCGAACCGACTCCCAGTTTCCGCGCTCCGCCGCCGCGGAGGTCGAGCACGCGGAGCGAGCTGCTCCGGTCGTCTTGCTGACGGACGAACGCGATCCGGAAACCGTCGGGCGACCACGTCGGAGACGTATCGCTTCCCTTCCCGCGGTCGACGTTGACGAGACCGGTGCCGTCCGCGGCGATCACGTGGATCCGCCAGCGACCATCTGCGAGCTGTCGTGCGAACGCGATTCGGTCGCCGTCAGGGGACCAGGCGGGATCGATGTCGGCCGACGGCCCTCCGGCAAGCTGCCGGAGGCCGCTCCCGTCCGGCCGGATCGTGCAGAGGTGGCTGATTCCGTCGCCCCCCTGCGCGGCGAACACGATCAGCCGGCCGTCGGGCGACCATCTCGGCGAATCCGCCGAGCGTCCGCGCGTGTCGAGACGCCGAACGCCCTTGCCGTCAGCGCCCATCGTGTGCAACCCGCCTTGCGCCACGTACACAAGCCGTCGTTCGTCGGGCGACCAACTCGGCCGGGCGCCGAAGCCGACGCGCGTGTCCGACGAGCCTCCGCCCGCGCCCGCGATTTGGATCACGCGGATCTCGCTGGGGCAGTCGTCGCACGGGATCTTCGAGTACGCGACCCGCGCGCCGTCGCGCGTCCACGCGGGGTCGAACGCAAAGTGGTCTTCCTCACGGTCGTCGGTCAGCGTCGTCACGCGGCCGCTCCGCGCGTCGACTGCGTAGAGCAGCGAGTACGCCGTGTGGCCGCCGGCCTTGCCGCCGTGCGCACCACCGGCATGTTCGGCGTGCTGTGCCGACGCGTTCGGAAGCGCGACGGCGGCCGGCACCAGGGCGACGAGCCAGACCAGTGGGACCCACGAAGTCGCCGCCCGCGAGGCGCGAAGCATCTTCAGGTGCCGCAGCCGCGACGCGAGCGCGAGCGTCGTGATCACGATCACGAGCTCGTACGCCGTAGCCACAGCATCGGCAAGGGTCACGGCCTCGGGGGAGCCGGCGTCCGGTCCGATCGGGAGACCCGTCGTCCGCGAAACTACCCAGAGCGCGACGATCGCGGCGTTACCGGCAGCGCCCGCGGTGAGCAGCGCGCGGGACGGCCGCGCGAGGATCAGGATTGCCCATCCGAACTGGGCGACGGCCGACACGCTGAAGAACACGCCGAACAGCCAGTACTCCTCGAAGTGCTCGGAGGTCACTGCGAGGTGGATGGCGCCTGCTCCGGCGGAGGCCGCGGCCGCGGCGATGCGCAGGACGTCGGTCGAAAGCGGCCGAGTCCGGCCGCGGTTCCTGGGGTGAGGCATCTCGCGTGTGGTTCCGGCGACCCGACAGACGGTACCCGTCGGGCCCGCTGGAGGCGGTGAGCCGACGCTTCAGCGGCCCCGATGCGTCGCCCAGTGCGGCGGCCGGCTTGACTTCCCTGGAGCGGCGGGCGGAGGATGGAATCGTGCGCAACGTCAGCCTCACCACGATCGGAGCGGTGAGCGCGCTCGTCGGTGTCGCGTGCTTCGTCACCGGCGTCGTCTTTCTCGGCGTGAGCGGCGTGCAGGTGTTGATCCCGGAGACAGGGAGCGGCGGTCTCGACTGGATCGCGGACGTCCAGGACGGCGGCAACCTCTTCCGCGCGGGCGGCTGGCTGATCGTGATCGGCGGGATGTTCCTGTTCGTCGCGATCGTCGGGTACTACGACGCGCTCCGCGAGGTCGGGCCGGCGATGGTCCTCGCGCCCGTCCTCGGCGCGGTCGGCTTCACGCTCGTGACGATCTCGCATGTCCTGCCGATCGCGCTCGCCTCGGAGCTCGTCCCCGCGTACGTCGGTGCGGGCGGGGCGGCGCGGGACGCGATCGCGGCGAACTTCCAGACGCTCGCGTCGTTCAGCCTGCTGGCGAACTACTTCGGCGACCTGCTGCTCTGGTCGGTCGTGACGCCGCTCGTCGCGTACGGGATCCTGCGCACACGCATCGTGCCGCGCTGGGTCGGGTGGGTCGGCCTCATCGCCGCCGTCTTTGCAGGTTGGCTCGGGCTCTTTTCGCCGCTCTCGGGCCTCGTCGAAGCCGTCAGCTCGATCGGTTTCCTCGCGTTCTTCGTCTTCAACGCGAGCTTCGGGATCACGCTCCTCCTCCGGCGTCCCGACTCGCCGCAGGCAGCCCTCGCACCCTCCTAGGAGAAGCGGCTGCGGAACTGCGCGCGCGTGGCTGCGAACAGCGGGCTGATCTCGAGCTGCGCACGCGGAGCCAGGGGCAGCGGCTCCCCCGCGGCGGCGAACCAGCCGCGCTGCTGACGCTCCATCAGCTCCACTGCGGTCGCAGGGCTGTCGTCGCCCGCGGCGTTCTTGACCGGCGCGAACTCGTCCTCGCGGCGGATCTCGAGCCCGATGCTCCGTTCGGCCTCCGACACGAGGTCGAAGACGAACCGCTCGTACTTCCAGCCCTCCACCTCGCGCGTCTCGCCGTCGGCCCACGCGCGCAGCGGTTTCGCGCTGCGATGGAGCGGAGGCCGGTACCCGCGTGCGCGGAGCCGGTCGAGGAACGCGACGCTCCAGCAGTGCATCGCGGGCGACCCCCAGCGGTAGACGGGGTGTCCGTCGGCGCCGCGCGCGCGCGTCTGTTCCGGCGAGAGCTCCGTGTATTCGACGATCCGGTCGCGCTCGCCGAGCCGGACGAGGTGCCCGACGCGCTCGTCCGGATGCGCCTTCTCGAGCACCTTCGTCACGACGTCGGCGTCCCGCTCCTCCGCGAGGCCGACGAGGAACGGGTCGTCGACGGGCGCGAGCACGTTGTCGACCTGTAGGTAGACGAGCCGTCGCACGCGCTCGGCGAGGAGCCGGTCGAGCTCGCCGCTCGCGACGAGCGCCGTGAAGACGCCGCCGTGGCCGTCCGGGTTCTCGAGCAGGACTCCCGGGGTCGCGAGCAGCCCGCGGCCGTCGCGGGCCGCGCTCGGGACCGTCCCCTGCTGGAAGAACCGGAGCTGATCGACGTCGAGGCCGAAGCGGCGGTGGTCCGCGAAGAACGCACGCGTCTCTTCGTCCGTGGCGGGGCTCGTGAGGACGAGCAAGGGCACGTCTCGGCCAACGCGGCGCGAGACGCTGAGGACCTTCTCCGCCTGCAGCTGGTAGATCGTCTTCCGCGTCACCGGCGCGAGCGGGAAACAGCCCTTCGGGCCCGGGAAGCCGAGCCGCGTCCCCTGACCGCCCGCGACCATCAGGACTGCAACGTCGCCCGCCCGGTACGCGGCCTCCCCGCGCTCCGGCACCTCGGGATGCCGTTCGCGATCCGCGAGCGGGACGACCTCCGGCGGCGCCACGTCCTCGAGTGGGGGCGGCTCCGGCGGCGCGCCGAGCTCGCCCCAGTCGATCTCGGCGAGGCGACCGAGGAACCGCTCCCGCACCGCCGGCTCGAGCCCTTCGACGTCGCGCAGGAGATGCTCCTGGCCGTGCTGCGCCAGGCGCGTTCTGAGGTCGGCGGCGAGTTCGGTCACGGTTCCCTATTCTTCCCTGCTCCCAGTGGCAAGCGTCACCTTCGACAACGTCACCAAGCGGTTCGAGGACGTCGAGGCGGTCAAGGAACTGTCGCTCGACATCGCCGACGGAGACTTCCTGGTCCTCGTCGGTCCGTCGGGCTGCGGCAAGTCGACCGCGCTGCGAATGCTCGCGGGGCTGGAGGAGATCAGCGACGGCCGGATCGCGATCGGCGACCGGGTCGTGAACGCGGTCCCGCCGGGCGAGCGCGACGTCGCGATGGTCTTCCAGTCGTACGCCCTCTATCCGCAGATGAGCGTGTACGACAACCTCTCGTTCGGGCTCCGCAACCAGAAGGTCCCGAAGGGGGACATCGACCGCCGCGTCCGCGACG
>Ga0126309_10000626_pt1 | contig 11784 bp, 11 predicted proteins | sample Plot56_FD_92541 | JGI IMG/M metagenome (GOLD analysis project Ga0126309, IMG submission 92541) | Serpentine soil microbial communities from UC McLaughlin Reserve, CA, USA - Plot56 | ecosystem: Environmental > Terrestrial > Soil > Grasslands | place: USA: UC McLaughlin Reserve, Lake County...
CTTTTCCGGGTCATGGCCGGCTTGGTCCCGGTCGTAGAAGATGAGGAAGCGCGTGATGCCGAGCTGATCGGCCAGGAGATCGAAGCGGGGGAGTTGTTCGGGGCTCACGTGAGCGCCGAAGGTGGCGACCACGTTCGAGATCCCGGCAGCGAAGAGTTTCGCCACATCGAAGGCTCCTTCCACAACCAGGACATGGCCTGTGTCGGCCGCCTGCCGTCTCGCCGCGTCATCGAGCACGGCCCGGTCGATGTTGTAGAGTTCACGGCTCTTCCGGAATCCCGGATACATCCACCACTTCCCGTGCTCGGCTTCCTGTTCGGCCGTGGTGGCCCGTCCCATGTGCGTGAGGATCACCGGCTGAAAGACTCCATCCTCTCGGCGGACACCGCGGACCTGGAAGACGAGCCGCTCATTGAGGGGGTCAAAACGCCCCTCCCGGACCGGCCGGTGCAGGTATCCAATACCGAGGGCGTCGAGCACTTCCGACGGAAGGCCCGGCCGCGCGAACTCCGGGTGATCCGGAGAAAGGAGTGGCCGGAGATTCTGACGGATCGGGGGATTCTCCTCCAGAGGCGTTTCCCCAGGAGCAGGAGAGGGGAGCGCCGGAGCGGCCGTGAGCGCCATCGTTGCCTCCGCCCGTACCTGTGCCTGAATGGAACTGACCCCATGCTGAAGGAGCCATTCTCCGGCCTGGTAGCAATTGAGCCGGAAAAGGCGCTGGACCAGCTCGATCGGACCACCGCCTTGGTTCGTGGAAAAGCAGTACCAGCCCGCCTCGTTGATGTGGAAGGAAGCCGTCCGCTCTCCGGGAGAGAACGGGCTTTTTCCCCACCAGTCCTTTTCGCGCGATTTCTTGGAGTCTTTTTCAATTCCGAGGGCTCCGAAAAGCACCTGCCAATCGGTATTCTGCCGGATCTCGCGGAGGCGCTCATTACTGAGACGTGGTTTCACGAAGACGGAGAAAAGAGACTTTATTTAACTGCCGGAAGACTTCCCCGTCAAGCTCTTTTGCCACCTCCCTCTTTTCCGTTTTTCTCTCACCTCTAAAATATCCTTAGAAATCGCCGAAGTGATTCCGCCAAAGGCGGAATGGCGCAGAGCGTCCTGCGGAGGTGCGTCCCGCAGAGCGGGAGCAAGATTGCGATCCGGTTACCGCAGGGCGGTTTCCCGCATCGCACCGGGCAAAGGCCCTATCTTGCGAGGGGGTGCCCCCCTTCGATCCCCCGGCAGAAGTGCCGGCCCTGGCGAAACTGTCTTTTTCCCTCTGGTTCTCGATGCGTGAACAGCGTGTGAATTGCCGGCTCAGCCCCGAAGAGCAACAAAAGCTCGGAGCATTCGCCCGCGATGCTGGAGTGAAACCCTCTACCCTTCTCCGCCTCACCGCCTTCGCCTACCTGGAACAGCGCTTTCTCCTTCCGCCGCACCTGGAAGACCTCTTGCTCCGCCTTCGTCAGGAGAGCCGGCGAATCGGCACCAACTTAAATCAGCTCGCCGCAAAGGCAAATACCCTCCAGCGGACCACGGGCGGAGATCTCCGGTCGGCCCGGAAGCTGGTCCACGCGCTCGAAGACCGGCTCCGGGAACTCGACGATCTACTCCGCTCTCTCCGGCCAAGGGCATGATGGTGAAATCGATGTCCCGAAAAACGGTCAGCTTCGGACAACTCCTGGACTACCTGAACGAGCCCAAGGAGAAAGGCCCCGCCCTGCTCCAGAACTTCAGGGTTTCTCGGGATGATCTTCCTGGCATTCATGGCGAGTTTCTGGAGAATGCCCGCCTTCTCCCGACGCGAAGAAATGGGAATGTCCTCTACCATGAGATTCTCAGTTTCTCCGATCTCGACCGGAACCGCGTGACTCCGGCGATTCTGGAGGACCTCACGCGCCAGTACCTGACGCTCCGCGCCCCCTATGCGCTCGCCTACGCCAAGGCGCATTTCAATACCGCCTGTCCTCATGTGCATCTGGTCATCTCCGCGAACGACCTCCGGGATTCGCGCCGCAGGCGCCTCAGCAAGGCCGATTTCCACAGCATCAAGCGGGAGCTGGAGCAATACCAGATGAAGCGCTACCCGCTCCTGGCCCATTCCACGGTCTACCGGGAGCGGGTGCCTCCTTCCCGACCACGGCGCCGCCGCACCGAGAGCGAGCGCTCCCGCCGCCTACTGAACGATGGCCGCGCCAAGCCCACCCGTAAGGATGCGCTGCGCGAGTTGTTCGTCCAAGCGCTGACCCGGGCATCCTCCGGTGAAGCGTTCCTCCGGGAGCTCGCGCGCGATGATCTCCGACTCGGCCGGCGCGGAAGGACCGCCATCCTCGAAGACCGAACGGGCCAGCGCCGCTACCGTTTGCGCACGCTCGGGCTCGAGGAGCCCTTCTGCCAAGCGGTCCGAGCGTGGGAGGCGCTCCCCGCACGCCTCGAAACCATCGCGACGCTCGAACTGGAGCAGGCCCGCCAGTGCTGGGCGGAACTCGGCTTCCGCGAGGACCTGCTCGCGATCATCAGGGTCGAAACGGCTTCCCCGGGCGATGAGGTGTTGCGCAGCCGACTCGCCGCGATCAGCCAGATCGAACGGGCGAAGCGGCAGGAGCGGAGAACACCGGAGCGTTAAGCAGTTTCCCTTCAAGTCAACTCGCCAGGAGACACGCGAAAACTTTTCTGCTCTGGGATATACTAGCGTCGTCACCCTTGAGTCGGAGAAGTCTTGCAGCATCAAAATTTCCTGCGAGAAGAAAGGGAGATCCTTGTGTCATCACCAGATTCCGGAGAAATAACTGCCCTGCTCCAGGAATGGGGCAGCGGAAAACCAGGCGCGTTCGACAAGCTTATAACCCTGGTGCGGCAAGAACTTCAGCAGGCCGCCGCTTACTATTTTCAACGTGAAAAACCCGGCCATATCCTCCAACCCACAGCTCTCGTGAGCGAGGTCTGTCTCCGTCTTATGGGATGGCCAAAGGTCAGATGGGACAATCGGGCGCAGTTTTTCTCATTTGCCGCTCAGCTCATGCGCTACATTCTTGTCGAGCAGGCGCGCGCCAGCAATGCGGCGATGAGAGGCAGCGGAATTGTGCGAGAACCACTTACGGCTGCGGCGAATGTCTCTTCCCCCGAAACGATTGCGCCAGAGATAATTCTCACCGTACATGAGGCTTTAAGCCGAATTAGCCAGGACGATTCCAATACTGTCGAAATAGTCGAACTTCGATTCTTTGCCGGAATGACATTAGAGGAAATTGCCGAGGCGCTCAGAATCAATATCTCGACGGTAAAGCGCAGATGGAAAGTGGCCAAACAAAGGCTTGCTCTAGAGTTAGAGGATCTTTCTCCAGATCGAGTTAATGAGAAGGATAGCGACAACAGGGGGAAGGTAGACTGAGCCAGCCGAGTTGCACTTTACGCCTTCTTAGCCAGGGCGTGCTAATGGGATGGAGGGAATGGAACATGCGCTTCAGAAATTGGGGAAAGGTCAGGGAGATATTCGAAGCTGTCGATGGTCTCTCTCCTGAAGAGAAAGCTTCCTACATCGCAGAAGTTTGTTCGGGAGATGAAATACTCCACCATGAAGTGAATGCACTCTTATCCGCAGATCTCGGGCGCGTTTCATTTCTTGAAACTTACGTCTTTGACGCTCCTAAGTTCTTGGCAGAAACGGGACAACGGATCGGAGAATACTGCGTTGCATCCGAACTGGGCAGGGGAGGCATGGGAATTGTCTACCTAGCTACCGATGGAATTGGGAGGCAAGTAGCGATCAAGATCCTCGGCAACAGCGGGGCCGCTGGCGACGAAATGGAGAGGCGTTTCCAACAAGAAATTCAGATTCTCTCAAAGCTGGACCACCCGAGTATCGCGAAGTTTCACGGCACAACAGGGAGAACAGACGAAGGGTATCTCTATTTCGTCATGGAGTATGTTGAGGGAATTTCAGTTACGCGCTTCTGCGAGGAAAACGACCTGTCAATTCCTCAACGGCTCAGGCTGTTCCAAAAAATCTGTAGAGCCATTAGCTATGCCCATCAGAATCTTATCGTCCATCGCGATCTGAAGCCAAGCAACATTCTGGTAACTCCCGATGGGGAACCCAAACTGCTCGACTTCGGTATTGCCAAGCTCCTCGCATCTCATAATCCGGAGCCACCGACCATTTTGCCAGACGGTAGCAAATTTCTTACTCCGGACTATGCAAGCCCGGAGCAAATCCTTGGCCTACCGATTACCACCGTAAGCGATGTCTACTCCCTGGGCATTATCTTATTCGAACTCCTCGCTGGCCAGCGTCCCTACTATTTCGGCCAGTGCTCTGGAGCCGAATTACGACAGCGGATCTCTGAAGTAGCAATTACTCCTCCGAGTGAAGCATTCCGAGCCGCCCAAGACGATAGTCTCTCCTTGGAAAGACATGCGACCGTGCGAAGTCGCCGGAGACAGCTGGAGCTACTCCGGGGTGACTTGGACAATATCGTTCTCGTAGCAGTCCGCAAAGAACCCAAGAGACGGTACAACTCTGCAAAAGAACTGTCTGATGATATTGAACGACATATTCAGGGATTCCCCGTCATCGCGCGAGCTGATACCTGGAGCTATAGGACAATGAAGTTTCTGCAACGGAATAAGCTTGCTGCAGCCTCCGTTGCGGCGCTTATCGTATTTAGTCTCCTCTTCGGCATTTCTATGGCCGTCCAGCAGGCCCGCCTAGAAAGGGAACGAGACAGGGCTGAAGAAGTCCTTGGGCTGATGATAGAGATTTTTGAACTCAACGACCCTTCTGAGGCTCGCGGGCGGACCATTACCGGCCTTGAGATCCTGCAAGAAGGCACTAACCGTGTGAGGGCAAAGCTGACAGCAGATCCAGCTACGCGCGCATCACTCCTCTACGCGATTGGAAGAATCTATCTGAATCTCGGGAGTTATACGGAAGCAGAAAGAAATCTTAATGAGGCCCTTCATATTCGCAAAACTTTTTTACCTAAGGACCAGGATGGAATTGCCAAGTACCTTAATACACTAGCAGAGATCGCCGTGGCCCGAGCGGAATTCACGCAAGCAGAGAAACTCCTCCGCGATACATTGACTATTAGACAAAAGCTCCACTCCTCACCTCATCCAGACGTTGCGGTTACTTTGAATAACTTGGCATGGGTGCTCCATAATCAAGAGCGGAATTCCGAAGCGGAGTCACTTGTTCGTGAGGCTCTCCGGCAGGAGAAGATTTACTCTGGAAATGAACCGGCATTTCTCAATACCCTAGCCTGGATTTGCATGGAGACAGGACGATTCTCTGAGGCCGAGGAACTCTTCCGAAAGGCACTCCATCGACGAATTGAAGCCTTCGGACCAGACCACCCCCGTGTGGGCATCGGCTTAAAGAACTTGGCGGCAGTGCTTGATCTCCAAGGAAAAGTCGATGAATCCGAAGCCGCTCGCAACAGAGCCTTACAGCTTTACAGGAAGGTATATGGACCAGATCACCCAGAGCTGGCTTCAATTCTGAACGACCTTTCCCTCCGAAATAGCGAGCGAGGTAATTATAGCCTTGCCGAATCCCAACAACGCGAAGCTCTTCGCATCTATCATCTCCATCTCCCCCCGGACTCGTCGAGAATCGGCATCTCTCTTGGCAATCTCGCCAAGGTACTTCGCCAACAGAAGCGTCTTTCGGAAGCGGAGGAGATTCAACGTCGCGCTTTATCGATTATTGAGAAATCATACGGCAATCGGCACAAGTATTTTACCTATGTGCTTTGCGATCTGGCCTCGATTCTCAGAGATCAGAAAAGGTATGCGGAGGCTGAAACTCTGTACCATCAAGCCATACGCATTGGAAAGGAAGAACATCTACAGAGCGACCCATTCTTTGCTAGTAATTTCTTGAATCTTTCAGCCCTCTATGCCGAGCAGGGTCATCATGAGAAAGCGCTAGGAGCCGTCATCGAGGCGCTGGCGGTATTTCGGGCTACGCTACCGCAAGCTCACTGGCGCATATACAATGCCGAGAGCTATCAGGGAAGATATCTGGGATTATTGGACCGAGAAGGCGCCGAAAGTCTCTTACTTAGCAGCTACACGAGACTGCGAGCCATCAGGGGGTCTAAAGACCTCTATACCCAACAAGCCCTTGAAAGGCTGATCACGTTCTACGAGGGCTCAGGTCGGCAGCCTGACGCCTTGAAGTACCGAGCTGAACAACCATAGGAGAGATACAAAGACCTGCCTTCGGAGATGTCCTTATCCCGGATTCGGAAACTCAGGGCCTCCTGAGCCTTTTTTCCCCTGCCCTGCGCCTTTTTAGAGCAGAGGGAGAGAACACTCGTTCCATCTTACAGGAGATAGGAGACATTTGCCATGAAGAAATACGGACTGACCTATGCTGTACTCTTGATCCTAGCCGCCTCACTACATGCCCAGGTGGTAGGCAAGGACATCATCATCACCAATCTTTCAGCGTCGCCGACGGCCATTGCTCCCGGGAAGAGTACTAGTCTCAGCTATCGCGTCTACAACCAAGGGACCCTCAAGATTACCGAGAGCTATTCCGAGAAGTTTTATCTATCGAGGGACTCGATAGTTGATTCGCAAGATAAGTATCTGGGAGTGAGCGTACAACACACCACTGATCTGGGTGCAAATGGTGGCTACCTTTCGGTGTCGAACCTGGCGATTTCTGTTCCCTCCGCAACAACTGCCGGCACCTATTATTTCATCGTAAGAGGTGACGCCACAGGAAATGTCGCAGAGAGGTATGAAACCAATAACGACAAAGCTGTGAAGATTACTGTTAGTAGTACGGTGCTCTCTGCATCGACCGAAGAGGCTAACAACCCTCTCCTAATATCCACTGGGCTCAACTCCGTTTCCTTGAGTAACGGCACGAGCTACTTCAAATTCGAGGTTGAATCTGGGTATTTTTACAGCTTCATAGTCAACTCAGGTTATTCGTATGATCATCGCCACCTTCTGAAGAGCAGAGGGGCACCAGCAGTACTTTATTCTGGTTTCACAGGATCGAACTTTCAAGCATTCGCGAACAGTGACACGCTTCCGCAATGTAAGAGTCAATCAACAGGAGCCCTTGTTGCCGAGAGCAGCAACCCAAGCTATGCCAAGTCGGCCGTAATGTTCTTTGCAGATCCGAATGCGTATGCAGGGCGCTACTACAACTACGTCCACATTGACTCTTCCGGCTCAGCTTCCAGCCCTGTCTACATCAAACTTGTAAAACTTTCTAACAAGGATTTTACAGCGCCCTTCACCGGCCCCATCAAGTACTACAACTCTTTCCGCCATCGTGCGGACATCGACGACAGTGGCTACTGCACAGATGCCGGACACAACGGAATCGATATACTTCCGTTCAATGGCTCCGAAGTAGATTTCCAACGCTCCATCGTTCCAGTCATCAGTGGTGACATCATCAAGACAGCGTACCTGGGTACAGCTTCAGACGGAGAGAGTCTTGGATATGCAGTCTGGGTCTACAACTCAACGCTCAACTACACTGTCGTATATGCCCATCTTCAGACTCTCAGTAAGACGAGCGGATCGGTGACCAAAGGCACCACAAAGCTCGGTACCATTAGCTACGATCAAGAGCACCTTCACCTGGAAGTCCTCTCCGGCAGGAACACGCTCTGGTATGATGGCTATCAGAATGGATCGCCGAACCTCGATCCGCTTGCGATAGTATTTGAGAAGTAGGAGCGCGGAAGGAATACGGCTAAACGCAGGGCGGATCTCCAGAGTAGGGAACGCCTTGCGTTTTCTCCAAAGATAGCTATCCTTTAGCTATTTCAAGCTCACATCATGCTCTCCTGCCTCCAGCTTCTTTTCCTTTCCTTCCTTTTCCTCGGAGTGCCGGATCTTGCGAAGCACCACCGACATCTCGCAGGACTCCCACTCACCGAATACGACTTGGTTGCTGCTCAATATGACTTCGAGTTTTTTCCTTATGGAGTGGAGCCACGGAGAAGAGGTCGCTTTTCAATTGATACCATAATACCGGAGTCTGCTCTCACCCCCAAGGCGTCCTCAGCTCCTATTCCATCTTTCCCAGTTCCTGGCTTTTCAGCTCAGGAGACAGAAATAAACCTCCACAACGTTCCAGCTATCTGCAGAACCTGTTCAGATGGAAGCCCCGTATTCACCCAACAGATACATATCCGTGATATCGTCAATAGGGACGACTTTATTGTCGATCGCTATTCTCTAGGGAATTATCCAATGCGCTTTTCATTCCATGGGACCGAGATCATTCTGCGCGACCACCCCATTAACGACCCAGCCCAGTGCATCCTAAACGGTGGTAAGTACAAGTGTTTTGACGGCTCCTTAGGCTTAGACATCGCAATTCATGAGCCGACTCCGTAAATCATAACGCTATAGGATGCACTCTGTTATAGGAAAGAACCCCAGCGGCTGATCCTTCGAGAAAGACGGTATAGCTGCTGGCTCCTTGAGCGAAAGGTCTTTTAGAAGCGAACGCTTAAAATACGGCTGCATCTTTATCTTCATCGGACGTTCTCGCCCCGAAATTAGAATTCCTTCAGTACCCTTCAGCATCCTGATCTGATCTGAACTCATCAGCGGTACGGCCACCGTTCGCGCGTTCTCATCGCTCCCTCCGAAGAACGTGTCGTAGACCGTGTTCGTCCCAAGGACACGCTCAATATAGCTCGTCGTCTCTACATCCAGTCCTGAGAAGAAGAGCTTGTTCCCGCAGCCGCCTGAGAAGATCGTCCGGGCTTCCTCCCTCCCATAAACCGCCTCTAGCTGGGAAAGTTCCTGGAGAATCAGGCTGATCGAGCATCGCCGCTTGCGGAGGGTCGTGATAATCGACGCGAAGTTATTCACGTAGCCGAGATTTCCGAATTCATCCAGGAAGAAGAAGACCGGAAGGTCGTCTGGAGAGCCGGACTTTAGGCATTCGGCGAAGCAGGCCGAGTAAAAGAGATTCACGAGCAACCCGAAATAGCGGATCTGGTGCTCGGGCACGATGACGTAAATGGCGGTCGGTCTCTTGCGGAGACGGCTCAGGTCGAGGCTATTCGTCGCCGTGAGCCGGCAGATGTCGGCATCCGACCACAGATCCATGGCCGCTCGTGCCGTGGAGACGATCGAGCCGAGCACGCGCTGATCCTGCGCGCAGAACGCCAGATACTCCGAGAACATCTGCGGATTTTGGTGCTCTAGGTATCGCGCCATGAACGTGTGCATGCCCGTCGCTCCCGGGCTTCCGAGGTGATTCAGAAGCCAGCGGAGATTCCCCAAGTTAACGAACGTCCGATCCTCGACCTGGCTGAGCGCCGCGAGTCCGAGTCCGAGGAGATTGATCGCCGCCGTAGACCAGAACGGATCGGAGCTCCGGCCGGCGATGTTGAGCCCGAGGGTGGTGGCGAGCTGCCGCAGCTCCTGCGGCGTCTGCCAGAAGGAGAGGGGATTGAACCGGACCGACCTGGAGAGATCAGCCGGCGCGAGGACCTGGATGGCGAAGCCGCGTTCCTGAAGATGCCCGGATGTCCGAGCGAAGATCTCCCCCGAGGGATCGGTCACCACCACCGAGCCCTGCACCTGAAGCACGTTCGGGATGACGTAGCGGCTCGTCTTGCCCGAGCCGGTCGGCGCCACCAGCCCCAGATTCGTGAAGGAGTCCGGCAGGCTGAGCCGTGCTTTCGGAGAGAGGATGAGCCCGCTATTTCGCGGATGCAGGAATTTACGGCGCTCACGCCAATTCATCCAGCGGGCATCACCGTGAATTTTTTCACGCAGCGATGGGTGGAGCCAATGAAACGGAGAAGAGAGAATGGCGTGGAGCTTCCGCATATGGAAAAAATGAGGCCCCACTATAGGGAGAAATCCTCCCACTCGAAAGCCTCCATTTGTTAAACCAGAATTAAGAATCCGAGAAAAGCCGCTCCCATTTTGGCACAAGAAACTCTTGCGCCTTTCTGCACCTTCCGGTCTCGTACCAGTTCCGTCCTCTTGCTCAATTCCTCCCAAGAGAGTAGAGTGACTTCACTTCCCTTACTTTCTCCCATGGTCTTCAAAATTCCGGTGGTCACCGACGAAATCCAGAAAGCCCATGCCGGCGAACAGGCCGCCATCGTCGATGGAGAGTTTGTCGCGTTTGGTAAAACCTATCAGGAAGTTCTGGCCAAAGCGAAGACACTTGGCTACGAGCACAAAAAAATTATGCTCGCGCCGATTGCTCGCCCTGGGGTTCTCTATGCCTGATGCAAAAGTTTCCCTATTTTCAAGGTCGGCCTCATCTCCCTCTTATTTTAGAGTATGGAGACCGCCAAGAACGTTTTCTTCCCCTCCTCGATAGTGGAGCCGATTTCTCGATCTTCCATCGCAGCGCGCTTGCGATCCTGGGTCTTGATTGGGAGCAGGGTGCTCCACGGAATTACGACAATGCAGACGGCACTTCGTTCATAGCCCGCGAATTCATTCTCTCAGTGGAGATTGGAGGAATCCGATTTCCGGCTCGAATTAGCTTTGCTGATGATCCTTCTCTCCGTGTACGCCCGCTCCTCGGCCGTACCGATATCTTTGACAAATTCCGAATCATCTTCTGTGAGCAGGAACAGTATGTAGAGCTGAAACCTTATACGCGAGAGCACCACGATTGCGGAGCAGGGGAGCAGTAGAAAATCGATCTCAGAATCAAACTTTGCACAATAAAGTTTGTGCAAGGTACATGCTTCGCGAGAGGCTCCGGAATTCGACAGGGAGCGTGAATTTCGCTCCTCTCGTTCACCCTTCTTCAGAATAGCAGGCACCTCCTGCCGTCAAGGAGCTTCTTCGCAGCGAAGACCTCCTCCTTGACCGCAGGAGCCTCCGCCTGCGTCCCAACAGGCGGCTGAACGAGCGGGAACTCGTCGGCCGTTTTTATTATTTTACTTCACTCCCATGTTTTATATATGCCCCCATTGTCACCTCCGGCAAGATTCTTTTTGTCTGGTAGACGTTTTTCTCCAGTGCTGCCCCTTCTGTCATCAGCTGCTCGATGACCAATTTGTTGAAGGTGTCGAAGCAGCTTATGACGCCGGACTCTCCGACGACGAAGACTAGAGATCCTGTTCGCGTTAGGAAACAGCAAACTCCTCTAGACGCCTTCCGGACTTGAGGGCGCTGGAAAGCCATTTCGGCTGGCGCCCTCGGCCGGACCAGGTCTCGTCCGGATTCTGCGGATTCCGGTAGCGGGCTTCCTTTTCCCCGCCCTGCTTCTTGCCCCCTTGGCTCCCGCGGCGGGAAGCACGGCCGCCGTATCGTTGCAGCAGTTGCTCTACACTCGTTCCGGCATCGGTGGCGAGACGGTGAATCTCGTCATAGACCGAGCGTTGCTGCTCCTCTTCCTGTTCGGCGATACGCTGGTCGACGGCGCGGCGCAATTCGCGCAGCTCCTCCAAGTCCATCCCGGAGATATCGACGGCATTTCCTCGACTTGCTGTCTTGGCCATTTGTCCGCTCCTCGGTTCATTCGTTGGCGGGGCCAGTATATCCCCTCGCCCCTGAAATGTGCCGAGCTATTTCACCGCCTCTTCCGGACGAAAGCGGAGATTCGAGTCATACCTGGCGCGCCGGAAGTAGCCCCGGAGGCTTTTAGCCAGTTCCACCGTGACCCGTTCCTCTTCCGCCGCCCTCCGGAAGAGCGTCAAGGCGGCGAGGGCCTCACGGTGGACATCCTGCGCCTGGAACACGGGCACCAGATGCCGCGCCAGCCCCTTGACCTCTTGGGCTTTCCCCTGCTCCGCATAGAGAACGGCAATTTCCAGGGAAGCGAGGGCC
>Ga0126309_10000627_pt1 | contig 11782 bp, 10 predicted proteins | sample Plot56_FD_92541 | JGI IMG/M metagenome (GOLD analysis project Ga0126309, IMG submission 92541) | Serpentine soil microbial communities from UC McLaughlin Reserve, CA, USA - Plot56 | ecosystem: Environmental > Terrestrial > Soil > Grasslands | place: USA: UC McLaughlin Reserve, Lake County...
GCCAGGTCTCGGCACTGCACTTCATGACCACAATGCTGGCCCTCGTGCTGGCCTACAACCCTGTGCTCGTCTACAGCACGGGCTTCCAGCTCTCCGTAGCCGCCGTCTTCGGCATCCTGCTCCTCACCAGACCCCTGAAATCTTTCGTAGAGCGCACCCTCTTCAGACCGCTAAGGAAGCCGCCGACGCAACTCTCGAACCTCATCTCCGTCTCGCTGGCTGCCCAGATAGCGACCTCGCCCATAGTCGCAGCCACTTTCGACCAGGTCTCCATCGTCGGGGTCCTCACGAACCTCGTCGCCGTACCGATATCCGGCCCCATCCTGGTCCTCGGCCTCCTCGGCTCGCTAGCCGGCAACATCTCGCCCTTGCTCGCCTACCCAATCAACGCCTGCAACGGCTTTCTGGTTACGATCCTGATACAGAGCGCGCAGGGGGCCTCCTCGCTCCCGTTCTCCTCAGTAACGACGCCAGGCGTAACCCTACTCCTTGTCGGCCTGTTCTACGCAGGATGCATCCCTCCGATAGTCGCCGAACGCGTCTTCTCCACCGGACACAAATCCCTGTGGGCCGCCCTCCTCCTGCTCTGGTCAGCGCTCTGGCTGGTACTAGTCGCCGCCGGACACATCTGATTCTCAACAGACAATATGCTGAATTGCTGACAAGCGGAGGCGAAGCCGGAGCGCGCTGACACGCTGAAATGCTATCCTTCACGAGCCATCTGGACCACGAGAGGACGAGATGAAAAGCAAACTGGCGATGGGCGGTCTGGTCCTGGGAGCATCCTGGGGAGCCTACAGGCGGCTACGCAGACCCACTTCGCTCGAAGGCAGCTACGCAGACGCCCCGACGAAGATCCTCATCGTCGGAGGTGGATTCGGGGGTCTCGCCGCAGCGAGGGGCCTGGCGCGCATGCTCGGCGGGACCGAGGAGATGGGCGTCGCCCTGCTGGATCACAAGAACTACACGACCTTCTGGCCGATGGTACCTTCGCTCATCCCCAGCAACGCGGAGGTGCGCCACGTGGCCCACTCCCTCCGGCGCATCCTCAAGCCCTTGGGTATAGAGTACTTTCAGGTCGAGGTAGCAGAAGTGGACTTCGAGGCTCGCCGGGTAAAGGCGGGCGAGCGCGATTATCCGTACGACTACCTCATCCTGGCCCCGGGCAGCCGCACGACCTACTTCGGCACCCGAGGCGCCGAAGAGAACGCCATGGACATCAAGGGTCTGCGAGACGCCCTGCGGGTACGCAACCACGTGATCGACTGTTTCGAGGATGCCGAACACCTCGGCGACGAAGCCCCCGACGACCTGCTCACCTTCGTCGTAGTCGGTGGAGGCCCGACCGGGGTAGAGGCCGCTGCCGACACGCACGACCTGATCTTCGACGTGCTCGAGGATGACTATCCCAACGTAGACTTCGGCCGCGTGCGCGTCGTGCTGGTGAACGCCGGAGATCACATCCTCAAAGGCCTCGATTCCTCGCTCGTACATGCCGCCACGCGCAGGCTCGCCTCCCAACGCATAGAGGTCATCAACGACGCCAAGGTCAGTGAGGTCAGGTCTGATGCCGTGGTGATCTCAGACGGACGCACCATACCGGCCCGCACTACCATCTGGGCGGCCGGGATCGAACCCCCTCCTCTCGTCAATAACCTGGACGTACAAAAAGATCATCGCGGGAGAATCCTCATCGATCAGTACATGCGGGTACAAGGCAGGCCCGGAGTCTATGCCGTAGGCGATTGCACCAGCCTCCAGTACGATGGACCGCCCGTACCCGCCCTCGCCCAGGCCGCAGAACAGGAGGGCAAGAGGGCAGCATCGAACCTCGCAGCAGAGATCAAGAACGAAGCGCCTTCCGCCTACCGTTACCGCTCAGTAGGCCAACTGGTCGACCTCGGGGAGGGTAGCGCCCTCATCGACATCCTGGGAGTAGACCTCAGCGGTCTGCTGGGAGCGTACATCTGGAAAGTAGTCTACCTGTACGAGTTGGGCTACGACCTCAACCGCGCACACGTACTAGCCGACTGGACCATCGACCTCTTCACCCGCCCAGACACCTCCAAACTCTTCGAAGACCCCAAGCGATCGAACACAGACAAAACACCATAGCCAACCAGGAAAACCCTGAAACCTCAATTGCTGACATGCTGAAACAATCTAGCCCATTTGGGTGATGCGACGCCCATTGTAGGGGTGTATGCTGGCCTCGGACGGTTCGTTCGAGACAACGGTGCGTGGCATGAGGTATAGACGACGTCGGGTCACCGGGAGGACTTCTTGACGCCACTGCTGTACCGGCTGGGCCGTTTTTGCGCGCGTCACCGCGTGCTGGTCCTCGTAGTGTGGCTGGTGATCGCGATCGCCGTAGTGGGCGTGGCCAGGGTAGGGGGACAGGAGACTAACGACGACCTCAACCTTCCCGGGACCGACAGCCAGGCGGCCACCGACCTGCTGAGCGATAAGTTCCCGGCCCAGGCCAACGGCTCGGTCCCGATCGCGTTCCGCGCTCCCGCCGGTTCCAAGCTCTCCGACTCCAAATACAAGAAGCCGATCCAGCAGGTCACCAAGGCCTACGCCAATGACCCGGCGATCACGAAGGCCGTAGGCCCGTTCGGCGACCAGGCCAGCAGCCAGCTCAACAAGAAAAAGACGATCGGCTACATCTCCCTCAACTTGAAGGACAGCACCTCGCAGCTCAATGCCGATGAGGCGCAACGCATCATCAACATCGCCGATCCGCTCGAGAAGGACGGCCTGAACCCGGCGGCCGGCGGCTACCTTGGCCAGAAGGTCTCCAAGCCATCGACCCATATCTCCGAGGTGGTCGGCCTGACGGCCGCCGTGATCATACTGCTTTTTACCTTCGGCACCGCTGTCGCCATGGGCATACCCATACTCACCGCGATTTTGGGCCTCGCCACGGGCCTTGGGATCATAGCCTTCCTCAGCCACGCCGTCGAGGTGCCGACCTCGGCGCCCACGCTCGCGACCATGATCGGGCTGGGGGTCGGGATCGACTACGCGCTCTTTATAGTCACCCGCCACCTCAGCCAGGTGGCCGAAGGTATGGAGCCACGCGAGTCGGTTGCCCGCGCGACGGCCACCTCGGGCGGCGCCGTCGTCTTCGCCGGGGGGACGGTCGTCATCGCCCTGCTCTCGCTCGCTGTCGCCGGTATCCCCATTGTAGCGACGCTGGGCTACACGGCGGCGACGGTGGTCGTCGTCGCGGTGTCGGTGGCGATCACCCTGCTGCCGGCGATCCTCGGCCTGATCGGGCCCTCCATAAACCGCCTGCGGGTGCCCGGCATGCGCACCCACCACGACCAGAGACCCCACGGCTGGGCCCGCTGGGCCGCCTTCGTCGCAGCGCATCCCTGGCCCGCCCTGATAGTGGGGATGCTCGTGCTAGTGCTCCTCGCCCTGCCCGTCAGGTACCTCTTCCTCGGTCAGACCGATAACGGGGCGCTGCCCAAGAGCACCCAGTCGCGCCAGTCCTACGACACGATGACCGAAGGGTTCGGCTCGGGCTCCAACGGTCCCATGCTCGTAGCCATAAACCTGCGCAAGCCGGCCCACAACGACCAGGCCAAGCTCGACAAGCTCCAGAGCCAGGAGCAGAAGTCGACGCAGCAGGAGATCGACAAACAGCAGGCCAAGGCACACAAGAAAATACAGCAGCAAACCAAGCAGGCGCAGCAGCAGGCGAAGCAGGAGATCCAAAAGAAGGCCGACCAGCAGAAGCAAGAGGCCAAACAGGAGATCCAGCAGAAAGCCGACCAGCAGCAGAAGCAGGCGAACCAGGAGATCCAGGACCAGGCAGACGAGGCCAAGCAAGGGCTTGGGCCTAAGGCGCAGGCGGCCATAGACCAGGTGGCCCAACAGGAGATAGCCAAACAGGACAAATCTATCCAGAAGCAGGCCCAGCAGGAGATAAACAAGCAGAACAAAGCCATAGACCAGCAGGCCCAGCAGGAGATAAACAAGCAAGACAAGTCCATCCAGAAGCAGGCGGATCAGAAACAGGCCCAGGAAGACAAGACCATAGAGAAGAAGGTGAAGCAGCAAGCCGCCAAGAAGGAGAAGAGTTCGGGGCAGGACGAGAAGGAGCAATTCCTCAAGACGAGGGCCTCGGACCCGCGCCTCATGGACCTGCGCAAGGACATGCAGAAGACCAAGGGCGTGGACCAGGTGAGCCTGCCGCTGGTCAACAAGAAGGGCAACGCCGCCGTCTACACCGTGACCGCAAAGACCGCTCCCTCCTCGCGCGCGACCGAGGAACTCGTTCATACCCTGCGCGACAGCGTCATCCCGAACGCTACACAGGGCAAGCAGATGAGCGGGGATGTGGGCGGGACGACCGCCAGCTACATCGATCTGGCCGGCGAAATCTCCGGCAAGCTGCCGCTGGTCATCGGGATCGTGCTCATCCTCTCGTTCTTGCTCTTGTTGCTCGCATTCCGTTCGCTTCTGGTCCCGCTCAAGGCCGTGGTCATGAACGTGTTCTCCATCCTCGCCGCCTTCGGCGTCGTCAGCTACGCCTTCGACCACGCCTGGACGGCGCACCTTATCGGGCTAGAGGGGCCCATCCCCATAGTCTCCTACGTGCCCCTGATGATGTTCGCGATCCTCTTCGGCCTCTCGATGGACTACGAGGTCTTCCTGATGACCCACGTGCGCGAGCAGTTCGAGGAGACCGGCGACCCGCACGAGGCCGTCGTCCAGGGCCTGGCCTCGACGGCGCGCGTGATCACCTCTGCGGCGATGATCATGGTCTCCGTCTTCCTGGCCTTCGTGATAAACGGTGACCCCACCGTGAAGCAGTTCGGCCTGGGAATGTCCGTCGCGGTCGCCGTCGACGCCACAGTCGTCCGCTGCGTGCTCGTGCCCGCGATCATGGCGCTCCTCGGGTCCGCGGGCTGGTGGATGCCGGGATGGATGGAGCGCGCGACCCCGAAGATCTCGATCGAAGGCGACGAGTGGTTCGCCGAGCACGAAACCCCGTCCGCCCCCCAAGCAAACGTGCTACACGATACGCCCGACGAACACCTCGAACACAAGAGCACCGACTGATCGACGCCCGCACCTAATTCGCTGCGCGGAAGGTTTGGATCTTCCGCACAGCACGGCCACAGGCATCAGGTAACGGGCCTCAGGACTTTCTTTCTAGGAGCAGATTTGGGCAAGATATCGATCTTCTCCCGTCATTCCCGCGAAAGCGGGAATCCACTGCGGCAGCCGCCCCGTATCCCCAACCACGAGGATTTACCAGATCGAGGTACTTCCCGGCGCCGAAAGCGTTTAATATACCTCTATGACGGTTTACCTGCTCCTGGGCGACGACGAGGAACGCAAGGCGCGCGGCGTGGAAAAGTTGCGTTCGGGCCGGACGATCGAGGCCCGTGACGCCTCGGAGGTCAGCCCGGAGACGGTGGTCTCGGCCTGCAACTCCTTCTCGCTGTTCGGGGAGGGCCCTTTCGTCGTATTGAAGAACTTGGACGCCTGGAACGCGGCCCAGAAGGCAGTGATCGTCGACTATCTCGAGGACCCTTCGCCGGGGTCGGACCTCATCCTCCTCGGCAAGAAGCTCGGCGCCCGGGAGAGACTGCTCTCGGCGGTCAAGAACTCGGGAGAGGTCTATACCTTCGAGCAACCCACCGGCAAGGCCCTGGTCAGGTGGGTCGTCGGGCATGCGAAGAAGCTGGGCCTGGATCTCCCGGACGACGTCGCCGAAGACCTGACCAATCGCTGTTCGGGTGACAAGATGCGTCTGCTGCAGGAGACGGAGAAGCTGGCGCTCTACGTTGGTGATGCTCCTGCGTCCCACGACGATGTGGCCGCACTGTGCCTGCCCGACGTCCAGTCCAACATCTTCGCCTTCGTCGACTCCCTGGCCGCCGGGGAACGCGATCGAGCACTGAGGTTGCTTGAGGATCTGATCTCCACCGGCGAACCTCCGCTACGCCTCACGTTCATGATCCGCCGCCAGTTTCAGCTCGTCGCCCGCGCCCGCGCCCTTATCGAACGCGGCCTTCCTCGGAAGGAAATAGCGAGCCAGCTCAAAGTGCCACCGTTCGTGGCGCGCAAGCTCGAGGAACAGGGAAACAAACTCGACGAGGACGACCTGGAACGCGTGCTGGCCCGGATCCAGGACCTCGAGAGCGGCCTCAAAGGCGGTAGCGACCTCTCCGACGAACTCCAGGTCGAGATGACCGTACTCGGGCTGTCCGAGGCGTCAGCATGACCCCGCAGCGTACGGGCAACATCAGGCTCGTCGAACTGGACGAGGCCGCATACCGTAAATACAGAGAGCAGCTGGTGCGCGATTTCGCGGCTGACAAAGTCCGCGCCGGCGCCTGGTCAGAGGCCGAGTGCAAAGCGGCGGAAGACGTGGACGGGTTGCTGCCTGAAGGAACAGCTACGCGCAACCACTTCCTCTATTCGGTCAGGGACGATTCGGTGCCGGCTGAAGTCGGCACAATTTGGTTCGCGCTCATGGACTCGGGCGTGGGCCGGTCGGTCTGGATCTACGACATCATCATAAACGAGGATTTCAGGCGCAGGGGCTACGCCACCCGCACGCTGGAGCTCGTCGAGGACAGGGCCAAAGAGCTCGGTGCAAGGAGCGTAGGGCTACACGTATTCGGCCACAACCGCGGGGCGCAGGCGCTCTACGAAAAGATGGGCTACAACACAACGAGCATCACCATGGCCAAGCACATACATACCAAACAGGGCTGAAGCTACCGGAGCCCCATCGACAGGACGGCCATAGCATCGTCATAGTGCTCGGCCCAGATGTCCTCCTGGCTACCCTCAGGCGCCCTTCGCCACTCCTCGAGCTTTGAGGGGTCGGCATCATGAGCGAGGTGCACCCTGTGCAGCGCCTCCCACAGGTGAGGGTGATGGACCCTCATGCGCTCCAGCTCACTGTGCAGCTCATGGTCACCTTCGGGCTCGGAGAGCCTCTTCAACGCCTCCTCCTTTGCCAGGTTCTCACGTTCGCTGATAATCTTCTCCCTTCCTGGACCGGTCCATAATAGCAAGCGCTAGCGCTTTACTGCTCGCCGAGATCTATGTGTTACAAAAAGCTACTAGCTGAAATGCTTACTAGCTTGCATTCCTCTTTGCAAACTCTAGTCCACGAGGAACACACCCATCAAAATCGCCATGGCAGCGGCTAGGAGCGCCACGGCAAGGTAAGCCAATCCCCTCGAACGTTCCGTGCTACCGCTCGCGGTCAGGGCACCAAAAGCGACAAAGCCGAACCAGGCCACAGCGTTCAGCGTATCGCGATCGATCACCGCTGCAAGAGCCGCGATGAGCCACAGTGCCGTCGCGATCCACATGAAGAACCTGAATCGTTGCCCACCGCTTCCCCTGGTTCCGCCCATTTTCTACCCCCGTGTACCTCGCTGAGAAAGAGTAAGTATTCCATACTTTGGACTCCCCCACTATTAGCCGAGATGCCTGGACGGAGGTTCTACGAAAGAAGCGCCGAGCCAGGATCGGTGACATCATGCCCATGGGTGGTCATTTTGAGGGACTGTTTGAGTGCTCCGGGGAGCCGCTGTCTACTGTAGAGCGAACCGCTTTCGGAAGGACTCTCTGGCCAGGGTGACGCCTGTGGCGGTGAGCGACACGGACTTGGCCTTGCTTTTGGGGTCGCCGATGAGGCCGAGTTCGTGGAGGCGATCCATCGCGTCCCACTGGATAAGCTGCCTACAGGATCATCCCGCGGCAAGTCGCGGTGAGGAAGGGACAGGGGAGTGGAGATCAAGGAGAAAGTTGCTTTGGTTACCGGCGCAGGCGCCGGCATAGGACTGGCGGTCGCCAGGCGATTCGCCCAAGAGGGAGCAGCCGTCGTCGTCGCAGATATAGACGAAGACGCCGGTACCAACGCCGTTGGCGAGATCGAGTCTACAGGGGGGAGGGCAGCATTCGCCCGCGTCGACGTGACTTCCGAGGCCGACGCGTCCAGGATGGTCAGCCTTGCAGAAGATGAGTTCGGTGGCCTGGACGTGTTGGTGAACAACGCGGGCGGTGTCACGGAGCCATATTTCCCGGAGGGTGAGCCCGAACATTGGGGAGGTGCCATAGACCTCAACCTCCGCGGTGTGATGCTCGGCATACATTTCGGTGTGCGGGCCATGGAGAAGCACGGAGGCGGCGCGATCGTCAACATCTCCTCTATGGGAGGGATCGGTTTCCAACCCTATGACACGCCCGAGTACGGCGCGGCCAAAGCGGGGGTGGTGCGTCTCACCGCCTCATTGGCTACCCTCGAGGAGAGAATGGGTGTCCGCGTTAACTGTATCTGTCCGGGATGGGTGGACACCCCGGCTTCCCGACGCAGCCGCGCCGAGATGACGCCTGAAGAGCGGGAGAAGCAGGTTCCGCCCGTTCTGCTCCAGCCCGAGGAGATCGCCGAAGCCGTAGTGATGTTCGTTGAAGATGATTCGATGACGGGGCGGGTAATGATCTGGCAAGAGGGAGAGCCCTGGCAGATCATACCCCTCGATGCGCCGTATTGAGAAGCCTAAGAGTGGACTTTAGCCCATCCCTCCCGGTGTTCCTCCATTTGTGGCCGCACTGGCGGAAGGAGGGATCGGGAGTTACGCGGAGAGGTAGGTTACTCGCCCCGGTCGGCCGCGAGCGCTTTGTCGAGGCGGCTGACCTTGCGGGCGGCCCGGTTGGGGTGGATTATGCCCTTGGTTGCCGCCTTGTCGTACTCCCTCTGGGACTCATCCCGGATTCGGCGGGCCTCCTCTTCATCCCCCGCATCCACGGCCCTGTAGAAGCTCTTGGAGAGATTGCGAAGGCGGGTCCTGACGCCCTTGTTGTGGGCGCCACGCTTGGCGCTCTGCTTGTCGCGCTTAGATGGTGCTGGCACGCTGCTCCTTAGAGATCTGATACTTACACCCGACCGGAAGAATGTAACACAAGCGGAGCAAAGGGACAATCATGGTAGAATCTCCCGGTGAAAAACATCGAGCGTACGCGCAATTTCTGCATAATCGCGCACATAGACCACGGCAAGAGCACCCTCGCAGACAGGCTCCTCGACATTACCGAGGCTGTGCCCGAGCGCGAGCGGATGGACCAGATCCTCGACACCATGGAGCTCGAGCGCGAACGTGGGATTACGATCAAAGCCCAGGCCGTGCGCATCCTCTACAACAGGCACGATGGCGAGTGGAACCTCAACCTGATCGACACCCCCGGTCACGTAGACTTCACCTACGAGGTCTCCCGTGCCATAGCGGCCTGCGAAGGCGCGCTCCTGATCGTCGACGCGAGCCAGGGCATACAGGCCCAGACCCTCGCGAACCTCTACCTCGCGATGGAGCACGACCTCGAGATCATACCCGTACTAAACAAGATAGACCTCCCCATAGCCGACGTTCCGGCCGTCACCGAGGAGCTCGTGGAGCTGCTCGGCGTGGAAGAGGACGAGATCATCAAGATCTCCGCGAAGACCGGCGAGAACGTAAAGGGGGTCCTCGACGCGATCGTGGACCGCGTCCCCGCGCCGCAGACCGAGCACGACGAGACGCGGGCCCTCATCTTCGACTCCCACTACGACCCCTACCGCGGCGTCATCTCCCTGGCGCGTCTGTTCGATGGGCAACTGAAGAAAGGCGACAGGGTGAGGGCGATGGGGAGCGAGGAGCACTTCGAGCTACTCGAAGTCGGCTGCTACTCCCCGAAAGCCACGGCCCTTCCCGTGCTCGATACGGGCGAGGTGGGGTATGTGATCGCAGGCCTCAAAGATATCGAGGCTCTGCGCGTCGGCGACACTGTCACGCGCTCGGAAAAGCCTGCATCTGAGCCTTTGCCAGGCTACGCAATGGCGCTGCCGACGGTCTTCTCCGGCCTCTATCCCACGGAGGGCGACGACTTCGAGCGGCTCCGCGACGCCCTCTCCAAGCTGCAGCTCAACGACGCTTCGCTCTTCTTCGAGCCCGAGAACTCCAGGATGGGCTTCGGATTCAGGTGCGGCTTTCTAGGACTTCTGCACATGGAGATCATCCAGGAGCGCCTGGAGCGGGAGTTCGACCTCGACCTCATAGCATCCTCCCCGAGCGTGAAGTACGAGGTGATAGTCGAAGGCGAGGTCACCGAAGTCACCAACCCGAGCGAGCTACCGGAGATCTTCGACGAGATCAGGGAGCCCATCGTGCGGGCGACCGTGATCTGCCCCAAAGAGTACGTCGGGGCCGTGATGGGCCTCTGCCACGAACGACGCGGCATCTCCGTCGGGATGGAGTACATCTCAACCCGCAGGGTGCAGCTCACCTACGATATGCCGCTCGCCGAGATCATCACGGACTTCTTCGACGCCATGAAGAGCCGCACAAAAGGCTACGCCTCCTACGATTACGAGCCGCTCGGCTACGAGCCCTCCGACCTGGTAAAGGTCGAGGTCCTCGTCTCCGGCGACACCGTGGACGCGCTCTCCATCATCGTCCACCGCGACAAGGCCTACCAACGCGGCCGCGCCCTGGTCGAGAAGCTCAAAGAGTTGATCCCACGCCAGCAATTCGAAGTACCCGTGCAGGCCACCATGGGCAAGCGTGTGATCGCCCGCGAGACCGTCCGCGCCTACCGCAAGGACGTCACGGCCAAATGCTACGGTGGCGACATAACCCGCAAACGCAAGCTCCTCGAGCAGCAGAAGAAGGGCAAGCGCCGCATGAAGCAGGTAGGCAGCGTAGAGATACCCCAGGAAGCTTTCCTGGCCGCCCTACGTATCTGACAGCATGTCAGCACGGCGGCTGCGCCGCCTTGTCAGCTTGGCCTTCGCATGAGCAAGCTGAAATGCTGACAAGCGCCCGACAGGGCGCGCTGACATGCTGAAATGCTCATTTGGGCCACTCCGCGCCCATGTTAAAATCACTGACCATATGACGGACCTCGAGCTCACAGAGAGGCAACGCGAGCTACTGCTGAAGACGCTGGAGATCTACATCTCCACGGGCGCCCCGGTCGGTAGCCATGCCCTGTCAGATGAGTTGGACGCGAGCAGCTCCACGATCAGGGCTGAGCTGGCCCACCTCGAGTCGCTGGGACTGCTCGATCACCCGCACACCTCCGCAGGTAGGGTCCCGACGGACAGGGGCTACCGTTACTACGTCGACGCCCTAATGGAAGAGAACCCCAGGGACGAAACGGCGTTCGCGGCCCTCGAAGGTTACGGCAACGTGGACGAACTGCTGCGAAGCGTCTCGGAGGGGATGAGCGAGGTTACCCGCCTTCTGGCCGTCGTCGCGGGTCCGACCGTCCTCGGCGAGTCGCTCGCCCGCGTCGACTACCTGCCGCTGGGCGAAGGCAGGCTCCTGCTCGTCGTGTCGATGGAGAGCGGCGCCTCTTCGAGCGCTGCGATCACACTCCCCATCCCCGTAGAAGACGAGGAATTGCGCGAGATCTTCGCAGCACTCAACTCCTGGCTGGGAGGACGTCCCCTCGGCACCAACCTCGAACTCGGACTAGCGGCGCGCACAGCCCTCTCTGACCACGACCCGATGACCGTCGGAGCGGTCCTCGAGGCCGTAGGCGCCCTGGGAAGGGCGACGGAGCGCGGGGTCTTCATCCAGGGCGCCTCGGCCCTCCTCAGCCGCCTGGACGACCTCGACCCGGGCAGCCTCTCGGCCGTGATCGAGGTCTTCGAACGCCGGCGCTGGCTGCTGCGCTTGATGGGCGACGCCTTAAGACGCTCCGTTTCGAGCAGCGGGGTCGTCGTCTCCATCGGCACGGAGAGCGGCTTCCTGAACCTGAC
>Ga0126309_10000628_pt1 | contig 11781 bp, 11 predicted proteins | sample Plot56_FD_92541 | JGI IMG/M metagenome (GOLD analysis project Ga0126309, IMG submission 92541) | Serpentine soil microbial communities from UC McLaughlin Reserve, CA, USA - Plot56 | ecosystem: Environmental > Terrestrial > Soil > Grasslands | place: USA: UC McLaughlin Reserve, Lake County...
AGCCCCACAACCGCCACCTCGGAGACGCCGGGGCAACCTTCTATGGTCTCCTCGACCTCGCGGGGGTAGACATTATAGCCGCCACTGATGATCAACTCCTTCGCCCGCCCGCTTATGGTGAAATAGCCGCATTCGCCGACCGAGCCCAGGTCTCCTGTGGCGAACCAACCCTCTTCGTCGAAGCTCTCCTCGGTGGCATCCGGCCTGTTCCAGTAGCCGGGGAAGACGTTGGGCCCGCGCACCTCTATCTCACCTGTCTTTCCGTCTGGCAGGGGTTCGCGCGTCTTGACGTCCACGACCCGCGCCTCCTGGCCCGGGAAAGGGTGCCCCACGGTACCTGGCCTGCGCTCGCCCTCGTAGGGGTTGGTGAGGTTCATGATCGTCTCGGTCATCCCGTAGCGCTCCAGGATGATCTCTCCGAGAAGCCGTCCGAAGTCATCGAAGGCCTGGGGGCTCAGGGGCGCGCTGCCCGAGACGTAGAGCCGTATCGGGGGTGGACGCTCCTCGCGCTTCTCGGCCTCGCGCAACAGCCGCGTGTACATGGTAGGGACGCCGAAGAACATCGTGACCCTTCCGGCCAGCAAGACCTCGTAGGCCTCTTTCGCGTCGAACTTCCCGTGCAGCTCGGCGGCGGCTCCCGTGAGCAAAGTACCGTGCGCCCCGACCATGAGGCCGTGCGTGTGGAACAGGGGAAGGGCGAGTAGCAATGTATCTCTGTCCGTCCAGCGCCAGGCTTCGCACACCGTCCGCGCGTTGGCGAGGAGGTTGTTGTGCAGCAGCATCGCACCCTTGCTTTGTCCCGTCGTCCCAGAGGTGTAAGCAATGACGGCCAGATCATCGCCGCGCGGCATCTCTCGTCGTAGCGTCCCTCCACCGCCGAGAAAGTCTTCCAATTGCGGCCCCGTCTCGATGACCGTCTCGAGTTCCGGCAGGTCTTCCCGCGCCCGGTCGAGTTCAGGCCCTCGCTCGCCGTCCGTGAGGCAGAGACGCACCCCGGCATCACCCAGGATGTGCCCGAGCTCGCCCTTACGGTACTGGGTGTTCACTGGCACCACGACGCCGCCTGCCAGGTGCGTACCCACGTAGGCGGCCAGGAGGTCGGGGTGGTTGCCCAGAAAGAGCGCGACTCGTTCACCGGGTCGCAGTCCCCAGGCTGTGAGGGCTGAGCCGAAAGCTTCGGCCCGCTCGCGTAGTCTGTGGTAAGAGATCTCCTCCCCCTCGAAACGCAGGCACAGCTTCTCCGGTGCCCGCTCAGCGTTCCGCACGAATGCCTCGGCGACCGAAGCCCAACCCTTCTCACTCTCGCCCATGAGTTCCCTTCCGGCATTCTGTGGTCGATACGCCTTGTAGATAGGGTACATCCGCGTTCGGCACCCGCGCAACGGCAACAGATGGGTGCCCTCCGGAACGAATCGGTCCTGGCACTCGGGGCGATCTGCCTGTGGCCCACGAACCCCGCTGAAACCCGCAACCAGAAGCCTGAAAACCTCGGTTGACACGCGCCGTTACAGGCCCTATGCTCGCGGCAGATATTGGGGATGGCAGGGGTTTGCTTCTGGGGGTTGAGGCGACAGGGAAGATAAGTGGTCGGCGTCACGACGACGCGGCAGCTTACGCGGGTGGTCTCGCTCACGTACTGTCCTGCCGAAACGCCAGGCGGCACGTTAGCGGGGAAGGGGCTTCTTGATGCACAGACAGATTTCTCGTAGGGGCTTCCTCAAGATGACGGGCGCCGGCCTCGCCGGGACTTCCCTGCTCGGCGCCGCCGGTTGTGGGGGCGCGTCCTCTTCGGGCTCCTCCGGCGGAGGCATGTGGCGGCAGTTCGCAGGGACGACGCTCAACTTCGTCTCCGAGAACACCTCGCCAACCACGGCCATCGCCGCAAACCTCAACCCCTTCAGAGAGCTCACCGGGATCAACGTCAACGTGTTGCAGCTGGAGTTGGGTGCGCTCGTGCAGAAGGTCGCGCTGGATATAGGGTCTGGCGAGGGCGCCTACCAGGTCATCTACGCAGACCCGTACCAGATCATGGCCCCCTACCACGAGGCCCTGGCCGACCTCAACGAGTTCAATGCCGACGAAAATTTGCCTTCGATCCCCAAGGGCGTAGACGACTTTATCCCGACCCAGCTCGCCGCTGCCGGGCGCTTCGAGAACGGGGAGAACCTCTACGCGCTCCCTTATGACTGTCCTACCATGATCTGGATGTACCGCAAAGACCTCTTCGACAAGCACGGCGACAAGATGAGCCAGGACCTGGGCTTCGATCCGACGCCGTCGCCGTCGCTGACCTGGGAGCAGTACTTCCAGATCGCCAACTGGTTCAACGAGAACCAGGACGAGGTTCCTTACGGCACGGGACACCAGGCTAGGCAGTACGACTCCCTCATGTGCGACTTCTCGAACATCCTGTGGTCCTACGGTGGCGACTACTTTCACAGCAAGAAGGTCGGCAGCCTGGGCGCTGCCGACCCTGGCCCGAGTACGCTTGACGAGCCGGAGGCGCTGGAGGCCGCCGAGTTCTACAAGAAGCTGATCTCCATCGCGCACCCTGGCAGCGTCTCGTGGGACTGGAACGCCACGGATGAGGCCTTCAGGACGGGTCAGATCGCGATGGCACCAAACTGGCACGAGTTCACCGCCGTCGACCAAGACCCGGCCGAATCGGCTATCGTCGGCAAGATCGGCTACTCCCCGCTCCCTAAAGGCCCCGTGAGGAACGCCAACATGTGGGGCGGGACGGGCGTCGGCATAAACGGGGCTTCGCCCATCAACGAACAGAAGGCCGCCTGGCTCTTCCTGGTCTGGGCGACGTCCCCGAATACGATGCTGATGGGCATGAAGAGCGATGTCGGGGGCGGTACCCCGACGCGGGGGTCGCTCTACGAACTTCCGGAGGTGAAGAAGGCGATGGAACCGCCGTCAGACATGCCTAATTTGCTGACCTACGACGCCGTCTCGGAAGCGTGGAAGCCCGAGAACATCGGTCTCAGGCCCAAGATCCAATCCTGGAACGAGTGCGACACCGCCCTGTACACCGAGGTCTCCAAGATGCTGGCTGGCCTGAAATCCCCCGAGGAGGCGATGACCACGGCGAAGCAATACTTCGACGATGCCCAGACGAGGGTCGAGAACCTCGCCTCGAAGCCCTCCGGGGTGGCGTAGATGGCCGCCACGCAGACGGAACGGAACGGTTCCTCTACCAAGAACGCTTCAGGCGGGAGCGGGTTCTCGCTGGAGATGAAGATGCTCGTTCCTGTCTTGCTGTTGCTCGCGGTACTTTCGCTCTTCCCGTTCTTCTACATCATCTGGATGAGCCTGAACACCGTCTCGCTCATCAACGGCATTTCCTTCGATTTCGCCGGGCTGGCGAACTGGACCCGCATGTTTACGGACGTGATCGTCGGCGCGGCGTGGGCCCGGGCCGCGCTGTATTTCATCGCCACCGTCGGCCTCGAGATGATCCTTGGCATAGCCATCGCTTTGCTCGTCCACGAACTGGTCTGGGGCAAGAACCTCGTGCTCTCGCTGATCCTACTTCCGATGTTCATGGCGCCCGTCATCGTGGGGCTTCTTGGACGCTTCCTCACGGACTCGTCTTACGGCCTCTACGCGTACGTATTGCGCGAGGCGGGCCTATTCGACAGGGACATCCTCGGGACCGGGGGCTCGGCGCTCGCCGCCGTGATCCTGATGGACGTGTGGGAGTGGACGCCCTTGATAGTGTTGATAGTGCTGGCGGGACTCGCCTCGGTAAACCAGTACGTGATCGAAGCGGCCAAAGTGGACGGGGCCAGCTACCTGGAGAGGCTACGCTATATCGTGGCACCCTCCATAGCGGGCGTGGTCATAGTAGCTCTGCTAGTCCGTTCGATGGACGCGATCCGCTACTTCGACATTATCACGGTTACCACAAACGGTGGCCCCGGCAACACGACCAAGATCATCCCGATTAGGCTCTACGAGACGGCCTTCCGCTTCTTCGACCTTGGCTACGCGGCGGCCATCGGGCTCGGGATGCTTGTATTCTCGATCCTGGTGGCGAACGTGTTCGTCCGAATCCTGGCGAGCAGGGGGCTTGCGAAATGACGACTTCTTCTTCGGGCCGCGCTACGGGCAAATACATCGTACTCTATGCCCTGCTACTCCTCGTGTTGCTCTGGACGCTGGTGCCGATACTTTGGATGGTTCTCTCGTCGTTCAAGCCTGGGGTCGCCCAGCTCTCGCCGACGCCTGTCTTCTTCTTCAAGCCCACGCTTCAGCACTACGTGGCCCTTTTCACTGGTGGCAACCTGGGAGCCTACTTCCTGCACAGCGTGCTCGCGGCGGGCATCTCGACCATCATAGCGGTGGGCCTCGGCTGTCTCGCCGGGTACGGGTTAGCGAGGAGCCACTTCAGGGGCAAGCAGCATGTGGCGTTTTGGATCATCTCGACGCGGATGGCCCCGATAGCTGCCATCGTGTTGCCACTCTTCATCCTCTTCCGCTACATAAACCTGCTCGACTCGATATCAGGTCTCATCGTCGCTTACCTGACGTTTAACTTGCCTTTCGCTATCTGGATCATGAACGCCTTCTTTACGGATCTGCCGCCTTCACTAGAAGAGGCGGCGATGGTGGACGGTGCCTCCAGATTTCAGGCGTTCTACCGCGTGGCTTTGCCGCTCGTCACGCCTGGCATCGTGACCACGGCCATCCTGTGCCTGGTCTTTTCCTGGAACGACTACGCTTTCGCGGCGACCTTCGCTGGTCCCAACAGCCAGACCCTCCCCATAGCCGCCTCGCAGCTCAACACCCAGACTGGTCTCAGTTGGGGACAACTCACGGCCATCGGCACCATCGTCGTGCTCCCAATGATGATCGTCGGCCTGGCCGTGCGCCGTTACCTGGTAAAGGGACTTACGCTCGGCGCGGTGACGGGAGAGTAAGAGTCGCTCAAGAAAGGAACCTCTATGCAGAACAGGGCAGCGGTCATGCACGGCACGCACGACGTGAGGCTGGAAGAAGTGCCCGTTCCCGAGCCAGGGCCATATGAGGTCCTGGTCGAAATTCGGGCCGTCGGCGTCTGCGGCTCAGATGTCCACTACTACGAGGAGGGCCGCATCGGCTCGTTCGTTGTAGAAGAGCCCCTGATCCTCGGCCACGAGTCGATGGGTACTGTCGTGGCACTCGGCGAGAACGCCACAAAGCACGAGGTTAGGGATCGCGTCACCCTCGAGCCAGGTGTCCCTGACGGGACCTGCCGCGAGTGCCGGGCCGGGCGCTACAACCTTTGCCCGAACGTGCGCTTCTTCGCCACGCCCCCCATCGACGGCGCCTTCACCAACTTCGTAAGCATCAACGAGGACTTCGCCTTCTCGTTGCCATACGGGCTCTCGGACAACGCCGGTGCCCTGATGGAGCCTCTGTCCGTGGGGATCTGGGCCTGCAAGAAGGGGAGGGTAACGGCGGGTGACCACGTCCTCGTCACCGGGGCCGGGCCTATAGGTCTGCTGGCCATGCAGGTCGCCTTCGCCCAGGGCGCGACCGAGGTCACGCTTACCGACGTGGCCGACGAGCGGCTGGAGATAGCGAGGCGCTTCGGCGCGACACGCGCGCTCAACGTGGCCGAGGAGCCGCTAGGGGAGGCAGGCGTCGAGGCCGACGTCCTGATCGAATGTTCCGGTAACGAGCGCGCTCTGGGGGACGGCATCCGTTGCGTCAGGCCCGCGGGCGTAGCCGTCGTGGTAGGGATGGGCCCGAACGAAGAGACGAGCGTGCCCCTCGCGTTCGTCCAGACCAGCGAGATCCTCCTCACAGGCACGTTCCGCTACGCGAACACCTACCCTACGGCGATAGACCTGGCCGCGACTGGCAAGGTCGACCTCGACGCCATGGTGACGAGCCACTACGGCCTCCCCGAGACCGAAGAGGCGCTTCAGGCAAGCGGCAAGGATCCAGCCAACGTCAAACCCATGGTGATACCGAACGGCGCGTAGATAGAGGTTTTGTCGGGCGGTTCGTTGTAGGGCGGTTCGCGTGGGGACGGGTTTGAAACCCGCCCCTACAGGGGGTTTGGGTCCACCGCCTTGTGCGGAATGCGGGACCCGTGCGGGTCAGACGGCCGGTTACTCTAGCCACTCTGTGACGAAGCGTTCGCTGGCGTGTATGCCAACCTGCTGTAGCGGCCCTGTCCCCAAGTTCGTGAACTTGTGGGCCACGCAGGCAGGGACCACCACGGCCTGGCCACCCTTCGCCTCTATCGTCTCGTTCCCTGCCGTGAACGTGACATTACCTTCCTGAATGACGAAGATTTCCTCGTAAGGATGCTTGTGGAGTTTCGGTCCGCTGCCCGGCGGAGCGTCTACAACTATTACCGAGACGGCGGCGTTGTGGTTGTGCCCCTGAACCTCATTGGCGTCCTCGCCGTATCCAGGGTCGGCCAGGTCGATGATGCGCGCCCTGCCCGGCTCACGGCTGCCTGTTCCTTCAACACCTGTGTCCATGTCGCCTACCTTTCGAAGAACTCGACCAGCACAGGGGCGAGAGCTTCTGCCTTCACGATGTGCGTCTGGCCCTCCAGGGTGCTGTGCCCCGCGTCGGGGAGGACGTCCGCGAGCTCTTGCATCGCGTTGCGCATCCAGTCCGGGCTCTTCCCGCCGACCGCCACGAGCGTGGGCATCGTGACCGAGGTCCACCGTTCGGCCGGTAACGGCCTGCCCTTCTGGTAGTCGTCCACGAAGGCGGCGTCATTGGGAAGAGTGTGGGCTACGGCCTTGAGCTTCGACCACGCCGGCATTAGCCGCATCAGGGCGACGAACACGGCGGGGAGGCCCACGCCCTCCCTCATGAACAACCTGATCGCATCACCCCGGCGGCCCGATGCCACCAGCCCCTTCAACCGCTCCAGGTAGTCGTCCGGGACCGGAGGGCGGCTGTCGTCGACGACGAAAGGTGCCTCGTACAGGGCAAGCTTCTCTATATCCAGGCCGCGGTTCGCCGCCTCGAGGGCGAGGGCCGCGCCTGAGGAGATGCCGAACACAGAAGCCGAACCGCCGGCCGCCTCGATGAGGGCTTCGAGGTCTTCGATCTCGCGCTCGACAGAGTAAGGCGCCGTGTCGCCGCTGTCGCCCCTGCCCCTGCGATCGTAGTTGATGACGGTGAACCGCTCCGCCAGCAGCGGGGCCAACGATCCGTTCGGGCCGAACGAGCGGGTGTTGAGCGCGCCGCCAATCAGGACGAGCGGGGGTCCCTCGCCCAGTTCGTCGTAGGCGATGCTGGTGCCGTCTCTTGAGATTGCCGTCTTCATCGTGATCTTCTCCATCTGGTCGCGGTTCGACTTCTGCGCCGCCCTGTCGCGGGGAGCTACGTCCCCGCGACGTTGGTCGGTGTTGCCTGCCGTGTGTATACGCTTCGCACGTCAGCCGGCGGGCCTGTAGGTCAGGTAAACGACACCCGTGGAAAAGATCCTGGAATCCACGAGCTCCAGCGCCGTTTGCTTCTCGCCCTCCTCGAAGAGGCGTTTGCCGCTCCCCACGACCACGGGGTGGACCATGAGCTTGAGCTCGTCGATCAGGCCGTCCTCGAGCAGCGAGCGGACGAGGGCACTGCTGCCGGAGATAACGATATCCTTGCCTGACTGGCGCTTGAGCTCGGAGAGCTCCTCCGCGACGTTCTCCCTGATCAAAGACGCGTTGTTCCACTCGAGGGGCTCTTCGAGGGTCGTCGAGACTACGTACTTCCTGACGCCGTTCATTGTCGCGGCGACCGGGTTCTCCTCCGGGTCCTGGTTCGGCCAGTAAGCTGCCCATTCCTCGTAGAGTACGCGGCCCATCAGCAGGGCATCCGACGCCGCGAAGCCCTCCCCAACGGCCTGCCCCATCTCGTCATTGAAGTAGGCGAAGTGCCACTGATCTGGCGACTCCATCACGCCGTCCAGCGACAAGAACTCCGCCGCAACTATCTTCCTCACTTTGATCCTCCTTCGGTTGTCGGGCCGGTGTCCTCGGGGACGAAGTCCGACATCTCGATCACCTGCCTGACCTCGATCTCGACGTCGCCAATCACGTCGGCGAAGCGCGTAGCCCATTCGATGGCCTCATCCTTGGACTCCACCTGCAGGACTGCGAAGCCAGCGATCAACTCCTTCGCCTCGGCAAAAGGCCCATCCGTGACCGTGCGCTTGCCCCCTGAGAACTCGAGCCGCGCGCCCCTCGAGCTAGGGTGAACCCCTTCGGCCGCCAGCAGCACGCCTGACCTCGACGCCTCCTCCATAAGCTTACCCATCTCCTCCACGAGCTCCCTGCTCGGCGGGACGCCAGCCTCGTTCTCCTCGTTGCTCTTGTGCATCACCAGAAACCGCACCAGCTTCGCTCCTTCCTTGGTTTGCGCCTTGCTTTCTGCGCCTTGCATTAGATAGTCGTTCGGCAGAACCCGGAATCGACAACGGCTCGAAAAAACTTTGGAAAAAATATCAGAACACCCAGGTTTCGCCGTCCTCAATGCGGCAGGTCAGCGAGCCTTCGCGCGAGGAAGCGACGCTCGGGCTCCTGTCGCGCGAGGCCGAGAGCACGCTCGTAGGAGGCCCTGGCTTCCGCAGTTCTTCCGAGCCTCCGGCACAGGTCTGCCCTCGCGGCGTGGGCCAGGTGGTAGCCGCCCAGCTCGCCGCGATCCAGGATGCCTTCGACCAGGACGAGCCCAGCCTCGGGCCCGTCCCGCATCGCCACCGCCACGGCGCGATTCAACTCGATGACGGGGGAAGGGACTACCTGCAGCAGCAAATCGTAGAGGTCTACGATCTGGGACCAGTCCGTCGCGGCGACGCCTGGCGCCTGCGCGTGCACGGCCGCGATGGCCGCCTGCAGAGTATAAGGTCCGAAGCGGCCAGACGATAGTGCCCGCCTCACGAGCGCCGTTCCTTCCGCCATCCGACGCCCGTCCCACAGCGAGCGGTCCTGTTCTTCCAGTGGGATCAGGTCTCCCGCCGGCGAGGTGCGCGCCCCGCGGCGCGAATCCTGCAGCAACATCAGCGCGAGGAGGCCTATAGCTTCGGGCTCAGGCAGCAGCGCCACCAGCAGGCGTCCGAGTCGGATCGCCTCGCCCGAGAGGTCAGGCCGCGTTAGCGAGTCACCCGCGGATGCGGAATACCCTTCGTTGAAGACGAGATAGACGACGCGCAGCACGCCCTCCAACCTCTCCGGCAACTCCTCCCTCGGGGGCACCCTGTACGGGATGTTCGCCTCGCGAATCTTCGCCTTGGCGCGCACGATGCGCTGGGCCAGCGTGGACGCGGGGACGAGGAAGGCCCGTGCTACGTCCTCCGTGGTGAGGCCGCAGACCTCGCGCAGCGTGAGGGCCGTCTGGCCTTCGGGGGCGAGGGCAGGATGGCAGCAGGTGAAGATAAGACGCAGCCTGTCATCCTCCACGTCCTCGCCGTCCTCGTCCGCGAGCGCAGGATCGCCGGCCTCGTAGTCCAACCGGTCTGCGAGCTCCCCTAGTGCCGCGTCGAAGCGGGCGCGGCGGCGCATGGCGTCGATGGCCTTGAAGCGGCCGGCCGAGACGAGCCACGCCGTTGGGTTGGTAGGCACGCCTTTCTTCGGCCACTGCTCGAGCGCCGCGGCGAAGGCGTTGTGCAGCGCGTCCTCGGCGAGGTCGAGGTCGCCTAGCAAGCGGACAAGGGTGGCGAAGACGCGGCGCGAGTCGGAGCGATAGACCTCGCCAACCTTTGCGCGGGAGGCTTCGGCCTTGTTCTCTCCCATGTCGTCAGCACGGAGCATGTTCCTATGTTAGCGGGTGCCGTCGTTGGGGCAACTCCTGAGGTTTCAGAGCGTTGGTGGATCGTGTGAAGCTTCGGCGGGATTTCCAACGCCACGTCGGGCGGCACGTGGTTTGGGCGGTTCGCGAACCGCCCCTACACCGTTGTGTGGGCAGGCCCTCCCAGGGGCAAAGCGGTACACGGATATGTCGCATCCCTCTACACGAACGCGGCGTTACGCCGAAACCCTTCATGCGGGTTAGCGTATGCGCGATCGTGCCCACATACGGACACACCTTCGGGCGGACCGCGCCCTTCGGACCGGCACGTTGCCGAGCGTTACCCTGTAGGAGCGGTTCGCGAACCGCCCAATGACGTACCGCCTCTCACCACGAGGTGTAGCCGCCGTCGATGACGAGGTTCGTTCCTGTGGCGAAGCTTGCGGCGTCCGAGGCGAGGTAGAGGACGGCGGGGGCGATCTCCTCGGGCTCGGCGAGGCGGCCCATGGGGGTAGAGGAGAGCCACACCTCGGACCACTCGGACTTGGACATGCCGAGCTCGGTCAGGGGCGTCCTTATGTAGCCGGGCGAGACGCTGTTGACCCTGACGCCGCGGTCGGCCCATTCGCCGGCGAGGCTCTTTGTCATGGTGATCACAGCCGCCTTCGAGGCGTTGTAGGCGGCCTGGGGCTGGGGGTGGTTGGAGATGATGCCCGACATCGAGGCGACGTTGACGATCGAACCGGAACCGCGCTCGAGCATCGCCTTCCCGATCTCGCGGCAACACCAGAACACGCCGTTGAGGTTCACGGAGATAACGGCCAGCCACTCCTCGTCGGGGACTTCTTCGGAGGGGATGTTGTGGACTATCCCGGCGTTGTTGACGAGCACGTCGATCCGTCCGTGCTCGTCGAGCACCGTCTTCACGAGGTCCCGCACGGAGGCGGGGTCTGTTACGTCGGTGTGGACAAAGGTGCCATCGAGTTCCTCGGCGACGTCGGGGCCGGTCTCGTCGTTGACCTCGGCGATGACCATCTGTGCCCCCGCGTCGTGTAGGGCGCGTGAGACCGCAAGTCCGAGGCTCTGGCCGCCACCCGTGACGACGGCAACCTTCTCGCGCAAGGAGAAGCCGTTCTCTGCCATCTCATTCCTCCGTTCTGACGTTCAAAACAGCGTGTATCCGCCGTCGACGACGAGGACCGAGCCGGTCATGAAGCTCGAGGCTTCGCTCGCCAGGTAGACGATGCTTGGACCTAGTTCCTCGGGTGTGGCGTAACGCTGCATGGGGGCGTCTTCGATCCAGTGCTGCCTGAACCGCGGCTCGTCCACGGGGGCCATCGCCGTCTTGACGTAGCCCGGGGCGAGCGCGTTGACACGGACGTTATGCGGCGCCCACTCCGCCGCGAGCGACTTTGTAAGTTGGTGAACCGCGGCTTTGGATGCGTTGTAGGCTGGTTGCCACTGCGGACGGTTGACGATCATCGCTGAGATCGAACCTATGTTGATAATGTTGCCGCCTCCGCCCTCGATCATCCGCCTTCCCACCGCCTGGGTGCAGTGCCAGAGACCGTGGACGTTGACGTCGAAGACGTCGTGCCACTCCTCGGGCGGCACCTCGGCGGCCGGCCTGTGGTAGCAGACGCCCGCGTTGTTGACCAGGATGTCTACAGGCCCGAGGCGTTCTGTTACCTCCTCCAGCATCCTGTCCACCTGCGCGGGGTCGGTGACGTCGAGGTCCACCGCGATGGCTTTGCCGCCTGAGTCCGAGATCTCCCCGGCAACCATCTCCGAGCGCTCGCGGGTACGGGCGGCGAGGGCGACGGTGGCGCCAGCCTCGGCGAGCGCCTTCGCGAAGGCTTCACCCAGGCCCGTATTACCGCCGGTCACGACCGCGGTCTTGCCCGAAAGATCAAATGCGTCGAGAACGGCCACAGGACCTCCCCCTCAGGTACTTCGTGAGACTGGACAGCGGGGAGTAACCAGTTCCCCGCCATCCGACTATCTTCGCTATCCGAACAGAAGCACGAAGGCTCCGGCGCCGATGATGCC
>Ga0126309_10000629_pt1 | contig 11778 bp, 4 predicted proteins | sample Plot56_FD_92541 | JGI IMG/M metagenome (GOLD analysis project Ga0126309, IMG submission 92541) | Serpentine soil microbial communities from UC McLaughlin Reserve, CA, USA - Plot56 | ecosystem: Environmental > Terrestrial > Soil > Grasslands | place: USA: UC McLaughlin Reserve, Lake County...
AGGAGACGGCGAAGACCCCGAGTCGATCACCGCGCTCGATTGGCAGGCGCTTCCGAGATCACGCTAGGCGCTGAGAAGCAGGCGGGCGACGGGGATCGAACCCGTACTAAGAGCTTGGAAGACCCGAGCGTGCCTTCCCGTCCGTTCGCGTGGAGTCTCGGCGAGGCTCTACAAAGCGGAAGCAGCCGGCGGCGGCGACCCCGCGAGACGCAATGAGAGCACCCAGGACACCCCTCTCGTTACCGCCACGGTTACCACGGATCTGCTTCGCGCGAACCCCGCGAGTGCGCGTCGCGGGAAGCGCGTCGCCGAGTGCCTTGATGCCCTGGTCTCGGCCGAGCACGCGGAACGAGCTGACCACCCCAGGCCCGAAGACGTCCTCAACGAGCGCTGGGTCCGCGCTCGCGAGGTCCCGCTCGATCGATCCCTCGTCGCCCTCGCGGCGCGCGACCAGGATGAGCTCCCCCTCGTGCAGGGCGATCGGATCACACGGCGGCACGCCGCGGGGGCTGCTGTAGACGACGCGCGCGCCGCCCGGGAACTCGTCCGCCTTCTGCTCGATGACGCGGAGAAAATCCGGCCAGGCCTCGCGGATCGCCGCAAGCTGCTCGTAGTCGGTCACTGACATGCCCGAGAGGTTAGGCGCCGGGGCCCCACGCGTACAGTAGGTCCGTGATCGCCCTCGCCGGTTTGGACATCACTCTCGACTCGTCCGCGCTTCTGCGCTCGAGCGTCGATGAGCGCGGCATCCGCGAATGGGACTAGGACCATGACCGCGAGTTTGCGCGCCACCGGGCGGAGAAGGACGACTTCAACCGGCTGGTCGGCGAGATCCTCGCGGCCGTCGCCGAGGAGGAGCTTCGCGAGCTGGCGCGAGGCGACGCTGGGTTGCTTCGCGGCAGCACGATGCGGGGGCCATACCGGTTCGATCCGGACACGGACGATGTGCGCGTCGTCGCGGTGCGCCAGCTCGAGCTCGCGCTCCACCGCGAGCGCGGCACGCTTCAGGACCTCGCCTATCTGCCCGCGTCCCCGGACGACAGGGTCTGTGCCACCATCGACGGACTCTACGAGTCGCTCAGCTCACGCCACCGGCTCCTGACGCTGACCCCGGAGATGGTGCGCGAGGAGCGCGGCTTTCACGACCGCGTCTTCTGCCTCGGCGAGTACGCGGTCTTCCCCCACCCCGCGCTAAGGCCGGCTCGCGAGCTAGTGCAAGACCTGTGCTCGATGGCCGCCGACGGTGCCGAGGTCCAAGTCGCGATCGACCCGCATGCGGTGATCCGGCGAGATGCCATACAGGACGTGGGACTGTTCGACTACTGGTGGGGCCTCAAGCTGAGGCTGGCGAACCTCGACGATCCCGCGAAGACGGGCGTGACGGTCCATGGCCGGAGGCCGGAGGCCGGCGGGTCGCACGTCTTCGACCTGCTTCGCACCGAGTTCCGCTGGTCCTCGGAAGGACAGATCAAGACGCTCGAGGTACAGGAGACCGTCCCCGCTGCGGCCCATGAGACGGGCCGCGCGGCGCGGAGAGAGCGAGCGTGCCCCCACCGGGTGGCCGCCGAGCAAGATCTATCGCGTGTAAGAGGACGATGATCCGACCCGGCATGGCTCGCGGCCGAGCCCGCCGTTGACCGACTGAAAGGCCTCCGCGCCTGCCGCCTGTCACGGGCTCCTCGGGTTCCACCCATGACACATCCCGGCCCCGCTACCCACGATGCAGTCAACCCTCGATCTGGTCCGCAACATCATTGGCTGAATAGGAGCTAACGGTCCGACAGGATCGCTTGGGCGTGTATGAGGTCTCGCGCGTCGACCGCGGATGCGTAGAAGTCCAGCCCCCCGGTCGTGACTCTTACGTCACCGGAGTTCCCGTTGATCTGCACCTGGACGTCTGATGGGTCCGACAGGTGCGTGAATTGCCATTTCGGGCGTCGGATCGATGCGCGGCCAACGACCACGCGGTCACGCGCGACACCGATCACGATCGGCGGGCGGATTAGCCCGACGGCGCCGAGCTCGCGTCCCACCAATATGGCCTGGTCACCGACCCCCTCAGCCTCGGAAATCGTGATCAGGTCGCGAGCGGCCATCAGACATTGCAGAACGCGCCGGGCGACGTACGCCAGGACGATCCCAACCGCAATCCAGAACGCTCCGGCTCCGGATCCCGTCGACGCAGCCCACGTGCCGCCGGCGAGGGAGATCAGCGCGCCGCTGCCGAGGCCGAGCGTCCAAACCGTCAAGCCGTGGAGCACCGATCGCTGCGCCGCCGGCTCGTTCACTCGTGCAGCGCGTTCGACCATCAGCCGACCGCCTATCCCACCCAGAGGGCCGACTGCGAGGATGACGACGCCCGCAACGGTGTTCCCGCGCGCCAGAGCGATGACGCCGAGCAACACGTTAGCCACGACGAGTGCAATCCCCCACAACGGGACCCGCCGCTTGGATCGCGAAGGGGTCACGGCTAGCCGCCCATCCGAACCGGATTGACGCCCGTTGTGACCTGGCCAACCCCGCCTGCGAGGCAGCCGGTTATCGCCGCCCCGCCTGTGGTCATCTCGCCGACTCCTGGGATGAGCGGTTGTCCGGTTGCCATGGCCCATTGGAAACCAGTGGCACCCCCGAAGGCGCACCCTTGCAAGAAGGCACCGACATCCACGTTGAGGCAGCCGTGCACCCCATAGCCGCCGCGGCCGACGAGACCGTCGCCTGCGCAATCCGCCAGCCACCCGAGACCGTCAGCGCCCCACGAGACGGTGTCCGCGAGCGCATTCCCGGTCCACGTGGCGGTGTCTACGACGGCGTTGCCGCTCCATGACGCGGCGTCGCCCGCGGCATTCACGCCCCATCCGACAGCGTCCTTCACGGGACCAGGCACGCCGATCCTAGGGAACGGAATCTGCGGCAGTCCGAACACCAGCCCGCTCGGGTCGGTGAAGTTGAGTGGATTGTTGAGGACATAGCCATAGAGGTTGACGTCCCGACCCGCCAGCCCGATCGGATCCGGACTGATGTAACGGCCCATGGCCGGACTGTAGTAGCGGTTTCGGTAGTAGTAGAGCCCGGTGCCGTCGTTCTCGCGGCCGGTGTACTGGAACGAGTTATCGGCCGCGGCGCCCTGTTGGGTGGTGCCGCCGAAGGGGTCGTAGCTGTACGTCGTGCTCGGCAACCCAAACGAGTCCGTGAGCGCGAGCGAGCTGCCGAGCGCGTCTGTCAGTAGCTGGCTCGACCCCCCCGCCGCCGTCGTGCGCGTAAAGGTCTCGTCGATGCCGAGACCGGCGAGCAGGTCCGCATAGGCTGCGCCGCCGCGGCGCTCCTGGACGACGTTCCCACCGTCGTAGACGAAGTCCGTGGCCTGTCCGTTCACCGTCTTTCGCTGACGGCGCCCCGCCGCGTCGTACACGAAGCTCGCCGAAGTCGCCCCCTTCACCAGCGACGCGAGCTGGTCGCGAGGGTTCCAGGTGAACGTCGCGCCGGAGGCGTCTTTGGTCATGTTGCCGTTGGCGTCATAGGTCAGCGTCGCGCCGTCCTGGACGGTGCGCTGGTTCGCGTTGTCGTAGGTCGCCGAGCCCATCGCGGCCGGAAGTCCCGTTCGCGCGTAGCTTCCCCAGATCGCCGTCCGACGGCCGGCGGCGTCGAGCGCGTAGTTCAGGTCCCCGAGCGTCGCCGTGCCGCGTTTGTAGGTGATCCCCGTCAGCCGCGAGGCCTCGTCATAGGCGTAGTTCTCCGACACCCCGTTTGGAAGCGTCACGCTCCCGCGCCGGCCCGCCGGGTCGTAGCCGAACGTCACCGTCGCGGCCCCCTGCGCGATGCTGAGCGGCCGGTTCGCGTCGTCGTATCCGTAAGTCACGGCCGCCTGCCCTGGCACCGTCATCGAGGTGCGCCGGCCCGCGGCGTCATAGCCGTAGCCGACCGTGGCGAGCGGAGTCGTGTGAGATGTCACGCGATCGAGCCCGTCGTAGACGGTCGAGAAGGGGCCCGTGGCGACCGAGTCGCTCATCGCAGTGACTCGGTCCCCGCCGTCATAGGTGTAGCTCGTCGTGCTGTTGTACGTCGGCGTCGTCCCGGTGGTCCCGTAACCCACGAACGTGAGCCTGTTCAGCGCGTCGTACTGAAGCGTCGTGACCTGACCCTTGCGGTCCGTCTGCTTCGTGACGTTGCCGTGCTTGTCGTAGACCAATGTCTCGGTGCGGTTGAGCGGATCGACCTCGGTGAGCCGGCGGTCCATCGAGTCATAGGTGAAGCTGCGGATCTTGCCGCGCGCATCCGTGACCTTGGTCAGGTTGCCGTTCGCGTCGTGCTCGAACAGTGTCGTCTGGCCCGTCGGATCGATGATCTTCGTCAACTGGTTGACGTCGTCGTAGCGCCGCGTCGTCTTGCGGCCGGTCGGATCCGTCGTGACTATCGGCCGCCCGACGTTGTCGACGAAGATGCGCGTTGTGTTGCCGAGCGGATCGGTCGTCGCGATCAGGTCACCGGCGAAGTACTCGAACGTGGTCGTCTTTCCGGCCGCGTCCGTCAGCGAGTCCGGCTGGCTGTCGCCGTTGCTGTAGCCCCAGGTCATCGTCCGGTGGGAGGCGTCCTCGACCGTCGTCAGCCTGCCGTACGGGTCGTAGCTGTAGTTCGTCGTGTGCGAAAGCGGGTCTGTGACCGATGCGATCTGGCTCTCGACGGGCTCGTAGGTGAACGTCGTCGTCCGAGCATTGGCGGTCCCGGCGAGCCGGGTGACCTGAGTCACATTGCCAAGCGTGTCGTACTGGAAGGCGGTCTTCCGCCCCAGCTCGTCCGTGACCGACTTCAGGAGGTTCGTACCGGGCTCGCGCTCATACGTCGTGTTGCGCTCGATCGGCGTGCCCACGGCCTGCGCCTCCGTGAGCGGGTAGCCCGCGGAGTTGAACGTGACGTCCCTGATCCGGCCCATCGGGTCTGTCACGCGAGTCTTCGTGACCTTGCCGGTCCCGTCCAGCGTGTAGGCGTAGGTGAAGATGCCCCCGTCGGCAACCGTTTGCTTCGTCACTCGACCATTCGTGTCGTATGTGTTCGTGACGTAGACGCTGCTGATGCGCGGATCCTTGATCGTCGACATGCGCCCGTTCTTGTCGTAGACGTATGTCGTGACCCCACCCTTTGCGTTCGTCATCGTCGCGAGGCGCCCGCCGGTGTTGTAGCTATAGGTGACCTTGCGGCCCCCGTTGTCGGTAGCGGTCAGCACCCGGTTGGACGTGTCGTAGGTGAACTTGATCCAGCGTCCGTTCGTCGAGATGATCTGGGTGATGTTCCCGATGCCCGAACCGGCGGCGTTTTGGTTGGCCCGCCGGATCTCCACGCGGTTCCCGAAGCGGTCTCTGATTGCTTGCAGAGGCGCCACGTCGCCCATCTCGTAAACCGTCCCGTCGCGCAGCCGCAGGTCCCAGCCGATGCCGCTCCAGCTGACAGTGGACTTGTAGAAGCGGCCGGCTGTGGTCGTCGCCTCGAAGATCGCGTCGACGAAGCCAGTGCCCGGGGTAGTGCGGACGTAGTGGACGCGACCGCCGTCCGGAAGGATCAGATCGGTTTGCTGATAGGTACCCCCGACAGCAGTCCACAGCCTCATGTCGTAGGAGTTAGTCATGCCGATCCCGAACGCATAGGACACCGGGTCATTCGGGCGATACGTTCGCGTGACCTCGAGCGGGACGACGTCCTTTACGTGCAGGTCCGTCGTCTTGAGCGTGAACAGGCCGCTCGAGAGGTCGACGGGATCGCCGTCTGACTTCCCGCCCTCGAGCCACAGCATGGGCCACGTGCCGGGCGGAGCCGGGGTGCTCGAGATCATGGCGCCCGTGAGCTCCCACACGCGGACGTCGGGATCGGGCATGACGCGCTCGCCGTTCGGCGTCACGGTTCCGCGCCCGTAGATGTGCCAGCCACGCTGGTCTGGGTCGTACTGCCAGAAGTCCACACGCTGCCCCGGCGGCAGGTGGTTGTAGTTCGGGTAGATGATCTGCGCGCCCTTGCTGAGGTACGCACCGCCCGGCTGGACCGTGAAGTAGACCGGCACCTCGACGTGCGGGGGGAGCGGGAACGGCGTGCGGTCGACCGGAATCGGGGTGATGCTCAGCTCGTGCACCGGCTTGCCATCCCTGTCGCGGATGTACGAGCCCGCGGGGACGCGCACCTCGAGTCCGGGGATATGAGGAGTCTTGACGGAGACGGCCTCAGTCGTCGGGCTGCCGACCTGGACGCGCCCGGCGCGCGAGAGCACCGGCATCCAGACCGTGTACTCGAGTGAGGTGGTCTTTCCGCGCTCGACGTGGACCTGCGCCTCGAAGAGGCCGTACTGACCCGGCTGGCCCGCGCTGCTTCCGTCGATCACTAACACCTGGCGGCCAGCCGGCACGTCGGCGAGCAGGAACCTGCCGGTCCGGTCGGTGCGCGTGGAGACGTCGGTCCCCTCGAGCTCCATGGTCACGCCGGCCAGCGGAAGCCCGTTGAGCTTGAGGGCCTGGCCTGCGAGGGCGCTGATTCCGGAAGGCGCCTGCTTCGGGGGCAGCTTCGCCCAGGGGCTCTCAACGCGATTGCTCGACCAGTTGCCGGTCAAGTTGCGCTTGGCCGGATGCCAGACCGCGGGATATCTCGAGTCGTGGCCCGGCAGGTGCACGCGCGGACGCTGCCCATGGCGCCAGGCCCTGCGGCGCGTGTGACCACCGCCACGAGGGACTACGGCGTGAGGCGCCGCTGCTGCTGCGCGCTGCGTGGCGCGCTGCGTGGCATGCCGCGCAGCTCGCTTCGGGTGTCGGGGCGCCACCCCGGAGCGGCCCGCGCGCGGCTGGCGCCGGCTCACGCTCGCCACGAGGACCGCGGCGTCCCGCAGGTGGGCATTGCGCCCGGGGAGGACACGCCTCGCGTCTTGGCTCACCCGACCGTGGCCGTACACGTACCAGCCGCGGCGAGTGTCGTGGCTCCAGAGGTCCATGCGCGCGCCAGACTTCAGGCGGGCAAGGTTTGGATAGACCACGTCGGCGCCCCTGGGCACCCGGCCGCGATCGGACTGGACGCTGAAGTAGCTCGGGTGCTTCGCCCTGCTCGGTAGCGGGAAGGGCGGCCGATCGATTGGGACCGCCGTGATGAAGACGCGCCCAGGCGAGTGCTGCGCTCGCGGAAACCGGACCTCGAGAGCCGGAGCGTGTCCCGTCGTGACTACGGATCCGCCCTCGGTCGTGCGCGCCCGCTCGAGGCGCGGCATCCAGATCGGGTGCGGCACGCTCGTCGTGCGCCCGCGCCTCGCGCGCACCGCGAGCTCGACGCGCCCGTAGAAGCGCCCGTCGCGTCCACGGCGAGCGTCTACGGCGAGGGCGTTGCGCCCGGCCTTGACGCGCCGGAGCACGAAGTGACCGGTGGCGTCCGTGCTGGTGCGCGGCCCGCCGCGCACGCTGACCTTGGCCCCGGCGAGCCCGCGTCCGTCGACGGTGATTACGTCACCCGTGAGCGTGGTGCCGCCGTTCCTGGGCAGCGGCAGAGCACGGCCGAGGCGAGTGCCGGAATAGCGGCTGGCCGTCGCCGCTGCGAAACCGGAGCCCGAGACATCGGTGAGCGTGAGGCTCATGCTTCCGGTCGCCGCGTTCAGACCGTCGACAAGGACCGTGTGCGTCCCAGTCGCGGTCAGGGTCACGGTGGAGAACGTGAACGGGCCGGTCATATTCGTAGGGAAGATCAGGTTCGTGCCATCGGGCGTCTGGAGCGAGACCCGCGCCCCGGAGTACGTCGTCGAGTTGACCCTGAGCGAGGCCTTTTGGCCCTGGGTGCCGCTGAACGTGAGCCTGCCGTTCTGCCCCGGCGTGGCGGTGGCCACGGACTTCGTCTCACCGCCTACGCCGAACACGATTGGGTCCGTCAGATCCGAGGGGACGTCGTAGACCGTCACCCCGACGGTTCCCGCCCCCTTGCTTGCAGGGTCCACGAGCAGCGTGTATGTCCCCGCAGTCGGCAGGCTGATCGTGTCGGTGTAGTTCGGCACGCTCGTTACGTTGCCTGTCGTGAACAGCGTCGTGCCGTCTGGCTTGAGCACGGAGAGGTACGCCCAGTCCGCGTAGCTCTTGGACGTGACGTTGTACGAGACGCGCTGGCCCGCCGCCGCGTCGAACGTGAGCGCGGCGCTCTGGCCGGGGACCGTCGTCGCCGCATTCGCCACTGTGCCCTGGGCCGTGGGTGTGATCGGGGCGGTCGTGTCGGGCGGAACCTCCCAGACGGTCACCGACATGCTGCCGGTGTCTGCCCCGGTCGGGTCGATGAAGAGCGTGTAGGTCCCGTCGGTCCCGAGCGTCATCGTGTTCGAGAATGTCCCCGCGGAGGCGTTGTTGGTGATGAGGCTGTGATTCGTCCCGTTCGGGTTGCGCAGCCAGAGGCTGGCCCAGCCGGGGTAGGTCTCGCTGTCGACGTAGACGAACACGCGCTGACCAGCAGTGGCATCGAACGTGACCTTTCCGTTCTGGCCGGGGACGGTCGTCGTGATCGTCTGCGCGACGCCGGCCGGCGAGAGAGCGATGCTCTGGGTCGCGTCCGCGGGAACGTCCCACGCCGTGAGCGTCAAACTGCCGGTGGACGCCCCCTGCGGGTCGATGGCGATCGTGTAGGTGCCGTTCTGCGACAGCGCGATCGACTCGACGAAGGAGTCGGTGGTCGGATTGAGCAGGGTCGTCCCGTCCGGGTTCGTGATTGAGACGCGCGCACTCGACGCGGGAACGTAAGACTGGGGAGTGGTGCTCAACGAGATGCGCTGACCGGCTGTGCCGGTGAATGTCAGCTTGCCGTTCTGGCCGGGCGTTGCTGTCGTGACCGTCTTGCTGTCACCGGCCGCGCTCGGCGTGAGCGACGCGCTCGTGTCCGCCGGCACGTCGTAGACCGTGAGGCTGATGCCGCCCGTAGAGATCCCCTGCGGGTTCACGAACACCGAGTAGCTGCCATCGCTCGGCAGCGTCAGCGAATCGACGAAGCCCGAGCCGCTCGGCCCGAGGTTAAGGACGGATCCGACGTTGGTGCCGTCGGCCTTCTGAAGCGACAGCGAGACCTGGCCGTTGATGCTCGAGGTTGCCTTAAACGCGATCCGCTGACCCTGGGTGCCGTTGAAGGTCAGCCGGCCGTTCTGGCCCGGCGCGGCCAGGCCCAGGGTCTCGAGCACACCCTCGGGAGTCGGTGTGGTCGCGCGTGCGACCTCGGTCGCGTCGTAGACCGTCACCGTAATCGGTCCGGTGCCCTCAGCCTCTGGGTCGACCATGACCGCGTACTGGCCGTCCGTGGGCAGCTTCTCGGCGTCGTAGAGGTTCGAGGTGGAGTTCGTGTCGAACAGGTCGTCGCGCGCCGACAGCTTCGTCCCGTCCGGCTTCACAATCGAGACCCGCGACCTCACGCCGCCCTGCGCTCCCGTGACTGAGATTGCCTGTCCAGCCTGGCCGGTGAAGCTCAGCTTCGCGACCTGCCCGGGCGTCGAGAGATTCAGGTTCCGGACCACGCCACCCTGGGTGGGCGTGATCGTGCCCGCGTCGTCCGGCGGAACCGCGTAGGCGATCAGCTGCATCGAGCCAGTCGTGGCCTGGCTCGGATCGACGGCGATCTTGTACGTCCCCGTCGCGGGCAATGTCGTGCTGTCGATGAAACCTGTGCTGGAGGGCACTGCGGCGGCGAGCGACGTGCCATCCGGGTTGTAGATCCGGACCAGCGGGCTCGCGAACGTGTTCTGGAGCATCCGCAACGAGACCTTGTCGCCGCCTGTGCCACCGAAGCTGAAGCTCGCGTTCCTTCCCGGCGTCGACAGCGGCACGTTCTGACTGGTTCCCCCAGCCGTCGGCTGGAGCGGCCCGGTCAGCGGAGTGGCGTCGTAGGTCGTGATCGTCAGCGACCCGGTCGTCGCATTGATCGGGTCGACGTGGATCGAGTAGGTCCCGTCCGCCGACAGCTCAACGGCATCGATGAAGTTCTGAGCGAACGGGCTGAAGAACACGCTCGAGCCGCCGAGGATCGTGCCGTCCGGCTTGCGGACGTCGACGAAGTACGAGCCGCCGCCGGTCACGGCGCTGCCCTGCACCGATATCCACTGGCCCGCCTGGCCGCTGAATCTCAGGTTGGCGTTCTGACGAGCGACATTGAAGGTAAGCGTCCTTGCCGCGCCGGCCTGCGTCGGCACGATCGTCTGGTCCTGGTCGGGCGGGACCTCGAACGTCGTGATTGTGCCGGTCATGTTCGCGCTGCCGTCCACGTAGAACGTGTAGGTGCCGGTTTTCGGGACGTCGAGCGGCTCGCCCGCCGTTGGCGGCTCGATGTACGACCCGTCGGGGGTGATCACCTGGAGCCTCGAGAACGAATCCGAGCCCGAGTAGGTGTAGGCAACACGCTGCCCCGCAGTAGCGTCGAACACGTAGAGCGCGAGCTCCTTGGGGGCCGGAATCGTGAAGTTCTTGGTCTCCCCGACCGTCATCCTCCCGGTCACGCCGATCTGGGTGGCCATCTTCAGAGGTGGCGCGACGAACAGGTCCGGGCCGACACCCGTCCCCTCGAAGCTCGTCACGGACACGCGCCCGGACGCGTTCATCTCGGGCACCTTCAACGCGAGCGACGTGGCGGTCTCGCTCTCCACGCCCGCACGCGTCTCGTTGACGGTGGCGACGTTTGTCGTGCGCTCGCCGAAGTTGGTGCCCGTCACCGTGACCAGATCCCCGCGGTTCGCGATCGTCGGCGAGATCGATGTCACCACTGGCCGGTTGGGCTGGGTTACGACAAACGGGTCCGCGCTCGTGGCGGTGCCGTCCGGCGTCGTGACCGAGACGGCTCCCGTGGTCGCGCCGGTGGGAACCTTCACGACGAGCTCCGTCTTCGCCGCTGAGGTAACGGTCGTGGCCGTGCCGTTGAACTTCACGGTGTTGTCCGAGGCGACCGTGCGGAAGCCGGTCCCGTAGACCGTGACGGTCATACCGACCTGACCCCGAGTCGGGCTCACCTGGATCACCGACAGCGACAACGACCCGACACGGCGGACCGAGAGCAGGTTGCCGACGGCGTCCCAGGAGTACGTGGCGGTCTCGGTGGCGGGATCGGAAACGGCCTTCAGACGCCCGGCATCGTCGTAGACGTAGCGGATCGCTGTGTCCGGCGTGGCCGCGTAACTCGCACCGACAGATGCCGACAGCATGAACGCGAGCAGGGCAGGGAGCAGCCAGACGAGCGGGCGAGTCCGCACGGATCCTCCTAGTGGCCTCCGGGCAACGACTACTAACCCGATGGGGTAGGACTAGCGCATTGCTTGAGGTATGTCAAGTGCTCTGTCCTTAGATCAGTTCATTGATCGATCAAATGTCTAGCCAGATTTGATCGACTAGGCAAGAAGCGCCTATCGTGTGTCTCATCCCGCCCCCCGACCCACCTGACCCTTCCCCCGACCCGCGACATCACGTCACGCGCCGGGGCATCCTCGCCGCCGCCGGCGGCCTGGCCGGCATCGGCCTCGCGGCCGGCGGCTACAGCGTCGGTCACGCGACGGCGGAATCACCGGCCGCAGCGGGCGTTCAGCCGTTTCACGGGCGCCATCAGAGTGGCATCGCGACACGACAGCAGGACCATCTTGTGTTCGCCGCGTTCGACGTGACCGGGCCTGACGCCATGCAGCTGCAGGACCTGTTCAGGAGCTGGTCCCGCATCGCGGCGGATCTTCAGGCCGGCCGCAGGACGCGGGCGGTCAGGGATCCGGGGGAGGCAGACGGCCTCGACCCTGCAAGGCTCACGCTGACACTCGGCCTCGGACCC
>Ga0126309_10000630_pt1 | contig 11751 bp, 11 predicted proteins | sample Plot56_FD_92541 | JGI IMG/M metagenome (GOLD analysis project Ga0126309, IMG submission 92541) | Serpentine soil microbial communities from UC McLaughlin Reserve, CA, USA - Plot56 | ecosystem: Environmental > Terrestrial > Soil > Grasslands | place: USA: UC McLaughlin Reserve, Lake County...
ATCCCGTACGCGTCCGTACCGGCCGGGTTGCAGTACGGTTGCAGTAACTTTACGGCCTTGAAGAGCGTGACCGGGCGCCGCATCCCATCGTGGTTTCTACGAGTTCTCGGGCATCATTGCCGCTTTAGGTATTCGCGCGCCGCGGCGAGGAAATGTTTGCCCTCTTTGATCGTATGCTCGGCGTCCTCTTCGCTCACGGTTTTGGGCGTTGCGGAGTAGTCGGCGGCTTGCCGGAGTCCGAAAGCTTCGATCAGCAGCCGGTGATAGCGTGCGTCGAGTTCTTCGGTCTTCGCGAAGTGACGGCCGAATTGCGCCATCACCTGAGAGTGTCGGGAGTAGGTCAGCCCTTTCGAGAAAAGCAGGGCCTCGGCGGTGTAGAAACAGCCGTAGTAGGCGCGGGAGGTGGCGAAGTCCGCATGGCCGTCTTCCAGCAAGCTCTCGGCGGCCTTAAACGAGCGTCGCGCCTTCACAAGGAGATTTTCGAGGATCTCCTGAGTGTCGCTCATCCGGGCGCAGGCGAAACGATGGCGCCCTCGCTGCGGGCGTTGATCAGGTACGGGTCCGAGGAAGCCTGGTATTCCTCGATACTCACCGGTATAAGGGAAAGCACGAGGTCGGCCTCCAAAGCCAGGGTAGCCACCACCCCGGAGGAGCGTCGGATCTCCCTTCCGACCTCGACCGGTCCCTCCAGGAGCAACAGCAGGTCCACGTCGCTGCCCTCGTCGGCTTCTCCCCGGACCTGGGAACCGTAAAGCACGAGGCCACGGTAGCGCCCACCGTAGAGATCTCGCAAGCTGCCGTCCAGATCCCGGAGTACCTCCCCAAGCGTCCGCGCCTCGATATCCATACCCTGAAGTGTAGCGCGTGTTGCTGGCAATGGTCCCACACGGGCAACGATAAAGGGTACCGGCACAGCAAGGACCGGCTCTCGGAGCTCGAGACAGAGCGACGGTATGGACCGGGTTGCACCGTCGCAACCGTCGCAAGAGCAGAGCGTGAAAAGACCCAAGTCAGCGTCACCTGTGTTAGATCTTCGTTTGGCGCTGCCCTTCTAGCCACGCATCCAACTCCCTGCGATTTACCCGAACACTGCGCCCGATCCTGATCGAGGGAATCTCGGCGCTCCCTACCAGCTCATACGCGCGGCTGCGGGCGATACGCAGCACCCCTGCGACCTCAGGGACCTTCAGGTACTCGTGCTTCTCGTCCACCTACGCTCCTCCTCGTCGCGTGCCGTCGCAAACGATGCTATGGCATCCGGTCGGCGACGGTAACCGGAAAAGATAAGAAAAACTATTCCGGTGCTATGACTAGCTTCCCGAATGACCTGTCTTATCTAGAAACCTCTCCAGAGTATCTCGAAGAAATAGCGACGGTTGCGACGGCACGCGACGGTATGGATCGGGCTGCACGTCGCAACCGTCGCAAGAATTACGCGTGAAAAGTGCCAAACGTGCACAGAATTATCGTCGGTATCGTCGTTGCTGCCACGGGAAGGCCGTGTCCCCTGGCGTGTTCTCGAAACGCGCGGCGGCCCGCGCCTTTTGGACGCCGCGTCCTTTGGGGTCGATCAGCGCCACGCTGGTGACCGTCCCGGCTAGCTCCACGACGGCGGCCCCAACCTCGACCTTCGCCGACACTGAAAACACGCGCGCCCGCTCGCCATTAGCGCGCGCGTGCCAACCCTCTGGTATCGCAATCTCCAGCTCGTGCTCGCCCAAGATCGACTCGGGCTCACCTTCGAGCCACCTCGTCCACAGCAGGTCCGGGATGCTGCCAAAGAGCCGGCCCTGGGCATCGTAAAGGGCCAGAATCTCAGCGGTACTCGTCCCGCCAGGCACCTCGCTGACGACGGAGTGCCGCGACATGAACGGCACCACAGTAACCACGAGCTGCGATGCCTCGTGGACCGCCTCCGACAGATGGTCGGGCGAAAGACCCGAGAGCTCGTATGCTCTCATGCCGAGCTCCTCTGCCCGCCCGAGGGCTCCCGACGTGAACCCGCTCGCGGAGACGAGGATACCCTGCTGAGGAGCCAGTCCGACGTCCTCTAGGTGGTCCCTGAACCTGCTGCCGACGTCGCCAACATCCTTGCGGCGCTTGTGGTTCTTGCACTCGACGGCGAGCACCGTCTGATACCCGGCGACGTTCCCGACCAACAGGACGTCAAACTGGCGCCGGCGCGACGAATCATTCTTGGCCGGAAGCAGCACGTCGCGCCGAACCTCGATGCAGGGGGCCTCGTGCATCATCGCTACGATCTTCTCGACGACGGCGCCCTTCTCCTTGCTCGACGCCGGAGACGTGCCACGCTACTTCCGACCTTTTCCCTTACCAGAGCCCACGTCTTCCTCCCGGCAGCTAGATGGTAGATAAACCCTCATTATCTTACGAAAGGTATCGGCGCAAAACACCATAGGAATGCGGAATTGGAACCGCAAGGTCGGAGGCGTTTGGCCGCACCACTTGGGGGTGGATCACCTCTCTGTTCCCGGCCGCCCTGCCCGAGCGGCGTGCGTCACCGACCTCTTCGTCACCGCATGCCAGAGATCGCGTCCTTTGTCTTTTCGGGAGAGAACCCGATCTCCTCCATCAGGCACGCCTCAAGGACGAGATTCAACTTCCGCATGATCTGGTATAGCTCCTCGCCGCGTGCGGCCTTATCCTTCTTGCTGTCGTCGAAGTGGGTGCGGTAGTTCCTGGTCGCCACGACCCTCTCGATGAACTCCGCACGGATCTGCTTCTTCTTATCTATTACGGATTCGACGATGCCCCGGTGCCTCTTGAAGATCTCGTAGAGCCTCTGGTTGAGGCTGGGTTCACTGACGACTTGGAGCTTCCGCTCAAGCCAACCTTTGTGCTCCGCGGGGATGGCATTCAGGATCTCCCTCACGCGCCTCTCGTGCTCTTCCTTGGGAAGCTCGGGCACGTACAAGGCCCTCCTGTGGTAGACCTCCAGCGCCTGCACGAGGTTCAGGAAGCGCTGCTCGAGGTACGACCGCGGGTTGTACACGGTGCCCAGGAAGAGCCTGTAGACGGGATCCAGATCGCCCGCCCTCTCCAGCCACCTGGCGAAGGCGGCCACGAAGCCCCCAGGTAGGTCCCTCCGGGAGAAGAGCATTTCGAATCGCTCAGGCCTCTCGACGTTGTCCATCCTGCCGAGCGGGCTGTAAGGCACCTCCACCGGCATAGCTTCCCCCGGGACGCCCGTGTAGCCCCGGATGGCGACGGGGTAGGCGGACCTCCTCATGCCCAGGCTCAGGAGATGCTGTAGACGGAAGACGATGTCGCGGAGGCGGTCGAAGGGCTGCTTCTCCGGGAACTTGATGGCGAGCTCGGCAGGCTGATTGATCTTGGCCCACGTGAACGGGCGCTTGGACGCCTCAAAGTCGGAACCGAAGTCCAGGGTAACCTCGTACTCGCCCCCCACGGAGGCGGTGGCGGCCTCCGGGAGCTCGTGCTTCATTTCGATCCAGCGTCTCTTCGGTTCCTCTGTTTCCTCGACGAACTTGATGTCGAAACCCGTGGCGTCCGCCCACGCCCCCAGGTGCAGGTACTCGACGACCAGTCTCTCGAACCCCACGTCCTCTGGTCGCTCGAAGTGCTCCCCCACGAAGACTGTGTTGGCGACGAAAGTTGAGGTGGAGAAGCCGCTCCCGAACCTCAAGTTCCCTAGAATCTTTGCGCAGTCCCTCAAGGTGAGCAGCTTTCCGTCAGACGAGAGCCCGAGGATTATCTCCGGCTCGATAGGATCAACGATGCCCTCTAAGCCCTTTAGGGAGCCCATCAGGTTTAGGGTAGTGCCCTTGTCGGGTTTGAACTCCACAATGCCGGGTACGCTGTGTTCGCCGGCGCCGGGCAACCACCAATGTCCCTGATACCGGAACTCCTCGTCCATCGTATTCCTCATCTCCTTGTCGATCTGCCTACCGATTAGTCTGTTTATCGAGGGTCATGGCGGGGAGTACGACCCTTCAGTCTTTGGACGCTTCGAGGTACTGAACCCCTCGTCTCGATTTCGCCGCCGGCTAACCTTCACGGCGGCTCTATCTGCTCTGAGTCCTCGGACTGCAGGCAATGTCTTCTACGTGTGCAGTTGAGCCAAGAGCTTACCCTCAAGTTTCCTTGAGCTGGCTAGATCTTGCGGGTAGATGGAGATGAGCGTGATGCCATGCTTCCTGCACAGTTCTTGTTTGAGTTTCGTCTTGGCATCATAGTCGGCGTTCCCCGCCAAGCCGAAGAACTCAATGAAGACGTCGCCAACCGCGAAGTCGGCCCTGTAGTTGCTTCTCGGGTAGTGGGGTTCCTTCTCGTGAGGGATGCCGTGGGTGTGAAGTAGGTCGTCTATGGTCTTCTCTCCCAAGGACAGGCAGACGTGACCGTCTTTGGCGAGGCACTGCGTACCGCGCACCATCCTGCGCGTTCCATCTTCCAAGATCCCCGCTTGCACCAGAGCGTTGAACCACGAGCCGAATGATTCCTTGACCCGTTGCGTGGAGGGTTTCCTACCAAGAAGTCTGAGGATATCTAGTCTTTCTTGTGGGCTCAAGTGGCGGAGATCGTTCTTGCCTTCACCGAAACCCTGGTTCGGTACCCGCTATAATGCATTTGCTAGTTCGCGAAGGTAGTCAAGGGTTTCTTCCCTAGAAAGGTCATCGCTTCCTGTTCCCTGCAAGCATCGAGTGGACAAGCAAGGTGCGCAGAAGTCCAGGTTATCGAAACCAAGCCTCTCGGTGAGTGGTCCGGGAAGGGAATCTTCGACGAATGGATGGTTGCACAGGGGACAGATTTTCCACTCCGGTTTCCTGATCGCTTCCGTGAGACCAAGCTTGTCCGCCCGCGCCCCGGCGAAGTTCATCAGGATGTTGTACCAAGCCCACCTACGACATAGGGGGTCTTCAGCCTTCCAAGCCTCTACGGTCTCCGGCGGTGTGATGGCGAGTATCTTGTCTGTGATCCCCCAGTACCAGTGCCACTGCTCTTCGTTCATCTGCCTGGCTAGCAGCTCATCGTGTGCCGGGCTCCACCACTTCAGGATGTGTGGGTTGTTGGAGTACTCGAGCTCCCAAGAATTACCCCGATAAGCTGGCTCCTCCCTGTTGTCGTAGATGCTGACTGTAATCACCACCTTCCGAGTCAAGTAGTAGCGACAGACAGGAGGTTCTCATTCTCTTAGCAGGGGTCCCCCCATGATAACGCGAAACAACCTTCCAAAATCTCATCCACAAGATCCATATGTTACGCTTATGCTCCTTGCAGCTCAGCGCCGATTACGGCAAGCTAATATGGGTAGGGGAAAGCGCAACTATCATCAAAGTACGCGGACAACCGCTCTCCAATAGGCAAAGGAGTGATTGACATGGTCGATCTGGGTTTCGCCAACGAAATAGCAAAGATCGCATCGACAGATCTGTTCAAGCGCGATGGTAGGGAGAACGAGCTGCAGACCGGCCTCTTCGTCGGACGCCCATTCTACCTCGACTACGACCGGGCGCATCTGCTCGTCGCCGACAGCTGGAAGATGAGGGCCAAGGGCCTTCCTCAAGGCAGCTTCTTGCTCGCCTACTACGAAAACGAGCCGGACGTCTCGGAGGCTCTTCTCCTCAGGGTACTTCGGCCCACCAAACTCCCCACCGACAGCGACGTCATTAGCTCGATGGTGGAGTACTACAAGGACAACCTAAGGACGACCGGGAACGATAATCAGCTGGACAGCTTTACCCGCTACGAGTTCGGCTTCTCGGGTCTCGAGTGCCGCACCCTGGGCACCTTCTACAAGGAAGACGAGCGCATGTACTTTGGCGCGGACGTCGAGAACTTCTACAGCGCCCACAACTATAGTGTCGTGAAGCCCAACGACGAGGTGCTCGAGCTCATCGCCAACTTCCGCGAAGGTGAGGTAACAGGGAAGCCCACGGACGTGAAGATCGGGAGGGTGCGCTACAGTTCGAGCCGCAGGTTCCAATCGCAAGAAGTCGCCGTCCCCGTCTACGTGAGCCCGCAAGACTTCTTGGGCAAGCGGACTGCCCTCTTCGGGATGACCAGGACAGGGAAGTCCAACACCGTAAAGAAGATCATCCAGGCCACCGTGGGGATGAGCGAGGCAGCACCTTACGGGCTCGACACGCCGATGGAAGAGGCGCCGAACGAGATCCTGGAGTCCTTTACCGATTCGGGCGTACCGAAGTACCCCGTTGGACAGATCGTCTTCGACATTAACGGAGAGTACGCTAACCCCAATCTCCAAGACGCGGGCACGGCGATCTTCGAGATGTTCCAGGAGCAGACGACCCGCTTCAGCACCATCGCGAAGCCCGAGTTCAAGGTGATGAAGGTCAACTTCTACCGCGACGTCCTCTCAGGTTTCGAGCTGGTGCGGTCGCATCTCGGGGAGAGCACCGGCAACTACATCGAGAGCTTCCGGGCTATCGACCTCACGAAGCCTGATGACTACGACACTGACTACTCAGCGAAGACACGCTACGACAGGAAGATCGCGGCCTACCTCTGCTGCCTTCACAAGGCGGGCTTCGCCGCGCCGAACGGCTTCACCGTCAGGTTCAGCGGCAACGGCAAGCTCAACCACATCGTCACGAGCGACGGCAGCATCGACCCGAGCAAGGGTATCTCGCTTGAGGACGCGGCTAACTGGTTCTCCACAATCTGGGACAACTACAATTCCGACCCCTACTTCAGCAACTACAAGCAGGAGAAGGGGCACGAGTGGGCCGACGAGGATTTGAAGTCCATCCTCGTCTTCTTGACGCGAAAGAGGATGCCGGGAAAGCCGCCCAACGTAGACGGCTACGTCAAGCTGCGTGGCATCTCTAATCTGCATACCGAGGTGACCGACAAACCGTTCGAGGAAGAGATAGTGGATGAGCTCCGGAAGGGGCGCATCATCATCGTCGACCTCTCCCAGGGTGATCCAGACATCCAGGGCCTCTACTCGGAGCGCATCTGCCGCAAGATCTTCGCGAATTCGATGGATAGGTTCGTGAACAATAAGCCGAACAACTTCGTCCAGTTCTACTTCGAGGAGGCCCACAACCTCTTCCCCAAGAAGGATGACAAGGATCTAAGCCAGGTCTACAACCGGATCGCCAAGGAGGGCGCCAAGCTCAACCTCGGCCTCCTCTACGCGACCCAAGAGGTCAGCTCGATAAGCGCGAACATCCTGAAGAACACCCAGAACTGGTTTATCGCACACCTCAACAACGAGGATGAGACCAAGGAGATCAAGAAGTATTACGACTTCGGAGATTTCACCGACTCACTCGTGAGATTCAGCTCCAGCAGCGATAAGGGGTTTGCCCGGATGAAGACCTACTCTAATCCCTACGTGGTCCCTGTCCAGGTCGACCGGTTCCCGAAGAACGAGGAGGAATAGGGATGGCCTACTCCAGCAAGGGCGGGCGCCCTTTCGAGTATGCCAGCAAGGCCGCTCACGGGCACATCATCAACGATACGCTGGTGCGTGAGTTCCTCGAGAACAGCGAGCTTCCCAAGCGCGCTGAGGAAGTCTCGCTCTCGGACCATGAGCTGCTTCCCTACGAACCCGTTCTGAGCAATCCGATCCAGCACGTTATCGCCATCGATGGGGGATACGACGAGGTGGTGGTGCAGAGCGAGTTTCCATCCTCGACCGTGTGCTTCTTCCAGTTCGGTGCGCTCATCTTTAGCGTGGAGGACCTGGATGGCTTGGAGGAGCAGCCGTTCATAGATCCCGACGACATGTCCAAGCTGAAGCGCATACAGCGCTTGAAGCTAGTTTTGCCCATACGCAACGTGTCGCTGAAGGGGGAGAGTACACTCACCGACTCAGTGCGCCGGGCGATGTACGACTTCTTCCGCCGGAAGATGGACGACAGGCGCCTTATCGATACACTTCGGTGGTTCATCTTTGAGGACTATGGCCCCAAGGTGGCGGAGTGGACCTTGGCCAGCTGCCCGGCCTGCGAGGCTTCCAACATCCCACTGCGTCGTTCAGAGATGACCAGCGATCACACCTTCGCGTGCAACCAGTGCGGCGGCGAGATCTTCCTGACCGACGTCTTGCGGCTCCACGAAGCCGTGGACGACGAGCTCGGTGCGGGAGGTATTCTCGGCTACGTGACGACTGCCGTCGAGCAGCTCATACTGGTACACCTGATCCGGCTGATTATGAACCAGAAGCCTTCTCTGCTGGGGCAATTCCTCTTCATAAAGGACGGACCTCTCGCCTTCTTCGGCCAGACGGCGAACCTGCACAGGCCCATGAGGGAGCTCGTGAAGTACTTGCTTGAGTACCACGCCCTGTACCTCGCCGGTCTGGAGAAGAGCGGCGCGTTCGTGGAGCATGCGGACGAGATCAAGGACAATCTCGAATACGGGAGCGCGCTGATAGTCGACAACGAGTACATCTACCGGTATATCCTGCCAGGCAAGGCAGAGGCAGCTAACCCATATGGCCGCACCACCTACTACAGCAACAAGCTGATCTTCAAGACCTTAGAAGGGCAAGTGTACGTGGTGTCCGTGCCCACCCCTGAGTTGCTGATGGCTCCGAAGGAGGCGGACCTCCCCAACCTATCCGCGATCCTTACCAACCTAGAGAAGCTTCGGTGCGACATGTACGACAACGCGCTTGTCCCGGTTGCCCTGGCCAACAAGCTCGTCTCGCTTGCCAACCACCCGAGCTCCAGGATCCTCCAGAAGTTTGCTGTTGAGACCATAGGGCACTAACAATCTCACTATTTGGCCCTCTTTTTACATTTCGGTGACGAGAGGTACGCCTCTTGGAGATGCTCTTCGCTCGATTACAGAAGCTTCGACTGTATGGTGTCCATGTCTTTGCTTGCGTCGCCTGGTGGCTCCGAGAGATCTGAGAATCGCAACTCAGAGTCTTCAGCGTAGTCTCTGCGAAGCTCAATAGCGATCCATCGACGTCCTAGCTTCTCCGCGACAGCTCCTGTAGTGTTCGATCCCGCGAAGGGGTCCAATATCAGATCAGCAGGATCGGTTAGGAACTCGATAAAGAACCTGGGTATCTCTGCCGGGTATCGCGCCGGGTGGATCTTCTTGCCGAGCCGCTTCGACTCTTTGATGTAGTTGCTGTTGCTCTCATTGTTGCCGACCTGGATCACATTCGCCGGTATCGCCCCGCCTTTATCGAGCGCAAAGCTCTCATTGATCGGATGACCGGACGGGCGCTTGGTCTTCTTGAGGCCGCGCTTTATGAGTCGCTCCATGTCCTTGCTATAAGCGGTGAGTACGTTGTTGTTATTCGCCTTCGGGAACTCCGTCGGCGAGAGCCAAAAGATGTACTCTACGGAGTCCTTCACGCGGATGCGCCGCACGTTTACCCACTCCGCAGGGGCTGGCATCTTCGCCGGATTGAACCAGAAAAACTCTTGCGCGAGCTTGTATTGAAGCTCATCGCAGAGTGCCAGGAGAAGCCGGTAATGGTAGAGCGAGCGCGTCGGTGCTCCAGGCGTCCACGCACCGCCAACGTTCAAAACGAAGCTACCGGTCGGCTTCAAGATCCGCTTGATCTCCGCTGCGAACGGCAGAAACCAGTTGATGTAGCCCTCTTGATCTATGTTGCCGTACTCTTTCTTGAAGTGAAGAGCATAGGGAGGAGAGGTAACAACGAGATCAACACTTTCGGCCTCCATGCCCTTCATAAACTCTAAACTGTCGTCGCAGTACATGCGCCCTAGCGCTGTCTCGTACACCAGCGGGTTACTCATGCGCTTCCCCCTCGTAGGGCAGTTAGAAAGCCTTCGAAATCCGCATACCAGGGCCCAGTGTCTCGCCCCGACGCGGACGATGGAGCCACGGATTCCGGTAGCGGTACCCGGTGCATGATGTCAAGTTTGTTCGGATACTTGGAACTGCGGGTCAGATCCGCGGTCATCGCGTAGAAGAACTCCCCCCAGTCCCCGGTCTTCTTGCCGAGACACACAGCAACGATGTCGAACCTGTCCACGTCGTAGTATCGGCTACTCGGATCTGCGCCACGCCGCGTCTTCTGTAACTCTACTTTGTAGGCGACGACTTCACCACCCGTTTTGTACGCCTCTTCAGCATCCCTTATGTTCTTCACCTCAATCGTGTATTCGGGACCATCCTCCGAAAGCCGTATGGAGAAATCGGGGTAGTCGTCCTTATCGTACATACTATAGTCGGCTATCTTCCCAGCTTGCTTAAGTATCCGCAGCTTTCTTTCAAACTGCGCTTCAGCTACGACTCCCTCCAGAGCAACCTTTGCCCGGAACCTCTGATTCACGGCGTCAAGTAGCTCCTGAGCCGTCAGACCATACTCGTCTTCCAAAGGGTGTGGCAAAGATCACCCGCTTCCAACCAAGTGTTAACACTCCCAGAGAAGCAGTATAGCGATCCTCGGCTCTCAAGAGGGCCTGGGGCCCGGACCGAGGAGGTAAGCCTTGATCGACAGCAGTGTAACGCGTCGGGTGCGCCGGGGCCTCGCGCTCTGGCGCGACCAGGGGGCCGAGATCCGGGCCATACCAGCCGGAGGCCTCTCCGTTCCTTCGTGCTTGGAGCCGGGGTGAAGCTATACAGTGTCGCTCGCCGGCGAGGGTCCCTGTAGCTGCCCAGACTAGCGGTACCGCAAGCAGCCCTGCAAGCATATGTATGCGGCGCTGGTGTGGGCGTCCAAGCAACGCCAGGCGCTCGTCCTAGCACGGCAGCAGAGGGCGGCTTGACTGCCGCCCCATTTTTCATACTCACTTGCCTACATTTTGTCTTTACATTGTCTACGCTATGCCGTAAGATTATCCTGAAAACAGGTAAGCTACGGAGCATGGAGGTCGATACGGACAAGCTCAAGGAGTTGAGGAGGCGCAGGGTGCTCTCGATGCGTGATCTGGAGGAGATCTCTGACGTCTCTCACAACACGATCTGGCGTATTGAGAGCGGTCGGCAGGGGGCGCACCCGCGCACCATCCGCAAGCTGGCCGAGGCCCTCGGGGTGGAGCCTGAGGAGCTACTGAAAAAGGAGGAGTAGCGTTGGGGAAGAGGGGAAACGGCGAGGGGACCATCTCGCGCCGCAAGAACGGGGGCTGGATGGCCCAATACTATGTGTACACCGCGAAGGGACGCAAGCGCAAGACGCTCTACGGCAAGACCAGGGCGGAGGCGGCGAGGAAGCTCTCCAGGGCGCTTAGTCAGCGGGCCGACGGCCTCACCTTCGACGATCAGGGTCTCACCCTCGGCGAGTACCTAGACCGTTGGCTTAAGGACGTGCGGGACACCGTGCGCAAGAGCACCCATGAGCGGTACGAGTACGCGATCGGGCCGCACATAAAGCCCGCCCTGGGACGCATCAAGCTCAAGGATCTCACGCCCGTCCACGCGCGGTGGTTCTACCGTGAGCGTCTAGACTCCGGGCTCGCGCCGGCGACGGTGCACAAGCTGCATGTCGTCTTGCACAAGGCCCTGAAAGCCGCCGTGGCCGACGGTCTCATACCCCGCAACGCCGCGGCCGGGCTCAAGCTACCGAGGATCACCAGGGAGGAGATTGATCCCCTGACAGAGGAGCAGGCCCGCCACCTCCTGGAGACCGTCCGCGGCGACAGGCTCGAAGCCCTCTACGTCCTGGCCCTCAACACCGGTATGCGCCAGGGCGAGCTCCTCGCCCTTAAGTGGGACGACGTCGACCTCGAACGCGGCGTCTTGCGCGTGCGTCGCACCCTCACCCACGCGGACAAGGCCTACGTCCTCGGCGAACCCAAGACCAGCAAGAGCCGC
>Ga0126309_10000631_pt1 | contig 11722 bp, 9 predicted proteins | sample Plot56_FD_92541 | JGI IMG/M metagenome (GOLD analysis project Ga0126309, IMG submission 92541) | Serpentine soil microbial communities from UC McLaughlin Reserve, CA, USA - Plot56 | ecosystem: Environmental > Terrestrial > Soil > Grasslands | place: USA: UC McLaughlin Reserve, Lake County...
TCCAGCGCGCCGGCGCGGTCCACGCCGCGGCCAACGTCACCGCTCTGGTGCTCTACTCGGCCTCGCTGGCGGCCCGGCGCCGTAATCACCGCGGGCGCGGGGTCCTCTACGGGCTGGCCGGCGCGGCGGCCATGAGCGTGGGCGGGTACCTGGGCGGGCACCTGTCGTTCGCCAAGGGCCTGGGGGTGGATCAGACGACCTTCCACCGCCACCCCCAGGACTGGACCCGCGCGCTGGGCGACGACGAGCTGCCCGAGGGCGAGGTCCGAGACGTCGCCCTGGAGGGCACGCCGATCCTGCTCACCCGCCGCGACGGCCGGGTGTACGCGATGCTGGCCCGCTGCAACCACCGCGGCGGCCCGCTCGAGGACGGCGAGATCTCCGACGGCTGCGTCACCTGCCCGCTGCACGGCAGCCGCTTCCGCCTGAAGGACGGCTCGGTCGTCCGCGGCCCCGCCGTGTCCCCCCAGCCGGTCTACGACGTCCGCGTGCGCGACGGGGCGATCGAGGTCCGGTTGGCGTAGGCGACGCCTAGGTCGTGTGAGCCCCGCCGCCAGGGCAGACCCGGGGTGGACGGCGGGCTCGCCCGGGTAGGCTCACAGAGGATGGAGAGGGCCGACATCGCGATCGTCGGGGCCGGCATCGGCGGGCTCGGGCTGGGCGCGCGGCTGCGGGAGTCCGGGCGCCGGTCGTTCGCCGTGCTGGAGGCCGACACGGGCATCGGCGGCACCTGGCGCGCCAACACCTATCCCGGGCTGGCGTGCGACATTCCCTCCCACCTCTACTCGTACTCGTTCGCGCCCCGCCCGGACTGGACGCGCCGCTATCCGCCGCGCGAGGAGATCATGTCCTACCTCGACGACTTCGTCGACGAGCACGGCCTGCGCCCCCACCTCCGGGTGGGCACCCAGGTGGCGGCGGCCAGCTTCGACTCGGACGAGCAGCGCTGGCAGCTCGAGCTGCGCGACACCGAGCCCCTCTCGGCCCGGGTGCTGGTGGCGGCGTGTGGGCAGCTGCGCGTCCCTCACGTGCCGTCGTTCCAGGGCCTGGAGGACTACGAGGGGGAGTGGTGGCACTCCGCCCGCTGGAAGCACTCCTTCGAGCCGGCCGGCAAGCGCATGGCGGTGATCGGTTCGGGGGCCACCGCCATCCAGATCGTCCCGGAGATCGCCAAGGTGTGCGAGCACGTCGACGTGTTCCAGCGCACGCCGCCGTGGATCATCGCCCGTCACGACCGGCCCTACACCCGGGCCGAGCGCCGATTGTTCGCCACCGTCCCCGGGCTGCGGTGCGCCTACCGCTCGCTGCTGTTCCTGCGCCAGGAGTCCATGCTGATGGGCTTCACGCCCGGGTCGCTGGCCTCGCGTGCCCTCACCCGCTACGCCCGCTGGCGGCTGGAATCGCAGGTCGAGGACGAGCGCCTGCGCCGGGCCCTGACCCCGGACTATCCGATCGGCTGCAAGCGGATCGTGATCACCGACGACTACTACCCGGCGCTCACCCGCCCCAACGTGGAGCTGGTCACCGCGGGGATCGACCGCTTCACGCCCCGCGGCATCCGCACCCGTGACGGGGTCGAGCACGAGCTCGACGCGGTGGTGTTCGCCACCGGCTTCGACTCTCATGCGCTGGTCGCGCCGATGCGGGTCCTGGGCGCGGAGGGGCGCACGCTCGAGGAGGTCTGGACGGACGGACCGTACGCCCACCTCGGGCTCACCGTGCCCGGGTTCCCCAACCTGTTCCTGCTCTACGGACCCAACACCAACCTCGGCCACAACTCGATCATCTTCATGATGGAGGCCCAGATCGCCCACCTCCTCGGCTGCCTGGACGAGCTGGACCGCCGCGGCGCGCGGCGCATCGAGGTGCGCCCCGAGGTGGCCCGGGCCTTCGACCGGCGCACCCAGGAGCGCCTGCGCTCTTCCGTGTTCACCCAGGGCTGCTCGAGCTGGTACAAGACGCCCACCGGCCGGGTGGTCAACAACTGGCCGGGCTCGGCCACCGAGTACTGGCGTACCGTGCGCCGGCCCGAGACCCGCGACTTCTCGCTGACCTAGCGCGGTGGGCGCGCTGCGTGCACTGCTGCTCGGCCTCGTCTGTGCGCTGGGCCTCGCCGCTCCGGCGCTCGCCCTGCGCGCAGGCCCGATCGAGAGCACCGCGAGCGCCCTGCGCAGCGACCCGGTGTACGTCGATCCCAGCGCCGAGCGGTCCCTGACCCCGGCCGAAGCCGACGCCCTACGGCGCCGGATCACCCGGTCGCGGGCCGGCCCCGTGTACATCGCCGTCCTGCCGCGGTCGGTAGTCGAGTCCACCGGCGGCGACGCCACGCAGGCGCTGCGCCAGCTGGCGATGGCGGTGCGGCGGCCGGGCACGTACGCCGCGGTGATCGGCAACGCGTTCCGGGCCGGCGCCACCCAGGGCGTGCTGCCCCGCGGGCGCGCCGGCGAGCTGGCCGGGGAGGCGCTGCGCGCGCATAGCGGGCAGGGCACCGCGGCGGTCCTGAACGACTTCGTGGACCGGGTGGCCGCGACGCGCCGCGAGGGCGGCTCCGAGGGCCGCGGCGGCTCCGAGGGCGGGGGAGGCGGCGGCCTGCTGATCCTGTTCCTGCTGGTGCCGCTCGGACTGTTCCTGGCCATCTCGGTGGTGCGCCGGCGCCGGCGCCAGCGCCGCGAGCTCGAGGAGGTCAAGGCGGTCGGCCGCGAGGACCTGGTGGCCCTCGGCGACGACATCCGCAGCCTGGAGATCGACGTCGACATGCCCAACGCCGATCCGCAGGCCCGTGAGGACTACGGGCGGGCGGTGGAGCTCTACGGCCAGGCCGACCAGGCGTGGTTGCAGGCCCGGCGGGTCGAGGATCTCGAGCGGGTGACCTCGCTGCTCGAGGAGGGTCGCTACGCCATGACCCGCGCCAAGGCGCGGCTGGAGGGCCGCCCCCCGCCCGAGCGCCGGCCCCCGTGCTTCTTCGATCCGCGCCACGGGCCCTCGCAGACCGACGTGGACTGGGCGCCCCCGGGCGGGACGCCCCGGCCGGTGCCGGCCTGCGCCGCCGACGCGCGGCGGGTCATGGAGGGCTTGGACCCGGACGCCCGGCTGGTGCCGGTGGGCGGGCGGATGACCCCCTACTGGAACGCCGGGCCGGCCTACATGCCGTGGGCGGGCGGGTTCTTCGGAGGCTTCGGCGGCGGTTTCCTCCCCGGCCTGCTGGTGGGATCGGCGCTGGGTGGCGGCTTCGGCTTCGGCGGCTGGCCCGGCGACGCCTACGGCGCCGGATGGGACGGCGGCGGCGACGGGGGCGACTTCGGGGGCGGCGGCGACTTCGGCGACTTCGGAGGCGGCGACTTCGGCGGCGGCGGGGACTTTGGTGGGGGCGGCGACTTCTGAGAGGCTCGGGGCGGTGGTCCCGCTCGTCGCCGATGGGGTGTCGAGCGGCCGCCCGCGTGGAAATTCAACCCGGAGCGGGTTTTCCGAGAGGGAGGGACCATGAGCGGCAACATCGCGTCGATCCTCACCGAGACCGTCGAGAAGCACGGCGACCGAATCGCGCTGAAGCTCGAGGACATCGAGATTCCCTACCGGGCGGTCGACGAGGCGAGCGCGCGGGTGGCGGGGCTGCTCAAGCAGAAGGGCGTCGAGCCCGGCGACCGGGTGGCGGTGATGCTGCCCAACGTCCCCTACTTCGCCTTCATCTACTACGGGGTGCTGAGGATGGGCGGCGCGGTGGTGCCGATCAACCCGCGCTACGAGGCCAGCGAGGTCGCGTACCACGTCAAGGACTCCGGCGCCAAGCTCCTGTTCGGGTGGCACGACTTCATGGACGCGGCGGAGGAGGGCGCCAAGGAGGCCGGCGTCGAGGTCATACCGGTCGAGCCCGAGAAGTTCGAGGCCATGCTCGGCGAGGCCGACCCCGACCAGGAGATGGTCGAGCGGGACCCCGGCGACGTCGGGGTGATCCTCTACACGTCCGGCACCACCGGCGCCCCCAAGGGCGCGGTCCTCACCCACGGCAACCTGCGGATGAGCACCGACATCGCCACCAGCCTGGTGGAGATGAGCGAGGACGACGTGATCCTGGGCGCGCTGCCGTTCTTCCACGTGTTCGGCCAGGCCTGCGGGCTCAACGGCGCCACAAAGCTGGGAGGCTGCCTGTCGCTCGTCCCCCGCTTTCAGCCCACCAAGGTGCTGGAGGCCATCCAGCGCGACGGGGTGACGATCTTCGAGGGCGTGCCGACGATGTACAGCGCGGTGCTAAACGCCGACGATCGCGATCAGTACGACACCTCGTCGCTGCGGGTTGGCATCACCGGCGGCCAGGCCATGCCCGTGGAGGTCATGGAGCGCTTCGAGGACGCGTTCGAGATCGAGGTGCTCGAGGGCTACGGGCTGTCCGAGACCACCTCGGTGGGGACCTTCAATCACCCCGGCGAGCGCAAGCCGGGCTCGATCGGCAAGCCGGTCGAGGGCGTGGAGGTCAAGATCGTCGACGACGACGGCAACGAGGTCGAGCAGGGCGAGATCGGCGAGATCGCGATCAAAGGCGACAACGTCATGGCGGAGTACTGGAACAAGCAGGAGGCCACCGAGGAGGAGCTGCGCGACGGCTGGTTCCACACCGGCGACATGGGCCACATCGACGAGGACGGCTTCGTGTTCATCGACGACCGCAAGAAGGACATGATCATCCGCGGAGGGGAGAACGTGTATCCGCGCGAGATCGAGGAGGTCCTGTATCGCCACGGCGCCATCGCCGAGGCCGCGGTGATCGGCGTCGAGGACGAGCGCCTGGGCGAGGAGGTCGGCGCCGCCGTCGTGGTCAAGGCGGGCGAGGACGTATCGGTGGAGGACATCCAGGAGTACGTCAAGGGCAAGCTGGCCAAGTACAAGTACCCGCGCAAGATCTGGTTCTCCGACGAGCTGCCCAAGGGACCGACCGGCAAGATCCTCAAGCGCGAGATCGAGGTCCCGGACTAGCCGGCACCGCCGCCGGCGGCGGGAGCAGGGCGCCCGGGGACAGGGGTCGCGGGCGCCTGGGCCGGCGGCGGGACGCCGGGCGCCTAGGCCAGCGAGGCGAACTCGCCGGCGCGCAGCCCGCGCCGACGCCCGATGCGGGCCAGGGGCGCAAACACCAGCCGCTGGACGATGGGCGGGGGCGAGGGGAAGAGCAGGACGACCATGTCGCGGTAGTGGTCGGCCAGCACCGCGGCCTCGAGCAGGGCGCTCGGCCTGGGCAGGCCGCGGCGGGTGAGCTTCCCCGCCCGGGACAGGCCGGCGACGTCCTCCAGGAAGGCCTGGAGCGTCGACGGTGGGCGAGCCTCGCAGCGCACGCGCGCCACCTCGCCGCCTCGATTGCGGAAGGCGTGACGGGTCCCGGGAGCCACCACGACCGTCTCGCCGGGGCCGGCCGCGCGCCAGCGCCGCCCGCCCAGGAATTCGGGCCGGCCCTCCACCACGGTGAAGCGCTCCTCCATGGCGGGGTGGAGGTGAGGCGTGACGCCACCGCCGGGGTCCACCCACATCTCGACGTGCTGCACCTCGCCGCCATCGCCGGTGCCGCGGCTGAAGCGGTATCGCGTCCGGAAGACCGGGTCCTCGACCAGGCGGTTCTCCGTCTCGCTCATCCCGTGAAGGTGGACGGATCGGGACCGATGCGCTCACCGGCGTCGAGGCCCTCCATGGCCCGCATGGCGTCGTCGTCGAGCCTGAAGTCGAAGATGGCGAAGTTCTCCTCGATGCGGGCGGGCGTGGCCGACTTGGGGATCACCACGTTGCCGAGCTGCAGATGCCAGCGCAGCACCACCTGGGCCGGCGTGCGGCCGTGCGCCGAGGCCAGCTCGGCCACGACGGGATCCTCCAGCACGCCACCCTGCGCCAGCGGGCTCCAGGCCTCCGTGACGATGCCGTGCCCGGAGTGGAAGCGGCGCAGGTCGGACTGCTGGAAGCGGGGGTGCAGCTCGACCTGGTTGACCGCCGGCGCGACCCCTGTGGCGTCGAGGATGCGCTCGAGGTGGTCGATCTCGAAGTTCGACACGCCGATCGAGCGCGCCGGGCCGCCGTCTCGCAGCTCGGTCAGCGCCTTCCAGGTCTCCACGTAGCGGTCGCGGGCCGGAGCCGGCCAGTGGATGAGGTAGAGGTCGATCCGCTCGAGGCCGAGGCGGTCCAGGCTCTGCTCGAAGGCGCGCAGCGTCCGGTCGCGCCCATGGTCGGAGTTCCACAGCTTGGTGGTCACGAACACCGCGTCGGAGCTGGCCCTGACCGCCTCGCCGACCTCGGCCTCGTTGCCGTACGCCGCGGCGGTGTCGACCCCCCGATAGCCGACGCGCAGGGCGTGGGCCACCGCATCCGCGGTCTCATCGGGCGGTATCTGGAACACCCCAAAGCCCACCTGAGGGATGGCGTTGCCATCGGGCAGCTCCACCCGCGCCGGCCCGCCGCCGTTGGTGCCCGGACTCATCCGGGCGTCAGGTTGCGGCTCGACCGCCGGCTGCGCACCGCTGCCGTGATGGCGGAGCTGCGGCGGGAGGTCTTGGTCTGGCGGAGCAGCTCCAGCTCGTCCAGCGCCCGGCCCGCGCCCTCGACCACCGTGGCGAGCGGAGAACGGGCGAGGTAGGCGGGCATCTGGGTCTCGCCCTGGACGCGGTCGACCAATCCCTCCAGCAGGCAGCCTCCCCCCGCCAGCATGATGCCGGCGTTGACGATGTCGGCGGCGAGCTCGGGCGGTGTCTCCTCCAGCGTCTCCCTCACGGTGGCCATGATGGCCGCGACGGGCTCCGCCAGGGCGTCCACCACCTCGGCGCCCGACAGGGTCACGCTCTTGGGCAGCCCCGAGACCAGGTCCCGTCCTCGAATGTCGGCGCTGGCCTGTGGATCGGGCGTGCTGGCCGAGCCCAGCGCGAACTTGATCTCCTCGGCGGTCTGCTCGCCGATTGCGAGCTGGTGGTGGCGGCGGATGTGGGCGGCGATGTGCTCGTCGAGCTCGTAGCCGCCGAGCCGCAGGGTGCGGGAGACGACGATCGCGCCCAGCGAGATGACCGCCACCTCGCTGGTGCCCCCGCCGATGTCCAGCACCATGCTCGCCTTGGGCTCGGCCACCGGAAGGTCCCCGCCGATCGCCGCCGCCAGCGACTCCTGGATCAGGTGCACCTCGCGCGCCCCGGCGGCGATGCAGGCCTCCTCGACCGCGCGCTTCTCCAGGTCGGTGACCCCCGAGGGGACGCACATCACTAGGCGCGGGTGGGCGAAGCGGCTGGAGTGCACCCGGCCGATGAAGTAGCGCAGCATCTCCTCGGTGACCTCGAAGTCGGCGATCACCCCGTGGCGCAGCGGCCTGACCGCCGAGATGTTGGCCGGGGTGCGCCCGATCATCCGCTTGGCCTCGGCGCCCACGGCGTGGACCTCGTTGGTGCGGGTGTCCAGGGCGACCACCGAGGGCTCGGACGTGACGATCCCCTCGCCGCGCACGAACACCAGGGTGTTGGCGGTGCCGAGGTCGATGGCGATGTCGCGCCCCCAGGCTTTCCGGGCGAAGGCCATCGACACAGCGTACGAGGCCGTGCCTGCCGCCGGGACACCTGGCAGATCTGTCCCAGAGCGCCTGTGTCACCGCCGCGGTGGCGGGTATAGCGCTCGAAAGCGGGTGTGGGAGCCGCAGACGACCTGTCGAAGCGGGTGCGGCAGCGACCGCGGACGAGAGGAGCAGGCATGGCCAGGGCGCAGACCTCAAACCGCCAGCGTTCGAACGGCAGGACGGATCGGGCTCCGCAGCGCAAGGGCGGCCGGTCCCGGGGCGGCGACGGCCGTCCCGAGCGACAGGCCGACCGCTATGCAAAGGAAGCCGCCAAGACGGCCGACGAGCGGCGCAAGAAGGCGGCCGGCGGCGCCTCGGGGTGGGTGGCCGAGCGCGCCGGCGATTGGAGCCTCGACGGCCCCGACTTCGGCTGGATGGATCGCCAGAAGTTCTTCTGGAACCCGCTGGTGGACTACTGGTTCCGCATGGAGATGGAGGGCTGGGAGCGCCTGCCCGAGCCGCCGGCGCTGCTGATCGGCATCCACTCCGGGGCGCCCTTCGTCTGGGACGCCTGGACGGTGGGGATCCACTGGTGGCGGCACTTTGGCGAGCAGCGCCCGCTCCACGGCACCGCCCACGATGCCCTGATGGCCGCGCCGCTGGTCGGGCGCTACTTCCGCAAGATGGGCGTCCTGCCCGCGGCGCCCGACAGCATCGCCGCGGCGCTGGCCGCCGGCCACGACGTGGCCCTGTGGCCGGGGGGCGAGATCGACTCGCTGCGGCCGTGGGTCAGGCGCGACGAGGCCATCCTGGCCGGGCGCAAGGGCTTCGTGCGTACCGCGATCAGCGCGGGAGTGCCGATCGTCCCGATCTCGACGGTCGGCGGCCCCGACTCCATGCCGGTGCTGTTCAGCGGCCGCCGACTGGCCAAGGCGCTTCAGCTGGACAAGCTGGCCCGGATGAAGGTGTTCCCCTTCGCGGTCAGCGCACCGTGGGGCGTCGGCCCGGCGATGCTCCCAGAGATCCCGCTCCCGACCAAGATCCGCACCGCCTTCCAGGAGCCGATCCGGCTGGCCAACGATCCCAAGCGGGCCGAGGACGACGACTACGTGGACCGCAAGTACCAGGAGGTCCAGGACAGCATCCAGCGCGGCATGGACGCGCTGGCCCGCCGCCGGCGCCTGCCGCTGTTCGGCTGAGCCCCCCGGTCCCGCCGTCTGCGCGGCTGCCGCCGTTGCGGCATGCTGCGCACGTGGGCTCCGACGGTCAGCGTCCCTCCGCCGCCGGCTACTGGATCGCCGGTCTGGTGGCGCTGCTGGGGCTGGCTGCCGGAGCGGCGCTGATCGCGGCCAGCATCGGCGGGATAGCGACCAACCTCAAACGCCTCGAGCAGATTCCGGCACCCGGGCAGCGCGTGCTGGCCCTCGCCGCCGGAAAGCACGCCGTCTACGTCGAGTCCAGCCAGCACCCACCCCGTCCCGAGGCGGTGCGGGTAACGGTTCGCGACTCCGCGACCGGCAGGCGGGTGGTGCTCTCCCCGTACGCGAGCACGTTGACCTACCGGTTGGGGAACCGCTCGGGCCTGGCCGCGTACACCTTCGTGGCCCAGCGCCGTGGGCGCTACCGGGTCGCGGCGTCGAGCCCGCCGGGCGGTGACGTGGCCGTCGTGGTGGGGCCGCCGCTGGGGCGCGGCCTGGTGCGCAGCCTCACCGGAGCCTTCGGCGGCCTCGGGCTGCTGCTGCTGGGACCGGTGGCGGCCATCGTGATCGCGCTGATCACCGGCAGCCGCCGGCGGCGGTTCGATCGCGACGCGGCGGCGGGCGCCGCCGGCGGCACGGCGGCCGCGGGACCGAGCCCGGCGCCGGGTGAGGTGAGCCCCGCGACAGCCGCCGCGACGCCTCAGGCCGGAACGACCACCCAGGCCTCCACGCTGCCGCCCGCGGCCTGGTACCCCGACCCCTGGGGGCAGGCGCGCCTGCGCTGGTGGGACGGCCGGACCTGGACCGGCCACACGTCCTGACGGCCGCCGTCCGGGACGAGGGCCCCGCCCGGTCAGTACGCTGCGCCGCGATGGCCGAGGCACCCGCGCAGGCCCCGGAGGGCATCGAGCCGGCGCAGGTCGAGGCGTGGTTCGCCGAGCACGTGCCGGACGCGGAGCCCCCGCTGAGCTTCGAGCGGGTCTCCGGCGGGCGCTCGAACCTCACCTACCGCGTGAGCGACGGCGCGGGGCGCTCGTGGGCGCTGCGCCGGCCGCCGATGGGCCGGCGGCTGGGATCGGCTCACGACATGGGCCGCGAGTACCGGGTGATCAGCGCGCTGGCCGGGACCGACGTCCCGGTGGCGCCGGCAGTCGCCCTGTGCGAGGACGAGTCGGTCAACGGCGCCCCGTTCTACGTGATGGGGTTCGTCGAGGGGCTGGTGGTACGGGAATGCGCCGCCGGCGAGCGCTTCGACGAGAGCCAGCGGGCGGCGATCGGCCGCCAGGTGGCCGACACGCTGACCGCGCTGCACGCGGTGGACCCCGACGCGGTGGGACTCGGCGAGCTGGGTCGCAAGGAGGGCTACGTGGCGCGCCAGCTTCGCCGCTGGCACGGCCAGTGGGAGCAGTCCAAGACCCGCGAGCTGCCGGCGATCGACGAGGTCCACGACCGGCTGTCGGGGCGCATCCCCGAGCAGGGGCCGGCCACCATCGTCCACGGCGACTACCGGCTGGACAACATGATCCTCACGGCGGAGGGGCGGATTGCGGCGGTGGTCGACTGGGAGCTGTGCACGCTGGGCGATCCGCTGGCCGACGTCGGTCTGCTGATGGTCTACTGGGCGCAGCCCGAGGATGAGGTGATCGCGCTTATGGACGCGGCCACCACTCTGCCGGGGTTTCCGAGCCGCGAGCAGCTCCTGCAGCGCTACGCCGAGCGCTCCGGCCGCGACGTTTCGCAGATCGACTTCTACATCGCCCTGGGCTTCTGGAAGCTGGCGATCATCCTCGAGGGCGTGTTCGCGCGTTACTCGGCGGGCGCCTACGGCGAGGGCGACCAGAGCTTCCGCGAGTTCCAGGCGGTAGTGGTCCGCCTGGCCGACGCGGGGCTCGAGGCGGTCGAGCGGCTGGGCTGAGGCGTCGCCTCGCGCCTCCCCACCCCACGGCCGGATTTCAAAGACCCGCGCCGGTGACCGCCGGCGCGCTCGCCGGAACCTCGGCGCCGGCATCGAGGCCCCGCGCGGGCTCGCGCTGGGTCTGCAGTCGCACCTCCTGATTGATCATGAGACGCAGGCTGACCAGCAGCGCCAGGGTGACCAGGAACCCCCATACGGCGACGAACGACTGGTCGATGAACGCGAATATCTGCCCGACGAATATCTGGACCAGCAGGGCGCGATAGAAGAAGCGGTATCCGTCCAGCGTCCGGTGGGCGCGCAGGCGGAACACGCCGATCACCACGAGGGCGGTCGTCACCACGTCCGAGACCGAATCGCCAATCTGGACGATCGTGAAGTCGAGCCTGATGTTCCCCTGCAGCACGGCGGCCACGATCAGGGCGATCGCGACGGCGACGAGAAACAGGACGTTGACCGCCGCGTAGAGCACGAAGATCCCGACCACGACCCTTCTGAACCACCGCCTTCGAGACAGGTCCTCATATCGCTCGCGGGCCCGGTGCGCGACCCGTGACACCCAGGGCCGCTCGCTGGTGGGAACCACCGGCGTGCGCTCCACCAAGTCGCGCAGGGCCGGTACGGACGGGTCCTCGGGAACTTGGCGCAGGAATCGCAGCGCCTTCTGCTTGTCGTGGTCCTTGAGGCCGCGAGCGGCCGCGTCCGCGAGAACGTCGAGCGCATTCGCCAGATACTCCTGTGGGGTGAATCCACGGCGCGATCGCATCCATCGCGTGAGGAAATACAGGCAGATGAAGCAGATGTAGATGATCGCCGCCGACGGCTTGAAGAAGTAGTCGTTGTCGGACGTCACGAACTTGCCGACCTCGTCGATGAAGAAGCCGAAGCCGGCTCCCCCGATCACCGCGGCGGGATGCCGCCAGCGCCGGTCGACGAAGGTCACCAGCAGCCCGATCGCGACGAGCATCAGCAGGCCGCCCCACAGCAGGTGGGCGATGTGCAGCTTGCCGCCGCCGAGCTGCGGGTAGTTGGTCGCCCACAGCTGCAGGCGGATCACCAGGATCATGGTCACCGACGAGATCAGGAAGGTGTCCTGAAGCTCGCCGA
>Ga0126309_10000632_pt1 | contig 11720 bp, 7 predicted proteins | sample Plot56_FD_92541 | JGI IMG/M metagenome (GOLD analysis project Ga0126309, IMG submission 92541) | Serpentine soil microbial communities from UC McLaughlin Reserve, CA, USA - Plot56 | ecosystem: Environmental > Terrestrial > Soil > Grasslands | place: USA: UC McLaughlin Reserve, Lake County...
GTCGCCAGCGCCGGCACGTCAGGCAACATGGATCGCATCGACGTTCCAGCCCGACACCGCGACGCGCCTGCCGTCGACAGGCGCATTCGCCCACGCCACCCCGACGTCGATGGTCTCGCCGGGCATCAGGATGAGCGCGCCGTCGGACGGTTCGGCCCACCCGGGTTCGTCGATCGCGCGGTGGTCGAGGACGCCGAGCGCAATCGCCGCAGGCCCGGACACGTGCCGCAGGTTGAGCCGCCAGATGTCGTCGCGGGGACGACAGTCAGCGGCGATATGCGCAGGCGCGAGGTCCACGAGCGCGCCGAGATCCGGTCCCGACGCGAACAGGTAGCGGTTCGCCGAAAGCCGGCGGCCATCGACGCCGGCGAGCTCGAGGTCGAGCACGAACAGCGGTACCTGGGGGACGTCGACGGCGAGGTCGAATGCAGGGACCGGCGTCCCGATCGGCAGATCGACCGTCCCGAATCCCTGGCTGAGCGTCGACCCGTCCATGCCTCGCAACGCGACGCGAACGGCCGCGCCGTCGATCGGCTCGACGTCGCTCCAGGTCCAGACGTTCGCGCGGAACGCGGATTCGCCGGCCCACGCGACGGTGTCGAAGCGCGCGGCAACGTGAACCGCTTCGTACGCGCGACGGACGGCAAAGTAGGCAGGCTTCGGGTCGCCGCGGTGGTCGACGGCCGCCGTGCACCACGCGTTGGGGTACGACTCGTTGAGCTGCCACGGGATCGAGCCGCTGTTGCGGAACGCGCGCCGGCGGTTCGCCTCGACTGCATACCGAAGCCCGTCGGCCTGGAGCATCTGACTCGCGCGACGAACCTGCTCCAGGTCCGCGAGCCGGCCGCCGAACGCCGACTGCACGAGCGGCTCGTTGATCCACCAGTCGCCGCGGTGGCGATACACCGGGTTGTCTCGCGTCGGGGGCTCCCGGCGCTGAGGCGAGACCGTCGCCTCGAGCGTGCGGCGGTTCGTCATCCCCTCGACCCCGAACTCGCTGTTCAACAGCGACGTGCCGCGGTCGTACAGCTCCTGGTGGGCGCGCAGGCCCTGGTGCTCCCACGGCCCGTGCACGTCATGAAGACCGTCCGGATCATGCTCGATGTTCTCGACTGTGTTGTTGAACCGCGGTCCCGTCGGCGACGTCGGCAGCCAGATGCGGCCCGGGTCGACGCGCGCGATCGTGTCGCGGAGTGCTGCGAGCAGGGGATGTCGCTCGTCCAGCGGGCCGCTCTCGTCCTCGAGCTCGTTCCCGCCGCACCACGCCACGAGTGACGGGTGCGACGCAATCGACGGGGCGATCGCCTCGGTCTCCGCGACCATCCGGGTAATGAATTCCTCGTCGCTCGCCGGCGTGCTCTCGAAGCCCGAGCTCGACTGGCTCAGCTCCTGCCAGACCATGATCCCCGCGCGGTCGCACGCGTCGTAGAACGTGTCGTCCTCGATCAGCCCGCCGCCCCAGACGCGAAGCAGGTTCGCGCGCGCCTCGCGCGCGAGCCGGACGAGGTGGCGCACGAGGTCGCGGCGCGGGACGCCATACATCACGTCGACCGGGACCCAGTTCCAGCCGCGGATGTACGTCCGGCGGCCGTTGACGACGAACGTGTACGGCCGGGCACCGACGGGTGCGCCCTCATTCGCGACGAGCTCGACGTTCCTGAAGCCGATCGTCGTCGTGCGTTCGTCGACGACCTCGCCGGATGGATCGAGCAGCGCCATGACGAGACGGTAGAGCGATGGTTCACCGAACCCGTTCGGCCACCACGGCCGAACGCGGTCGATCTCGATCGTGAAGTCGGCTTGCATCTCGTCGGCGCTGACTTCGACCGCGACGCGCGATACCTCCGTCGCACCGTGATGGACGGTCGCCACGACACGCAGCGGCGTCCGTCGCGCCCGGGCAAGCCGCACGTGGACGTCGACGGTCCCGCGATCGAGCGTCCCCGCGATCGCCGTCCGCGCTTCGAACGCCTCGATCCGCGCCACGTCGAATACCTCGAGGGACACCGGCCGCCAGATCCCCTGGTGGATCATCCGCGGCGAGAAGTCCCAGCCGTACGTCATCCGGCTCTTGTGGACCCGGACGCGGCTCGTTCGCCCCATCTGTGGCTCGCTCGCCGGCGCGGGCTCGACGACGACGGCGACGACGTGCTCGCCGCCATCCCGCAGCGGCTCCGTCACGTCGACGTCGAACGGCGTGAACATTCCCTCGTGGCGGGCGAGTGGAACGCCGTCGATGAACACGTCGCCGGCGTAGTCGACGCCGCCAAATCGAAGGACGACCCGAGCCGCCAAGGCGCCGTCCATGGCCCGAATGCGCCGGCGGTAGAGCCACGCCCGCTCCGGGACCCACTCCGCGAGCAGGCTGTTCCGGTCGACGTACGGGTCCGGAATCTCGCCGGCGCGCCACACATCGTCGAGGACGCTACCCGGCACACGAGCGCGAAGCCATCCGCGGCGATCCGCGGTGTCGTTTCGTTTCGCCGCCGCGAGCGCGGCATCGAGCCCGAGGAAGCCGCGGACCTCCCAATCGTCGCCGTCGAGCGGGACCGACCGCCTCATCCGCCCGCGTGCGACGGCGTGCCGGCGAGGCGCTCGTCGCCGCGGCGCTCGTCGCCGTTGCGCGCCACTCGCGATCGCGACGCAGCGTCGTCCGCTTCGGCGCCGCTTTCGGGCGCGGCGAGCTCGCCGCCCGCAAGCGGCCGTTCGAGGAGATCGACCTCCACCGCCTCGCCCGCTCCGGACGGAACCCGGAACGTTCGGATCTGATACGGCCCGATGTCGAACGCGATGTCGCCGCGCGAGCCCGGCACCCGAATCGTCGCGGCCGCCGATCGGCCTGCCGTCTCGACCGCGCGAACGACCACGTCGTCGCCGTCCTCCGCCACCTTCAGCGACCCGATGACGACGTTGTCCGGCTCGACGCCTCCGAACGACGTCACCTGCGGCAGCGGCCCGTCGTGGTACGACTCGAGCAGGACGAACGGTCGCTGGTTGAGCTCGAGTGCGCGGCGCGTGAGACCCGCTTCGCTCCACCCTCCGCGATGCGGAACGAGAGCGAGGGTGAACCGCTGCTGGCCCTGGTCCATGTACTGGTAACGGACGCCCGCGGTCGGAATCCGCGGCTCGTGGTGCGCGTAGATGGGGCTCCGCACGGCGGTCACGCCGATCTCGCCGTTGACGACGTCGAACGAGTACTTGCCGTCGTTGAGGACCGCCAGTCCGAACCGCCCCCCGCCGTCGGGAAGGTCCGCCGACAGGTCGATCCAGCGCTGGCCCGGCTCCTCCTCGCCGTTCGCGGGCCGGTCGATCGTCCCGTACGGGATGTCGTAGGTCGCCGTCTCGCCGTCGAGGCGGGTCGCGTAGCGCAGCTTGAGGATCTTCGACTCCTCGTGCCAGTCGAGGATGACGCGGACCTCGAGCGCGCGGTCACCGACCGACAGGACGTGGTCCTCGACGAGCGTCGAGCGGCCGAAGCGGCTCTCGACGCGAAGGATCGCTCGAACCGGCCCGCTCTCGACGAGGTAGACGCGCGACATCTCGAACGCCCCGATCTCGTCGCGGTACGCGAGCCGGCGGTGGCCCCACGTGTCGGACGTGTCGTCGACGACGTGCGCGTGCGCCCGTTCGGCGTTCGCGACGTCCGCAACGTCGCGGCCGTCCTCGCGGAGGACGAGATGCGTCATCCGACCCGTCGTCGCGTCGAACTCGGCACGCAGGTGCTCGTTCTCGAGCAGCGTGTCGGTCGCCCGAAGCGTCGTCGCCGTGGTCCGCGCCGTGTCGGGGACGACGCGGTATGTCCGGTAGCCCAGTTGCGGCACGTCGACGGCGACCGCCATCCGGCTCCGCCACGCCGACACCGTCGCGTACGACTGAGTGGCCTGGAACGGGACGACCGCGCCCTGCTCGTCGACGAGTCCGTCCGTCGGCTTGAGCCCGCCGAACTCGAGCTCGACCGTCGTCCGCAGGGGCCACGCATGCGGGTTGAAGACGACGATCGGCGTCATCCCGGGCGACGGCGGGATCGCGATCCGGCGGCTGATCGACTGCATCGCGCGGTTCGCCGCTCGCGCCGCGATCGACGTCGACTCGCCGAGCTGGTCGCGAGCCTCGTCGTAGGCCGGCTCGATCGCCGTCCCGGCGAGGATGTCGTGGAACTGGTTGAACAGGACGTTCCGCCACGCCCGCTCGAAATCGTCGCGTGGATACGCCTCGCCGGTTGCCCGCGCGGCGATCGCGGCCCACGCCTCGGCGACCGCGAGCGCGTTCTCCGCCCGGCGGTTCCAGCGCTTGATCCCCGAATGCGCGGAGTAGCAGCCGACGGCGTGGTGCTGGAGGTCCTCGCGGACGACGGGCAGCTCCGCGCCCGATTCGCGGACCCGCTCGAAGAACCGCGACGGCGTGCTGTGGACGAGTCGCGGCATCGCGCCGACGCCGCTGAGCCGCCGGATGCTCTCCAGGTTCTCCTTCGTCGGGCCGCCGCCGTGGTTGCCGACGCCGTAGAAGACCATCATCTCCGACCATCGGTCGGGCAGCTGCGCGATCGACTTGTCGAGGTGGTTGCCGAGGTCCTCGCGCGGCGAGCAGTACTCGTGCGGCAGCCGCATCGTCAGGACTCTCGAACCGTCCGCGGACTCCCACCAGAAGAGCGGGCCCGGGAGGTCCATCTCGTGGGGTCCCGGGCGCATGAAGACGTAGGCGTCCATCCCGGCCTTCGAGAGGAGCTGCGGCAGCATCCCGTTGTGCCCGAACGGGTCGACGTTGAAGCCGACGCTCGCGATCCGTCCGAACTTCGCCTCGAAGTACCGCTGCGAATAGAGCGCGTGGCGGACGAACGACTCCCCGCTCGGGATGTTGCAGTCCGGCTCGACCCACCAGCCGCCGACGATCTCCCAGCGACCCTCGGCGACGCGGCGCTGGATCTCCGCGAACATCCCGGCGTCGATCTCCTCGACCCACTCGTAGTAGGCGGCCGAATCCGACGTGAAGATGAACTCGGGGTACTCGTTCATCCGGTCGAGCGCCGACCTGAACGTCGCCCGCACCTCCTGGTAGCCCTCCGGCCACTGCCACAGCCACACGGGGTCGATGTGGGAGTTGCCGATCATGTGCAGCAGCCGATCCTGCTGCCCTGGCCGGGGCGCGGGCCGGGTCGTCACGTCGCGTCGAGCCTCCGATCGTCTGGCGAATTGCTTGCGCCGGCTCCGACCGGCAAACCGTCCTCACCCGCCGCCCACGCGTCGATCCGCTCGCTGAGGAGGTGGAGCAGCAGGAGGTGCATCTCCTGGATCCTCGCCGTCGTTTTCGACGCGACGAGAAGCGCGTGGTCCGCGTGAGCGCGCGCCATCCCGCCGTCGCCGCCACCGAAGAGGACCGTCGTTGCGCCAGCGGCACGCGCCGCCTCGAGCCCGGCGACGACGCTCGTCGACGTGCCGCTCGTCGAGAACCCGATGACGACGTCGCGTGGGCCGGCGAGCGCGGTGACCTGTCGCGCGAACACGTCGTCATAGGAGAAGTCGTTGGCGATGCACGTGACCGCGGACGGGTCGACGGTCAGCGCCACGGCTGGCAGCGGGCGGCGATCCCGAAGGTAGCGGCCGATGAGCTCCGTCGCGAGGTGCTGCGCATCAGCCGCGCTGCCGCCGTTGCCGAACGTGTAGACGCGGCCGCCGCTCGCTAGCGCGTCGCACACGACGGTCCCGAGACGCTCCAGATCCGGGAGGAGCCGCTCCACCGACTGGGCGACCGCAACGTGGTCCGCGAGCTCGCGCGCGTGGTCACGCACGCAGCTGCTCCATATCCGCGGCGGCCGCGTTCCCGAACCGCTCGAACGCGACGGCCGCGGCCGCGACGACGCCCAGTCGGTCGCCGAGCTCCGCGAGCACGATGTCCCCCGAGCGGGCGGCAGGGCCCATCGCCTGGGCGAGCGCCGCCTGGCGGACGGGCTGGAGCAGCTGGTCGCCGGCCCGCGTCACGCCGCCGCCGAGCACGATGAGCTCGGGGTTGAACACGTCGAGGATATTGGCCATCGCGGACCCGAGGATTGCCGTCGTCTCGTCCCACACGACGCCGGCGACGGGGTCGCCGGCCGCCGCGGCGACCGCGACGTCGAGTGCCGTGATCTCGGGGATGCCGCGCAGCGTCGATTGTGCTTCGCCAGCCGCGAGCGCCTCACGCGCTCGCGCCGCAATGTTGGTGCCCGACGCGTAGGCCTCGAGGCACCCGCGCCGTCCGCAGCCGCATGGCCGCCCGCGGTATTCGACCGTCAGGTGCCCCAGCTCGCCGGCGTTGCCCGCGGCGCCGCGGTACACGCGCCCGTCGAGGACGAGCCCGCCGCCGATCCCGGTCGAGATCGTGAGGTACACGAGGTGCCGGACGCGCCGCGTCCGTCCGGCGCCGAAGCGGTATTCGGCGAGCGCGCCCGCCGTCGCGTCGTTGTCGACGGCAGCGGGTCGATCGAGCGCTGATTCGACGATCGCGACGAGCGGCACGTCGCGCCAGCCGGGAAGGTTCGGCGGCGATTCGATGATCCCGGCGACGGGGTCGAGCGGCCCGCCGCAGCCGATCCCGACCGACGCAATCGCCGACCACTCGACGCCGGCGTCGGAGACGGCCCGGCGCCCCAGCTCGAGATGTCGCGCGATGACGCGGTCGGCGCCCTCCTCGACGCGTGTCGGGGCGGACAGCCACGACAGCACACGCCCGTCCGGCGCGACGACACCGGCGGCGAGCTTCGTGCCTCCGACGTCGAGGCCGAGAACGAGATCCGTCGACGCGGGCCGATCACGTCCTTCCGCGCCCGCCCCCGCCACCGACCCGGCGTTGCCGACCCGCTCGAGTCCCTGCCGCATCTACCCCTTTCGACCGGTCGTTGCGATCCCCTCCACGAAGTATCGCTGACCGAGGAAGAAGACGACGATCATCGGCAGGGTGACGATGACCGCGGCGGCCATGAGGAGCTGCATCTCGCCTTCGCCGCCAGCGGTGATGTCGAACTGCGAGACGAGAAGCTGGAGGCCTCGAGGCAGTGTGAACAGGTTGATGTCGCGGATGTAGATGAGCGGCTTCATCAGGTCCGTCCAGCTCGCCTTGAGCTCGAAGATGAAGACGACGATCAGCGCGGGAAGCGTCAGCGGGATGGCAATCTTCCGCCACATCGTGAAGTAGTTCGCGCCGTCGACGCGGGCCGCCTCGAACACCTCCCGCGGCAGGCCGAGGAAGAACTGCCGCAGCAGGAAGATGTAGAACGCCGAGCCGAAGAGGTTCATCGCCCACAGCGGCGTCAGCGTGTTGAGCCCGAGCGGCGGCGCGACCTCGCCGACGGTCTTCCAGATGAGGAACTGCGGGACCATCATCACGGCCCCGGGAAGCATCATCGAGGCCAGCACGAGCCCGAAGAGGACGTTCCGGAACGGGAACCTGAAATAGGCGAAGCCGAACGCGACGAGCGCCGATGTGAGGGTCACCGTGACCGCGGCAAGGATCGACACCGTGACGCTGTTGAACAGCCACTCCGCGATCGGGGCGCGCGACCAGATCTCGCCGTAGTTCCCCCAGTGCGCCGGATCGGGGATGAGCTGGTTGTTGAAGACGGTCTCGCGCGTCTTGAGCGACGCGGATACGAGCCACACGAACGGGTAGAGGAAGACGATCGAGACCCCGATGAGCGCGACGATGAAGACGACGCGGCCCGGCGTGATCGCCCGCTGGCCCGGCTGCGCCTCCTCGCGACGCATCGCGGCGGAGGTGCTGACGGGCGCGGCGACCGCCCGTCCCATGTTGTCGCGGGTGGTCGCCATCAGTCGTTCTCGTAGTAGACCCAGCGCTTGCTGAGCCGGATCTGGATGAACGTGATGATCATGATGATGATGAAGAGGAGCCACGCCAGCGCCGAGGCGTAGCCCATCCGGAAGTTGACGAACGCCTCGTTGAAGAGGTGGATCACGTAGAACAGCGCGGAGCGGTCACCGGCCGTCGCGTTCGAGCGCCCGAAGTACATCGTGAAGACCTGGTCGAACACCTGGAGCGAGGCGATCGTGTTGACGATCAGGGTGAAGAACAGGGCGCCGCTGATCATCGGCACCGTGATGTGCCGGAACTGTGCCCAGGCGCTCGCGCCGTCGACGCGGGCCGCCTCGTACAGCTCGAGCGGCACGTTCCGCAACGCGGCGAAATAGATGACCGTCGTGCTGCCCAGGCTCCAGAGGCTCATCAGCACGATCCCGGGCTTGATCCAGTTCGGGTCCGTCGTCCAGTTGGGGCCGTCGATCCCGAACGCGCCCAGCGCCTGGTTGATGATCCCGACCTGCCCGTTGAGGAGCAGCAGCCAGAGCGCACCGACGGCAACGTACGGGGTGATCGTCGGCAGGTAGAACACGGTCCGGAAGAACCCCGACGCGCGCCCCACGCGCAGCAGCATCAGTGCCAGAAGCAGCGCGAACGCCATCGCCAGCGGCACGTGGAGGATCGTGTAGAACGCGGTGTTGCCGAGGGCGAGGCCGACCCGCGGATCGTGCATCAGCCGGTCGTAGTTCGCGGTCCCGACGAACTCGAAGCCGCGCCGGAGCCCGATGTTCGTGAACGACAGCACGAGGCTGGCGACCATCGGCCCAGCGGTGAAGATGATGAACCCGACGATCCACGGCAGGAGGAACAGGAAGGCCCACCGGGTCTCGGAGCGACGCATGTCCTCGGCGAGTCGCTGGAAGCGGCCTTGAGAGGGAGCGGTCGCGGCGGTCATCGGTGGGCCTCGTCTGCCTCGGTCGCTGGATTACAGGTCGCCGGTCGTCAGCCTCCGCCGCTGTCGAGCGCCTGCTGCGCGGTCGTGTTGGCGTCCTTGAGCGCCTGCGCCGGATCGGCGCCCTCGTTCAGGACCTTGTTGACGGCATCGCGCCAGGCCTTCTCGAACTCCGTGCCACCGCCGGCCGGCGGAACGCCGAACGCCTTGTCGGACACCGCGACCGTGTTCTTCACAGCGTCCGCGAACTGCGGCATCGCGGACAGGTCGACGATCTTGTTGAAGATCTCGTCGTCCGCGGCCTTGTTGCCGGTGAATGTGCCGGTGTACGGCTTCTTGTCGTTCTTGCGCTGATCGGCGCGGGTCTGCGAGGCCTTGATCCAGGCGTCCTTGCCGGTCATCGTCGCCGCCATCGCGCAGGCCGCGTCCTTGTTCTTGGCGCCGTCCGGGATGGCCCAGGTGAGGCCCGTCGCGTACGTCACGTCGGACCCGTCCTTGGCCTTGGGCGCCTTGACCGTGATGTCGACGTTCGGCGAGCTGCCGGCCATCACGTTGAGGAAGAACTGCTCGATCGGGAAGCCGCCGAGGACGTCCTTCGCGATCGGGTTGCCGGCACCGAAGAAGTCGGCGCTGAGGGCATCCCGAGCGGCGAAGAAGTCCGATGCCTTGCCGTGGGCCTGGACCAGGTCACGGGCGAACGTCAGCGCCTCCGCAACCTTGGGATCGGCGAGGTTCGACGTCTTGCCGTCGTCGCTGATGATGTCGACGCCATTGATCTTCGCCCACAGCGGCAGGAACTCCGGGAGCTTGGGGTCGAACCCGATCCGGCTGATCTTGTTGCCGTTCTTCTTGAGCATCTTCTCGTTGGCCGCCTTCAGGCCGTCCCAGTTGCTCGTGTCGATGTCGTCTGCCGTGAGCCCGGCGTCCTTGAGGACCTTGTTGTCGATGACCACGACGACGACGTTGAAGAACTCGGGAATGCCGTAGACCTTGCCGTCGAACGTGACCTGCTTGACTGCAGCGTCGCGGAAGTTGGCCATGTCGATGGCGGCCTTCGAGACGCAGTCGTCCATCGACTGGATCGCGCCCTTCGACGCGAATGTTCCGATCTTGCCGCGGTCCATGTAGATGAGATCCGGCGGGCTGCCGCCCTGGACCGCCGTCAGGAACTGCTGGTCGTTGAGGCCGCCCTCGGCGCACTTCAGGGTGACGTCGGGGTACTGCGACTTGAAGTCCTTGATCCGGTTGGTGGCGATGTCGTCGCCCTTCGTGCAGTCGAAGCCCATCACGTTTAGCTCGCCCGACGCCTGGATCGCCGGGGCGCCCGCAGACTGCGATCCGCCGCCTCCTGACGCCGCGGGTGAGCCGCCGCCGCCGCCCGACGACCCTGCGGGACTTGGAGTGCTCCCGCTGCTGCACGCCGTCACCGCCAGCAGGAGCGCAAGGAGACCAGCGCCGCCTCGGGCGCGCAGAAGTGCCATCGATCCTCCTCCGCGACGTCGGCTCTGGCCGGCGTCATTGGCGCGAGCGACGGAGGACGATGACCGCCTGCCGTCCACCGCATTCCCGGCGATCGCGCGACACAGGTGCCGCGCAGGGCGCCGGACGGTGGGAGCCTCAGTCCTACGGACTATCGCCACTCGCCGGGAAGGAGTTCGAGCGCGTTACGGATCCCTGACAACTACCGACGTTGGGGAAGCCCAACGGTGCGTCGATGCGCAGCCCAGGTATCGCGCAGCAGCTCGTAGTCGCGCGGGCCAAAGGGCTCGCCGGTCAGGTCGACGTGGGTCGCGTAGTAGAGCGCCGGCACGCCGAGGCCGGGCTTGACCGCGGTGTACTCGCGCCACGACGCGAGGTCCGGGACGCACCAGTCGTCCGTGTCGATCGGGTGGTTGGGAGACGCCGCGCGCGCGATGGCGGCCCGGTGGCGCATCTGGGGACCGATCCGGGCGATCGGATTCGGGTCGTCGAGCCGCAGCATGTCGTTGAGCCGGATCATGTCGACGAACGGGTCGACCGCCGGGTTCGGGGTGTGGCCGATGAGCAGGGCGTCCGGCTTCACGCGCTTGGCCGCGTCGTGGACGACGGCGAGCAGCTCCCGCAGCAGCCCGACTCCCCAGTGCGGTCCGTGGTGGCGCAGCGACGAGCCGCTCGGGGTGCGCGCCGTGAAGTCGATCTTGAGCCCGTCGGCGCCGAGGCGATCCTCCGCGAGCATCATGTCGATGGCTTGGGCGATGGCAGCGCGGGCGCCGGGGTGGTCCGGGTCGAGCGCGACGGCCGAACCGGTCGCGGTCCTCACCCACATGTCCGCCGGCAGGCTGCCGCCGTCCCACGCCTTCCACCACAGGAGCACGCGCTGGCCGGCGTCGTGGCGGCGAGCGATCCAGCCGCGCAGGTCCGGCCACTTGTCCCTGTCCGGCTCGCCCGTCCCGTAGTCCGCCTGCCACTTGTCGTCGACGACGACGGTGCCGGGGACGACGCCATTCGACTCGAGCGCGGCGAGGAACGCGTCGTAGTGCTCCTCGCGGCTGTATGACGCCGCGGATGCAAGCGTCTGCCCGGCTGCCCGTGCGAGGTGGCATTGCGCGCCCCAGCCGCAGAACATCGGCTCGAGCCACCAGCGCGGGGTCGTCGGGGCGGCCGCGGGGGGCGCGAGGCCGCGATCGACGAGCTCGCGGCGGTGGCGCTCGATGGCGTCGTACGCATCGGCCGCACCGAACACGATCACGATCGGCGGCGCGTCGAACGCGCCGCCGACGGGCGTATGGCCCTCGTAGCTGAGCACAAACGAGAACCCCCGGTCCGCGGCGGTGTAGTCGAACGAGGTGAAGCCGAGCGCCTCGTCCGTCGCCGCCAGCCCGAACGTCAGCCACGGCGCAGCCGGCACGGAGCCGGGCGCCTCGGTGGCGGGCGCCGCGGCGCGAGTGACCCCGTAACAGAACGGCGCCGGCGTGAAGAACCAGTGGCCGCGACCCGGCTCCGA
>Ga0126309_10000633_pt1 | contig 11719 bp, 10 predicted proteins | sample Plot56_FD_92541 | JGI IMG/M metagenome (GOLD analysis project Ga0126309, IMG submission 92541) | Serpentine soil microbial communities from UC McLaughlin Reserve, CA, USA - Plot56 | ecosystem: Environmental > Terrestrial > Soil > Grasslands | place: USA: UC McLaughlin Reserve, Lake County...
CGACCCGGCTGCCATCCACGAGCTCCGTGTCGCCCTCGACTTCTCCGGTCCGGATCTTGGGCCCCTGGACGTCCTGCAAGATGGCGACGTTGCGCCCGAGCTCCTTGGCGACGTCGCGCACGAATCTGGCGTTGTCCAGGTGCGTGCCGTGCTCGCCGTGGGAGAAGTTAAACCTCGTCACGTCGACCCCGGCGCGGACGAGCGACCCAATCGCCTCCTCAGAGGAAGTGGCCGGACCAAGCGTCGCGACTATCTGCGTCCTGCGCAACGTCAGACCCCTCTCCCCGGCTTCCTCCTCGGGTTGAAGGCCGCCAGGCCAGGGTAGAAGGCCGAGCTTCCGAGGGCCTCCTCTATGCGGAGGAGCTGGTTGTACTTGGCCACGCGCTCGCCGCGGGCAGGCGCGCCGGTCTTGATCTGGCCCGCGTTCACGGCCACGGCGAGGTCGGAGATAGTCGCGTCTTCGGTCTCCCCGCTGCGGTGGCTGATCATCGTCGTGTAACCCGACTTGTGGGCTAGCTCCATCGTCTCGAAGGTCTCCGTGAGCGTGCCGATCTGGTTGACCTTTATGAGGATGGAGTTTCCGACGCCGTCGCCAATGCCGCGGGCGAGTATCCTCGGGTTGGTCACGAAAAGGTCGTCGCCGACGAGCTGGACCCTGTCTCCCAGCTTCTGGGTGATCATGGCCCACCCCTCCCAGTCGTCTTCGGCGAGGCCGTCCTCGATGCTCAGGATGGGATATTCGTCGCAAAGCCCCACGTAGTAGTCGACCATCTCCTCCCTGGAGAGCTTCTTACCCTCGCCGGAGAGGTCGTACTCGTCGTTCCCGTAGAACTCGGAGGCGGCGGGGTCGAGCGCGAAGGCTATCTGGTCTCCCAGTGAGTATCCGCTCCTCTCGACGGCCTCGGAGATGAGCCCGAGCGCAGCCTCGTTGCTCTCCAGGTCTGGCGCGAAGCCACCCTCGTCGCCGATGCCGCTAAGGAGTCCCCGCTCGGCGAGAAGCTTCTTGAGCGCCTGGTAGACCTGCGCGACCGAGTGAAGCGCCTCGGAGTAGGTGTCGAAACCTACGGGCACGATCATGAACTCCTGGAAATCCACGTTGTTGGCGGCGTGGGCGCCCCCGTTAAGGATGTTGGCGCAGGGGACAGGAAGGGTGTAAGCCCCGACCCCGCCGAGGTAGCGATACAGCGGGAGTGCGACGGCCTCCGCGGCGGCCTTCGCCGCCGCCAGAGAGATGCCCAGGACCGCGTTGGCCCCGAGACGACCCTTGTTATCTGTGCCGTCGGCTTCGATCATGGCAAGGTCGAGGGTCCTCTGGTCTGCGGCGTCGAGCCCGACAACGATCTGCGCCAGCTCAGTATCGACGTTCTCGGCGGCGTTCAGTACGCCCTTGCCACCGTAGCGCTCCCCCTCCCCGTCCCGCAGTTCGACGGCCTCGTTCTGGCCGGTCGAGGCTCCCGAAGGGACCGAGGCCCGGCCAACGAAACCGCTCACCGTGGCCAGCTCCACCTCGACCGTCGGATTCCCCCTCGAGTCCAGGATCTCACGCCCGTGGACAGCGACGATCTCCGTCATGTTCCTCCCTTTGGTCGGAAGCTAGTCAGCATTTCAGCTTGTCAGCTTGTCAGCTTCTTGTTGGCGAGCCAGCCTCCGAGCTTCTACGACGTCTCCCCTGGAGTGGTCGTGGTCCCCTAGTTCTGGTTGTTCCCTCCTGCGTACCGCTCTCCACCTACTTTAGCTGACTGGCTGACAAGCCGTCCGGCGAAGCCGGGCGACCTGCTGACATGCTTATCTTACCCCTACGCCCACGTGTGGCGCCACTTTTCCTACCCCTGATCCGGCGGCTCGTAGCCCTTGAGGTACTTGACGTCGCGCTTCTTTTTCTGCTCCTCCACCCACTTGTTGAACACCGTGGATTGCTCGTCGGTAGAGAGCTGGGACTTTATCTGCGACCTGACCTCCTGAAGAGAGCGGGTCTGCTCGGGCTTTATGTCAGTAACCTCGATGATGTGGTAGCCGAACTCGGTCTTGACGGGACCGACGATCTCACCCTGCTTGGCGCCGAAGGCCGCCTGCTCGAACTCGGCTACGGTCTCGCCCCTGCCGAGGCAACCGAGGTCCCCGCCATTCGCCGCGCTGCCCGGGTCCTGGGAGTTCTCCTTGGCGAGCTTCGCGAAGTCCCCCCCGTCTTCCAGCTGATGCTCTACCTCTTTGGCCTTGTGCTTCTGGTCCTTGTTGAAGAGGATGTGCCTGACGCAGCGCTGCGCGGGGGTCGTGAACTGGGCCTCTTTGTTCTGCTCGTAGTAGTTCTGGATCTCTTCGTCTGAGGGCTCCGCGTCGCCGGCCACCCTCTCCTGTACCTTCTGGAGGGGAAGGAGGTCCTCGCGGATGTCCTCGCGGAGTTGATCCTCCGTGAGGTTGTTCTGCTTCAAGGCCTGCTCGTAGGCCTCCTGGTTGCTCAGGTCCTGCCCCGAAGAGCGGGCCTGGTCACCGATCTGCTCTTTGATCTTCGCGATCTCCTGGTCTACCTCTTTGTCCGAGATCGTTATGTTGTGCTCCCGGGCGTAGGCCTTGGCTATCTCGATGCCGACGAGCTGGGGCAAGGCCTGCTGTACGGCGGCTTTGTACTGAGGATCGTCTTCGGGCAGATTGCCGAAACCGCTCTGCTCGAGGAACTCATCCAACTCCCCCTGCGTGACGGAGCCGCCCTCGAAGGTTACGATCTTCCTGGCCTGGGAGTCGACGTTGGCGACCGGCTCGGCCGCATCACAACCCACCAGGACCAGTGTGGTGACCCCTACCAGCAAGGCGACGTACAACATCCTATTCCCCAAAAGTTTGCCCAAGACGACGAAGAACCTCGCTGTATAGATGCCAGAGACCGCCGGGGATTATAGCAGGTTCGGTCCCTCAGCCCGTTCGCGCGAGCGCCCGCAACGACGCTTCGGCCAGGGGGAGGGGGTCGAGCTCCGGGGCGCGCACCGATGTCCTGCCGGTCCTCGTCGTGACGGTCCCCCCCGTAGCCTTCCTTATGATGGCAGGGACGGCAGCGCCCGCCGTGACGCCTGTGACGGTGAGGTTCTCCGAACGGTACGTGACGGAACTCGCTCCGACCTCGCGCGCAAGAAGCTTGACCCGCGAGAGGCCGAGCAGGTTCCTGGCCGGCTCGGGAAGCTCCCCGAAGCGGTCGACGAGCTCCTCAGCCAGGTCTTCCACCTCGGCGAGGGAGCCGAGGCCCGATGCCCTGCGGTAGAGGTCTACGCGTTCGATCTCATCCATAACGTACTCTGGTGGCAGATACGCGTCGAGTGTGAGCTCCACGATGACGGGCCGCTCTTCGCGCCGCTCCTGCGGCGCGCCCCTCGCGGCCGCGACGGCCTCTTCCAGGAGGTTCAGGTACATCTCGAAGCCGACGGCCGCTATGTGCCCCGACTGCTCGGCGCCGAGCAGGTTTCCCGCGCCCCGGATCTCCAGATCCCGCATGGCGATGGCGAACCCGCTCCCCAGTTCGGTGAAGTCCAGCAAGGCTTCGAGCCGCTTCTGCGACTCCACGGTAGCCCCTAGAGGGGCAAACAGGTAGGCGTAGGCCTGCTGTGTGGAGCGTCCGATCCTACCCCGAAGCTGGTAGAGCTGGGCGAGCCCCATAGCGTCCGAGCGGTCGACGATCAGGGTGTTCGCCGTGGCCACGTCCAGCCCGCTCTCGACGATGGTGGTGGTGACCAGGACGTCGGCCTGACCGTCGAGGAAGTGCTGCATCACTCCCTCCAGGGTCCGCTCCGGCATCTGCCCGTGCGCGGTAACGAAGCGCACGCCGGGCAGAAGGTCGCGCAGCCTCTCGGCGACCTCGTCTATGCTCTCGACGCGGTTGTGGACGAAGAAGGTCTGTCCTCCACGGGCGACCTCCCGCTCGATGGCATGCTTGACGAGGTCCTCCTCGTAAGGACCGACGTGCGTGAGGATGCTGCGGCGTCCCGCCGGAGGAGTCTCGATCACGCTTATGTCCCGTAGGGAGGCGAGGCCCATCTGCATGGTGCGTGGGATCGGGGTCGCCGTCAGCGTGAGGACGTCCACAGAGGTTTTGTATTCTTTGATGCGCTCTTTGTGCCTGACACCGAAGCGCTGCTCCTCGTCAACGACGACGAGCCCGAGGTCTTTGGGCCTGACCTCCGACCCGAGCAGCGCGTGCGTCCCGACGAGCACGTCCACCTCCCCGGCCGCAAAATCGGCCAGGATCCTGCGCCGCTCGGCCGGCAAGGTGAAGCGCGAGAGGCTCTCGACCCTGACGGCGTAGGAGCCGAGCCTCTCACGGAAGGTCCGCTCGTGCTGCTGGACGAGGATGGTCGTCGGGGCGAGCATCATGGTCTGCTTGCCGGCGAGCGCGGCCTTGAAGGCGGCCCTTACGGATACCTCCGTCTTGCCGAAGCCAACGTCACCGCACACCAGACGGTCCATCGGATTCGGCCTCTGCATATCCGCCTTGACGGCGGTTATGGCCGACTCCTGATCTGGGGTCTCCTGGAAAGGGAAGCCCTCCTCGAGCTCCTTCTCCCACTCCCCGTCCTCGGGGAAAGCGAAGCCGGGGGTCGAGGCCCTCGCCGCGTGAAGCCGCAGGAGCTCGCCGGCCAGCGCCTTGACCCTCTTGCGGACCCTGTCGGTAACCTGCGCCCACGTCGCGCCGCCGAGCTTGTCGAGGCGCGCACCGTCGCCTCCTACGTACTTGTGCAACAACTCCATCTGCTCGTAGGGCACGAAGAGCGTGTCGCCCCCCCGGTAGCTCACCCGCATGTAGTCCCGGGTGGCGCCGAGGACCTCCTGGGCCACGAGCCCCTCGAAGCGCCCGATACCCTGCATCGTGTGTACGACCAGGTCTCCGACCTTCAGATCCGCGAAAGAGGCGAGCGAGCGGCCGCCCGTACGGCGATGCGCCTCGCGCCTGCGCCCGAGCAGCGAGTCCCTCCGGAAGACCGCGACCCCGCCGCCAGGGTAAGTGAAACCCTCCTCGACCTCGCCGGGCAGAGCGTATAGACCGGGCGGCAGCTCTGCGTCGACCCGCCCGGCCTCGCGCATGGTGCGGTTGATCTCCCCGAACGCGTATATCGTCCGCCTGGCCTCCCCACGCGAAGAGCACGCAACGAAGACGGCGAGCCCATCCTCGACGAGCGTGTCGAGCCTGCGGGCGGCCTCCCGCAACGTGTCGGCGAACGCCGTGACCGGGGGAGCAGAGACAGATTCTCCTTCTTCACCAAAGGAGAACTCGACGTCGGGCTCGGGCATGTTTCTGTCGTAGAGATCATAGACTAGTCCGTCTACATCTTCCGGAACGTCTTCCTGGGGCTCCTCGCGCCAGATCTCCACGCCCTCGGGCAACAGCGTGCTTGGCGAGACGGGGTTCAACTCGAGCAATAAACGGTCGAGGCCGGGGACGCGCACGCCGCGACGGGCCTCCTCAGGCAGTTCCACTTCCGTGGCAGCGAGGTCTGCGAGGTCGCCTTCGCGGGCGGCGTAGACCGTTACGGCTTCCAGCTCGCGTACGACGCGCTGGGTGGCCAGCGAAACGGCGCGGACGCTCTCTACCTCGTCCCCCCACCACTCCACCCGTACGGGCGAGCGCCGGGTGCTCGGGAACACGTCGACGATCCCACCTCGCACCGCGAACTCGCCTGGCCTAAAGACCCTGTCCACCCGCTCGTAGCCGACGACGACCAGCCGCTCCAGCGTCGCGTCGAGCTCCATCTCTGTCTCTGCGGCCAGTTCTATCGGCTCGTAGAGCGGGGTCCCCTCCATAAAAGCCAGCGGTCCGGCGACCACGAGGCGGGCCGAACGCAGCGAATGCAAAGCCCTCTGCCGCCGTCCGACCCTGCTTACGGCAGGGTCGAACACGTCGCCGTAAGGAACACCACGGGAGGGCAGGTGGACGACGGGTCCGTCGGTAAAGACTTCGGCCTCGCGGGCGTAGCGTTCGGCCGCCTCCTCGCTCGCGGCGAGCAGGAGCGCGGGACGCTCGCCGTTCGCCGCCAGGTACGCCCTGACCCTGCGCGGGGCCCTGAGGGATCTCGTCTTCGTCCGCTCGCTCACCCGTAGATTCTACCGCCTGAGTGTGGATCTCAAGCACCGAGATACACCTCTGGGATAATCTCTGGAGCCATGATGAGGACCCAGGAGGAGGCGTAGATGTCTAGACTCGACGAGCTGAACAAGCGCGGTATCGGAACCCTGCCCGGCCTCATCGGGCTGACGATATTGGACGCGGAGGAAGGGACGGTCTCCAGCCGTCTCGATCTCCGTGAGGAACTCATGGCCCCGAACGGTTACCTGCACGCGGCGACGGTGGTCGCCCTCGCCGATACCTCCTGCGGCTACGGAACCCTCGTGAACCTGCCCGAAGGCGCAGAGACCTTCACGACCATAGAGCTGAAGAGCAACTTCGTCGGGACCAAACGTGGTGGCGCGATCGGGTGCGAGGCGAAGCTCGTCCACGGTGGCCGCACGACACAGGTGTGGGACGCGACCGTCGCCGACGAGGAGGGCGGCGAGCCCATAGCCTTCTTCCGATGCACGCAGATGATCCTCTACCCACGCTGACGGTCGTACCCCTGGTTAGACCCTGGGAGATCCCACGCCCATGACGCGTAGAGCGAACCTGATGTCATCTGCGACGATGGAGCACCGCCGCCACTCCTCCGCGAGCCTGTTCCGTCGTGCCTTCAACCAGAAGATTCTCCCCACGGTCGCCAGCGCGCCCCCCCACCGCCGGATCAGACCCGTGTCCCGGAGGCTCGGGCGCCCTGAGGTGCGCGTAGGCGGTTCGATCCTGGCTTTCAGAGCGTCTATCTCCTCGACCAAGCGCTCGTCTTTCCGCTCCAGTTCGGACATGTAGCGCTCGAGACGCATCAGGTCGAACTCGGACTCCAGCTCGGCGATGAGCCGATCGGCGGCCGTACCAGGGTCACCTCTCCGCGATCTCTTCCCGTACACCTATGTCCTCAGCCTCGCGTCTCGCCCATGGCCGAACCTTTGTCTTTCGACCCTCCACGCCCAATACCGGTGATAAGGACGACGCTCGTGAGGATGATCCCGAGCCCGGCCAGCGTGCCAAACCCGAAAGGCTCGCCGAGGAGCAGGACCCCGAACAACAATCCGAAGACGGGCACGAGCAGCGTGACGGTGACGGTGCTCGTCGGTCCGACGTTCTCGATGAGGCGGAAGTAGATCAGGTAAGCCACCGCGGTCGAAAGTAACGCCAGCCCGAGCATGGAGAGAGCCACAACAGACGGTGGCGCTTTTTCGGGCAGACTAACGACGGCGAGGGGCAAGAGGAGCGCCGTGGCCCCGGACAGTTGGCCTATAGCCATCCCGAGCGGCGGGATGCCCGAGAACGCCTGCTTGACGTAGGTGGCGCCCAGTGCGTAGGAGAGGGAGGCTACGAGCATCGCCACGACGGACAACAGGACGACCCCGTTCAGGGGCACGGGATCCCAGCCCACGAGCACCGTGACCCCGACGATCCCGAGGATTATCCCGACGAACTTTCTGGCCGTCAGGGCGTCGCCCATCCATACCGCGGCCACTACCGCCGTGAACATCACGGTGGTCGAGTTCAGGATGGCGGCGAGAGAGGCCGTCAAATAGATCTCCGCGGCGGAGATCAAGGAGAACGGCAAGGCCGCGTTCAAGAACCCCAGGACCGCAAACGACCTCCAACGGGTCCGGATCTTCGGCGCGCGGCCGAGAGCCAGGGCGTAGATGAACAGCGCCACCCCGGCCAGAGCGACGCGCCACTCTACGAGCAAGAACGGCCCTAACGCCGGCACCGCGACGCGGATAAACAGGAACGAACCGCCCCACAGCGCACCGAGCAAGATGAGGCCTGCGAAATCTCTCGGTTTCACAAGACGCTTCTTTCGAATACGGCGAGCATCCCTTACGCCCGGGCCTCTTCCGGGAGGCGACGGGGCCGCGCCACCAGTTCACCGCCGCAATTGGGGCAGATGTGATCCATCTCCACCGCACACGCGGCACAGAAGGTGCACTCGTAGCCGCAGATTAAGGCGGTGTCGTCGACTTTGAGTACGGTATCGCAGCGTTCGCACTCGGGACGCATCTTCAGGCTCACTATTCGCCTCTTCTGGCGAGTACCCGACGCTCGTGCTCGAGCAAGCGCTCCTTGAGGTGAAGCCCGCCGTCGAACCCGCCGAGCGTGCCGTCTGCGGCGATAACGCGGTGGCAAGGCACGACCACGGGCAGGACGTTGGAGGCGTTGGCCCTGCCGACGGCCCTCGCCGCGCCGGGCCGTCCGAGGGTGTCTGCGATCTCCCCGTATGACCTGGTCTCCCCGAAGGGGATGTGAGTCAACTCCATCCAAACAGCCTTCTGCCACTCCGAGCCGATGAAAGCCAGGGGCACGTCGAACGTCTTGCGCCGCCCATTTATATACTCGGACAACTCTTTTCGCACGCCAGCGGTCCTGGTCTCGTCCACCTCCACGGCGTATCCTTCGTCCTCCAACTCTTGTCCCATGACCGGCCCGTAGTCGCTCTCCATGAAGTGCAGCCTTATCAGGGCTCCATCTTCGTTTACCGCGAACGCAAGCGGGCCGGCGGGAGACTCTATCTCGTCGACGTAAGCTTTCACGCCACCACCTCACTTTCCGTGGTCTGATCACTCTCGTCACCGAGGCTGGCCCACAGGTACTGCGTGGCGTAGGCGCGCCACGGCCTCCACCGTTCGGCGAGAGCGGCGACGCTTTCCTGTTCGCCCGCATGGCCGAGCCTGAGGAGGGCCTTCCTGACCCCGAGGTCCGTGGGAAGAAACGCATCGGGGTCGGCGAGCGCCCGCATCGCAACGTACGAAGCGGTCCAAGGCCCGATCCCACGCAGCCCTAGCAACCGCCGTTCGACCTCCTTACGGTCCGAGCCGGGGTCGAGCACGATCCCATCCTCTGCAAGGGCGCGCGCCAAAGAGCGCAAAGTCTCGCGACGTGCGGCGGGGACACCGAGGTCCTCGAGCGTCGCCCCGGCCACGGCGGGCGGCCCGGGGAAGAGATGCGTTAGTTCGTCGCCTTCTGCGGCGAGCGCCTCGGGGAGCGGTTCTCCGCAGCGGGCGACGAGCCTGCTGGCGAGGGTGCGTGCGCCGGCCACGGAGACCTGCTGGCCAAGCACGGCACGAAAGGCGAGTTCGGCGCCGTCCACGCTCCCCGGTACGCGTCGCCCCGGCGAACGACGAACGAGCGCGCCGAGGAGAGGGTCGGCCCCGAGCACGTCGGCGACGGCAACGGGGTCGGCGTCGAGATCGAGGAGCGAGCGGCAACGCTGCACCGCAGTACCGAGGTCCCTCAGGTTCTCGAGCCTGAGCACGCAAAGGACATGGTCGCCGCCGTCGGAGAGCGCCACCACCCCGGCGCCGTGCGGCAGACGCAACGTCCGCCTGTAGGTCTCCCCATCGAAGGTCTCTACGCCGGATACTGTGCGTGCACCGAGAAATAGCAGCATGTTCTTCGCGTCGAACGGTGTACGGAACGGCAGTCGGAGCGGGATCCCTCCCGGTATCGTCTCGTCGCGCACTCCCCGAACGCGTCGCAAATCTCTTGGGGTTACGGCGAAGACCTCGCGGATCGTGTCGTTGAACTGGCGTATGCTCGTGAATCCGGCGGCGAACGCCACCTCGGTGATGGGCAGGTCCGTGGTCTCCAGGAGCAGCCTGGCGGTGTGGGCACGCCGCGCACGGGCGAGTGCGAGCGGACCGGCACCGACTTCGGCGGAGAGCAGGCGGTGCAGGTGACGCTCCGTGTAGCAGAGCCGCCGCGCGAGGCCGGTGACACCCTCTCTGTCGACGACGCCGTCGGCGATGAGCCGCATCGCCCTCGCGACGGTGTCGGCCCGGACGTCCCATTCTGGCGAGCCGGGCACGGCGTCGGGCCTGCACCGCTTGCAGGCGCGGAAACCGGCGTACTGTGCGGCGGCCGCCGTCGGGTAGAAGCGGACGTTCCTCTGCTTCCCCAACCGACAACCGTCCTGTGGTGATGTTCCATGCTGCACTGTCCGATGGTAGCAGGGAGGTGGCGCTATCTCTCGGGTGATCTTGAGGTTACCCGCCGCACGGCTCTGTGCAGAGTTGGTACCGCAGGTTGAGGTGGCGCTGGCCTAGCCGTTACACGTTTTTACACTTCACACAGAAAGCCCTCTGCGAGGTTCGCATGCACGGGACTCTCCGAAGTTCGCTACTAGCTAGCAACATCAAGTAACAGCAAATATACGCCGTTTGCGTGATGCAACACAACGCACGAACCTGTTACCGTGGCTCCCAACAGCGGTCAGAGGCTCCGAACCGCGTCCCGTAGAAGGTGGGCACCATAGGAGGAGTGCGGTGAGCCAGTGGTGCAACCGGCTGTACCGCATCGATATCCCCTGGAGTCGTGAGGGGAGTAAGGGGTATGGTCATGAGAAGGCTAAGGGCGCTGTTGGCCACAGGGATGTTGATAGCTCTTGTTGCTCTAGTACTGAGCGCCTGCGGAGAACCTCGGGGCGGAGGTGGCGGCCAAGAAGCGAACAAGAAGAGCGCGAGCGGCGGTCCTGCTCATACGAACGGTCAGATCGCCTTTCGTCAGTGGTTCGATCCCGATCAGACCAAGGGTGCGCTCTTCACCATGAACCCAGACGGTAGCCAAATACGCCAGATAACCCATCCCCCTGAAGGCTGGCGCGACGATGACCCGGTGTGGTCTCCGGATGGGCAGAGGATCGTCTTCAATCGCGAGAAGAGCGACGAGAGCACTAGCCGGATCATGGTGGTAAACTCCAACACGGGCGATGAGCGCCAGGTTATCCCATGCACGGGGCGGTGCGTGCAGGATCTCGATCCCACCTTCTCACCCGACGGTGATTCGGTCGCCTTCAATCGCCAGGTCCGCCCACGCATCAAGGGGAAGAACTGGAAGACGCCGATCTTTATCGTCGGGCTCGACGGGAGCGATCCTCACCAGCTCACCGAAACTCCGAAGCCCCACGCCCCCCCTGCCGGGCCGCTCGATAACTGGGAGCCGGCGATCTCGCCTGATGGAAAGATGCTGGGTTTCATCCGCACTCGCTACGAGCCGGAGGAGAGTACTGCCATCTTCGTCCAGCCCATCGACTCGCCAGGGGACGTTCATCAGCTCACACCATGGAAGTTGAACTGCCAAGAGCGCCCGGAGTTCTCCCCCGACGGCAAGCTGATGCTCTTCCGCTGCCTGCCCAAGGGCGAAGAAGGTCCCTCCAACCTCTACTGGGTCCACCCCGATGGCACGGGCTTGCACGCACTCACCCACGAGGATGCCGATAAGCAGTACCTTGGCTCTGGCTTCTCCCCGAGCTTCTCAGAAGGGGAGGGCTGGATCACTGTGGGACGCACGGATGGCTATGGGGATGAGGGCAACGCGGACGTGTTCCGTGTTCTAATCGAGGATGGCGAGGTGGTGCGCGAGGTGAACCTCACCAAGAGCGCGAAGTGGGAGAGCAACCCTAACTGGGGCACGCACCAACCTGTTGGCTAGAGAACCGGTAAGGGCCCGGCCCTTACCGGTTCTCTTTGTACGTAGCGGATGCAAGCAATCGAGGAAAAGGAGCGAAGGATGCGACGAGTAATCTTTCTCTTGACGGTGATGGCCGCGGCGCTTGTGTTGGGCAGCGGGATAGCACTAGCGGTCAACAAGGTCGGCACCCAAGGGCGCGATTTCCTAAAGGGAACC
>Ga0126309_10000634_pt1 | contig 11709 bp, 5 predicted proteins | sample Plot56_FD_92541 | JGI IMG/M metagenome (GOLD analysis project Ga0126309, IMG submission 92541) | Serpentine soil microbial communities from UC McLaughlin Reserve, CA, USA - Plot56 | ecosystem: Environmental > Terrestrial > Soil > Grasslands | place: USA: UC McLaughlin Reserve, Lake County...
CAGCGCGCTGACGGGGTTCTCGCTCTCCCATTGCAGCGGCCCGAGCAGCTGTCGCGACCGGGAGGAATAGATCGCCTCCCAGCCCAGCGACTTGCGCTTCAGGCCGCGCATCACCGGTTCGGCCAGCTCGGCCCCCACGCCGTGATGGAAGCCGCACAGGTCCCTGGCGCTCAGCGAGCGGACGTCACGATCGCCGAAGGCCCCGGCGAGCGCCTCGAGGTAGGGCGCGGCGGCGATCAGGCTCTCGACCGAGTTCGCCCGGCCGAACGCAATCAGACGGCCGGCCAGCTCCGCGGTCGTCATCCGCTTGGCGCTACCAGGCTGCGCCGGGGCTGGCGAGATAGGCGACCAGCTGCGCCGCCTCGGCCTTGGTCAGCTCGTCGACGTCGTCCTTCCCGAGGCGGTTGCGGAGGACAGTTCGCATCACCTCGTCCGAGTATCCCGCGCGGCTCGCGCCGCTCTCCACCATCTCCCTCTGCCGCTCGTCGATCCTGCCGGTGGGACGCGTCCGGGCAATCAGCGCAGGGTCCTCGTACTTGAGGCCGCCCTTCATGTCGTTGCCCCCGGCGATCCTCGCGACCTGCTCCTCCTCGCGCTCCGGCGGGCAGAGCCCCTCCGGGTCGGCCTCCGGGGAGATGTCGGCGCAGAGCCGCCTGAACAGCGCCCGCACCTCCCTCACCTTTTCGTGGATGTCATTGGCCGGGCGGACGTAGGCGTCCGCGATCTCGTCGACCACCGGCTCGAAGTCACGGAGGACGTCCTCCGGCCCGACCATCTTCGCTGCGACGTTCTGGATGTAGGGGTCGCGGTGGAAGTTGTCGACCGAGAGGAAGCGCCCGTAGCGCGTGCGGCCGAAGCGGTAGTTGAACGACATCGCGTCGTCCATGTACTCGAGGTGATGCCACATCAGCATCGGGATGTAGACCGTCTCGCCCGGCTCGAGGACGGTGTGGTATCCGCCGGCGCGCTCGACCCAGTCGAGTTTCTCCTCGAGGCTCATGTCCTCCAGATACACGCCCGCCAGCGAGGGTCGCGAGTAGGGGCCGTCCAGCGTCCTCAGGTGCTTGGCGGAGGCCGGCGGAAAGAGGACGACGCGCTTTCGCCCATAGACCTGGTGGAGGATGACGTCGCGCTGGTCACCGTCGAAGTGCAGATGGCCGACGTTGCCCGCATTCGCGAGGAAGATCGCGGTCACCAGGTCGTAGTCCCCGTACTTCTTGGGCAGCCCGAGGATCTCCTCGCCCGGGTGCGTGACCCGGCAGATGCCGGGGAGCTCGAAGGAGGCAAGCACGCGCGCCGGCGTGTCGTACTCGGTGCAGCAGAGGCGGGTCGAGGGGTTCGACCGCGAGAAGTCGACGTAGTCCCGCAGCGACATGACCCTCGGCTCCGGAGGGGCGGCCTTGCCCTCGGCACTCGTGTACTCCTCCTGGACGACGAGCTCGACGTCGCCCCAGGCGCGCACGGCGTCCTCGACGGTCTTGATCTCCGAGACCTCCTGCCCCTCGAAGAGGTCGGTGATCACCACCGGCTCGCGCCTGTAGACGTACTCCGCGAGGAAGTCCGCCTGAGGAGGCATGCGGGTGCGCGGGATCTCCCGTACCGCCATAGGCCTCGTTATATCGGGCTGGTGCCCAGCCGCACTGCGTAATCCTCGCGGGCCTGCCGCAGGCAGTCGTCGAGGGTTGCCGCGGTGGTCGCCGCGTGATCGCGGAGGTGCGTGTAGTGATCGCCCTGCAGGTAGCGGACCTCGAGGCCGCCGGCCGCGACGTCCTTCCAGACACGGGCGGCGTCGTCAATCTCGCGCTCTTCACAGGCGAGGAAGACCAACTTTCCGGGATACGGCTCCGGGCGGTAGTGCAGGATGCGGCGCAGGTACCGGTTCCCGATCGCCGAGCGGCGCATCCCGACGCCCTGCTCCTCGGTTGGCGAGAAGAGCACCCTCGCGCGGTCCTGGGTGCGTGCGACCACTCCACGCAGGCCGCCGGGACGTGCGACTCCGGGCGGCAGAGTGTCCTTCCAGAGGTTGACGACCTGGTTTCGGATCATGCGCGGCCGGGTCGGGTAGTTGCTGTCGATCAGCACCAGCACCGGGACCTCCTCGCCCGCCGCCCGGAGCTGCTGCGCCAGTTCGTAGGCGACCACGCCTCCCACGCAGCTACCGCTGATGTAGTACGGCCCACGGGGCTGGACCTTGCGGATCTCCTCCAGATGCTCTGCGGCCATCGCCTCGACGCTCTCGTGAGGCTCGATCAGGTCGTCGACGCCCCGGGCACGCAGGCCGTAGAGGGGCTGGTCGGGATTCAGGTAGCGGGTCAGCCTGGCGTACACGAGCAGCTCCTGCTCGCCGCCCATGCCGCCCGCGACCAGGAACAGCGGCGGCAGCGCGCCCTCCGCACGGATCGGCACGAGCGGCGGGTGCACTGTCCCGGGACGCTCCGCGGCGGTCGGCGCCGGCACGTCATCCGCGGTCACCGCCTGGACGGGGCTCGGCACGGCAGCACCGGCCTGCTCGACCTCGCGGACCAGCGCCCCGAGCGTCGGCTCGACGAGCAGCGACCGCACGGTCAGCTCCACGCCGCAGGCCTCGTTGACGTCGTGGATCAGCTTCATCGCGAGCAGCGAGTGCCCGCCCGATGCGAAGAAGTCGTCGTCCGGACCGGCCGCGTCCACTCCCAGTACCTCGGACCAGATCCGGCCGACGACCTCCTCGGTGCCGCTTCGCACCGTCGCCGGCTGGTTGGCCTGCTCCGGCGTGGCCTGAGCCGACGTCGCACGCCCCGACGGCGCCGTGATCTCGGGCCCGGCCACGGCCGCCCCATGATCGCGCGACCCCTCGACTTCGCGGACGAGCGCCCCGAGGGTGGGCTCAACGAGCAGCGTCCTCACCGTCAGATCGGTTCCGAAGGCCTCGTTGACATCGTGGATGAGCCGCAGCGCGAGCAGCGAGTGACCCCCGAGGGCAAAGAAGTCGTCCTCGGGGCCGGCCGCCTCGACGCCGAGGACCTCCGCCCAGATCCCCGCGATGACCTCCTCGGCCCCGCCGGACCGCCCAGGGGCCGGGGGCGCCTCCTGGCGCGCCTCCTCCGGGGCAGCCCGGTCCGCCAGGGCGGCCCGATCCACCTTGCCGTTCGGGGTCACTGGCAGCCGCTCCGCGAAGTCGAACGCCGAGGGCACCATGTAGGGGGGCAGCTTCCCGGCGAGGTGCGTGCGGAGCGCACCGGCGTCGATCCCGGCGGCCGCGACCACGAAGGCGACCATCCGCCGGTCGCCGTTGCGGTCGGCGGGCGCGACCACGGCCGCCTCACGGACGCCCGAATGGCCGATCAGCGCGGCCTCCACCTCCCCGGGCTCGACCCGGAACCCGCGGACCTTGACCTGGAGGTCCACTCGGCCGAGGAACTCAAGCTGACCGTCGGGGCGCCAACGGACCATGTCGCCGGTCCGGTAGAGGCGCCCCTCACCGAACGGGTTCTCGATGAAGCGCTCGGCCGTCAGCTCGGGCTCGTTCAGATAGCCACGAGCCACGCCGTCACCGCCGATGTGAAGCTCGCCGGGGACCCCGACCGGCACCGGCTCGAGCTGCTCGTCGAGCACGTATGCGGAGGCGTTCGCGATCGGGCTGCCGATCGGCACCGAGTCGTCGAACGCGATGCCCGAGGTCGCGTCGAAGCAGCAGGAGAAGGTGGTTGCCTCCGTCGGCCCGTAGCCGTTGACCAGCCTGACCCCGGGCAGCGCGCGCAAGGCGCGCGAGACCCGGTCGGGCAGCAGCGCGTCGCCGCCGGCGAGCAGCTGGCGAAGGCCGCGGAGCGAGTCGACGTCCATGTCGACGACCTGATGGAAGAGGCCCGCTGTGAGCCAGAGGGTCGTGACGCCATGACGCTGGAGCGTCCCCCGGAGCTCAGTGAGGTCGATCGAGCCGGCTGGGTAGAGCGCGAGCCGCGCGCCGTGCAGCAGGGCGCCCCAGATCTCGAAGGTCGAGGCATCGAATGCAAGCGGCGCCATCTGCAGAAGCACCTGGTTCGGCCCGAAGTCCGCATAGGTCTGCCCGCAGACGAGGCGGATCACGTTCCGGTGGGTCACCAGGACGCCCTTCGGCTTGCCCGTGGAGCCGGACGTGTACATCACGTATGCCTCGTCGGTCGCCGAGTGTTGTGCCTCGACGGGCTCGTCGCTCTCGTCCGTGACGGCGTCATCGCGCACCAGCTGTGAATCGACGACGAGGGAGATCTCCGCGTCGCGCATGACGAGCTCGCGCCTGGAGTCAGGATCGCTCGAATCCAGAGGCACGTAGGCGGCGCCGGCCTTCAGGATCCCGATCAGGCCGACGACCATCTCCAGCGAGCGCTGGGTCGAAATGCCGACTCGAGACCCGGATTCGATCCCGCGCGCCCGGAGGTGCCGGGCGAGCTGGTTCGAGCGCCGGTCGAGCTCGGCATAGGTGAGCGAGTCGTCATCGCTTACCACGGCAATCGCCTGAGGATCGCTCTCCGCGGCCGCGCCGAAGGCGCCGTCGATCGTCGCGTCGCGCCGATACTCGACCGCCGTGGCGTTCCACTCGACGAGCAGGCGGTTGCGATCCTCGTCGGCGAGCAGGGGCAGCGTCGAGGCGCGGGCGCCGGGCTCCGAGACCAGTGACTCGAGTAGGCGGCAGTAGTCGCGCACCATGCGCTCCGCGGTGGCGGCGGAGAAGAGGTCGCCGTTGTACTCCCAGATGATCGTTGGCGGGACCGGGGAGTCGCCGCGGCCGTCGTGGTTCACCACAACGACGTTGATCTCGGCCTTGGCGGAGCCATTCCCCGGGGTCTCGTCGGGATCGATCCGCAGGCCGGCGGCTTCGACCTCCGGCAGGGGGGCGTCCGCGACCGAGAACAGCGTCTGGTAGAGCGGCGTGTGGCTCGAGCTGCGCGCGGGCGCCACAGCCTCGACCACCCTCGGGAAGGGCACGTCCTGGTTCTCCTGTGCCTCGAGCACGGCGCCCCGCACTCTGCCCAGCAGCTCGCTCACCGTCGGGTCGTCGCTCAGATCGACGCGGAGAGCGACCGTGTTGATGAACATGCCGAGCATCGGGTCCAGCTCGCGCAACCGCCGGTTGGCCATGCCCGAGCCGACGACCAGCTCGCCCGCACCGCTGTAGCGGTTGAGCAGCACGCAGTAAGCCGCCAGCATCGTCATGAACGGGGTGACACCCTGAGCGCGCGCAAAGCCCCGCATCCTCGCGACGACCTTCTCCGGAACGTCGACTACCACCTGGTCGCCCCGGAAGGTCTGGCGGGCCGGACGGGAGCGATCGTAGGGCAGCTCCATCGGTTCGGGCGCGTCCGCCAGCCGCTCGCGCCAGTAGGCGAGCTGGCTCGCGGCGATCTCGGTCTCGAGCAGCTTTCGCTGCCACACGGCGAAGTCCCTGAACTGCAGGGTCATCGGCCGAAGCTCAGGAGGTTCGCCAGTGACTTCCGCCGCGTAGAGCTGGCGCAGCTCCCCGACGAACACCATCATCGACCAGCCGTCGTGCACGAGGTGGTGTTCCTGATGGAGAAGCGCGTGGCGGTTGGGCCCCATCTTCACCAGCCGCCAGCGGACCAGCGGCAGCGCGTCGATCGGGATCCGCCGGCGGAACTGGGCGTCGGCGAGAGCGCCGAGCGTGGCGTCGGGGTCGGGAGCGTCGCTCAGATCCTTGAGATTCAGATCGACCGCGAACGGCTCGTGGACCCGAGCGCTCCAGCCCCCGCCCCTGCGCGGGAATGTGGTCCTGTAGACCTCGTGGCGGGCGACGATCTTGCCGAGCGCCCGCTCCAGCGCGCCGACGTCAAGCTCGCCGTGCAGCCAGACGATCGCCTGGAACTGATAGGCGACGGAACTCGGATCGAGATCGTTGAGGAAGCAGATCTGCTCCTGGGAGACGGACAGCGGCGCCTCGTCGGTCCGCGGCACGGGGACGAGCGGCGGATAGGCGTGCTCGGACGCCCTCGCGCGGGTGCGGTCGATCGCCGCGGCGAGCGTCGCGGGCGTCGGAGCGTCGACCAGGATGTCGAGCGGTAGACGGACGCCGGTCTGCTCGCCCAGCCGGGCGAGCACCTCGGTGACCAGCAGCGAGTCGCCGCCGAGCTCGAAGAACCCGTCGTCGCGACCCACTCCGTCGACGCGGAGGACCTCTCCGAAGAGCTCGGTGATCTGGCCCTCCAGCTCATCGCGCGGAGGCGCGCTGTCCGCCGAGCCGGCTCCGTTGGGGTCGGGCAGCGCCGCGCGATCGACCTTGTTGTTCTGGGTCAGCGGGAGCTGGTCCAGGGCCACCCACGCCGACGGCACCATGTAGGCGGGCAGCCGCTTGCCCACGAAGGCGCGCAGGGCGGTGGCGTCAGGGCGCTCCGGTCCGGTCAGGTAGGCGAGCAGTCGCTTGTGCCCGGCGTCGTCCTCCCGCGCGACGACGACGCAGTCCTCGATCTCGGGGTGATCGCGCAGGACGGCCTCGATCTCGCCGAGCTCGATTCGGTAGCCGCGGATCTTCACCTGGTGGTCGATCCGGCCGCCGAACTCGAGCCGGCCATCCTCGCGCCAGCGGGCGAGATCGCCCGTCCGGTAGAGCCGCTCGCCGGAGCCCGACGGCGAGAACGGATCCGGGACGAACCTCTCCGCGGTCAGCTCGGGGCGGTTGACGTAGCCGGTGGCGAGGCCGAGGCCCCCGATCAGAAGCTCGCCCTCCTGCCCGATGGGAAGTGGGCGCAGCTCGTCGTCGACGACGTGGCAGGTGGTATTCGCGATCGGCCTGCCGATCGGCAGCGAGGCCTCGTCGTCCAGCACTTCGCGGATCACATCGACCGTCGCGAACAGCGTGCTCTCGGTCGGCCCGTAGCAGTGGACGACCTCATCGACCACCCCGCTCCCGAGCAGCCTCCGCACGTGATCGGCGGAAAGAACATCGCCGCCGACCAGGACGTGGCGCAATCCGTCCAGCTCGTGCGGGTCGCGATCCACCACCATGTGGAGCTGCGGCGAAATGAAGAGCGCCGCGGTCGCTCCATTGCGCCTGATCGTCTCGGCGAGCCGCTCGAGTCGCGCCTGGCCGGGCGGCGTCACCACAGTGGCTCCGCCGGTGAGAAGCGGTCCCCAGATCTCGATGATCGACGCGTCGAAGGTGAGGGGCGACAGCCAGAGGAAGCGGCAGCTCTCCCCCAGCTCGACGTAGTCGGGCGCGCCTTCGATCAGGCGGTTGACCGCCCTGTGCGGGACCGCGACCCCCTTCGGCGCCCCGGTGCTGCCGCTGGTGTAGAGCACATACGCCACGTCGCCCGGCTCCCGGTCGGGCGCCGACAGCGGTTCAACGGCCTCCGAGGGCTCCTCGGCGCTGATCGAGGTGGCGCCGATCTGAGTGACGAGGCTCTCGTGCTCGGCGTCGCAGACTACGAGCTGCAGGCCGCAGTCCTCGGCCATGAAACGCAGCCGTTCGGATGGCCAGTCCGGCTCCAGCGGAACGTAGGCGCACCCTGCTCGCAGGATGCCGAGAATCCCCGCGATCACGGCCGGCGACGGTGTCCCGCAGACGCCGACGAGGTCGCCGGTCTTCGCCCCGGCGGCGCGCAGCCGGCCGGCTACCCCGTCGGCCCAGCTCAACAGGCGCCTGTAATCGGTGGACTGTCCGTCAGACAGGACGGCGGGGGCCGCCGGCGAGCGCTGGGCCTGCACCGCGAAGAGGGCGTCCAGCGACGCGTCGCTTTCGAGCGGTCGGCGGGTGTCGTTGGCTGCCGCGACGATCGCGTCCGGATCGGCCGCGGCGGCGCTGCGCTCGTCCGTGGTTCCCTCCATGCCGTCAGGCCTCGGCTCGGCGGCCCACCCAGGTCCGCTCCAGGTTCTTCACCAGCGCCTCGCTGGTCAGGCAGCGCGCCTGCTCGATCGCGTACGTGGACATGAACTCTCGGAAGGCGCCGAGCGGCTCCTGGGCCTCGCGCAGCGCCCTGCGGTTTGCGAGCACGCTGACCGGCCCCATCTCCAGCAGCCGCTCCGCCGCCGCCGCGACCGAGTCGCCCACCCCGTCGCGCTCGACGACCTCGTCGACCAACAGCCGCCCCTCGTCGCTCTCGGCAGCCCATTGCTCGTCGAACATGATCGAGCGGCGCGCCGCTGAGAGGCCCGTGAATTGCGGCAGCCGCAGCGCGGCCGCACCGGGAATGATTCCCTCGCGGCTGGCCGGCAGGCTGAGAACCGCATCGCGCTCCGCCACGACCCGGTCCATCACCAGCAGCAGCTGCGCTCCACCGCCGATCGCGAAGGTCTCGACCCCGGCCAGCCAGGGCACCTCGAGCCAGCCTTCGCCGGCCTGTGGAGCGGTCGTGGGCTCGGAGACCTCCGTGTGCGGCGCGGCCATGCCGCGCAGCATCTTCGCGACGAAGCCCAGATCGCGGACGATGAAGAAGAGATACGAGAGCTCCCCGGCGTAGAGTTCCGACAGATCGAGGCCGGAGCTGAACACGCGACGGCCGCGATAGCGCGGGTGATCCACCACCCCGCCGCGCAGGACGCCGGCCTCCGAGGCAGGGTCGAGCAGCACGAGGTCAACGGCGGTCTCGAGGGCGACCGTCGTCTCGTCGTTCTCGGCGTTCAGGCGCTCGGGGCGGGTCAGGGTCACCACGCCGAGAGTGCCCTGCCGATCGACGCTCGCCACACCCAGATCCACGCGCCCGTCGCTCCGATAGGTGGAGAGCAGTTCCAACGCCTCCGGCTTCGGCCGCAGCATCGACTCGATCAGATGCGTGCCGACGCCGGGATCGGCGAGCCACGCGGCGAGCAGCTGCCCCTGCGCGAGCTCGACTCCATGCTGCTCGCGAAGCTCGCGCGCTCGCTCGGCCGCGATCTCGTCGGGGCCGGGGACCAGGCCCGGTTGGGTCGCGGCGGCTCGCTCGAGCAGCTCCTCCACGCGCAGCCTGACCGTCCGGCCCTCGGTGAGCTCGTCGTAGAGGGGGGCGTAACCGCGCAGCGGGACGGCCCCGGCAGGTGGACTGTTGGTGACGCTCACTTCTCGCTCCGGTCGGCTGAGGGGGCTGGCGGGCGCACCGTACCTTGTCCTGTCCGCAATCGCACCCCTGTGGACGCGCGATCCAGGTCGGGCGGATGGGGTCCCGAATCGCGGATACGATCCGGCGCGCCCGAGGCCTTCCGATGGATCCCAAAGCGATAGCCAACGAGCCGGTCCAGGCCAGGCAGCGGCTCCCGGAGCCGCCCGAGGACCTCCGGGCGCTCTACCGCAGCATGGTGCGACTGCGGACCTACGACGATCGCTCCGTCGTCTACCACCGCCAAGGACGGATCGGGACCTACGCGATCTTCTGGGGCCACGAGGCGCTGCAGGCCGGTGCCGTCCACGCGCTCGAGCCTGGGGACTGGATCTTCCCGTCGTATCGCGAGTCCGCGATCGGGTTGATCCGGGAGATGCCGGCGGCGACCGCGTTCGCCTGGTGGCGCGGGCATCCGGAGGGCTGGTGGGACCCGCGCGAGTGGCGGATCGCGTCCATCGCGGTCCCGGTCGGCAGTCACGTGCCGCATGCCGCCGGGATGGCGTGGGGCCTCAAGCTGCGAGACGAGCCGAGTTGCGTGCTCGCATTCTTCGGCGATGGCGCCACGTCGACCGGCGCGTTCCACGAGGGAATGACCTTCGCGGCGGCCAAGCGGGTGCCCGCGGTGTTCCTCTGCAACAACAATTCGTGGGCGATCTCCACTCCGACCTCCGCGCAGTCCGGCACAGAGCGTCTCGTCGACAAGGCGGTGGGCTACGGGATGGAGGGCGTACGGATCGACGGCGCCGACGCGCTCGTGGTCCGCGACGCCGTCCGCGATGCCACCGCCCGCGCCCGCGCGGGCGAGGGGCCGCAGTTCATCGAGGCCGTGACGTACCGCGCCGCGCCCCATGCGACTGCGGACGACCCGAGCCGCTACATGGATCCGGCACAGCTCCGTGCGGCCCGCGAGCGCGAGTGCATCGGGCGGTTCGAGAGCCGGTTGCGTCAGCTCGACGTGCTCAGCGACGAGGGGATCGGTCATGTCCGCGACGACGCACTGGTCGAGATGGAGGCGGGAATCGCGGCCGCCGAGTCGCTGCCTGAACCTGACCCGCGACAGATCTTCGACACGACCTACTCGCTGCCGCCACGCGCTCTCCGCCGCGACCGTGACTCAACCTTGGAGCCGTGAGATGGCGGTGATGACGCTCGTGCAGGCCGTGAACGACGGGCTCCGTCAGGAGATGGCGCGGGACGAGTCGGTGATGGTCCTCGGGGAGGACGTGGGGAGGCTCGGCGGCGTCTTCCGGGCGACGGAGGGCCTGCACGAGGAGTTCGGGCCGGATCGCTGCGTTGACACCCCCCTCGCGGAGGCCGGCATCGTCGGGACGGCAATTGGCCTGGCGCTGGCCGGCTGGCGTCCGGTGTGCGAGATGCAGTACGAGGCGTTCAGCTACCCGGCTCTCGATCAGGTCCTGAGCCATCTGAGCCGTTACCGCTGGCGCAGCGGAGGCGCGATCGAAATGCCGGTCGTGATCCGCATGCCGTACGGCGGCGGGGTCAGGGCCCCGGAGCTCCACGAGGACTCACCCGAGGCGTTCTACGCACACGCCCCGGGGATCAAGGTCGCAATGCCGTCATCCCCGGCCGATGCGAAGGGCCTGGTCGCGGCAGCCGTCCGCGATCCGGATCCGGTCGTCGTGCTCGAGCCGAAGGCGCTCTACCGCGCCTCGTCGGGGCCGGTGCCAGACGGAGAGCACGTCGTAGAGCTCGGGCGGGCCGTCGTCACCCGTCACGGGACCGATGCGACGGTGATCTCCTACGGCGCGATGCTCCCGGTGGCGACGGCAGCGGCCGAGCGCCTCAGCGAGCGCGGTGAGGCCGAGGTGGAGGTCCTCGACCTGCGCACGCTTACTCCCCTTGACGAGGAGGCGGTCCTCGACTCGGTCGCCAAGACCGGTCGAGCGGTGATCGTTCACGAGGCGCCGCGCACGGCCGGTTTCGGCGCCGAGGTCGCGGCCCTCCTCGCGGAGCATGGGATCCTGGATCTGCGCGCGCCGGTGCGCCGCGTCACCGGCTTCGACGTCCCGTACCCGTACTGGTCGCTGGAGGACAGCTACATCCCGAGCGCGGAGCGGGTTCTCAGGGCTCTCGAGGAGGTACTGCGGTTCTGACCGCCCCCCACCTGATCCGGCTCCCCGACCTGGGAGAGGGCCTCACCGGCGCCGAGGTCGTCAGATGGCTGGTCGGCGAAGGCGACTCGGTCGCCCGCGACCAGGCGCTCGTCGAGGTCGAGACCGACAAGGCGGTCGTCCAGATCCCATCGCCCGTCGAGGGGACGGTCACGGGACTCCTCGTCGCCGAGGGAGCTCGGGCGTCGGTGGGCGATGCACTCGCCGAGATCGCCGCCGAGCGCAACGGACGCACCGCCGGTCCGCGAGCGCTTCCGCGTGTCCGCGCGCTGGCGTCGGAGCTCGGCGTCGACCTGGCCGCCGTGCGGCCGGCACGGGGCGTCGTCACGGAGGACGACGTACGCGCGGCGGCGGAGGCCTCGGGCAGAGAGGAACCGAACCTGCACGGTGAGGTCGCCGCACGAGGCGATGCGGACGAACCCGTGCCCCTGCGGGGGGTTCGGCGCGAGATCGCCGAGCACATGACAGACGCGGCGGCGGTGCCGACGGTGACGGTCGTCGAGGAGTGCGACTTCTCGGCCCTCGCCGACGCG
>Ga0126309_10000635_pt1 | contig 11706 bp, 6 predicted proteins | sample Plot56_FD_92541 | JGI IMG/M metagenome (GOLD analysis project Ga0126309, IMG submission 92541) | Serpentine soil microbial communities from UC McLaughlin Reserve, CA, USA - Plot56 | ecosystem: Environmental > Terrestrial > Soil > Grasslands | place: USA: UC McLaughlin Reserve, Lake County...
AGGTCGCGCAGCGACTCGCGGCCGTCCAGATTGTCCTCGACGATCAGGATGCGCAGCGCCGGCGTCGTCCCCGCCGCCGGAGCGGAGCGGGTTGGCCGGCGAACGGGGCGCTGCGCGGCATCGCCGGTGCGCAGCGGCAGGCGGACCACGAGCTCGGTCCCTTGCCCCGGGCCTTCGCTGAACGCCTCGACCTCGCCGCCGTGGAGCTCGACGAGGCTGCGCACCAGGGGGAGGCCGAGGCCGAGCCCGCCCTCCGAGCGGGTGCGCGAGCTCTCCACCTGGGTGAACGGCTCGAAGATCCGCGGCAGCATGTCGGCGGAGATCCCCACTCCGGTGTCACAGACCCGGATCACCGCCTCCTCTCCTGTACGCTGCACGCACAGCCGGATCGTGCCCCGGCGCGGCGTGTACTTGATGGCGTTCTGGAGCAGGTTGCAGACCACCTGCTCGAGGCGGACCGGGTCGCCGGAGACCAGGGCCGGCTCGGTATCCTCCTCGACGTTCAGGCCGTGGCTCGCGGCCAGGGCGGCGAGCCCGAGGTCGTGCAGGCAGCGCTCGGCGACCTCGCCCAGATCCACCGACTGGCGCTTGAGGATGATCTTGCCCAGCGTGACCCGCGAGACGTCGAGCAGGTCGTCCACCATGCGGACCAGATGGCGGGTCTGGCGCTCGATGACCTCGCGCTGGCGCACGTCCGGCTCCTCCCGCGAGCCGACCTCCCCCAGGACCCACAAGGCGTTGCGGATGGCCGCCAGCGGGTTGCGCAGCTCGTGGCCGAGCATGGCGAGAAACTCGTCCTTGCGGCGGTCCGCGTCGGCCTGCCGTTGCAGCAGATCGCGCACCTCGTACTGCCGCCGGCGCGCGCGCAGGGCGGCCTGGACCGCCGAGACGAGAGTGCTCATGCGGACCGGGCGCTCGAGGATGGTGATGTTCGACAACGGGGAGAGCCGCAGGAGCACGCTGTCATCCGGGCCGCCGGCGCGGGCGAACACGATGAGCGGCAGATCCGACCAGGGCTCCTGGCGGTTGAGCCGCTCGACCAGTGCCTGGATGGTCCATGGCTGGAGCGCCTCCTCCGAGACGAGGACCGTCCCGGCGCCCTCCTCCATCTCGCAGAAGAGATCGGACTCGGACGGGCTGGCGCAACAGGGCAGACCCGCCTGCGACAGGAGCTGGCAGGTGAGCTGAGCGTCGCGCCCGGTAGGCGCCAGCACGAGGACGCGCTCCTCCTGGGGCGTGCGCTCAGGCATTGGTGTCGTCGTCCAGGAGCGGCTGGGCTTCACCCGTGTAAGCGAGCTGGCCCGAGAGCACGCCCTGGAACTCCCGCAGCTCGCGCCCCACCCGCAGCCCGTGGTTGCCGATCCGCAGCTCGCGGACGCTGTGCTCGTGCGGCCCCGTCCTCTTCTTGACCATCGAGATCGCCTGCCGCACCTGTCCGAAGGCCTCGAAGTAGCGCAGCATGATCACGGTGTCCGCCAGATAGGAGAGGTCGATCGGCGAGCTGACGTCCTGCCCGAGGATCCCATGCTGCGCCATGATCATCAGGGTGATCACCCCCTGCTGGTTGAGGTAGGAGAGGAGCTCGTGCAGGTGCAGGACCAGGTGCTTCTCCTCGGCCATGGCGTTGCGGTAGCCGTTCAAGCTGTCGATGACGATGGTCCCGACCCCGTTCTCGACGTTCAAGCGCACGTCCTCGGCGAGCTCGCCTGGGCTCAGCTCGGCCGGATCGATCTGGCGGATCGAGACCAGCCCCGCCGCCTGGTGGTCGCGCAGCTTGAGGCCGAGCCGCTGCGCCCGGCCGAGCCAGGTCTCCGGCGACTCCTCGAAGCTGTAGATGCAGGCCTTCTCGCCGCGGTCCGCCGCCGCCGCGACGTACTGCGCCGCGAGGGTCGATTTGCCGACTCCGGAGGGCCCCAAAAACATCGTGCTGGAGCCGCGGTCGAGGCCGCCGCCGAGCATCGTGTCGACTTCCTCCAGGCCGCTCGAGATCGCTTCGCGCGTAAAGTCAGTGTGGTGTTGCGCCGCGACCAGCCGGGGAAAGACTTGCACGCCACCGGTCCGGATGACGTAGTCGTGGAAGCCCTCGCGATAGGCGATGCCCCGGATCTTCTGCACCTTGAGCCGGCGGCGCTCCCCGCCGAACCCCGGGCTCTGCCGCTCCATGGAAAGGACTCCATGGGTGAGGCTCTGGAGCTGGAACTCGCCGGGATGCAGGCCATAGTCGAGGAGCAGCACCGTGCAGGATCTGCCGGTGAAGTAGTGCTTCAGCGCCAGGATCTGGCGCCGGTAGCGCAGGGAGTCGCGCGCCAGCAGGCGCATCTCCGAGAGCGAGTCGAAGACCACCCGCGCCGGCCGGACGTGCTCCACGGCCTGCAGAACCGTGCGGGTCGTCTCCGACAGCTCGACCTCGGCGGGATGGAACAGCGTGTACTGCGACTCGGCCTTGAGGCTCTCCTCCGAGGTCTGCAGGTCGCAGATGGTGATTCCATCCAGGGACCAGCCGTGGGAGCGCGCAACGTCGCGCAGCTCCTCCTCGGTCTCCGAAAGCGTGGCGTAAACGCCCGGCTCCCCCCGGCGCGCACCGGCGAGCAGGAACTGCAAGGCCAGTGTCGTCTTGCCCGAGCCGGGATCTCCCTCGACCAGGTACATCCGGTTGCGAGGGAATCCACCTCCGAGGACATAGTCGAGCCCGGCGATGCCGGTGTCAGCTCGATCGAAGCCCTGAAAAATTTGGCCGGTCATGGCAGTCCTCATCCAGGGTCCACAGAGAGCCGGCGAGCCCTCCAGGCCGATCTTCGGTCCGCATCGAACACTTTGCAACAGTGTCCGGCGGATTTTGTTTGCGGGGCTCGGTGCAATCTGTGTGCCGTGGGAGGAGGCACAGCCCCGGGGAGAACCCCGGGGCGGAAAGGAAGGACTTCTAGTGCTCGTTGGGCTCGCTGCCGAGAGGCTCGGAGCCGGCCAGCGGGCCGACTCCGGTCTTGCCGGGGCGGTCCGGGATGGTGATCAGCACCTCGCCGACGTTGTTCGTGTAGTCGGACTCGGCGAAGTTGTGGCAGAGGCCGGTCGCGGAATCGAGGACGCGGCACGGCTCACTCTTGCTGGGCTTGTAGGCCGGATTGGCGGTGATCCGGATGATGTAGTCGCCGGGCGGCACCGGGGCCTGGCCGTCCCCGCCGTCGAGGACGAAGTACTGGCCGCCCAGGAAGAATCGGTAGGTGTCGGTCCACCCGCGCGAGATCCCCTGGTTGCCCGATGCGGTCAGGGTGCCGCAGCTCCGGTATTCCGGATTGCGCGGCGGATCGCCGGCCAGGGACGCCGGATTGGGATCGGTGTCGAGCATGCAGAAGCCTGCTTTGGCAGCCTTCCACACTTTGCCGGTCCGCGGATCGATGAGCTGGTAAAGGGCGTAATTGCGGAAGTGGAAGTGCTGATGGCAGATGGCGAGCTCGAAGAGCCCGTCATTGGCGGCGTAGTGCGCCAGCGGATCGCCGATGTAGATGTCCTCGTCGCCGATGTTGGCGGTCCCCACCGTGAAGCGCACCAGGCGGTGCAGGCCGGGGGTGACCCCCCCTTCAATAACGCTGCAGAAGCTCGCGTCGAGCTTCTCGTCGCGCACGACCCACTGCTGCTGGAGCATTTCGGTGCGGACGATCATGTCGGGCAGCGCTGCCGCGGGTCGCGGCGCGGCCATGCTCCCGAGCGCCAGGGCGCCCAGAGCGAGACAGACGGCGGACTTCAGATGTTTGGACACTCTTCTCTCCTCCAAGAAAGCCCCTCGACCCGGACCTGGGCTGGGGACGGACACACTCCTGGTACAGCAGGATGCCTATAGAAGTAGGTGCGGGAGAGAGGGAGAAGCGCGCCCCCCCTCCTTTTCGAGATGAGCTTCACGCCCGGCGGCGGCGCAGCAGGCCCGCTCCGCCGAGAGCGAGGAGCAGGACGAGCAGCGCCAGCCCGACCTCGTTCAGCGTCGGAATCTCGGCTGCCGACTGCCCCCCGACGACGAACGTGGTGGGATTGCCCGCCCCGCCCGCCGCCGGATCGTCGGTGACCCCCGAGGCCTCGTTGGTGCCGTTGCCGTCCGCGTCGTACGCCACGCTCCCCTGGTTGCTGATCGAGGTCCCGTTGGCGATGCCGGAACCGACGGAGGCGTTGATGGTGATGGTCACCGAGCCGCCGCCGGGGATCGGACCGTTCCAGGTCACGGTGTTGGTCGCCACGGTGGCCACCGCCGTGCCGGACGTGGCGGTCGCGCTCACCAGGGTGAGCTGCGTCGGGAGGACGTCGGTGAATTCGGCGCCCGGATTGTCCGCCTGGTCCTGGCCCGAGGTGTTGGTCAGCACCACCGTATAGGTCACGGCGCCGCCGGGAGTGAATTCACCGCTGGCCGTCTTGGTGGCGGAAATCACGGTGCTGTTCGTCACGGTGGTGTCCGCGTTGGCGCTTTCATTGCCCGGGTTCTTATCGGGTGTGGGCGAGGTGACCGCCGCGGTGTTGGTGAGCACCGTGCCGTTGGCCACTCCGGAACCCACGGTGACCGTGAGGGTGAACACCGGGTTTCCCGGCGCGAAGGAGGCGATCGAGCACGAGACGTTGCCCGCCGCACCGACCGCCGGCGTCGAGCAGGACCAGCCGGCCGCCGCCGAGAGCGACTGGAAGGTGGTGTCCGCCGGCAGCGGATCGTCCAGGACGACGCTGCCGGCGTAGTTCGGGCCGGCGTTCTTCACCGTGATGGTGTAGGTCAGGCTCGTCCCCGCGGCGACCGGATCCGGGGTGTCCACCTTGACCACCGACAGATCCGCGCTGCCGTCCACGGTCGTCGTCGCGATGCCGACCTCGTTCTCGGGCTCCGGATCGGGGGTGGTCGAGGAGGCACCGGCCAGGTTGGTGATCTCCGTTCCCGGCGGGACCGACGGGTCGACGTGGACCACCAGGGTGAAGACTGCGCTCCCCACCGCCAACGGGTTGAGCGAGCAGGAGACCGTGCCGCCGGAGCCCGCGGCCGGCGTGGAGCAGGTCCAGCCGCCCGGCTGCGCCAGCGAGACGAAGGTCGTCTCGGCTGGCAGGGTGTCGCTCCAGGCGACATCGTCCGCCGGGTCCGGACCGTTGTTGGTGACCGTGATCGTGTAGGTCAGGTCGGCCCCGGCCGTCACCGGATCGGCGTCCTCCACCTTGGTCACCACGAGGTCGGCCGCAGCAAAGGCCGCCTCCGGCGCAGCGGCGAGCAGCACCAGGGCGGGCAGAAGGACGCGGAGCGCCTTCAGCATGACGGACTCCATGTCCCCCCCACCATTACTCGAAGTAGCCCATGACGTCGAGCACGACGTGGACCGTCCCGCTGCCGGCCACCGAGACGTTCACCGCGACCTCCCCCGCGGCGTCGAGTGACAGCGGTACCACGACGATCAGCGCCCGCGTCGTGGCGCCAGGGAAAGGCATCGTCGAGAAGGCGGGGGGCGTGGCATCGCCGGGATAGATCGTCAGATCGCCGCTTCCGGTGGGACCCACCTCGGTGACATTCAGCACGACGCTCGTCGCGGTCGTCGGGATGCCGCAGACGCCATGCAGAGCGAAGGTCTGCGGCACTCCGTCCTGAAGCGGCGCGCCCGTCCGCGTATCCACGGCCCGGCACGGGGTTACGGTGAAGTAGTCGCCGAGGGTGCCGACCGTGTCGGAATCGGTCGCCGAGTCGTTGTCCGAGTCCGGATCGGTCACTCCTTCCGGAGCCGCGACCGTCGCCGTATTGTCCAGCGTGCCGGTGGCGGCGGGAGAGACCGTGCAGCTCGCCGTGTAGGTGACGCTGCCGCCGGCCGGCAGATTCACCGTGTCGTTGATGTCGCCCGAGCCGGACGCCGTGCAGGTGCCGCCATCCGAGCCGGCACAGGTCCAGGTGCAGGTGAGATCGGCCGGGAAGGTATCCGTCACCGTCGAGCCCGGCGCATCGCTCGGTCCGGAGGAGTTGGACGCCTTGATCGTGTAGGTCACCGAGCCGCCCGGCGTGGCGGTCATGACGCCATCGGTCTTCATCACCTTGAGGTCGGCCTGCGGCGTCAGCGTATCGCTATCGGTGGCGCTGTTGTAGCTCGTGTCGGGGTCGCCCGCCGCACCGCCCGAGACGGACGCGGTGTTGTCGAGCGGCCCGGTCGCCGAAGCCGCGATCGTGCAGGTCGCGGTGTAGGTCACGCTCCCGCCGACCGGCAGGTTGACGGTGTCGCTGATGTCGCCCGAGCCCGAGGCCGTGCAGGTGCCTCCGCCCGCGCCCACGCAGGTCCACGTGCAGGTGAGATCGTCCGGGAAGGTGTCGGTGACGGTGCCGCCGGTCACCGGATCCGGGCCCGCGTTCGACGCGATGATCGTATAGGTGACCGATCCGCCGGGCACCGCCGTCGTCACGCCGTCCGTCTTGGTGATCGAAACGTCGGCGATCTGGAACAGGCCGACCAGCACGGGATCGTGGTCCGAGGCCCGGAAGGGCGAGGCCGGCTGGAACACCACGCGCGGCGGCACCAGGGCGGAGCCGTCGGGCTTCTCGTCGAAGCTTGCCTCACCCGGACTGTCGAAGACCTCGTCGTTGTAGTCGAAGAGCGGCGCCTCGTCGGCGTTGATGTGCCAGGCGTCGGTGCCGGTGACCTGCGAGAGCAGGCTGGAGCTGGCGAAGCCATAGTCCAGATGGCCGAGCTGGCCGTCGAAGAGATAGGAGTAGGCGTTCGCCCCGTGGAAGAGGGTCTCGAGATCCGTGTACCCGCCGGCGATCAGGGTGTTGACCGGGTCCTCCTTGGCGTAAGCGTTGAAGTCGCCGAGGAGCAGGACGTCCGGGTCACCCGCGGCGGGGACAACGGTGCTGTTGATCCAGGTGAGGAGGCGGCTGGCCTGCGCTGTCCGTGTGGCATTCGAGGCACCGGCGCCATCTCCGATGTCGGCGTCGCCCGGCAGGCCGGCGCTCGAGCCCTTCGACTTGAAGTGGTTGACGATCACCGTGAAACGCTGGCCGAAGGCCGAGTTTGCCGCGTCGACGACGTCATAGGTCTGGGCCGTCGGCGGCCGGTTGTGGATCGGATCGAGATCGGAGAGCGGCGAGCCGACCGGCGACACGATGCCCGTGCGGTAGATCTGCTGCACCCGGATGGCGTCGGTGCCGAGCGTGCCGCCGGTATTCGCGAAGGCGTACGGATGCGCCCCGCCGCAGAGGGTATTGACGGCGCCCAGCAGGTCGGTGATCGAGGCGCTCGGCGTGGTGTTCTCGAGCTCCGCGAAGCCGTAGACGTCGGCGTTCAGCGTGCAGACGACGAGCGCCGCCCGCGCGCGCTGGCGGTTGAGCTCGGCAACGCTGTCGGCGCCCCGGCACTCTTGATTCGCAGCCGGGCCGCACGGGGTCCCCCCTGTGTCGATGGTGGTGAAATAGTTGAGCAGATTCATGCCCGCCGCCTTGATGGCGCCGCCGACCGCGGGCGCCGTCGCCGGCCGCGGATTCGCGACGGTGAAGGTCGCCGGGGTCGCGCCGGTGGGGCGGATACGCCAGGTGTCGGCACCCGTCCCCGGGAAGGACCAGTGCAGGACACCGGTCAGGCCGTTGACCAGGTCGCCACCGCGGAAGAAGTCGGTCCCCTGGGTGCCGACCGAGAAGCCGCCGTTGGCACGCGGGTGGAAGATGAATTGGCTGCCGTTGGGCGGACCACCGAAGGCGGGGAGGTAGGCGTTCTGCCGGTTGTTGTCGTCATCGAGGACGACCCGCCGGCGGTCGAGGTTGTCGAGGTGGGCGGTGTTCCCGGCCACGCTCGGCGGGTTCGCCTCGGTGAACTGCCGCGGCCGGCCGCCCTCGAACAGCTCGATGTGGCCGAAGCGGGCGAGCTCGAAGTACTCCGAGACGGTGAGGGGATCGACGAAGGTGACGAGCATCCCTTCGCGCGCCTCGTAGAAGGTGTTGATGTCACCGACCACCGGCAGGTCGATCGGCGCCGGAGTCACCTGGGCGAGGTTGTTGCCGGCGTCGGTGACCACCACCGAGGGCGCCGTGCTGGCGGTGATCTCGGTCATGTTGTTGAACTCCGAGACGACCCCGGTCGCCCGCACCCGCTGTCCCTCGGCGACCGGTATGGGGCAACTGTTGCAATAGATGAAGATTCCCTCCGAGGTCGCCGGATCGCCCTCCGCATTCGCGTCGGTGTCCTCTTCCTGGAGGAAGAAGCCCTGCAGCTTGCCGGTGCCCTGGAAGTTAGCGGTAACGACCCCCTCGACCGTGACCGTGGCCCCCGGAATCGGGGTCGCGGCGCCGCTCCCCTGCACGTCGTGGATTTTCGAGATTGAGGTGACCGATACGGCCACGGCGCAAGTGGCTGTCTGCGGAGAGGGGTCGTTGTTCGCCCACTGGACGGTGACGTTGTAGCTTCCCACCGGCGTCGTGTTCGACACGTCGAGGGTCGCATTGGCGGTGCCGCCGACCCCGCCGGCGGGCGTGAAGCCCGTCAGCGTGATCGTGCCGGGATCGGAGGGCGTGATGCCGGTGATCGTAGCGCTGGTGACGGTACCGTCGGTGTCCGAGGCGCTCACTCCGGCGGAGGCGGCTGTCCCGAAGACCGTCGCGAGGCTCGCAGGGCAACTGGGAACCACGGGGGCATTGGGGCTACCCTGCGGGGTCACCGAAAGGTCGTCGATCGAGAGCCCGTGATCGGAGTTGGTGTGGTCGGGATCCGACCAGCGCAGCATCACCTCGGTGCCGTTGGGGATGCTGAGCCCAGAAATGGAGAACGTCAACGTCACCCGGTTGGCCGTGAGGTTCCCGTCCAGGGCCACTCCGGTGGAAGGGCCGACGACAGGGCTGGTAAAGTTGAGGGCTGGTACTGCCACGCCGGCAGTTTGGAATTCGGCCAACGTGCCGGTGACGGTGGGACTGCCCACGAGGTAGGAAAAGGTGACTGTCTGGGCCGCCGACGTACACGGCGTCGGAGTGCACCCACCCATACGCCACTCCTCGCCCGTGTAGCTCACGTCGAGTTGGGTGATCGTCGCCCCGGTGTTGTTCTGCAGCCGCAATCCCCAGAAGAGGTTGCCGACCGCGACGTTGCCCGAGCCGACCGAGCCGAGCGCCCGGTCAGTGGCGGTGCCGGTGCCATAGCTGTAGAGGTTGCCCGCGTTGCTGCTGCCGTTGTTCGCGACGATCGTGGTGCCCGTCCCCGTGCGCGCGTGGAACCAGCCCGGAATCGTGGAATTGTTGGTCCACGTCGCTGAGGCGGTCGCCGGCAGCGAGTCGAAGCTCTGGGTGTATGGCGTCCCCAACGTCGTCAGGGAGACCTGAGCCCGGACCGGTGCCGTGAGCAGGCAGTTCAGCAGGGCGAGGACAGGCAGCAGGACACGGAGCGACTTCAGCATGGGCGGATCTCCCTCAGACAGACGGAACCCGGCAGGACGAGCGGCCAGGTTGAACGTACGGATTTGCAGGAAGTCTACTCGGGTTTGGGGCGGTTTGGGTGACGCCGCCGTGATATGGGGGTCAGGAAATCCACGGAGGGGGGGCTGAGGGGAGAGCCGTGCCCTCCCCTCAGGCTGTTTTATCTCACTCGAAGTACCCGCTCACATCCAGAACGATGTGGACCGTGGGGTTGAGCTTCGGAGCCTTCAACCGCGGCAGGACGGCCAGCGTGCCGTTCCCGCCGAGCGGCATGATCGTCCAGAGCGACCGGGAGAAGCTCCCGGCGCGGATCCACAGGTACTCCTCGACCGGCGGCTGGGCGAGGTCGCCCGGATAGACGAGCACGTCCTGGTTGTTGAGGAGGTCGACCTGTCCGGGGGCAAGGTTTTGCGCAAAGCTGGAGAAGACAGCCCAGCGGCCGTCGGAGCTCAGGGTCTGCCGGACCCCGCCAAACGGGAGACTGCTCCCGCCGCCGGCCGTATCCCAGACCTGCCCCGGCACGAGCCGCGAGACGAGCTCGATACGGTCGGCCCGCACCTGTCCGGCGAGGAAGCTCAGGGACAACAGAAAGACTGCAGTTACCCGGACGACTTAACGGCAAGGACTCCAAGGACAACAAAGACGAAGCTCCTGTCCTGGAGCCCTCCTTGCAGTCCTTGAAGTCCTTGCCGTCCTTGGGCGGGCGGGGGCCTCCGGGGCCCTCCTCAGATCTCGCTGATCTCGACGCTGCCGTTCGTGGTGCGGATCCGCAGCGTGGCGCCGCCGCCGTTGATGTCGCCGGTCAGGTGGTTGCGGCGGGAGCTGGTCTTGGACATCGCAACGTCGCTGTCGATCGATCCGTTCGTCGTCGCGGCGTCGACCGACAGCCGGGCGTCCCGCGGCAGGCGGATGCTCACCTCGCCGTTGGTGGTCGAGAAGCCGAGATCCCGGTCCGCGGCGAGGCGGTCCAGGTCCGCTTCGATGTTGCCGTTGGTCGTCGAGGCTTTGACCGCGCCCTCCGACCGGGCGATCTTGATATTGCCGTTCGTGCTCTCCAGGACCAGGGCGCCCGACGTCCCCTCGACGTCGACGGCGCCGTTCACCGTCTCCAGCCGGCCCGTGCCGCGCGTGCCGGAGAGCCGGATGCCGCCGTTCACGTTGTCGGCCTCCACGATGGCGTCCCGCGGGACCTTGACGCGGTAGGTCACGCCCATGGAGACGTCGTTCCCGCCGAACAGGGCGTTCCAGAAACCGCCCCCCTCCACCTTCTTCGGCGTCTTCGTCTCGATGCGCACCGCGGACGGCTCCGCCTGCACGTCGATCCGGATCTGGCTGAGGATCTTGCGGGCGTCCTCCGCAGTGCCGGCCTTGACCTTCTTTTCGGCGTTCACCTGCACCTCGGCGCGGTCCCATGCCTCGAACGTCACGTCGCCGTTGACGTTCGTCAGGCTGAGGGAGCCGTCCGCCGCCAGCGGATACGTCTTGGCGAACTTCTCGGTCAGGGTCTCCGCCCGGGCATCGGCGCTCAGCAGGACCAGGGACAGAATGGACAGAATCAGGGCTTTGAAGGGTCTCATGTGGTTCTCCTCCCGATCCCCCCTGTACGAGGGAACCAGGGAAAAGGTTCCATTCGGCATTGATTTTGCCTAGTCTGAAGAGCAAGGAGGAGCGGTTGTGAGGGAGGGACAGATGACGGACGACCTGGAGCTGCTGCTGGCCGTGATGCCCCTGCGGGTGCGTCACGCCATCGAGGCGCGGCCGGACCGCGGCTCCATCATCGAGATCGTGCTCGACCTGGGGCGGACGCCGGAGGTCCGCTTCGCCGACCGCGGCGAGATGATCGACGACCGGCCGGTGGAGCGCGAGGACTTGGACCACGTGGTCGAGCGCATCGCCCGCTTCGGCAAGGACAACCGGGCCGGCATCGCCCGCACCCTGCACCGCATCTCCGCCCTGCGCAACCGCGTCGGCGACGTGGTCGGCCTCACCTGCCGGGTCGGCCGCGCCGTCTACGGCACGGTCGACATCCTGCGCGACGTGATCGAGTCCGGCCGGTCGATCCTCCTGCTCGGCCGTCCGGGCGTGGGCAAGACCACGCTGCTGCGCGAGGCGGCGCGCGTCCTGGCCGACGACCTCGGCAAGCGGGTGATCGTGGTCGACACCTCGAACGAGATCGCCGGCGACGGCGACATTCCGCACCCCGCGATCGGCCGCGCCCGGCGCATGCAGGTGCCTTCGCCCGAGCAGCAGCACGCGACGATGATCGAGGCGGTCGAGAACCACATGCCGCAGGTGATCGTGATCGACGAGATCGGCAC
>Ga0126309_10000636_pt1 | contig 11693 bp, 9 predicted proteins | sample Plot56_FD_92541 | JGI IMG/M metagenome (GOLD analysis project Ga0126309, IMG submission 92541) | Serpentine soil microbial communities from UC McLaughlin Reserve, CA, USA - Plot56 | ecosystem: Environmental > Terrestrial > Soil > Grasslands | place: USA: UC McLaughlin Reserve, Lake County...
GCGGCCGCCGCGGAGCTGCGAGAGCGCGACAAGGGTGCCGACCGTCTCGGCGCTGACGCCGTTCACGCCGGCGACAGCCGCTTCCAGGCCGACCAGGTCGTGGCGGGCCAGCCGGTTCAACGCGGTCTCTCGCGCGGCGCCGGCGATCCCGAGCTCGGTCAGGAGCTGGGTGTAGAGGTCGGCGTCGCCCAGTCCGATCACGGCGCGGCTGAGGCCGACCGCGTCGAGCGCGGCCTCGAGGACCTCGACCACCTCGGCGGTCCCGGCCGGTGCCTCGCCCCCGATCAGCTCGACCCCGGCCTGGCCGAACTCACGCAGCTGCCCGCGGCCCGGCTGGATCGCCCGGTACGCGTTGGCGACGTAGCAGAGCCGCAGGGGCAGCTCGGCTTCGGCGAGGCGGGAGGCGACGAGCCTGGCGATCGGAATCGTCATGTCGCCGCGCAGCGCCAGCAGCTTTCCCTGCTCGCCGAAGAACCGATAGGTCGCGGTTGCCGAGGGCCCGAGCCCTCGCGCCATCACCTCGTCGTACTCGATCGCCGGCGTGGCGACCTCGCCGTAGCCGTGGCGCTCGAACACCTCGAGAAGGGAGGCGTGCAGGCGCCGAAGCTCGCGCATCTCGTCGGGGAGCACATCGCGCGTGCCCGGCGGAATCCGGTGGATCATCGGCAGAACCTTACGGTCGGGTCGGCGGCGCGGCGGGCGCGAGGTCGCAGGCGAGCCGGCCTACGCCGGGACCTCGGCGCCGACCCGCTCCAGGTGCGCGCCAAGGGCGCGCAGGCGGTCGTCGATCTGCTCGTAACCGCGGTCGATCTGGCGGATGTTGCCGATCTCAGAGACGCCGTCGGCCGCGAGGGCGGCGATGAGCATGGCCATCCCGGCCCGGATGTCGGGGCTCTCGAGGCGTTCGCCGTGAAGACGGCTCGGACCGGTGACCAGCGCCCTGTGCGGGTCGCAGATCGTGATCCGAGCGCCCATCGCGACGAGCTTGTCGACGAAGAAGAGCCGGTTCTCGAACATCTTCTCGAAGATCATGATCGTGCCTTCGGCCTGGGTGGCGAGCGCGACGGCGATCGAGGTGAGATCGGCAGGAAAGGCCGGCCAGGGGCCGTCCTCGATCTTCGGGGTCGCCCCACCCACGTCGGCCTGCACCCGCAGGTTCTGGTTCGGCGGGACGATGATGTCCTCGCCCTGCTCGACGGCCTGCAGCCCCAGGCGCCGGAACTGGCGGCGGATCATCACCAGGTCGGCCGGCTGGGCGTCGAGGACCCGAAGCTCGCCGCCCGTCGCGGCAGCCAGCGCCATGAAGCTCGCGACCTCGATGTGGTCGGGGCAGAGCGTGTGTTCGGCGCCGCCGAGCTTGTCGCGACCGTGCACGGTCATCACGTTCGAGCCGATCCCGTCCACCTGGGCGCCCATTGCGGCGAGGAGGCGGGCGAGGTCCTGGACGTGGGGCTCGGAGGCGGCGTTGGCGATCGTGGTCGGGCCAGGCGTGAGCGCCGCCGCCATCAGTGCGTTCTCGGTGCCCATGACCGACGGCTCGTCCATGAAGATCGACGACGGCCGCAGTCCGGTGGGCGGCGCGGTGACGTCGATCCAGCGGTCGCCACCGACCCGGGCGCCGAGGTCTTCGAAGGCGTCGAGGTGGGCGTCGAGACGCCGCCGGCCGATGAAGTCGCCCCCGGGTGGCGGCATGTGGGCCTCGCCGAAACGCGCGAGCAGGGGTCCCGCGAGCAGGAACGACGCGCGGATCTTGCTCGACAGGTCCTCGTCGACCTCGGCGCCGTTGACCGTCGCGGCCCGCAGCCGCAGGCTGTTGTCGGCCACCCACTCGACCTCGGCACCGAGCCGCTCCAGCAGCGCGATCTGGGCCTCGACGTCGCGGATCCGCGGGACCCGGTGCAGGGTCACGTCCTCGTCGGTGAGAAGGCAGGCGGCGATAAGCGGCAGCGCCGCGTTCTTGTTGCCGGCGGTCGTCAACTCCCCGGATAGGGGGACGCCACCCCGGATGACGAATTTCTCCATTAAAGACCCTGCAAACGGCGAGTTTTCGGATTCGGGGAGGAATCGGCTGGCGACCCCGCCGCGAGCGCGACTAGGGTAACACCGCCGATGGCCGCCCCCTCCCGCGAGGACGCCTGGAAGCTCTTCTGCGAGTGGACCGAGTCCGACTCGCTGCGAAAGCACGCCCTGTCGGTCGAGGCGGCGATGCGCCACTACGCCCGGATCTACGGTGAGGACGAGGAGCGCTGGGCCGTGACCGGTCTGGTCCACGACCTTGACTACGAGCGTTATCCGGACCTCGACACGGGGCACCCCCGCTACGCGCTGAAGGAGCTCGAGGAGCGCGGCTACCCGGACGACGTGGTCCGGGCCGTCGCCGGGCACGCGGACTTCCTCGAGGTTCCGCGGGAGACGCTGATGGCGAAGGCGCTCTACGCGGTCGACGAGATGTCCGGCTTCGTGACCGCCTGCGCTCTCGTCCGGCCGACCGGGATCGAAGGCATGAAGCCGAAGTCGGTCAAGAAGAAGCTGAAGCAGCCCTCGTTCGCCGCGGCGGTCGACCGCGACCAGCTCCGGCGCGGCGCCGAGGAGCTCGGCGTCGACTTCGACGAACACGTCGGCAACGTCATCGCGGCGCTCGACGAGCGATCCGACGAGCTCGGGCTAGGCCGGCGCGACGGCGACGCCGCGTGAGCCGCGGCGCCAAGATCGCGCTCGGCGTCCTCGTCGTGCTCGCCGTGCTGCTCGCGCTCAACGCCCTGGCCCTCGACAACGAGACCAAGCCGGCCGTGCAGCGAGTCGACGGCGCCGAGATCGTGCGGCTGCCGGGCGGCAACCTCCAGGTCCTCGACGTGCCCGCGCGGCGGGCGGGGCCCGGAGGCGACGCGCCGATCGTCCTGCTCCACTGCTTCACCTGCGCGATCGACTGGTGGGACCGGATGATTCCGGCTCTCTCCCGGCGGCACCGGGTGATCGCGATCGACCTGCTTGGCCATGGCGGCTCCGAGAAGCCGAAATCGGGCTATAAGATCACCGAGCAGGCGGCGCTGGTCGCTCAGGTGCTGGCGCAGAGGGACGTCGAGGGAGCGACGGTCGTCGGCCATTCGCTGGGCGGGTCGGTCGCGACCGCCGTCGCCGAGCAGTCGCGCGAGCTCGTCGACCGGCTCGTCATCGTCGACCAGGCCCCCGACGACAGCTTCGGAGACCTCGGATTCCTCGCCCGGCTCGGGTTCACGCCGGTGGTCGGCGAGGCGCTCTGGCGGGTGAAGACCGACTTCGCGATCCGCGACGGGCTGGAGGACGCCTTCGCGCCCGGCTACGACGTGCCGGACGAGTTCGTCGAGGACGTGCGCCAGATGACCTACACCTCCTACGACGACTCGTCGGCGAAGGAGGACGACTACAGCGGCGAGAAGCCCCTGGACGAGCGCGTCGCGGCCTCGTTCGTGCCGCTGCTGGCGATCTTCGGCGAGGAGGACCAGATCTACGAGGCCCGCGATGCGGTCGATGCCTACGCGGCTGACGTGCGCGGCGCGCGCACGGAGCTGATCCCGGGGGCCGGACACTCCCCCAACGTCGAGGCGCCGGGACGCACGGCGGCGCTGATCCTCAGCTTCGCCAAGCCGGTCGCGCCCGTGCCGGTGGAGAAGCCGAAGCCCGCGCGGCCGGAGCCGACCATTGAGAAGTCGGGCGGCCTGCGGGGCACCCTCCTCGTAACGCCGGTGCTGGCGGGGGCGGGCGACACGCTCGAGGTGCGCGTCGCCAACCGGGGACGGGTGAAGATGCTGTTCGGCCTTCGCAACCGGGTCGAGCGGCGGAGCGGCGACGGGTGGGCCGACGTCACGAAGGCGGTGTTCGGGACGCCCTCCCCCCAGGTGGCCGACCTGCTCCTGCAGGCCGCCGCCGGGAAGGTGGCCGGCCCGCGTTACGGGGTCCAGGTCGACGAGGTGCCGCTGCCGGGCTCGCTTCGCCCGGGGGCCTACCGCGTCGTCAAGAGCGTGGCGGCTCCGTCGAAAGGCGGCAAGCCGGCGCCGGGGCTGCGACTCGACGGCGAGTTCCGCGTGCGCCGCGGCTAGCGGCGAAGGCTGCGAACAGCGTCATATAGGCGCACTGGAGCGCCATCGGTGGGCCTACTGCCAGCGTCCGCCGGACTTCGCCCACTCGCTGAGGTGGTCGGTCGAGCAGAAGTCGTCGGCGACGCGGTGCTCGCCGCGATGGCGGACCAGGAGCACATGGACGTCACCGAGCGCGGCGCCACAGTGCGCGCAGTGAAGCGGCGGCTCGTCGACGTTGTCGGGCTCGTCGACCTCGCCGGCCTCCCAGTGCGGCCCCTGGATCGTCCAGGGGACGACGTGCTCGAGACGGCAGAAGACGGCGCGACGGGCGCCGGCGGGCTCGAAGGCACGGTAGCCGTCATCGTCCTCCACAGGGCCCCCGCACCAGGTGCACTTCTCACTCATTGCGCGGGGTAGTCTCGCGGCGCCATGGCGGCGCTGAGGATAGTCGTGCTCGACGGGGACGAGACGGGGCAGGAGCTGCTCGAGCAGAGCCTCCGCGTCCTCGACCCGGCGCTGCTCTCGCTCGATCTGGAGCTCGAGCACTTCGACCTCTCGCTGGAGAGCCGGCGGGCGACGGGCAACGAGGTCGTCCACGAGGCGGCGCGGGCGATGGCGGCGGGCGGTTACGGGCTGAAGGCGGCGACGATCACGCCGGAGGGAGCGGACGACGTCGGCAGCCCGAACCGGATCCTGCGCGAGGAGATCGACGGCAAGGTGATCATCCGGACGGGTCGGCGGCTGCCCGGGGTCACCCCGGCGGCCGGGATCCACCACCAGATCTCGGTCTGCCGGATGGCGGTTGGCGACGCCTACGGGGCCGAGCAGTGGCGTGAGAAGGAGGACGGCGACGAGGTCGCCTTCCGGACCGAAAGGATCCGCCGCTCCGACTGTCGCGCGGTGGCCGAGTATGCGTTCCGGACCGCAGGGCAGATCGGCGGCCAGGTCTACGGGGGGCCGAAGTGGACCGTGAGCCCGGTCTACGAGGGGATGCTGAAGGAGGAGATGGACGCGGCAGCCGAGCGCCATCCCGACGTGACGTACGAGCCGGTCCTGATCGACGCGACCTACGCCGGCCTGATCACCGGCGCCGTTGACTCGCCGACGGTCATCCCGGCCCTGAACCGCGACGGCGACCTGCTGTCGGACCTGGTGCTGCCGCTGTTCGGGTCGATCGCCGGTGCCGAGTCGGTGCTGCTCGGCCTCGACGAGGAGATGCGCCCGGCGGCGGTGATGGCCGAGGCGCCGCACGGGACGGCCCCGGCGCTCCTGGGCAAAGACATCGCCAACCCGATGGCGATGATCCTCGCCTGCGCCGCGCTCCTCCACTTCGCCGCCGAGAAGGGCGAGGCGACGGAGGCCGAGCGCGCCTCGGAGGCGATCTACGACGCGGTGATGGAGTGCACGGCGGCCGGGATCCGGACGCCTGACCTGGGCGGGCACGCATCGAGCAGCGAGTTCACCGGGGAGACGATCGAGCGGGTGCGGGCGAAGCTCGGCGGCTGAGCGCGGCCCGACTCGTGGTCAGGCCGGATCGCCCGCAGGGTTGGACTCCGGGTCGGGCAGGCGGCGCCACTGGCGGATCTTGCCGTCGCGGACGACGAAGGCGGTCCTGGCGAGAGCGCCTGCCCCGGGGCCGCAGTCGCCTCCCGGGCGCTCGGTCAGCCTGAAGGTCGCGGCGATGTAGCGGCCGGCCGGGCGCGCCTTGACCAGGCGGCCGCCGCAGGGCAGCGCGTCGTTGAAGGCGAGAACCTCCTCGCGGCTGTCGAGGGTGACCGGGGGGCCGCCGTTCTGCGCGACGCTGGGAACCGCGAAGCGGTCGGCGGCGGCTTCGACGTCGCCCTGGGCAAGCGCCCTCGCCCACCGGTCGATCACCCTGACGTCCTCGTGGCCGGGTGGCAGCGGGGTCCCTGAGGGATCTCTCCCTCCCCCGCGCTCGGCGTCGCCGCTCCCGCAGCCGGCGAGGGCCAGGGGCGCCATCAGGAGCGCGAGGAGGAGCGGCGATCGCACCGCTTCATCATCCCAGTGGGGTGCCGGATAACCGGCTGTGCAGGGAAAGGCAGTCGCTTGACAGAGTCCGCGCTCTATACGAACATGTGTTCGTATGATCGCATGCGTCCTGCTCCCCCGCTTCGGACTGATCGCCGCCTGCGGGGACCGGCGGGAGCTGCTCCGGGCGCCGACCGCGCTGGCTTCCGAGCCGGGCGGCCGGCAGAACGTCGGCGAGGTCTCCGGCGCCGCCGAGGCGCACGGCATCCGGGCGGGGATGCGGATCGGCGAGGCGCTGTCCCGCTGCCCAGACCTGACCCTGGTCCCCCCCGACCCCAGCCGGGCCGAGGACCTGTGGGAGGAGGTGCTGGTGGCGCTCGAGGGGATCGGCGCCGAGGTCGAGCCCGGCCGGCCGGGCGAGGCGTTCTTCGAGGCGTCGGGGCTGCGCGGCCTCCACGGCAGTCTCGGAGCGACGCTGGCGGCTGCTCGCCACGCCGCTTCGGGGCCGACCCGGGTCGCGGCGGCGCCAAGCCGGTTCGCCGCCTACGCCGCGGCCGCCGGCGCGCGGACCAGGGACGGGGCTCGGATCATCACCCGCAGCGAGCTGCCGCGCTTCCTCGCCGGCCTTCCCGTCTCCCTCCTGGCCGACCGCCTCGGCGCCGGCCCGGAGGCACCTGACCTGGTGGTGGCGCTGGAGCGGCTGGGGATCGAGGACCTGGGTGCGCTGGCGGCGTTGCCCGCCGACGCGGTCGCCGACCGCTTCGGGCCACTCGGCCTGACCGCGCTGCGGATGGCGCAGGGGCGCGAGGTGGAGCTGCGGCCGCGGCAGCCCCATGACGAGCTGGCCGAGAGCCTCGAGTTGCCGGAGGCGGTCGGCGGCGAGCAGCTCGAGCGGGCGCTCGCGCTCCTCGTCGACCGGCTTCTCGCGGCGCCGGCGCGGCGCGGCCGGACGATCAGGGCGGTCCGGCTCGGGGCGTCGCTCGCCGGCGGCGGGAGCTGGCGGTGCGAGGTTCCCCTGCGGCAGGCGTGCGCGTCGGCCGAGATCCTTCGCCTCGCCCTGGTCCCCCGGCTCGGCGACCTGCCCGGCCCGGCCGCCTCGGTCGCGCTGCGGGTGACGTCGTTCGGTCCCCGCGCCGGCGACCAGCTCGAGCTCACGAGCCGACCGCGGGAGCGGCGGCGCGGCCGCCTCGCCGAGGCGGTTCGCCAGGCTCGCGCCGCGGCCGGTGGCGAGGCGCTGCTGAGGATCCTCGAGGTCGACGGCGGGTCACGGGTGCCGGAGCGGCGGTCGATGCTGACTCCCTTCCCGGACGCATGAGCCCGGCTCCCCGACGCCTCTATGAGCCGCGCCCGGCCCGGGTGGAGGCAGTCGAGGGCGCGCCGGTGCGGGTCGGCGGGGCAGGGGTCGAGGCGGTGCGCGAGGAGTGGCTCGTCGAGGACCTCTGGTGGACGCCGCGTCCCTTGCGCCGCCATTACTTCGAGGTTGTCCTCGCCGACGGCCGCGACGCGACCGTCTTCCGCGAGGGCGGCCGCTGGTACTCGCAGCGGGCCTGACGATGGCCGACCCGTTCTCCGCCCCCGATCTCGTCACCGAGCCCGCGCCGATGACGCCGGCGAGCTGGCTCGACGTCCCGGAAGGCCTGACGGGAGGAGGGCCGCACGAGTGGGGTCCGCACGGCGAGCTCGTGCCGGTTGGGCCTCCGCCTCGTCCTCGCCGGACGGGGCCGGTCCCCTACGTCGAGCTCCACTGCCACTCGGCCTTCTCGTTCCTCGACGGCGCCTCGACGCCGATGGAGCTGGCGGCGGCCGCCGCCGAGCTCGGCTATCCGGCCCTCGCGCTGACCGACCACGACGGCCTCTGGGGCTCGATGGAGTTCGCGCACTCCTGCAAGGGGCTCGGGATACGGCCGATCACGGGCGCGGAGGTGACCGTCCGGATCGCTGGTGACCTCATGCACCTGACGCTTCTGGTGGAGACGGCGGAGGGCTACCGCAACCTCTGCCGGCTGCTGACCGAGGCCCACGCCCACACCCGCGAGAACACTCCCCGCACCGCGGAGCAGCCGTGGGTGCCGCTCGAGCGGGCCGAGGAGCTGGCCGGGGGGCTGGTCTGCCTGTCGGGCTGCGCTCGCGACGGGGCGCTCGCCGGCACCTGGGGGCGGGGCGACGCGACGGGCGCCGAGGCGGCGGGGCGCAGGCTCCTCGCCGCCTTCGGTCCCGAGCACCTCCGGGTCGAGCTCCAGCGGCCCTACTGGCGCCATGACCGCGCCCGCAACCGCTGGCTCGCGGCGCTCGCCCGGCGGCTGGGGGTGCCGGCGATGGCCACCGGCAACGTCCACTCTCATCACCGCTGCCGGACCCGGCTGCAGGACGCGCTGGTGGCGGTCAGGCTCGGCGCGACGCTCGAGTCCTCCGAGCCCCAGCGGCGCGGCAACCCGAGCTCGGCGATGGCGCCGCCGGAGGCGATGGCTGAGCGGTTCGGCGAGCACCCGGACGCGGTTGCGGAGACGCTGCACCTGGCCGAGCGGCTCCGCTTCGACCTCACCCGCGATCTCGGCTACAGCTACCCGGGAGCCGAGGATCCCGGAACAGACGAGGAACTGGCCCGGCTCTGCGCCAGCCTGCTCGAGGAGCGCTACGCCGGCTCGGCGCGCCGGCACGAGGCGCGGGGACGGCTGGAGGAGGAGCTGGGGATCATCCGTGGCCTCCGCCTCTCCGGTTTCTTCCTCCTCCACCGCGACCTGCTCGAGCTGGCCCGCGAGGTGGCGGTCGAGGTGCGAGGGGAGAACTCCGCTCGCCAGGTCCTTCCCCCGGGCAGGGGGCGGGGTTCCAGCGTCAGCTCGATCGTCTGCTACCTGACCGGCCTCTCCCACGTCGACCCCGTCGAGGCCGAGCTGTTCGCCGGGCGCTTCCTGAACGAGGAGACGACGTCGGTGCCCGACATCGACCTCGACTTCCCGCGCGACATCCGCGAGAAGCTGATCCCGCGCGTCCACGAGCGCTACGGCGCCGACCGGTCCGCCCTCGTCGCCGCCTTTCCCACCTACCGCTCGCGCGGCGCGGTCCGCGACCTCGGCAAGGCGTTCGGGCTGCCGGCCGGCGAGATCGAGCGGGTCGCGCGACTGGTCGACCTCTACGCGGGGCCGAATGAGATCGAGCGCGACGTCGCCGGCGCGATCGGCGAGCGGCGGGCGTCGTCGCTGCGCTGGAAGCGGCTGGTGGAGCTGTCCCGCGAGCTGCTCGGCCTCCCCCGCCATCCCTCCCAGCACCCCGGCGGGATGGTGATCTCGACCCGGCCGCTGGTCGAGATCTGCCCGGTCGTGCCGGCGGCGATGGAGGGCCGCCAGATCGCCCAGTGGGACAAGGACTCCTGCGCCGACGCCGGCTTCCTCAAGATCGACCTGCTCGGCCTGGGGATGCTGTCGGCAGTCGAGCGCTGCGTCGAGGAGATCGGGCGCGCGCGCGGCGAACGGCTCGACCTGTCGCGGATCCCGCTCGACGACGAGGAGACCTACGAGACGATCCGGCGGGCCGAGACGACCGGGGTCTTCCAGATCGAGAGCCGGGCGCAGATGCAGATGCTGCCGCGGACGCTGCCGCGCAACCTCGACGACCTGACCGTGCAGGTGGCGCTGGTCCGGCCGGGCCCGATCCAGGGCGGCGCCGTCCACCCCTACATCGAGCGCCGCAAGCGGCTGCGCGAGGACCCGGACTACGAGATCCCCTACGAGCACCCGTCGCTCGAGCCGGTCCTGAAGGAGACGCTGGGGGCGATCGTCTTCCAGGAGCAGGTGATCGAGGTGGCGATGGCGCTGGGCGGCTTCAGCGCCGGCGAGGCCGAGGGGCTGCGGCGGGCGATGAGCCGCAAGCGCTCGGAGGCGGCGCTGCGCGCCTATCACCAGCGCTTCGTCGAGGGGGCGCGGCGGAACGGGGCCTCGGAGGAGGTGGCGGAGCGGGTCTTCGAGCAGATCCTCGGCTTCTCGGGCTTCGGCTTCCCGAAGGCGCACTCGGCGGCGTTCGGCCTCCTCGCCTACCAGTCGACCTGGCTGCGGGTCCACTATGGGCCGGAGTTCCTCTGCTCGCTGCTGAACGAGCAGCCGATGGGCTTCTATCCGCCGGACGCGCTGGTCCACGAGGCGCAGCGACGCGGGATCGAGGTCCTGCCGCCCGACGTCAACCGCAGCGGGGTGGAGTGCGGGGTCGAGGCGGCGGCCGTCGGACCGGCGGTGCGGATCGGCCTCGGCTACGTCAAGGGGGTCAAGGAGGACGAGATGAAGGCGCTGGTCGCCGAGCGGGAGAGCGGCGGGGCATACCGGGGGATCGCCGATCTGGCGTCGCGGGCGGGCGCCGGCCGGCCGAGCCTGGAGCGGCTGGCCTGGGCGGCGGCGCTCGACCCGCTGCTCGGCGCCGCGGAGAGTGCCGGCCGGCGCGATGCGTACTGGCGGCTCGGGGTCGCCGCCGGGGGGCACGGCACCGCCGGGGGCACCCAGCTTTCGCTGCCGCTCGAGCCGCCCCCGGCGCCGGAGCTGGCCCGGCTCGACAGCTGGGACCGCGTCCTGGCCGACTATGGGTCGACCGGGATGACGCTGGGCGAGCACCCGCTCGCGATGCTGCGGCCCGATCTTGGGCCGGGGGTCGCGGTCAGCTCCGACCTGAAGCGGATCGAGGACCGCAGCGTCGTCGAGGTGGCGGGGATGGTCGTCGCCAGGCAGCGGCCGGCCACCGCGAAGGGCGTCGTCTTCATGCTGCTCGAGGACGAGCGAGGGTCGGTCAACATCGTCGTGCCGCCGCCGGTCTTCGAGCGCTTCCGGGGCGTGGCGCGGGCGGCACCGCTGATCAGGGTCCGGGGCAGGCTCGAGCGGCGCGAGGGGACGATCAACGTCGTCGCCGACCAGCTGGCGATCGTCGAGCGGCCGGACCTCCCTCGCGCCGACGTGCGGTCGATCGAGCCACCGGCGGACCGGGCCGCCGGTCGGAACGTGCCGAAGGTGGCCTCGGCGGGCGGGACGGCTCGCGAGCCCCTCCCCAGCCTGGACGAGGCTCGCCGGGCCCGGGAGCGGGCGATCGCCCAGTTGCGTGCGGTGGCGCCGGTCGCCCACAGTTTCGGCCGGCGGGGGCGTTGAGCCGCCGATGCAAGATCCCCTGCAGCGGGCGTGTTCCGTCCGCAGCCCTTCCTAGATTGCGAACCCATGTTCGATAAGAGAAAAGACCTGTTCGCCCGGCTGGCCGACGCCGTGGACCTGACGATCGATTTCGCCACGCTCGGCGAATACGGGCTCGAGCCCGTCGACGAGCTTCCGCGCTGTGGACAGCGCAGCCGCCGCCGAGCCGCGGGCACCGACGTTCGCCGGCCCGCGCTTGAGCGCCGGCCCCAGCTCGCAGCGCGCGTCTAGACCGCTAGCGGGAGCGCGGTGTCGCCGGGCTGGCGGGGCTGTCGCGGTGGATGAACCGTTCGTAGATGACGAGCAGCAGGATCGTGCCGATGATCGCGCCGATCAGGCCGCCGAGGTCGAACGCCTCGTTGTCCCCGATCCCGAGCAGCTCGGTGAAGATCAGGAAGCCGATCAGCGACCCGGCGAGGCCCAACAGCAGCGTCGCCAGGATGTTCATGTCCTGCTTGCCCGGCATCAGGGCGCGGCCGATGAAACCCGC
>Ga0126309_10000637_pt1 | contig 11668 bp, 12 predicted proteins | sample Plot56_FD_92541 | JGI IMG/M metagenome (GOLD analysis project Ga0126309, IMG submission 92541) | Serpentine soil microbial communities from UC McLaughlin Reserve, CA, USA - Plot56 | ecosystem: Environmental > Terrestrial > Soil > Grasslands | place: USA: UC McLaughlin Reserve, Lake County...
AAGTCTTGACGGTCGAGGAGCTGACGCCGCCGTTCGAGGCCGCCTGGGACCGCTTCGCGCGGAGCGCGCCCGCCGGCACCTTCTTCCACCAGCTCGGCTGGCGCTGGCTCGTCGAGCGCGTCTTCGGCCATCGCGCCCACTACCTGCTCGCCCGCCGCGAGGCCGCGGTCACCGGCATCCTGCCCCTCTTCGAGATGAAGAGCCTGCTCTTCGGCCACTCGCTGGTCTCCGTCCCGTTCGCGATCGGCGGCGGAGTGGCGGCCGACGACCCCGAGACCGCGGCCGGCCTGGTGCGCCGCGCCCGCGAGCTCGCCGAGCGCCTCGGCGTCGACTACCTGGAGCTGCGCTCGGCGGAGACCGTCGCCGACGGCCTGCTGACCAAGGACCTCTACGTCACCTTCCGCGCCGACCTCGCCGAGGGCGAGGAGGCCTGGCTGAAGCGGATGGAGCGCAAGCGGCGGCAGATGATGAATTACGTCGCCAAGGACGCGGCCGGGTTCTCCTGGACCACCGCCGGCATCGAGGAGCTGCCGCTCTTCTACCGGATGTTCAGCGAGAGCATGCGCCATCACGGCACGCCGGTCTATCCGCGCCTCTTCCTGGAAGAGATCCTCGACCGCTTCCCAGCCCAGACCCATCTGTTTTTCGTCCACCACCAGGGGCGGCCGGTGGCGGGCGTGCTCAACCTTCTGTTCCGCGACGTGATCATGCCGTTCTACGCCGGGGCCGACCGCAGCGCGCGGCCGCGCGGGGTCGACGACTACATGTATCTGTCGATCCTCCGCTGGGGGCGGGAGCACGGCTACCGCACGTTCGATTTCGGCCGCAGCAAGCGCGGCACCGGCGCCCATGCGTTCAAATCCCGCTGGGGCATGACCGAGGTGCCGCTCGCCTATCAGTACCACCTGGTGCGGGCGAAGGAGCTGCCGAACGTCAGCCCGGCCAATCCGAAGTACCAGGCCCTCATCGAGGTGTGGAAGCGGCTGCCGCTGCCGCTGACCCAGATCATGGGGCCGCGGATCATCCGGAGGATTCCATGAAGATCCGGAGGATTCCATGAAGCGCGTCGGGCTGTCGCGGTTCCGTCTCGGCCCCGGAGCGCGGCCGGAGGTGCCGGCCACGCCGCTGCGCCCGTCGCTTCTGGAGCCGCAAGGATTCCGCGTGCGGAAGACCGATCCAGCTCCCCTCCCCCCACCGCCGAAAACCGCGTCCGTTCCGGAGGAGACGAGGTGACATGGACGTCAGCATCGTCATTCCGCTGTACAACGAAGAAGAGAGCCTCGACGCCCTCTACGCCGAGGTGACCGCGGCGGCCGAGGCGCTCGACCGCGAGTACGAGCTGATCCTCGTCGACGACGGCAGCCGCGACGCCACGCGCCCGAAGCTGCGGGAGCTCTGCGCGCGCGATCCGCGCGTCAAGGCGGTCTTTTTCCGCCGCAACTACGGGCAGACCGCCGCGATCCAGGCGGGATTCGATCACGCCCGCGGCCGCGTCGTGATCACTTTGGATGGCGACCTGCAGAACGATCCGCGCGATTTCGGTCTGCTGTTGCACCACCTCGACGAGGGGTACGACGTGGTCTGCGGCTGGCGCAAGGACCGCAAGGACAGCTTCAGCCGCCGTCTCCCTTCGATCATCGCCAACCGGCTGATCGGAGCGCTCACCGGAACCCCCATCCACGACAACGGCTGCACGCTCAAGGCCTACCGCGGCGACATCGTCCGGCGCGCCCGCCTGTATGCCGAGATGCACCGCTTCCTGGCGCCCATGATGTCGCTCTCCGGCGCGCGCTACAAGGAGGTGGTGGTGAACCACCGGGCGCGGCAGTTCGGCCAGAGCAAGTACGGCTTCTCGCGCATCTGGAAGGTCTTCCTCGATCTCCTCACGATCAAGATGCTGCTGAGCTTCACCACGCGCCCGGCCGCGTGGTTCGGCCTGCTCAGCGTGCCGTTCCTGGTGGGCACGATGCTCGCATTGGCGATCAGCGTGTACCGCCACGCGACGATCCTTCCGTATATGCCGTATTCGCTGGTGTTCCCTTCGATCACCGTACTCTTCGCGTTCGCATTCGCCCATCTGATCATTCTGGGCGTCCTCGCGGAGCTGGTGGTGAAGGTCGGAGACTTCAAACAGACAGACACAATCCTCGCGGTCGTCGACGGCCCCGGAGGGATGCAATCATGAGCAGAACGCTGCGCGGCGAGCCCGACGTCTCCGTCGTGGTTCCCATCGTCGAGCGCTATGGCGACCTGAGACAGCTCTATCAGGAATTTTCCGCCGAGCTCACCCGGCTGGGGCAGAGCAGCGAGTTCATCTTCGTCGTCGACGACAGCCAGCGGGGCGCCCTGGCCGTCCTGCGCGAGCTCCAGAAGGAGAGCGAGCAGATCTCGATCCTCCAGCTGAGCGGCTCCTTCGGCGAATCGGCGGCCTTGATGCTCGGCCTCGAGCGGGCCCGCGGCGAGAAGGTCATGACCCTCGCCGCCTACTTCCAGGTGGAGCCGCGCGGCACCGGCCCGGCGCTGGCCGCCCTGGACGACGGGGTCGACCTGGTGGCCGGCCGGCGTTTCCCGCGGATCGATTCCTTTTTCAACCGCGTGCAGTCGCGGCTGTTCCATTGGATCGTGCGGCGGCTGACCTCCACGGACTTCCATGACATCAGCTGCGGCTTCAAGGTGATGCGGCGGCGGGTCACGCGGGAGCTCCACATCTACGGCGGCCAGCACCGCTTCATTCCGATCCTGGCGATGAACCGCGGCTTCACCGTCCGCGAGATGGAGCTGCCGCAGCGCGATGAGGACCGCAGCACCCGCTTCCATGGCACCGGCGCCTATCTCGGGCGCCTGCTCGACATCCTGACCATCTTCTTCCTCGTGCGGTTCACGCGCACGCCGCTGCGCTTCTTCGGCCTGCTCGGGCTGTTCCTGTTCCTCTCCGGCTTCGCGACCGACCTGATCGTCGCGATGCAGAAGGTGGTGTGGAACACCGAGATCGCCGACCGGCCGATGCTGCTGCTCGGCGTCTTGCTCATGGTGCTCGGCATGCAGACGCTCTCGCTCGGCCTGCTCGGCGAAATGATCATCTTCACCCACGCGCGCAACGTGCGGGATTACCGGGTCGCCGAGGTGATCCGGGGGGTCCCGCCGGCGCCGCCGCTCGATATCGCCACGGAGCCGGCGGAGCCGGAGGCTTCCAGCCGGACCGCGTTCCAGGCGTCCTGATGTTCTGAGCGGAGACAGAGGAGATCGATGCATGTGCGGTATCTGTGGAGAGTGGAGCTTTCTCGGCGCCGGCGCGGCGGACCTCGAGCGGATGAACGCGGCGCTCGTCCACCGCGGTCCGGACGATCAGGGCAGCATCGTGCTCGGCGAGGCCGGGCTCGCCATGCGCCGGCTGTCGATTATCGACCTGGCGCACGGCCATCAGCCGATCGGAAACGAGGACTCGACCGTCTTCGTGGTCTTCAACGGCGAGATCTACAACCATCGCGAGCTGCGGCGGGATCTGATCTCGCGCGGGCACGTCTTCCGCACCGACAGCGATACGGAAGTCATCGTCCACCTGTATGAAGACAAGGGCGAGCGCTGCGTCGACGACCTGCGCGGCATGTTCGCCTTCGCCGTCTGGGACACGCGGCGGCGCAAGCTCCTGCTGGCCCGCGACCGCTTCGGCCAGAAGCCGCTGTTCTGGCGCTACGACGGCCGGCGCTTCCTCTTCGGCTCGGAGATCAAGGCGATCCTCGCCAGCGCTTCTGCTGGAAAAGATCAGATCACGCCGGAGATCGACCTGCGCTCGCTCGACGAATACCTGACCTTCCGCTTCATCGCCAGCCCGAAGACCCTCTTCCAGGGGATCCACAAGCTGCCGCCGGCCCATCTCCTCGTGCTCGACGCCTCCAGGGTGGAGCTCGGCGACGGACCCCTCAGTGGTCCTCATGGCAGGGCGCCCGACATCGACGTGCGGCGCTACTGGCAGCTCCAGTACGAGCCGAAGCGGCGGTTGAGCGAGGAGGACGCGATCGCCGAGACCAGCGAGCGCATCCGCGACGCCGTCGAGTCGCACATGATCTCGGACGTGCCCGTCGGGGCGTTCCTGTCCGGCGGCATGGATTCGAGCCTGGTCGTGGCGCTGATGTCGGACATTCTCCGCGAGCGGGGAGCCGGGCCGCTCTCGACCTTCGCGATCGGCGTCGAGGCGCAGGACTTCAACGAGCTTCCCTTCGCGCGGACGGTCGCCGAGCATTGCGGCACCCGGCACTACGAAGAGATCGTCTCGCCCGACATGGTGCAGCTCCTGCCGCGCATGGTCTGGCACCTCGACGAGCCCTCGGACCCGATCGCCGCGTGCATGTGGCACTCGGCGGCGCTCGCGGCGCGGCACGTCAAGGTGGTGCTCACCGGCGACGGCGGCGACGAGATCTTCGCCGGCTACGACCGCTACTTCGGCTTCCGCTGGGTGAACCTCTACGCCGCGCTCCCCGAGTCGGTCCGCCGGGTCCTGCTCGGCCCGGCCGTCTACGCCCTGCCCGACAAGGCCGGGTACAAAACCCTGGCCCAGAAGGCGCGCTGGGTGCACGAGCTCTCCTTCCACGAAGGGGGCCGGCGCTACGCCCAGGCCACCGCGTTCTTCCGCTTCGGCCAGGAGGGGAAAGGCGGCCTCTACACGCATTCGATCGCCAGCCGCCTCCTCGGGAACGATCCCAAGGAGGCGATGGTGCGCGGCTTCGACGAGGCCGCGGCGTCGGACGACCTCGACCGCATGCTCGCCGCCGACATCGCGACGCGGCTCCCCGAGCACTCGCTCCAGCTCACCGACCGGATGACCATGTCGAAGAGCCTGGAGTCGCGCTCGCCGCTCCTCGACCACCTGCTGGCCGAGCACGTGGCGACCTTGCCGGCGAACTTGAAGCTGCGCGGGAAGACGCTCAAGTACCTGCTGCGCAAGGTGGCGGAGGGGCATCTTCCGAAATCGATCCTGGAGCGGCCCAAGCAGGGCTTCATGTTCCCCCTGGGCTACTGGATGAAGGGTCCGCTCCTGCCGGTGGTGCGCCACCTCCTTGCGAACTCGGTCCTGATCGAAGAGGGGATCTTCCGGCGCGACACCATCGAGCAGCTCGTCGCCGAGCACGTGGCCGACAAGGCCGACCACCACGTGCGCCTCTGGCTGATCCTGAACGTCGAGATGTGGTACCGGATGTTCGTGCGCGGCGAGGCGCTGGAGGACCTGGCCGGCCTGCTGCGCGAGCGTCTCGGCACGGAGGCCGCCTGATGCGGCGAGGCCGGACCCTCCTGCGGGTGGCCGTCTCCGCCGCTCTGATCGCCTGGATTTTGCGCGGCACGGACCTCCGCGAGGTCTGGGAGACGTTCCGGACCGCCGACGTCCGCTACATCCTGCTGGCGATCGCGCTCATCCCGCTGGGCTACCTGTCCAGCGTGAGCCGCTGGCGGCTCCTCCTGCGCGCCCAGGGAGGGGACGCGCCCTATCCGTTTCTGGTCCGCTCCCTGATGACCGGGATCTTCTTCAACAACTTCCTCCCCTCGACGATCGGCGGCGACGCCATCCGCGCCTGGGACACGGCGCGCTCCGGCGTGGGCAAGGCCACGGCGCTGACCATCATCATGGTCGACCGCTTCGTCGGCCTCCTCGCGCTGCTGGTCTTCGCGGCCGTGGGGCTCCTCGGGGCGGGGAGGTTGACCGAGCGGGTGCCGGAGCTGGGGTGGTGGGTGTTGGGGGTGGGCGGGGTGATGGTGGTGGTGGCGGTCGTCCTCTTCCGCCCGCGGAGCCCTCACCCCTCTCCCGCTCGCGGGAGAGGGGCCGGGGGTGAGGGCTCCAAGCTCTCCCAGGTCACCTCCGCTCTCTTCTCCTTCCGCGGGCATGGCCGGGCTCTCGCCGGCGCCTTCTTCTGGTCGCTCTGCCTGCAGACCCTCGTGGTGCTCAACGCGTGGGTGCAGGTGCGGGCTCTCCATGTGGAGCTCGGGCTTGCTCCGTTCTTCCTGATCGTGCCGCTGGCGGTGTTCCTGATGATGATCCCGGTGTCGATCAACGGGATCGGCGTGCGGGAAAACCTTTTCGTTTTCTTCCTCGCCGCGTTCGGCGTGGCCGAGGCGACCGGCCTGGCGTTCGCCTGGCTCGAATACGGGATCCTGCTCCTCCAGGCGCTCGCGGGCGGGCTGGTCTATGCGTGGGGACGCGAGCGCGACGTCCGGAGGGTGCGGGAGATGCGGACGCAGACGGCGGAGGTGGCCGCGCCATGAGGATTCTGCTCCTCGCGCCGCACCCCTTCTTCCAGCAGCGGGGGACGCCGATCGCCGAGCGGATGGTGCTGGAGGTGCTGTCGAGCCATGGCCACCAGGTGGACGTCCTGACCTTTCCCGAGGGGGAGGATGTCGACCTGCCCGGCTGCCGCATCCTGCGCATCCCGCGGCCGCCGTTCGTGCGCAACGTCCGCCCCGGCTTCTCCCTGAAGAAGCTCGCCTGCGACGCCGTGATGCTCACGAAGACCCTGGCCCTGGTCCGGAAGAACCGGTACGACCTCATCCATGCCGTGGAGGAGTCCGCCTTCATGGGCCTGGTGGCCAGCAAGCTGCTGCGCACGCCCTACGTCTACGACATGGACTCCGGGCTGGCGCGCCAGATGGCCGACAAGTTCCCGGCCCTCGCGCGCGTGCGGCGCCTGCTCGACGGCTTTGAAACCCTGGCCGTGCGCGGCGCGGTAGGCACCCTGGCCGTCTGCAAGTCCCTGGAAGACCAGGCGCGCGCCTGCCACCCCGGCGGGCTCGTGGCCCGCATCGAGGACGTCAGCCTGCTGGCCGGCATTGTCGATGAGGGGGGCGAGGAAGCGGTGGACGTGCCGCTGGGCGGCCCTGTCGTCATGTACGTGGGTAACCTCGAGCGCTACCAGGGGATCGACCTGCTCGTCGAAGCCTTCCGGCGGGCCCTGCCCGAGGTGCCGGACGCCCGCCTCGCGATTATTGGAGGAGCCAACGGAGACGTGGCCGCCTGGAGGGAGCGCTGCGCCCGGATGGGTCTCGGCGAGAGCGTCTGGCTCGCCGGCCCGCGTCCCGTCGAGAGACTGGCCGCCTACCTGCGGCGCGCCACGGTGCTGGTCTCCCCCCGCACCCACGGCGACAACACGCCCATGAAGGTCTACTCCTACCTCGACTCCGGCCGGCCGCTCGTCGCCACCCGCCTGCCGACCCACACGCAGGTGCTGACCGACGATCTCGCCGTCCTGGTCGCGCCCGAGCCGGACGCCATGGCGCGGGGTCTGGTCGACCTCCTGCGCGACGCCGGCCGCCGCGAGAAGCTGGCCGCGACCGCCCGCGAGTTCGCCCAGCGCGAGCTCACTCCCGATGCCTTCGAAAGGAAGCTCCTCCGCTTCTACGACCTGATCGCCGAGAGGCTGGCCAGAGGCTCCTCGCGCCGAAACCTCACCCCCGACCCCTCTCCCGTCGCCCCACCCCCGACCGGGAGAGGGGCGCCCCCACCCGACGGCTCCTCAAGTTTTTCTCCCCAGGCGACGGCCGTGGTTCCCCCTCTCCCGGGGGACGGGGGGGCGATGGGAGAGGGGGTTAGGGGGTGAGGTCCCACGCTGAAGCCCTGAAGGCCGCCAAAGACGGCGCAGCCCTCCGCTCTGCCCTCGTCGGCCTCGACCTCGACCGCCTGGAGGCGGGAGAGGTCGACGTGCTGTGGCGTGGCCTGCGCGGACACGATGAAGCCGCGGACGTCCGCCTCGCCGTCCTCTCCAACTTCACCCTCGACCTCCTGCCGCGCTTCCTCGCCGTCCGCGCCGCCGCCGAAGGGCTGCGCACCGCCGGCTACGTGGGCCCCTTCGACCAGCACGTCCAGGAGGTCTTGAACCCGGACTCAGGCCTCCACCGCTTCCGGCCGGACGTCGTCTTCCTGGCCCTCTCCCTGCGCCGCCTGCGGCCCCAGGCCCTCGATTCCTTCGCCACCCTTTCGGCGGACGACCGCCGCGCCCTGCGCGACGAGATCGCCGACCACCTGGCCACCTGGGCCGCCGCCGCGCTCGAGAGGCTCTCCGCGACCGTGCTGATCGCCAACTTCCCCGCGCCGGCCCGGCCGCTCGCGGGAGTGGCCGACGTCAAGGCCGACTACGGCGAGACCGAATTCTTCCTCGAGCTCAACCTGGAGCTCCTGCGCCGCTGCAAGGGAAACCCGCGCCTCCGCCTCGTCGACGCCGACGGCCTCACCGCGCGCTTCGGCAAAGAGCGCGTGCTCGACCGCAAGCTCCATTACCTGGCGAAGATGGACTGGAGCCCGGCCTTCCTGCCCACGGTGGCAAACGAGCTGGTGCGGCAGATCCGCGCCGTGCGGGGCCAGACGAAGAAGTGCCTCGTCCTCGACCTCGACAACACCCTCTGGGGAGGCGTGGTCGGCGAAGAGGGTCCGGCCGGCGTGCGCATCGGCCCCGGAGATCCCGAAGGCGAAGCCTTTCTCGACTTCCACCGCCGGCTCCTCGCCCTGCGTGCCCAAGGCGTCCTCCTCGCCGTGTGCAGCAAGAACAACCCGGCGGACGTGGCCGAGGTCTTCGCCACCCGGCCCGAGATCCCCCTGCGCCCGGACCATTTCGCCGCCGCCGAGATCTGCTGGGACCCCAAGCACGAGGGCCTCCGGAAGATCGCCCAGGCGCTGAACATCGGCACCGACAGCCTCGTCTTCCTCGACGACAACCCCGCCGAGATCGAGCTGATCCGCCAGCTCCTCCCCGAGGTCGAAGCCGTGCAGATGCCCGCCGACCCCGCCGAGTACCCGGGAGTCCTCGACCGCCTGACCCTCTTCGAGCGCGCCGCCGTCCTGGACGAGGACCGCAGGAAGACGGACCAGTACCGGGAGAACCGGGAGAGAGACGAGCTGCTGACCGCGACCGGCGACCTCACGTCCTTCCTGGAGAGCCTGGGCACCGAGCTGGAGATCCGCCGCGCCCGGCCGGACGACCTGCCGCGTGTCCACCAGCTCTTCACGAAGACAAACCAGTTCAACGTCACCACGATCCGCTACACCCAGGCCGACGTCGAGCGCTTCGCCGCCTCGCCCGAGCACGAGCTCTGGGTTGCCCGCGCCCGCGACCGCTTCGGAGACCTGGGAACCATCGCCCTGATGCTCCTGGAGATCGAAGGAGACGCGCTCCGCATCGACAGCTTCCTGATGAGCTGCCGCGCCATGGGCCGAGGCATTGAAACCGCCCTGACCAATCACCTGAAAAGCCGGCTCGAAGCGAACGGAGCCCGCGAGCTGCGGGCCCGCTATCTGCCGACCGCGAAGAACAAGCCGGTCGAGAGCTTCTACGAGGAGCAGGGCTTTCGGTTGGTCGAGGCGGGGGAGGGTGGGGAGAAGAAATACGTCCTGGGCAAGGACGAGGCCGCCTTGCGCGACTGCGGCTGGATCAACCTCACCCCCGACCCCTCTCCCATCGCACACCCATCCCCCGGGAGAGGGGCGCCCCCACCCGACGATTCCTCAACTTTCCTGCCTCAAGCGAATGCCGTGGTTCCCCCTCTCCCGGGGGATGGGTGTGCGATGGGAGAGGGGGTTAGGGGGTGAGGTCTCCTGACATCGACGTCCGCCTGCGCGAGATCATGGCCGACGTCCTGGACGTCGATCCGCAGATTCCGGACGACTTCAGCCGCGACGACGAATCCGGCTGGGACTCCATGGCCCACCTGCGACTGATCACCGCGATCGAGCAGGCGTTCGGCATCAAATTCACCATGAAAGAGATCGAGGAGATCCGGTCCTATGGAGACCTCCGCGCCCGCCTTGCCGCAAACCACGGTTGAGCCAGCGAAGAAATCGGGCCTGGGCCTGGGCGACCTCCTGCGGCGCTTCTTGACGCCCGGGTTCGTCGTCACCCTCCAGGGCCTGTCCAAATACGGCGCCAGGATCAGCCCCAAGGCGGAGGTGGAGATCACGCCGAACCTGCGCCTCGGCAAGAAATCCGTGATCAGCTCCTTCGTCAAGATCAAGTCGAAGGACGGCCCGTTGCACATCGGCACGAACGTCGAGATCGCGAATTTCTGCGTCATCACCTCGCACACCGCCGGCACCTACATCGGGGACGACACCCTGATCGGCCCGAACTGTTCGATCATCGGCAACAACTACCGCTACGACCGCCTGGACGTCCCCATTCGCCTCCAGGAAAAGGTCTCCCCCAAAGGCATCCACATCGCCAACAACGTCTGGATCGGCGCCGGCTGCACCATCCTCGACGGAGCCGACATCGGCCCCGGCTGCATCGTGACGCCGAATTCGGTCGTCTCCTCGAAGCTGCCGGAAAACTCGATCGCCCAGGGGAACCCGGCGAAGGTGATCTTTACGCGGCGGTAGGGCCTACTTCTCCGCGATTGCCTTGAGGTTTGCCAGCCCCGTCTCGAAGTCCTTGCCGACCACCTTGTTCATGTCGAAGAACGTCGTCATCACCTTCGCCAGGTAGGAGCTGGGGCCGTGCATCGCCCACGTGACGTTCGTGGAGCCGCCCTTGTCCTGCCGCGTGAATTCCGCGACGTTGTGGGTTTCGAACGGCTTGAGGAAATCCAGTTGGATCCTGGTGAGAAAAGGAGACGTCTCCACGATCTCCATACGGCCCGCGCCGGCCTTGCTGTTCCCTGCCCACGCATACACGGCCCCCGGGCCGCTCGCCGCGCCGCTGAAGCTCTTCTGCATCGCGGGGTCCAGCTTCTCGTAGGGCGACCAGGAGCTCCAGCGGTGGAAGTCGGTGAGGAGAGGCGCGATCTTCTCGGGCGGAGCGGCGATGTTCATCGTGCGCTGAACCCGGAACGTATCCGGCTTGGTCGAGGCATAGGCGAGAAGAGAAGCGAGCAAGACGGCGACTGTGGCGGCGATGATCTTGAACATGGCGTCCTCCGGGTCCGTTGGGTTGAGCTCTGCCGGCACCCCAGCGTGCCGGCTCATCCCCTAGTCGAACGGACCCCGGGGAAATCGACAGGCGCTCCAAGCGAGGAAATTGAGGTGCTTCTCGATCGCTTCTCTTTCCTTCCCAGGTAACAGGAAGGGTGGACTCAGGAGACTGGTATACTAGTGTCATGAAGCTGACCGAGCTGCAGAGCGAAGTGCTGAAGCTTGATCCACCCACCCGTGCCTGGCTCGCGGAGGTCCTGCTCCGGAGTCTGGATGAGCTCTCCGAAAGGGAGGTCGAGGCCTTGTGGCTCGACGAGGCGGAGCGCCGCGAACGGGCTTGGGATGCCTGTGAGGTCCAGGGGATTCCGGCCGAGCAGGTGATGCGCGAGCTGAGATCAGGTTCCGAGTGACGCGGACCCTCTCGTTCAACGAGCAGGCGCGTAGCGAGCTTCGGGAGGCTGCCAACTACTACGGCCTGGAGTCTCCCACCCTTCGGATTTCTTTCCTCGACGCCATCGATGCGGCGCTCGCCCAGCTCCTTGCCCACCCCGAGTCGGCCCCGGTCGTCCGAGGGAATGTCCGCCACATGCTCCTCCGCCGGTTCCCCTACAGCCTTCTCTACACACTCCGCCCGGGTGAGATCCGCATCCTGGCGGTCATGCACCAAAGCCGACGGCCCTTCTACTGGTGGGGCCGCACTTGATCAAGCCCGGCCGGCATGTCCTCCGGGTCCGTTGATCCAAGTGCCGGCACCCCAGCGTGCCGGCTCATCCCCTAGTCGAACGGACC
>Ga0126309_10000638_pt1 | contig 11665 bp, 12 predicted proteins | sample Plot56_FD_92541 | JGI IMG/M metagenome (GOLD analysis project Ga0126309, IMG submission 92541) | Serpentine soil microbial communities from UC McLaughlin Reserve, CA, USA - Plot56 | ecosystem: Environmental > Terrestrial > Soil > Grasslands | place: USA: UC McLaughlin Reserve, Lake County...
CCAAGGCGATCCGACGAACAACTCGCCGATCAACTTCACCGTCACGTTCAGCGAGAACGTCACCGGCTTCACGTCGTCCGACGTGACGCTCGGGGGCACGGCTGGTGCGACGACTGCAGTCGTGACCGGCGGCCCGGCGATCTACGACGTGGCCGTGAGCGGGATGACGTCGAACGGAACCGTGACGGTGTCGGTCCCGGCGAACAGCGCGAAGGATGCGGCCGGCAACAACAACACCGCTTCGAACACGGCGACGGTGACGTATGACACCGCCGGCCCAACCGTCACGATCAACCAGGCCTCGGGTCAGGCTGATCCCACCAGCAGCTCGCCGATCAACTTCACGGCCGTCTTCAGCGAGGTCGTGGGGAGCTCGTTCGGCAACGCCGACGTCACGATCGGTGGCACCGCCGGCGCGACGAACGCGAGCGTCACCAACCCGTCGAGCGACGGCAAGACGTTCAACGTCGCGATCTCGGGCATGACGACGAACGGCACGGTGACCGCCACGATCGGGGCCAACAAGGCCACCGACGCGGCGGGCAACGGCAACGCGGCCTCGACGAGCATGGACAACACGGTGACGTACAACGCCTCGGTCGGGAACACGCCGCCGACGGTGACGATCAACACGCCGACGTTCGGCCAGCTCTACGCCAAGCCCGGCTACGTGAACCTCAGCGCGACGTTCACCGATCCGGACGCCGGCCAGACCCACACCTGCTCGATCAACTGGGACGACGGAACGACGACCACGCCGGCCGTCAACCAGACGACCAGGACGTGCGCTCAGGCCCACACCTACAACGCTCCGGGCGTCTACACGATCGTCGTCACGATCTACGACAGCGTCGGTGGCAGCGGCTCGGCCGAGGTCATGATCGTCGTCTACGACGCGAGCGCCGGGTTCATCACCGGCGGCGGCTGGATCCAGGCTCAGCCTGGTTCGTACCCGACGAATCCGACGCTGGCCGGCCGGGCGAACTTCGGCTTCAACGCGAAGTACAAGAAGGGAGCCACGGTTCCGGACGGCGAGACGGAGTTCCAGTTCCAGGTCGGAAACCTGAACTTCCACAGCGAGAGCTACAGCTGGCTCGTCGTGTCTGGCTACAAGGCGCAGTTCAAGGGCACGGGAACGCTCAACGGCGTGACTGGCTACGACTTCACGCTGACCGCCTACGACGGTCAGATCAGCGGAGCCGGTAACACTGGCTTCGATCGGTTCCGGATCAGGATCACGAAGAACAACGCGGTGGTCTTCGACAACCGGAACGGCGTCTCACCCGACATGGATACCGCCGACCCGCAGAACATCGCGGGCGGGAGCATCGTCATCCACAAGGCGTAACGAGCCGGGAACGGTTGGACGCGAAGGGCGGGCCTCAGAGCCCGCCCTTCGCTCTCTTGGTCTCGAACGCATCGCTCGCCTTCGCACAGTCCGCGCTTGAACACGCCAGTCCGCGGTTCGTACGTTTGACCGCCGACGCTCCTTAGCGCACACTCTTGGCGCGTGGCAGGTCTGGAGGCGATCGGAGCCGACGTTGAGGGGGCGCTGGAGCGCATCCGCGTTCCCGCCTACGTGATCGATAGCCACGGGATCATCCGTTGGATGAATCCCGCCGCTGAGCGGATCGTGGGAGACGTGCGCGGGCGCCAGGTGACTTCCGTCTTCGCTCCCGAGGATCGACGCCGCGGCCACGAGCTCTTCCTGCGCAACCTCATGGGCCTCCCGGAAGGCTCGGACAATCGAGGCGTTTTCCTGAACGCCGCCGGAGAGCGCATCACGATGGAGGTGAGCGGTGTGCCGCTCAAGCGCGGCGACCACGTCATCGGCGTCTTCGGCCAGATCAAAGAGGTGGAGGACGATCGACCTCCGCCGGCGCATCCGCACCTGACGCCGCGCCAGATCGAAGTCTTGCGCCTGCTCGAGCAGGGCCGCTCGACCGATCAGATCGCGGCCGGGCTGCACATCAGCGGAGAGACGGTCCGCAACCACGTCCGAGCCATCCTTCGGACGCTCGGCGTTCACTCGCGTCTCGAGGCCGTGGCGCTCGTCCGCCAGGGCGAGCACGCCGGAGCTTGACTGAGCGAAAGGTCGGGTCGGGTCGGTAGGCTCGGTTCGGTGCGAGCGTCGGACCGCCTTTTCCTCATCGTCGCACCGGCCGCAGTCCTGGCGTCGGTCGACCTCGTGGTGAAGTTCAAGGTGCCAACGGAGTTGTGGGCCTACCACCGGCGCTCCGACGCATGGGTCGCCCTCTCGGTCGCGCTTCTGTTCGCGGCCTGGTCGCTCGCGCTCGTGCGCTCGCGCGCCGTGGCGATCGCGGCGGGCGTGATGTGCGGGGGCGTGATCGGAAATCTCGTCTCAGCGCGCGCGGACGGGAACTGGGTGCCGAACCCGCTAGTGATCGCCGATTACGGCCGCCTCGTCGCCTTCAACCTCGCGGACGTCTTCTTCGTCGTCGGAGAGCTGCTGCTGATGGCGACGCTGATGGTCGTAGTGATGCGAAGCCGCCAGAGCCCGCTGCTCTCCCCCGTCGCTCTCCGGCGCCGAGGATCTCGCCAGCAGTAGGTATCCGCGCCGTGCCGACGGCGACGGTCATCCGGACGGTCCGCGGCGACATCGCCCCGGGCGACCTCGGGTCGTGCGACGCCCATGAGCACCTCTTCCTCGTCACGCCGGCGCAGCCGGGCGACGAGTACGCGGACGTCGACAGGGCGATCGAGGAGGCGACGACGCTTCGCGCGGCCGGCGCTCGCGCACTCGTCGACTGGACGCCGATCGGCCTGGGGCGGGACGTGGAGGGACTGGCCGCCGTCTCGGAAGCCACCGGCCTGCACATCGTCGCCGCGACCGGGCTGCACCGCGACGTCCACTACGCGGCCGACGACCCGCTGCGCGGCGAGTCCGAGGAAGCGCTCGCCGACCGCTTCGCGAGCGAGCTGGACCGCTGCGGGATCATCAAGGTCGGCGCGGGCTATCACGCCGTCACGCCCTTCGAGGCCAAGGTCTTCGCGGCGGCTGCGGCGGCGCACGCCCGGGTCGGCGCGCCCGTGTGCGTCCACACCGAGCACGGGACGATGGGCGGCGCGCTCGTGGAGCGGCTCGGCGAGCTTGGTGTCCCGGCCGAGCGCGTGATCCTCGCCCACGTCGACCGCAACCCGGACCCGGGCGAGCACGCGGAGACCGCCGCGATGGGCGCCTGGCTCCAGCTCGACGGCCCGGGCCGGACTAAGTACTGGCCCGACTCGACGATCCTCTCGCTGCTCGCGGAGCTCGCAGACCGCGGCCACGCCGGCCGGCTGCTGCTCGGCGGCGACACCGGCCGCCGCTCGATGCTGCGCGCGTACGGCGGCGGGCCGGGCCTCGACTACGTCTTCGCTCGCTTCAAGCCCCGGCTCGAGCGTGAGCTCGGCACGGAGCTCTCCAAACGAATCTTCGTCGAGAACCCGGCCCGCGCGTTCGCGTTCTCGGCCTAGGAGAGCGGCCCGCAGACGGCCGGGAACTCGCTCGCGTCCTGCTGCCCGACCGACTTGACGATTTCCTCGATCGTCGCCGGCGGGAACGTGCCGACGCGGAAGCCGATCCGGAGGCCGACGGTCGCGAAGATCAGGCCTTCACCGGGTGCGACAAACCGCCCGTCGTTACCCGGCACGGTCACCAGCCATGATCCATCCGGCTGAGGCTCTCCGATCGCGGGCCCCGCGAGCGGCGTCGAGAGACTCTTCCCGCTGAGCGGGTTCGTGTACGTGATGGTGAACGAGCGGAGATGGATCACCCGCCGAACGAGGTTGCCGTCCTGGTCGGTGAAGTCCTTGACCACGCGGGTTCCTTCGATGTGCGCGACGATCGGGAACGGACACGTCTCCGGCAGCGCCGGGATCACTACGTCGCGGTTGACCTCCACCTGCTCCACGAGCGTCGGTGGGTTGCCGGTGGCAGCCGGCGCGAACAGCACCGTGAGCGCGCAGGCAAGCGCGGCCGCGGTGAGCAGCTTCGTCATCTGGTCTCCTTCGGTTCGTGGAGGCCGGCGCCGGCGTCCTTGGGTCTCGTCAGTACCATAAGACGTTCATGCCCCTGACGGAGTTAGCAGCCGGCGAACGCGACGACCTCGCCCTGGCGGTCGACCTGGCGAACACATGGGAGACGCTCGACCCGCCGAACGAGCGCCTGCCGGGCCTCGACACGCTGCGGCGCATCCTCGTCCACCACGGCCGTGCCTCGGCAGCGGCCGTCGCGACCGAGGACGACGTCACAGGCGTGCGAGCGCTGCGCGACGCGCTGCGCGAGACGTTCTTCCTCGGCGACGAAGCGACCGCCGTGGCTCACCTGAACGCCCTGCTCGAGGGCGTGCCTGCGCCCCGGCTCCTCAGGGACCGGGACGGTTGGCGGTTCGGCTGGGAGGAGACCGACCCGGCGTTCCTGGCCGGGACGACGAGCATGGCGATGCTGGGTGCCATCCACGGTTACGGGTTCGCCCGCTTCGGCGTCTGTGTCGGCGCTCCGTGTACCGGGGTCTACGTCGACCGCTCGCGCAACCACAGTCGCCGCTACTGCTGCTGGCTGTGCGCCGACCGTGTCACCCAGGCCGCCGCGCGGGCCCGCCGCCGGAAGAGCTAGAGCGACTCGCGCACCGCGCGCGCGCCCGCGACCATGTTCGCGAGCTTCTCGCGCGCAGCCCAGCGCGCGGTCTGCGACAGGCCGCAGTCCGGGCTGACGCTGAGCCGCTCCGGCGCGACATGCTCGAGGCACGCGCGGATGCGCTCCTCCACGTCGGTCGGCGTCTCGACGTAGTAGCTCTTGACGTCGATCACGCCGACGCCGACGTCGTGCCGCTCGCCGATCGGCCCGATCAGCTCGAGCTCGGCTAGCTCGCGGCTCGCCATCTCAAGGTGCAGCTCGTCGGCCGCGAGCTCCAGGAACGCCGGAAACATCGGCGCGTACCGCCGCTTCCCCACCGCCCGCCCCTTGTAGTTGCCGAAGCAGAGATGCGTGCCGACGTACGCGCGCCCGGCGACCGGCTGGACCGTCCGGTTGAAGACGTCGACCAGCCGCTCGGGATCCTCGCGGTGCGCGTAGCAGCTCATCGAGGGCTCATCGACGGTGACCGTCCCGCAGCCGGCAGCGACGAGCGCCTCGAGCTCCGCGCGGACGATGGGAAGCAGGGCCTCCGTGACTGCCCACCGATCCGGGTACTCGCCGGACGGCTCGATGCGGCCGGCGAGCGTGTACGGCCCCGGCACGCTCGCCTTCAGCCCCGCTCCCGTCGGAGCGAGTGTCCGCAAGCGCTCCCACTCCTCGAGGACGCCGAGCCCGTTCGGCGCGGCAAGCTCGCCCACGATCTGGTGGCGCCCACGCTGATCGTGCGCGGGCGGGCCGAACCTGCGGCGGGGCTCGCGGTCGAGCTCGAGCCCGTCGAGGAAAGCGTAGAACGAAAGGTTGAAGTCGAAGCGCGTCTGCTCGCCGTCCGTGATCAGATCCACGCCCGCGCGCAGCTGCTCGCCGATCGCCGCCGAGACCGCGTCGCGGATCGCCTCCTCGACGTCGTCCGGGCCCAGCTCGTCGAGGTGGTCGCCCACGAGCTCGAGCCAGCCGGGGAACGGGTAGCTCCCGATCACCGTCGTCCGGATCGGTTCGTGGGGCACGGCTCAGCCTAACCCGCCTCGTTGCCCTCCCGTCTAGACAGCTATACAGTCAACCGCCGTGTCCGCCTTCGACCTGAGCGACCGGCGCGTCGTCGTCACCGGCGCCTCGAGCGGCATCGGGGAGGGCATCGCGGGGGCGTTCTCGCGGGCGGGCGCGCGGGTCGCGGGCATCTCGCTCGACGGGGATCCACCCGTCGAGGGCATCTTCGTGCACGGCGACACCGGCGACCGGGAAGCGGTGGAGGGCCTCGCCGCCCGCGTCGTCGACGAGTGGGGCGGTATCGACGTCTGGGTCAACAACGCGGCCCGCCTGCTGGTCAGGCCGATCGTCGAGACGAGCGACGACGACTGGCACGGCCTTCTTGCGGGCAACCTCCACGGCTACTTCTACGGTGCGCGCGCCGCGGCGCGGCAGATGCTCGAGCAGGGCAAGGGACGGATCGTGAACATCAGCTCGGCCGCGGACGTCCAGGCAGTGCCCGGGCTCGGCGCGTACACGGCAGCGAAAGGCGCGATCGTGGGCCTGACGAAGGTCCTCGCGCTCGAGCTCGCGCCGGCGGGGACCACGGTCAACGCCGTGGCGCCGGGCGCGGTCGACACGCCGCTCAACGCGAACGCCTACACGCCTGAGGTACGCCGGACCTACGAGGAGCGGATCGCGCTCGGGCGGATCGGCACCCCCGACGAGGTGGCCGACGTCGTCCTCTTCCTCGCGTCCGACGCGGCCCGCTACGTCACCGGCCAGGAGCTCATCGTCGACGGCGGCCTGACGATCAACGGCGCAGTCGGCCACGCTCGTGATTGAGGTTCTGGTCGACGGGCTCGACCACCCCGAGGGCGTGTGCTGGGACCCGGCCGCGGGAGTGCTCTGGGCCGGCGGCGAGGCCGGGCAGCTGTACCGCGTCGACCTCGACGCGCGCCGAGCCGAGGAGGTCGCGCGCGCGCCCGGCTTCGTCCTCGGCCTGGCAGTCGACGGCCGCGGCCGGGTCGTCTTCTGCTGCTCCGATCGCGGGCTCGTCGGCTTGCTCGAGAACGGAGCCGTGCGGACGGTCGAGAACGGCTTCCGCTTCCCGAACTTCCCCGCCTTCGGCCCGGACGGGACGCTGTACGTCTCGGATTCGGGCTCGTGGGGGCGCGCGAACGGCCGCGTTTTCCGGCTCTCCGGGGACGGCGACGTGGACGTCTTCTCCGAGCAGCTGACCGACTTCCCGAACGGTTGCGCGGTCACCGCGGACGGCCGCTACCTCTGGATCGTCGAGAGCCACAGCCCGACGGTGAACCGCTTCGACCTGGAGACCGGCGAGCTCGAGCGGGTGACGCGGCTCGACGGGACCGTGCCCGACGGCGTGGCGTTCACCGCGGACGGCGGGGTGGTCGTCTCCTGCTACCGCCCCGACCGGATCGTCCACATCGACGCGGCCGGCGCGGTCGAGATCGTCGCCGAGGATCCGCAGGGGACGCTGCTCGCGGCGCCGACCAACGTCGCCTTCGCCGGGGCGCAGCTCGACCGTCTTGTGAGCGCGAACCTCGGACGCTGGCACCTCTCGCTCGTCGACTCGGGTCTGCGCGGCGCGCCGCTCCACTATCCGACGACCTGGGCCGCCGACGCATGAGCGAGTTCGTCCCGCGCTACTTCCAGATCGAGCAGTCCTTGCGCGGGCGTGTGGCCTCGCTCGAGCCGCACTCGTCGCTCCCGTCGGAGTCGCAGCTCTGCGAGGAGTTCGGCGTCTCGCGGATGACGGCACGCGCTGCCGTTCAGCGGCTCGTCCAGGACGGCCTCGTCTACCGCGTCCCCGGCCGCGGGACGTTCGTCGCAGCCGCACGCGCGAACCGGACGGCCGGCCACGTCCTCTCCTTCTCCGACGAGATGCGGCGCAAGGGCCGTGTCCCAACATCGCGGGTGATCGAGCGGCGCGAGCGCACGGCGACCGAGGACGAGGCCCGCCGGCTCGGCGTCCAGGAGGTGATCGTCCTGACTCGCGTGCGGCTGGCGGACGGGAAGCCGATCGCCCTCGAACGCGCGGTCTTCCCGACCGCTCGCGTCGGCTCGGCGCTCGAGGGCGACCTCGAGGCCGGGTCGCTGTTCGAGGCCCTCGCCGCGAGCGGAGTCGCGCCGACGAGCGGCCGCGCGGCGCTCGCCGCCGAGTCCGCCACCGCCGAGGACGCCCGCTACTTGCGCGTCCGCAGAGGGGCGCCGCTGCTGGTGGAACGGCGGTTGATCCGGGACCAGCAGGGCGACGCGCTCGAGCTCACGGAGAGCCGGTACGTCGGCTCCCGCTACGCGATCGACGTCGACTTCGACGTGGAGCTGCCGCTTTCGTGATCGAGGTCGATCGGCTCGGCCATGCCGACCAGGCGGTGCTCGTGACCGAGCGACCCGCGATCGACGTCCGCCTCGCGCGCGGGCTCTCGCTCCGGATCAACCCGCAGCGCGGCCTCGACATCGGCGCCGCCTGGTTTCGAGGCGTGCCGATCGCCTGGGTCGGCCCGGCCGGCGAGGGCGGCACGGACGCCGCCGACTGGCGTGAGGCCTGGGGCGGCGGGCTCGTCACGACCTGTGGCCTCGACAACGTCGGCGCGCCCTCGGAGGGCATCGGGCTCCACGGCACGTACACCTTCCTCCCCGCGCCCGACGTTGCGTACGACCGCTCGCCGTCCGGCGTAACCGTCACCGCCACGATCGACGATCCGCGCGGGCTCCGCGTCGAGCGGGCGATCACCGTCGAGGGCGGCTCGGTCGAGCTCGCCGACCGCACGACCAACGTCTCGGACGTGCGGCTCGAGGCTCCGGTCCTCTACCACGTCAACTTCGGCTGGCCGCTGTGGGACGCGGGCACGACGGTCGAGACCGACGCCGACCAGGTGCGCCCGCGCGACGAGGACGCGGCTCCGCACGACCCGTCGGCGGCCCCGCCCAGGCCGGCCGCACTGCCGGAGCGCGTCTGGGAGCACGTCGGCGCCACCCGAGCCGCCGTCAGAAACGAGGCGCTCGGCATCGCCGTCGAGCTCGAGTTCGACCTGCCGAGGCTCTGGCAATGGGTCGACCCGGCGCCGCGCGTGTACGCGCTCGGCCTCGAGCCCGCCAATTGCTCCGTGCTGGGGCGTGCGCACGACCGGGCCGCGGGCACGCTTCCCTTCCTCGACTCCGGCGAGGAGCGAACCACGAGAATCGCCGTCACCGCGAAGGAGGTCGAGTGAGAGCCGGAGTGGTTGGAACCGGGTTCATCGGAGTGGTGCACGTCGAGGCGCTGCGCCGGCTCGGGATCGAGGTCGTGGGCGTGGTCGGCTCGTCACCCGAACGCGCGCGGGCCAAGCAGCTTGCGCCCGTGATCGACAGCTACGAGGCGCTTCTCGCCGACGACAGGGTCGACGTCGTCCATCTCACGACGCCGAACCATCTCCACTACGACCAGGCCAAGCAGGCGCTCGCGGCCGGGAAGCACGTCATCTGCGAGAAGCCGCTCGCGCTCACGTCGGAGCAGTCGGGCGAGCTGGTCGAACTAGCTGAGCGGACCGGCCTGGTCCACTGCACCAACTTCAACATCCGCTTCTATCCGCAGGCCCGGCAGGCAAGGGCGCTCGTGGCCGACGGCGCCGTAGGCGCCGTCTGGAACGTCCACGGTGGCTACCTGCAGGACTGGCTGCTGCTGCCGACCGACTGGAACTGGCGGCTCGAGCCGGAGAAGGGCGGCGCGCTCAGGGCGGTCGCGGACATCGGCTCGCACTGGCTCGACCTCGCGCAATTCGTGATCGGGAGGAAGGTCGAGTCCCTGCTCGCCGACGTCGCGACGACGATTCCGGTCCGGCGGCGCCCAACGCGCGAGATCGAAACCTTCGCGTCGGCGGACGAAGTGGCGCGCGAGGACGCACCCCTGACGACGGAGGACCTCGCGCACATCCTGCTCCGCTTCGACGACGGCACGCGCGGCTCGCTCGTCGTCTCGCAGGTGAGCGCCGGCCGCAAGAACTCGCTGCGCTTCGAGGTCGACGGCTCCGGCGGCTCGCTCGCGTGGGACTCGGAGCGCAACGAGGAGCTGTGGCTCGGCCACCGCGGGAAGCCGAACGAGGTGCTCCTCCGAGACCCCTCGCTGCTCCGCCCGGAGGCGAGCGCGCGAACGGCGCTCCCGGCCGGCCACGCAGAAGGCTTCGCGGAGACCTTCAAGGAGCTCTATCGCGCCGTTTACACCGCGGTCGCCGCCGGCGGCCCTCCTGAGGAGCCCGACTACCCGACCTTCGCCGACGGCCACTGGGAGAACGTCCTGGGTGACGCCGTCGCGCTGAGCAACCGTGAACGACGATGGGTGGAGGTGACCACATGAAGCTTGGCCTTCTGACCGCCGCTTTTCCGGACCTGACGCTGGAGGAGGTGGCCGAATGGGCCGCCGGCGAGGGCTTCGGGGCGCTCGAAATCGCGTGCTGGCCGGCCGGCGGCGGCGAGCGCCGGCGCTACGCGGGCGTGACGCACATCGACGCCGACGGCTTCGACCCGGACGCCGTGCACGAGACGATGAGCCGGCACGGGCTGGCGATCTCGTCCCTCGCGTACTACCCGAACAACCTCCACCCCGACGACGCCCACCGCGAGGCGGTCAACGGCCATCTCCGCAAGGTGATCGACGCGGCGCAGCGGCTCGGGGTCGGGATCGTCGGCACCTTCGCCGGGAACGACAAGGACCGGCCGCTGCCGGAGAACCTCCAGCGGTTCCGCGAGATCTGGCCGCCGCTCGTGGACTACGCCGGCGAGCGCGGCGTGAAGATCGCGATCGAGAACTGCCCGATGATCTTCAGCTACGACGAGTGGCCCGGCGGCACCAACCTCGCGTACGCGCCGGCGATCTGGGACGAGATGTTCTCGGCGATCCCGAGCGAGAACTTCGGGCTCAACCTCGACCCCTCGCACCTCGTCTGGCTGATGATCGACTACGAGCGGGCCGTCTACGACTACGCCGACCGCATCTTCCACGCGCATGCCAAGGACCTCGAGGTACGGCCCGACGGCCTGTATCGAAACGGCACGCTCTCGAGCGGGATCGGCTGGCAGGTGCCGCGGCTCCCTGGTCTTGGCGAGGTCCGCTGGGACCGCTTCGTCGCGGCGCTCTACGCCGTCGGCTACGACCACGTGCTCTCGATCGAGCACGAGGACCGCGGTTTCGAGGGCGACGAGGACCTCGTCAAGCGCGGATTCCGGCTCGCCCGCGACGTGCTGAAGCCCTACGTGGTCTGAGGGTCCAAGACGAACTTGATCCCCTGCGCCGCGCGCGTCTCAGCGAAGGCGCGCTCCCACTCCGCGAGCGGGACGACCTCCGTGAGCAGTGGCTCCAGCTGCACGCGCCGCTCGGCCACCAGCTCCAGCGCGGTGCGCCACGAGGACGGCGTGCTCGCGAACCCCGACGTCACCGTCAGCTCGTGGAAGCAGACGAGGTCGAACGGGAGCGAGACCGGCTTGCCCGCCAGCCCGATCTGCACGTAGCTTCCGCCTCGCCGGGCGGCGGCGAGACCAGCGCCCATCCCCGCCTCGCTGCCCGAGCACTCGATCACGACGTCGGCCTCGACGGCGGCATCCTCGGTGGTGCTGGTCTCCAGCCCGAGCGCTCGGGCGGCCGCGAGCCGCACCTCGTCTTGCGGCGTCCCGCGCATGTGCACCTCACCGTCGGACGCACGGGCGACCTGCGCGGCCAGCAGGCCGACTGGGCCGGGCCCGATCACGAGCACGTCGTCGCCCGGCCGCACGGCGGGCTCCGGCTCCAGCAGCGAGTGGCAGACGCAGGCGAGCGGCTCGCAGAGGGTCGCGGTCGCCGCGTCCAGCCAGCCGGGCAGCCGATGGAGGTTCGTGACCGGCACGTGGAGCCGGGGCGCGAAGGCACCGTCGACGTGCGTGCCGATCGAGCGTCGCTCCGCGCAGAGGTTGACGCGCCCGGCCAGGCAGTGCGCGCAGCGGCCGCACGTCGAGAAGTACGTCTCGCTCGCCACGCGTGCGCCGAGCCAGGCCTCGTCGACTCCCTCACCGACCTCGGCGACCGAC
>Ga0126309_10000639_pt1 | contig 11660 bp, 14 predicted proteins | sample Plot56_FD_92541 | JGI IMG/M metagenome (GOLD analysis project Ga0126309, IMG submission 92541) | Serpentine soil microbial communities from UC McLaughlin Reserve, CA, USA - Plot56 | ecosystem: Environmental > Terrestrial > Soil > Grasslands | place: USA: UC McLaughlin Reserve, Lake County...
CGCAGCGGGTCGCTCTCCTCGATGCGATGGACGACTTCGACGGCGCGTTCACGGCAGTCGAGCTCTACGACCGCGCCCGGGGGGCCGAGCCGCAGCTCGGGATCGCCACCGTCTACCGGACGCTCGAGCTGCTGCGCGAAGCGGGCGCAGTCCGCTCGCTCGCCGGCGCGTACGTCCGCTGCCACCCCGGCCACCACCACCACCTCGTGTGCGTGTCGTGCGGTGCCGTCGAGGAGACGGAGCTCTGCGGGGCCCCGTCCGCTGCGCTGCTCAAGCGCCGCCATGGGTTCACACCCGAGACGCACGAGCTCGACGTGTACGGCCGCTGCGCCCGCTGCGCGTGAACTGGATCGTCCTCCCGCTCGCGTGCCTGACCGCGGCTTCGACGCTCGCCGGCGGCCTGACCGCCCTGCGGCTCGCCCGGGAGCTGCAGACGGTGATCGCGCTCACCGGCGGCATCGTCGTCGCGGTCGCGCTCTTCCACGTCCTTCCGGAGTCGATCGCGATCGTCGACGATCCGCAGCGCGTGGGGCTGCTCATCGGTGCCGGCTTCGCCGCCTCGTTCCTCGCAGAGCGCCTACTCGTGCTTCATCACCGTGACGACGAGCAGCAGGCTCGCGCCCACGCGCGCGTCGGCAACCTCGGTGCGGCCGGCCTCTCGGTCCATTCGTTCGTCGACGGGCTGGGGATCGGGGTCGCGTTCTCGATCGACAACGCGACCGGCTTTCTGGTCTTCCTCGCGGTGATCGCCCACGACTTCGCCGACGGGCTCAACACCGTCGGTTTCGTGCTCAGGCAGACCAGCGACCGCCGGCGCGCGCTGCGCTGGCTCGCGGCCGACGCGCTCGCTCCGGTCCTCGGAGCACTCGTCGGCTCGTCGCTGAACGTTTCCGAGGACGACCTCGGGGAGCTGCTCGCGCTCTACGCCGGCTTCTTCCTGTTCATGGGAGCGACCGACCTCCTCCCGCACGCGCACGAGCACCCGTCGGCGAAACGCGTCGCGCTGACCCTGATCGGCTTCGTGTTCATCCTCGGCGTGAGCCGGATCGCGAACGTGTCGTAACGGCGCTACCCGCCGAGCTGCTTCTTCGCGAACTCCTTGAAGCGGGCGCGAGCCGCGTCGTCGGGGCCGAGCGGCTCGTCCTCCGCGTACTTCGGATCGTTCGCGATCTCGCTCGCGACCGCGCGCACCTCGTCCTCGAGCGCCTTCCGGTGCGCATCGTCCTTCAACAGCGCGTCCACCCACGTGTCGGTCCCGTCGTAGGGCGGGAGATCGCTGTCGAAGAGCAACTGCCCGAGCACCAGGCCGACGCGGATGTACGCGAACGTGCGGAACGCGAGGATCCGGTGCGGGGACTCGACGAGGGCGGCGACGTCCGGATTGTCGCGCTGGATGCGCGCGACGATCCCGCCGATCGGCTCGTCGACGAGCGGGATCCATACGTCGTCGAGCTCGGACACGGTCGAAGTGTGGCCTATCCGGCACGCGCACGCCAGGCGATCTGGCCGGCCACCGCGATCAAAAGTACGGCGAAAAGCTTCCTGAGCACGTGCTCGGGAAGCGAGAGCGCGACGAGCGCGCCGAGGCCGACACCGGCCACGGAGACGACGCCGAGGACGAGCGCCGGCCGCCACCTCACGTTGTCGTAGCGCGCCTGCCGCCACGTGCCCGCGAGGACGGTCGGCAGGATCGCCGCGAGCGACGTCGCCTCGGCCTCGACCTGCCCCAGCCCCAGCGCGACGAGCGTCGGCACGAACAGGATCCCGCCGCCGACGCCGAACAGCCCGGCGACGATGCCCGCGAGGAGCCCCAGCACCACGGCGAGCGCGAGCGTCACCGGACGAGGAGCGAGATCGCGATCACGACGAGGAACCCCGCGAACAGGAACGAGAGCATCCGTCCGCCGATTCGCTGCTGAAGCGTCGCGCCGGCGGTCGCGCCGAACGCGGCCGGCAAGCCGACGAGTGCCGCGTAGGCGGGGTGCACGTCGCCGTGCAGCGCGTACGTGATCGTGCCGGCGAGCGCGGTGATTCCGATCGCTGCGAGCGACGTCGCGGTCGCGACATGAGGTCGGTACGCGAGCAGCAGGATCAGGAGCGGCACGACGACGATCCCGCCGCCGACCCCGAACAGCGCGCTCATGAAGCCCGCCACGAGCCCGATCAGCGCGAGCTTCACCCGCGTATCGTAGGTTCGTGGACCCGCTGGACGCGCTGCGCGCCGAGCCGGAGCTCGCCGCGATCGTGCTCGACGTCGACGGCGTGCTCGCACCGATCGTCGCGCGGCCGCAGGACGCAGCCGTCCCCGAGCCGACGCGCGAGGAGCTGCGCCGGCTGCATCGGAAGTACGCGCTCGTGGCCTGCGTGAGCGGTCGCGCCGGGTTGGACGCGCGCCGGCTCGTCGGTCTCGACGAGCTCGTGTACGTCGGCGAGCACGGCCTCGAGCTCGAACCGGAGGCGGACGCGTGGCGATCGACGATGCACGACTTCGGCGCGTCCGTTGATTGGCCGGTCGAGGACAAGGGCCTCACGCTCTCGTTCCACTACCGCGGCGAGGACGACGAGCAGGGGGCGGAGGCGTTCCTGCTCACCGTCGCCGAACGCGCGCGCGACGAGGGGCTGCGTCCGCGGTTCGGGCGGAAGGTGCTCGAGGTGCGACCGCCGGTCGAAGCGTCGAAGGGGACAGCCGTGCGTGCGCTGCTCGAGCAACGCGGGCTTCGGCGGGCGCTGTACGCAGGCGACGATGCCACCGATCTCGACGCGTTCCGCTACCTCGCCGAGCTGGAGCTCGGCGTCCGCGTCGGCGTCGCGTCCGCAGAGGGGCCGCGCGCGGTCGTCGACGAGGCCGACCTCGTGCTGCGCTCACCGGCGGAGGTCCTCGAGCTGCTGCGGAGCCTCTGATGCTCGACGCACAGGTGCTCGCGTTCGCCGGCGTCGCCGTCGTGCTCTCGATCACGCCGGGACCGGACATGGCGCTCGTGCTCCGCAACACGCTGCGCGGGGGCCGACCCGCAGGATTGCGGACGGTCGCGGGAATCGCGGTCGGGCTCGTCGTCTGGGCGACCGCCAGCGCACTCGGGATCGCCGCCGTCCTCGAGGCGTCGTCGTCCGTGTTCACGGCGCTCAAGCTTGCCGGAGCGGCGTACCTCGTCTATCTCGGCGTACAGGCGCTGCGGACCCTGCGGCGAGACGACCACGTTCCACGCACCCCGCGCGCGCCCGGCTCGCCGTTCCGACAGGGGCTCGTGACCAACCTCCTGAACCCGAAACTCGCGGTGCTCTTCACGACGCTGCTGCCGCAGTTCATCGCGCACGACGACCCTCGCGCGAAGGCGGGGCTGCTCGCGGTCGTGTTCGTGACGATCGGCCTCACGTGGCTCGTCACGTACACGCTCGTGATCGGCGCGGTCGCGCGCAGCCGCGCATTCCGCCGCGCGACGGAAGCCGTGAGCGGCGTCGTGCTGATCGCGCTCGGCTGCCGTCTAGCGCTCGAGCGCTAGCGCTTCATCAGCTTCTCGACGTGGCGCCACGGACGCGTGTTCAGCACGTGGTCCTTCGTCAGCCAGGCGCGGCACGCCTGCGCGACGCCGATCTCCATCCAGTCGAGCGCAGAGAGCTCGTGCGCGTCGGTGTCGACGGGGACCTTGAGCCCGGCTTCGCCCGCCAGCCGAGCGTGCGCGTCGCGAAGGTCGAGCCGGTCGGGCTGCGAGTTCAGCTCGACGAAGGTGCCGGTCGCGACCGCCTGCTCGAGCACACGCGGGACGTCGAGGTCGGCAGGACCGCGCTTGTTGATCTTGCGCGTCGTGAGGTGGCCGATGCAGTCGACGTGCGGGTTGCCCATCGTGCGCAGCACGCGCTCGGTCGGCTCGCGGTCGAAGCTCGTGTGCAGGGACGCCATCACCCAGTCGAACGTTGCGAGCGTCTCGTCGTCGACGTCGAGCTCGCCGTTCGCGCGGATGTTGACCTCGATCCCGCGGAGGATCCGAAACGGCGCGAGCGTCTCGTTCAGCGCGTCGATCTCCGCGAAGTAGCCCTCGAGCTTGCCGTCGCGCAGGTAGTGCGAGTGATCCGTGATCGCCATGTACTCGTATCCGCGTTCGATGCAGCGTCGCGCCATCTGCTCGATCGAGTGCTTGCCGTCGTTCGACCACGTCGAGTGCATGTGCAGGTCGCCGCGGATCTGCCCGACCTCGACGAGCTCGGGGAGCTCGCCCTTTCGCGCTGCGGCGAGCTCCCCGCCGTTCTCGCGCAGCTCGGGCGGGATGAACTGGTAGCCGAGGAACTCGTACAGCTCGCGCTCGTCGCGCGTCGTGAACGCCTCCCCCGTCTCGACCGTCTTCACGCCGTACTCGGAGATCGAGAGCCCGCGCTTCACCGCGTCCTCGCGGAGCGCGATGTTGTGGTCCTTCGAGCCGGTGAAGTGCTGAAGGAGGTTGCCGTAGCTCTCGGGCGGGACGACGCGGAGGTCGAAGCGGAGGCCGTCCTGTGAGAGCACCGTCGCCTTCGTCTCGCCGCGCGCGATCACGTTCGCGACCCAGCGGAGCTTCGTGAAGTACTCGGTGAGCGCGGGCGGGTCGGCGGAGGTCGCGATGATGTCGAGGTCGCGGAACGTCTCGCGGCGGCGGCGGACGCTGCCCGCCTCCGAGACGAGGTCGACGAGCGGGCTCTCGCGCAGCACGTCCACCACGGCGAGGACCGCCGGCAGCCCGAGCCCGAGCAGTGACCGCGGCTGCTCCGTCGGCGCCTCCACCGCGAGCGCCTTCAGGATCTGCTCCTCCTTCCGCGCGCCGAAGCCGGCGAGCGAGCGCAGCTGCTCCTGTTCCGCCGCTGCCTTCAGCTCGTCGAGGGTCGTGATCCCGAGCTCGTGCCAGAGCCGTGCCGCAGACTTCGGCCCGAGCCCCGGCAGGCGCATGAACTGAACGACGCCCGCGGGTACTCCGGAGCGTCGCTTCGCCAGCGCATGGATCTCGCCGTCGTCGACGATTTGGACGATCTTCTCCTCGATCGTCTTGCCGATCCCGCTCAGGTCCTTCGCCTTGCCGGCGAGCGCCAGTTCGGCGACCGAGCTCCCCGTCTCGCGGATCCGAGTCGCCGCGCGCCTGTAGGCGAGCACGCGGAACGACGCCTCGCCCTCGAGCTCGAGCAGATCGCCGAGCAGGTCGAGCTGTTCGGCGATCTCCTGGTTCTTCGGGAGCGCCTTCGCCAACGGCAGCGATCATATGGACGTGCGGGCGATCGTCTGTCTTCCCACCTACAACGAGCGGGAGAACGTCGAGCGGATGGTCCGCGCGCTCCGCGAGCAGGGCGTCGGCGTGCTCGTCGTCGACGACAAGTCGCCCGACGGCACGGGTGAGATCGCCGACCGCCTCGCCGCCGAGCTCGAGTTCGTCGACGTGCTCCACCGCGAACGAAAGGAGGGGCTCGGGCCTGCGTACCTCGCCGGGTTCCGGCGCGCGCTCGCCGACGGCGCCGAGCTCGTGCTCGAGATGGACTGCGACTTCTCGCACGATCCGGCCGACGTCCCGCGCCTGCTCGCGGCGGCAGAGGAGGGCGCCGACCTGGTGCTGGGCTCGCGCTACGTCCCGGGAGGATCGATCCCGAACTGGGACCTCGTCCGCCGCGTGATCTCGCGCGGCGGCTGCCTGTACGCGCAGCTCTGGCTGCACACGGGCGTCCGCGACCTGACCGGCGGGTTCAAGTGCTACCGGCGAGGCGTGCTGGAGGCGATCGACCTGGACACGATCCACTCGAAGGGCTACGCCTTCCAGATCGAGACGACCTACCGCGCGCTCCGCCAGGGGTTCCGGGTGACGGAGGTCCCGATCACCTTCGTCGATCGCGAGGTGGGGGGCTCGAAGATGTCGCGCTCGATCGTCGCCGAGGCGATCTGGAAGGTGCCGCTGCTCCGGGTGCAGGCGCTGGCGGGGCGGCTGTGATCGAGGTGCTCCAGTTCACCGCGCCGTGGTGCGGGCCGTGCAAGCCGGTGGCCGCGATCCTGGCCGAACTGGCGACGCGCTACCCGCAGGTCCGCTTCGGGGAGGTCGACGTCGACGCGGAGCCCGAGACCGGGATGCGGTTCGGGGTGCTGACGCTCCCGACGGTGGTCATCCTCCGCGACGATGAGCCGGTCCAGGTGATCGACGGCGCGCGAGGGCGGGCCGAGTACGAGCGCGCGTTAGCCGAAGTGGTCCCAGCCGCCGGGCTCGATCCCGACGACGCCTGATCCGGCCTGGACGCGGCCGACGACTGCGAACTCCAGTGGATCCGGCGTCGCCGCCAAAAGCTCGAAGTCCTCGCCGAACGAGAGATCCGCGAGTTCGGCCCCGTCGGCGAGCGGAACCGCGTCGAGGTCGATCGCACAGCGGACGCCGGAGCGACGCGCGATGTGGCCGGCGTCCTGGGCCAGCCCGTCCGAGACGTCGAGCATCGCGGTCGCGACGCGCGCGAGGCGCTCGCCCTCGGCCAGCCGCAGCGGCGGACGCACGTAGCGCGCGTTCCGGAATGCGGCTCCCGCCGCGCCGAGCGGGCCGGTCACGACGAGGAGGTCGCCCGGCCGCGCCCCGCCGCGGCCCGGCACGCGCTCGGAGCGGCCGAGCGCGGTCACGCTCAGCATCAGGAGGTCGGAGCGGGTCGTGTCGCCGCCGAGCACCGGGACGCCGGTCTCCGCGATCCCCTCGTACAGCTCGAGCACCTCGTCGACCCGGGTGCGCCCCGGCGCCGCGAGCGAGACGATGAGCCCTTCGGGCGCCGCGCCGGAGGCGGCGAGATCGCTGAGGTTGACCGCCGCCGCGCGCCAGCCGAGGTCGCGCCACGAGATCCAGTCGAGCCGGAAGTGCACGCCCTCGACGAGCGCGTCCTGCGTGACGACGAGGTCCCCGATCTGCGCCGCGTCGTTCTCGATCGTCCGCGCCAGCCCCCGCCGCTCGAGCTCCGCGAGGAGCCCGAACTCACCGAGCTGCGAAAGCTGCATCGATCGCCTCCCGCAGCGCGCGAGCGTCGTGCGCCGCCCTGATCACCGCCACGCCCGCGGCGCCCGCGGCGATGCACGCGCCGGCGTTCGTCGCGTCGATCCCGCCGATCGCGACGACGGGGATCTCGACCGCCACCGCGATTCCCGCCAGGCCGTCGAGCCCGATCGGCGTCGCCGCGTCCTCCTTCGAAGGGGTCGACCAGATCGGCCCGGCGCCGATGTAGCGGGCTCCTGCCCGCTCGGCGGCGATCGCCTCACCGACGTCCGACGCGGAGACGCCGACGAGCAGGCCGGCGCCGACCGCGCGCTCGAGGCCCTCGTCGTCCTGGCCGAGATGGACACCGTCCGCCGCAAGCGCGAGCGCCGCCTCCACGTCGTCGTTGACCACCAGCGGGACTTTGTGACTGTCAGTCACCTGTCGGAATGGCCGTCCGATCCGGACGAGTTCGTCCGTCGGAACTTCCTTCACCCGCAGCTGGAGAACCGTGGCGCCGCCTGAGATCGCGGCGTGCGCGGTCCCGAGGTCGTCGACGAGCGCGTGGAGCTTCATCGACTTAGTGACTGACAGTTACTTGCGCTCGCGGATCGAGCGAAGCCGGGTCGAGGGCATGGAGCGCGTCGTAGAGGTGGACGTGGAACGAGCCCGGGCCGCGGGCGTCGACGGCCGCGTCCTCCGCTGCCACGCCGAACGCGGCCAGTGCCTCCGCGGCCGCGGCGAGCGCGTGCGGGTTCGCGGCGAGGAAGCACCCAGTCAGCGCGGACGACATACAGCCCGTTCCCGTGACCATCGCAAGCAGTTCGTGCCCGTTGGCGACGGCAAGCACCGTCTCGCCGTCCGAGACGTGGTCGACCGGGCCCGTCACCGACGCGACCACGCCGAGCCTGCGCGCCGCCTCACGAGCGAGCTTCGCCGGATCGCCGCCGGCGCCGATCGACTCGACGCCTCGCACCTCCGCGTCGATGCCGACGAGCGTCGCGACCTCGCCCGCGTTGCCGCGCAGGACCGCGACGTCCACCTCGTCGAGGACGCGTCTCGCAGTCGCGGTTCGATAGCGCGTCGCGCCGGCGCCGACGGGATCGAGGACGACGGGAATCCCGCGCGCGTTCGCAGCCTTGCCGGCCGCGAGCATCGCGTCCACCCACGGCGGCGAGAGCGTGCCGATGTTCAGGACGAGCGCACTCGCGAGCCCGACCATCTCCTCCACTTCCTCGCGGGCGTGCGCCATCACAGGCAGCGCACCGAGCGCGAGGGTCACGTTGGCGGTCTCGTTCATGACCACGTAGTTGGTGATCTGGTGGACGAGCGGCTTCCGCTCCCGGATCCGGGCGAGCGTCGCGCCGGGCGAAACGGTCACGCCGCCCCCCGCAGGTTCAGCACGTCGACCGGACCGTCGCCGGAGCCGAGCTCGACGAGCCCGTGTCGGACGGCCTCCGACGCCACCCGTGCGGCAGTCCGTGCGGCGTCCTCCAGCGACGCCCCTTTCGCGAGCTCGGCCGCGAGCGTCGCGGAGTGCGTGCAGCCGGCGCCGTGCGTCGCCGCCACCGCGTGCCGCGGAACGGCGAGCTCGACGTGACGCTCGCCGTCGAAGAGGTGATCGACGGCCGTCTCGCCGTGCCCGCCCGTGACGACGACTGCGGGCGCGCCGAGCTCGTGCAGGCGTTCCGCGAGCTCGCGGCGCGGCCCGCCGTCCCCCGCGAGCGCGCGTGCCTCGTTCAGGTTCGGGGTGATCACCGTCGCGAGCGGGAACAGCCTCCGCACGAGCGTCTCGACCGCGTCGTCCTGCAACAGACGCGCACCCGAGCTCGCGAGCAGCACCGGGTCGACGACGAGCGGCACCCGATGCGCCTCGAGCCAGTCGGCCACCACGTCGATCACGGAGCGCGAGAAGAGCATCCCCGTCTTCGCCGCGTCGACGCCGATGTCGCTCCAGATCGCGTCGAGCTGCGCCGTGACGAAGTCCGCCGGGACCTCGTGGACGCCGGTCACGCCCCGCGTGTTCTGCGCGGTCAACGCGACGATTGCGGACATCCCGTGGACGCGCGCGGCGGCGAACGCCTTCAGGTCGGCCTGGATCCCGGCGCCGCCGCCCGAGTCCGAGCCGGCGATCGTCAACGCTCGCGCTAGCACCTTCCTCCCTTCGCCGGTCCTAACCGGATCAGGTTCGACGGGTGTGATCTCAGCCGCGCGACGCGCGGCACCCCGGTCGTTCGAGTGTACCGGCACGATGTACACATGACCGTCGGCGCCGCGACCTGGGACGACCTGCTGGAGGCGGAGGAGGTCGCGTACGTCGGCTCCGACGCCGCGCGCGGCGCGCGGACGGAGGCGATCCCGGACGAGCTCGACCAACGTGTGCGCGACCGCCTCGGCGTCGACTCGCTCTACGTCCATCAGGCGGAGGCGTGGGACGCGGCACACCGCGGCGAGCACGTGATCGTCACGACGGGTACCGCCTCCGGCAAAACGCTGGCCTTCAACCTGCCGGTGCTGGACGCCCTCGCGCGGGAGCCGAAGGACCGAGCGCTTTACCTCTACCCGACGAAGGCGCTCGCGCAGGACCAGCTGCGCTCGATCCAGGACCTCAAGGTCCCGCGCGTGTGTGCCGCGATCTACGACGGCGCCACCGAGAGCGAGCGCCGCTGGCAGATCCGGAAGTGGGCGAACCTGATCCTCACGAACCCGGACATGCTCCACATCGGCGTCCTGCCCCATCACGACCGCTGGGGCGACGTGCTGCAGAACCTGCGGTACGTCGTCGTCGACGAGGCGCACGTCTACCGCGGCGTGTTCGGCTCCCACGTCGGGAACGTCCTGCGCCGGCTCAGGCGAGCAGCGGCGATGTACGGCGCCTCTCCGCAGTTCGTGCTCGCCTCGGCGACCATTGCGAACCCCGGGGAGCTCGCGCGCAGCCTGCTCGGCGTCGACGCAACGGTCGTCGGCTCCGATGCGGCGCCGCGCGCGGAACGGACGATCCTGCTCTGGAACCCCGAGCTGCTCGACGAGGAGCTGGGCGTCCGGGCCTCGGCGCTCGGCGACGCGTCGCGTCTGCTCGCGACGTTCGCGGAACGCGGCCTGCGCACGATCTGCTTCGCGAAGTCGCGCAAGGCCGCGGAACTGATCCACCGTTTCGCGGTGCAGCGGCTCGACGATCCCGCGCTGCGAGCGCGCCTCGCGCCGTACCGGGCGGGCTACACGCCGCCGCAGCGGCGGGAGATCGAGCGCCGCCTCGTCGCCGGCGAGCTGCTCGGCGTCAGCGCGACGGACGCGCTCGAGCTCGGGATCGACATCGGACTCCTCGACTGCGCGATCTCCGTCGGCTTCCCGGGGACGGTCGCCTCGCTCCGCCAGCAGTGGGGGCGCGCAGGACGCCGCGGCCACGGTCTCGCAGTTCTGATCGCCAGCGAGGACGCCCTCGACCAGTACTTCATGCGCGAACCGGAGACGCTGCTCGCGCGCCGGGTCGAGGCCGCGATCCTCGACCACGCCAACCCACGCGTGCTCGACGGCCACGTGCGCGCGGCCGCATTCGAAGCTCCGATCGACGAGGCCGACCGCGCGACCCTCGGCGACGCCGCGCTCGACCGAGCGCCGCTTCTCCCCGAGCTGCAGCGGACGCCGCGCGGCTACGCGTGGGCGGGGAAGGACTATCCGGCGGCGCGAGTCCCGCTCCGCTCGAGCACGCCCGACGCGTTCACGGTGGTCGACCTCTCGTCGGGGACGCTGCTCGGCCTCGTCGAGCAGGAACGCGCGTACTCGACCGTCCACGAGGGCGCGGTGTACCTGCACCTCGGCGAGCCGTACCTCGTCCACGAGCTCGACCTCGAAGGCCGCCGCGCGCTCGTCGAGCCCTTCGACGGCGACTGGTACACGCAGGCGAAGAAGGAGACGATGACGGAGATCGCGGAGCCGCTGCGCAGCGAGCGGCGGCTGGGGATGGACGTCACGTTCGGCCGAGTCGTGGTCACGGAGCAGGTGGTCGCGTACCAGCGGAAGTCGATCCGCGACCAGGCGACGATCGATCTGAACCCGCTCGACCTCCCGCAGACGACGTTCGAGACCGAGGCGATCTGGTACCTCCCCGAGCCCGACCACCTGCGCGGCCTCGAGCGCGAGCCGGCGCTGCTCGGGACGCTCCACGCCGCCGAGCACGCGATGATCGCGATCCTCCCGCTCTGGGCGATGTGCGACCGCTGGGACATCGGCGGCCTCTCCACGAACGTCCACCCGCAGACGGGTCGCCCGACGATCTTCGTCTACGACGGCCACCCCGGCGGGGTCGGGATCAACGAGCGCGGGTTCGCGATCTTCGAGGGCTGGGTCGAGGACACAGCGAAGATGCTCCAGGGGTGCCCGTGCGAGCGCGGCTGCCCCTCGTGCGTGCAGTCGCCGAAGTGCGGCAACCTGAACGAGCCGCTCGACAAGCACGGTGCGCGGACGCTCCTCGAGCGGCTGCTCGCGTCGTGAGCGTCCGCTCCTCGACTTCACGAACGGACGTCGATTTTCGGCCGCCGCGTTCGTCATAGAGGATGACAGCGACCGAAGGGAGCCTCATGCAGTACATGCTGCTCATCTACGACGACGAGGCCACGTGGCGCGAGCTGCCCGACGCGGAGCGCGACGGCGTCATGGGAGAGTACTTCGCCTACACGGAGGAGCTGAAGCAGGCCGGCAAGTTCGTCGCCGGGGACG
>Ga0126309_10000640_pt1 | contig 11655 bp, 10 predicted proteins | sample Plot56_FD_92541 | JGI IMG/M metagenome (GOLD analysis project Ga0126309, IMG submission 92541) | Serpentine soil microbial communities from UC McLaughlin Reserve, CA, USA - Plot56 | ecosystem: Environmental > Terrestrial > Soil > Grasslands | place: USA: UC McLaughlin Reserve, Lake County...
TCACCTTCGAGGACGAGGGCCACGGCATCTCCCGCCCCTGGAACCTGAAGACGCTCTACCCGCGACTCGCCGATTTCTTCGGATCAGCCTTCGGCTGAAGCAGTCAGCCGTCAGCTTTCAGCTTTTTGGCTGGGATCGGCACAACGGATCACGAATCGCGGGGGTCGCTGGCAGCGGGACGCCCCATCCCGCAAGCCGATGAGGATCAGGCCTCGGGCATCCCGAGAGCTGACCGCTGATAGCTAAAAGGCCGACGCCCCGAAGGGCGCCGGCCTGGGGTGCGGGGGTTGGTCTACGGTTACCGGCGGTACACCTTCTCGCAGTCGGCGGCGACCTTGTCGCCCTTGTCGGCTTCGACGGTGTCGACGCCTGGGCCGCAGGAGATCACGTCGCGGGCGGAGTTGCCGTTCGCCGCCAGGATGGTGTCGTTGCCAGGGCCGCCGTAGATGTGATCCACCGAGGTGTCGGTCCCGTACTCGCCGGCGCCGTCGATGAGGGTGTCGTCCCCGTCGCCGCCCCGTATCTCGTCGGCGCCGAGGCCGCCCAGGATGTAGTCGTCGCCCGGGCCGCCGTAGAGGGTGTCGCTGCCGGTATCGCCGTTGTCGTGGCCGTTCTTGGGGGCGGAGCCGCGGATGTCGTCGTCGCCCGGGCCACCGTAAACGGTGTCGTCACCGAAGCCGCCGTTCAGCCAGGAGTCGTTGCCGCCGAGGCCATTGATCGTGTCGTCGCCGGCCCCGCCGGTGATACCATCCGCGCTCCCGGTCCCGTCCATCGTCGCCGCGAAGGCCGTCCCCGCCGAGAGGACCGCCATCGCCGCCACCGCCGCCATTACCCGAACCATCCGCCCCATGCCCGCTCCCTTCTCGTCGTCCCTGCCCCCGGTCTCTCCGGTTGCTGTATTTGGAACTCTAAGGGCGCCGCGTAACGTACCGGCGACATACGGGTAACGCTTCGGTCACGCTTGCGTAACTTTTCGGTAACAGCGCCGAACGCCCGCGCTGGCCGTGCGTCCAAGACGGCCCCCCGCATATCCGGCCCGCGGTACGTCGGCCCACCAGGCCCGCCCCTATATACTTGTGCCTGTCACTTGCGCCTGGCTTGATCGGCTTACAGTAACTGTGTAGTATTCGTGAAGGACTAGGGACCGGCCTGGACCGGCCGGAGGAGGTTATCGCATGGATGTGATGAGGGGTCTCGGGGAACACGGGGATTCCACGCGGTTGGCTGGCGTGGAGAACCTTATGCTCCACTTCACGCCTTACTCCGAGGACTGGTCGAAGTTGCCGGTCATAGTCTCGGGCGAGGGGTCCTACGTTACAGACGATGGGGGCCGCAGCTACATAGACGGGCTCGCCGGCCTCTTCACTACGCAGGTCGGCCACGGCCGGGCGGAGCTCGCCGAGGTCGCCGCGAAGCAGATGAAGGAGCTGGGGTTCTTCCCCAACTGGAGCTTCCAGCACCCGAGGAGCCTGGAGCTTGCGCACAAGATCGCCGAGATAGCGCCGGGGGACCTCAACAGCACGTTCTTCGTCTCCTCGGGGTCCGAGGCGGTCGAGACCGTCATAAAGCTGGCCCGGCAGTACCACAAGACAAACGGGGAGCCGGGGCGGTACAAGATCATCTCCAGGGACGTCGCCTACCACGGGACCACGATGGGCGCCTTGAGCGTTACGGGCCTTCCCTCCTTCAAGGCCCCGTTCGAGCCGCTGCCTGGCGGCTTCTTCCACGTCAAGAACACCCAGCAGGACCCCGAGGGGGCCGCGGATGCCATAGAGCAGATGATCGAGGCCGAGGGGCCAGACCAGGTCGCCGCCGTGATCCTGGAGCCCGTGCAGAACGCCGGCGGGTGCCTCGTCCCGCCGCCCGACTACTGGACGCGGGTGCGCGAGATCTGCGACCGCCACGGCGTCTTGCTCGTCTCGGACGCCGTGATCTGCGCCTTCGGGCGCCTCGGCGAGTGGTTCGGCATCGAGCGCTTCGGCGTCGTCCCTGACATGACGAGCTTCGCCAAGGGCGTGACGAGCGGCTACCTCCCCATGGGCGGCGTAGTCGTCAACGACAAGATAGCCCACACCTTGAAGGACGGGGCCTCGATGTTCATGCACGGCTCGACCTTCGGGGGGCACCCTGTCTCCTCGGCGGTGGCGCTCGAGAACATCGCGATCATGGAGCGCGAGAACCTGCTCAAGAACGTCCACGACCTCGAGGGGCACTTCGGCGACGAGCTGGGGCGCATGGCGGCAGACCACCCGGTCGTCAAGGAGGTAAGGGGGATGGGCTTCTTCTGGGCCGTCGAGGTCAACCCGGAGAAGGCCGACGGGACCCCGCTGACCGGCGACGAGTACCAGAAGTACTTCAAGGGCGTCCTCTCCAGGAAGCTCATGGAGGGAGGCCTGATCTGCCGCTTCGACGACAAGGACGAGCCCGTCATCCAGTTCTCCCCGGCGCTTGTCTCCGACAGGCAGGTCCTCAGCCGCATAGCGGAGATCACCGACGACGCCCTCACGGAGCTCGAAAAAGAGCTGGGCTACAGGGGCTAGCGTGGTAGACGCGGTCACCCGCGGCGGGCCGGGGGCCGGGGCTTGACCCGTACCGTCGGCGCGCGGAGGGACGCCCCAGCCGGGCAGAAAGACTACCGCTCGTTCAGCTTCTGGCTGGAGACGACGGGCGAGGAGATCGTCCCCCGCCAGCCGCTCCCGGGCCCTGCAGAGGCGGACGTGGCGATCCTCGGGGCCGGGTTCACGGGCCTGTGGACGGCGTACTACCTGCTCAAGAACGACCCCTCGCTGCGCGTGGTTGTGCTTGAGGCCGAGACCGCCGGCTTCGGGGCCTCCGGCCGCAACGGCGCCTGGTGCAACGCGGCCTTTCCCGTCACCCCAGGCGAGCTCGCGCGGCGCTTCGGCGCCGAGTCCGCCAGGGACCTCCTGCTCCAGATGCGCGGCGCGGTCGACGAGGTAGGGCGGGTCTCTGAGGCCGAGGGCATCGAAGCCCAGTTCTTCCGCGGCGGCCAGCTCAGGATCGCCAGGGGCCCGGCCCAGGTGCCCGGCATAGAAGGCTCCCACGAGTCCCTCAGGGCCCTCGGCCTGGACGAGGGCCTCGAGTTGCTCGACGAGGCCGAGACCGCGCGGCGCGTCAGGATCACGAACGCCAGGGGCGCCCTGTTCAGCCCGCACTGCGCGACCATCCATCCGGCCAGGCTCGCGCGCGGGCTCGCCCGGGCCGTCGAGCGCCTGGGCGGCGAGATCTTCGAGGGCACCCCCGTCAAGGACTTCGAGACCGGGAGCAGTCCGTGCCTCGTGACGGAGGCAGGCGACGTGCGGGCGCGGACGGTAGTGCTCGCCGGTGAGGCCTACCTGGCGCGGCTGCGCAAGCTGCGCCGGCAGGTGCTGCCCATCTACTCCCTCATCGTGCTGACCGAGCCACTATCGCAAGAACAGTGGGCCGAGATCGGGTGGGATGGTCGCGAGTGCGTGGCCTCAAGCCGCTACACGGTCGATTACCTCTCGCGGACCGCAGACGGGCGCATACTCTTCGGCGGACGCGGGGCGCCCTACCACTACGGGTCCCAAATAGAAGACGAGTACGACCTGCACGGTCCCACCCACGAGATGCTCCGCCGGACGGCGCGGGAGTGGTTCCCGGTACTCGAAGGCGCGCGCTTCACCCACGCGTGGGGGGGACCGCTCGCCATGCCGCGCGACTGGATGCCGACGATGTCATACGACCCAGCCGAGGGCGTCGCGACCGCGCGCGGCTACACGGGGCAGGGTGTGGCGACCGCCAACCTCTCCGGCAGGACGCTGGCCGACCTGATCCTTGGCCGCGACACGGACGTAACCCACCTGCCGACCGTGAACCACAGGCCGCGTTCCTGGGAGCCCGAGCCGCTGCGCTGGCTCGGCGCCCGCTACGTGCAGCGGGGCCTGATGCGGGCGGACGACCGCGCCGAGAGGACGGGCGAACCCCCGACCGGGAAGACCCTGGCCGAACGGCTCGGGAAGCACTAGGACGTCTATGCCCGCGAGAGACCCCGAACCAAGAGGAGAAAGGGTGAGGATACAGAACACCGAGAGGACGGCGGCAGCAGAGGCGGGAGCTTCCGCGCGTCCGTTCGGATCGGGGCGGGCGGGCGGATGACGGTGGGCCGGGCGCGGAGGGAGCCGGCGGTGGACGCGGTGGTCGTCGGCGCTGGCCTGGCAGGGCTCACGGCGGCCAGGGAGCTAGAGGCCGCGGGTGCCTCCGTGCTCGTCGTCGAGGCGAACGACAGGGTGGGTGGCCGGACGATGACCCGCCGCGTCGGCGGGGTGCCCGTCGAGATGGGCGGGCAGTGGGTAGGTCCGGACCAGCGGCGCATAAACGCCCTCGCCAGAGAGCTCGGCGTCGGGATCTTCCCAACCGAGGTTCCCGGGCGGACCGTCTTCGACGAGGACGGCCGCCGCTCGGAGTACGAGGAGGGCGGGGAGGTGCCCTTCGCCGACCCGGACGCGGCCTCCGAGGTCGCGGAGGTCTTCGAGGCTTTGAGCCGGCTCGCCGCGGATGTTCCAGCCGAGGCGCCGTGGAAGGCAGAGAAGGCGCGGGAGTGGGACGGGCAGACGCTCGAGACCTGGAAGCTCGGCCAGACGCGCAGCGCGGGCGCTCGGTTCTACTTCGACCTGGCCGTCGAGTCGCTTTACGCCTGCGAGCCGCGCGACGTCTCGCTGCTCGGCGTGCTCTCGGACATTACCTCCTCGGGAGGATTCGGGGGGCTCTTCGAGATAGAGGCCTCCGCCGAGGAGCACAGGCTCGTCGGCGGCGCGCAGGAGTTGTCCGAGCGGATGGCGCGGGGGCTGGAAGGGCGCGTGGTCCTCGGCTCCCCGGCGCGCCGGATCTCGCAGGACGCCGAAGGGGTGCTCGTCGAGTCGGACGAGCTCTCCGTCCGGGCGGGGGCCGTGGTCGTGTCGGTGCCGCCAGCCCTGCGGGGGCGCATCGAGTACGCCCCGGCGCTGCCGCCGGCTCACGACGGGCTCACCCAGAGGATGCCGATGGGGGCCGTGATCAAGTGCAGCGCCGTCTACGACGCGCCCTTCTGGCGCGATGCGGGCCTCAACGGCAGGGCAGAGAGCGACGCCGGGCCGTGCAAGATCACATGCGACAACTCGATCCCAGGCGACGACGCTGGCGTCCTTACCGGGTTCGTCCTGGGCTCCGACGCGCGCCGATGGGGAGGGAGGCCAGCGGGCGAACGCAAGCGGGCCGTCCTCGAGTGCTTCGCCCGGTTTTTCGGTCGTGAGGCGCTCCATCCTCGCGGCTACGCGGAGTGCGACTGGGGCGCAGAGCCCCACGCCCGCGGCGGCTACGCGGGCGTGCCCGTGCCGGGCTTCTTTCTTGACCACGGGCAGGCAATGCGGGAGCCCGTGGGCCGCGTGCACTGGGCGGGGACGGAGACGGCGACGAGGTGGAACGGGTACATGGACGGGGCCGTGGAATCGGGACAACGGGCGACGCGGGCGGTACTCTCGGGCGGCGCGGGGCACCGTTCGCGGACGGCTTCGGGCGGGCCAGATCTCTCACGGGGAAGGTCCCGAGCAGGGGCCACGGGCACAGGAGGATAAGAGTGGAAGAAAGACGGACCAGGGAACGTCCGACGCGGGCGGAGGAAGGTGCCGGGAGGCATGTCGCCGTGCGGCTGGCGGGGATCACCAAGCGGTTCGGAGAGTTCGTTGCGGTCGACGACCTGAACCTGGACATCTACGAAGGGGAGTTCTTCTCGCTGCTCGGACCTTCGGGGTGCGGGAAGACGACGACGCTGCGCATGATCGCGGGCTTCGAGAAGCCCACGGAGGGCGAGATCTCCGTGGCAGGCCAGGAGGTACAGGGCGTCCCGCCGTACCGGAGGCCCGTCAATACCGTCTTCCAGTCCTACGCCATCTTCCCCCACCTCAACGTCTTCGACAACGTGGCCTTCGGCCTCAGGCGGGCGAAGGTCCCCAAGGACGAGGTCGCAAGCAGGGTGGCCGACGCGTGCGAGATGGTGCAGCTCGTGGGCTTCGAGAAGCGCAGGCCGGGCATGCTCTCCGGCGGCCAGCAGCAGCGGGTCGCGCTCGCCCGCGCGCTCGTCAACAGGCCGAAGGTGCTGCTACTCGACGAGCCGCTTGGCGCCCTCGACCTCAAGCTCCGCAAAGAGATGCAGCTCGAGCTCAAGAGCCTGCAGGAGGAGGTGGGCATCACCTTCGTCTACGTCACCCACGACCAGGAAGAGGCGCTCACCATGAGCGACAGGATCGCGGTGATGGACGAGGGCAGGGTCCAGCAACTCGCCGGCCCGACCACCCTCTACGAGAAGCCCGCAAACCGCTTCGTCGCCGGGTTCATCGGGCAGACGAACGTCTTCTCAGGTACGGTCGAGGCGGCCAACGGCGACAGGACGACGCTGCGGACGCGCGAGGGCCTGAGGGTCGAGGCCGTGGCGCGCGAGCAGGGTTCTCCGAGGGAGGGCGAGGAGGCGCACGCGGCGGTCAGGCCGGAGAAGGTAAGGTTCGGCGCGTCGGGCGACAACGTCTCCGCTGCCGAGGTGAAGCAGGTCGTCTACCTGGGCGCGAGCACGCAGTACATAGTGGAGTTGGAGGGGGGCGGGAGGCTGGTGCTCTACCAGCAGAACGCCTTCGACGCCGCGGGGCCCTCCGAGGGGGACGGGGTCTCGGTGGCGTGGGACGCGCAAAACTGTCTGGTACTAGGGGGTTGACGATGAAGAGGATCTCGCGCGGCAGGTTCCTCAGGACGATGGGCGCAGCCGGTGTGGCCGGCTCGACCCTCTCGGTGCTGGCCTGCCAGCCGAACACGAGCGCGCAAGGTGGCGGCGGGGCTGGCGGGGGTGGCCCGGAGGAGAAGGCGCTCAACTTCTACAACTGGTCGGACTACGTGGCCGAGAGCACCGTGCCCGGCTTCGAGAAGCAGACCGGCATAGAGGTGACGCAGGACTTCTTCTCCTCCAACGAGGACCTGCTGGCGAAGCTGCAGGCCGGCGGCACGGGGTACGACGTGATCGTCCCCAGCGACTACATGGTCGCCATCATGATCAAGTCCGACGTCGTGCAGAAGCTGGACATGTCCCAGATACCGAACTCCAAGAACGTCGGCAAGGAGTACACGGGCCTCTCCTACGACCCGAACAACGAGTACAGCCTCCCCTACCAGTGGGGCACCACCGGCATCCTCTACAACAAAAAAGAGATAGGCCAGCTCCCGGAGTCCTGGGACCCCCTGTGGGACGCCGAGTTCGAGGGCGAGATGTCCATGCTGAACGACACGAGGGAGACGCTCGGGGCCGCCCTCTACAAGCTGGGATACTCCGTAAACACCAAGGACACGGGCGAACTCCAGGAGGCCGCGGACGAGCTCAAGAAGCAGAAGCCCTTGCTGCGCGGGTACTTCGACTCCACGGAGGCGCGCCCGCTCGTCCAGAACGGCGACCTCCTGCTCGGGCACGTCTTCAGCGGCGACGCCTTCCTTGCGCTCTCTGAGAACGGCGACCTCGACTACGTGGTCCCAAAGCCCGCCGCCACCCGCTGGACGGACAACATGTGCATCCCCAACGGCGCCGAGCACCCGCAGAACGCCCACAAGTTCATAAACTACATCCTTGGCGCGAAGACGGGGGCCGACCTCTCCAACTACACCTACTACAACACCCCGAACGCCGCCGCCCTGCCGATGATCGACGGCGCGCTCAAGGACCTGCCTGGCTACGTCCTCCCCGACAGCGTCTTCGAGAGGTTGCAGGTAATAGAGGACCCGGGCGAGACAACGCGCGAGTACGAGCGCCTGTTCACCGAAGTGAAGAGCTCCTGAGATGAGGGAGCGCGTGGCGAAGGGCTGGACGCTGGGCCTCGCGGCGCTGCTGGCGCCCGTCACCCTCTGGCTCGGGCTCTTCTTTCTCGTGCCGCTGCTCTTCATCCTGGCGTACTCGTTCGGGACGAGCGGGGCCTACGGCGGCATCACTCTGGGCTTCAACCCGGGCAACTACCTGCTGGTCTTCGACCCGCTCTACCTGAACATCATCGTCCGCTCGTTCGGGATAGCGGCGCTGACGACGCTACTCTGCTTCTTGCTCGGCTACCCGCTCGCCTACTTCATAGTCTTCAAGGGAAGGCGGTGGCGCAACGCCCTGATCCTGCTCGTCATGGTCCCGTTCTGGACGAGCCTGCTCATCCGGGCCTACGCCTGGGTGGTGATCCTGGGCGGCAACGGCATCGCCAACAAAACCCTGCAGTTCCTCGGCATAACCGACGGACCGGTGAACCTTATCTTTACCCCTGAGGCCGTCCTCATGGGCATGACCTACTCCTACCTGCCTTTCATGATCCTGCCCCTCTACGCCGCCCTCGAGAAGTTCGACGTGCGCCTGAAGGAGGCGGGCAAGGACCTCGGGGCGAGCCGGTGGCAGACGTTCTTGCGCGTAACGTTCCCCCTGAGCCTGCCCGGCGTGATAGCCGGCAGCATCCTCGTCTTTATCCCGTCCGCCGGCGAGTTCGTCATCCCCGACCTGCTCGGCGGCTCCCGCACGGTGATGACGGGGAACCTGATCCAGAACCAGTTCCTCCAGGCCCGCGACTGGGCGTTCGGGAGCGCCCTCTCGGTGATGCTCGCCGTCCTGCTGCTCGGCGCGATAATGTTCTACATCCGCCGCGTCGGCACGGACAAGCTGGAGGGGGTCTAGATGGCCGCGACGACGAAGGGCCCCCGTAAGGGGGCGATGAACGGGCTGCCCGACTGGGGCCTGCTTCTGGGCTCCGTGCTCGTCTACCTTTTCCTCTACGCCCCGATAGCGGTCCTCATCCTCTTCTCGTTCAACTCGACGCGCAGCACCCAGGTCTGGACCGGGTTCTCCTTCGAGTGGTACGGGCAGCTCCTGAGCGACCCGACGATACTCCAGGCCTTCAGGACCTCGCTCGTGGTAGGCGTCACCTCGACGCTCATCGCCACCGTCATAGGCACGCTGACGGCGCTCGCCCTCTCGCGGCACCGCTTCAGGGGGCAAACCGTCGCGGACTCGGCCATCTACATGGCGACCGTGATGCCGGAGATCGTGGTCGGGGTGAGCCTGCTGGTCTTCTTCGTGGCCGTCGGCTTCCAACTCGGCATCACGACCATCATCATCGCGCACGTGGCGTTCTCGATCTCCTTCGTCACGATAGTCGTGCGCGCCCGGCTGGCCGGGATGGACCGCTCGGTAGAGGAGGCCGCCCAGGACTTAGGCGCGAGCCCCGTGCAGACCTTCTTCAGGGTTACGCTGCCCCTGATACTACCGGGCGTAATGGCGGGCGGCCTGCTGGCGTTCACGCTCTCGTTCGACGACTTCGTGATCACGTACTTCGTGAGCGGGGTCGGGTCGAGCACGCTGCCGCTCAAGATCTACTCCATGATCAAGTTCGGCGTGAGCCCCGTCATCAACGCGCTCTCGACGGTAGTCCTCGTGGCGACGCTGTTCCTGATCTTCGGCGGCAGCCGCCTCCTGGTCCGCAAGGAGAAAGCCTAGAGGTGCAGACCACGGTAGAAAGCCGGACGCCCGAGACGTCCATCCCCGCCGGCCTCGCCGTGCCTCCCCCACCCCGCATCCGGGCGACCAAGGAGGGACCTTGACGACCGTCCGCCCCATCCGCGAGTCGGACCGCGACGCCTGGCTCACCCTCTGGCACGGCTACAACGCCTTCTACCGCAACGATCCGACCGAGGCGGTGACGCGGGCGGCCTTCCGGCGCCTGTGCGAGGGCACAGACGGGTTCTTCGGGCTCGTGGCGGAAGACGGAGCCGGCGGCCTGGTCGGCCTGACGCACGCGGTCTTCCACCCCGCCACCTGGACGACCGGTACCTACTGCTACCTTGAGGACCTGTTCGTCTCGCGCGGGGAGCGCGGTTCGGGGGCGGGGCGGCTCCTGATAGAGGGCGTCTACGCCGAGGCCGACCGCCGCGGCGCGGACCGCGTCTACTGGCACACCCAGCAGTACAACGCCCAGGCCCGCTCGCTCTACGACTCGGTGGCCCACGCGACGTCTTTCGTCGTCTACAAGAGGTAACGGAGGAGAGATGGCACAAAACGGACGGTTGTCCGTCGTCAATCCGGCGACCGAAGAGGGGATAGAGGAGATCGGGACTACGGGCCCGGGGGAGCTCGACTCTGTCGCCGGGCGGGCGAGGCGCGGCTTCGATGAGTGGCGCGGCTTCGCGGGGCTGGACCGGGCCGAGGTCTTCCACGAGATCTCCGCGAAGCTGCGCGGCCACGCCGATGAGTTGGCGGAGATCATGACCGCCGAGGGGGGCAAGCCGTTTATAGAGAACCGGGACGAGGTAACCTGGACGGCGGCGTGCTTCGACTACTACGGCGAGATCGCGCGCGACTCCGTCGGCTACCTCCCGGCCCCCATCGAGCCCCAGCAGCTCGCCATGGTAGTAAAGGAGCCCGTGGGCACCGTCGCCTGCATCGTCCCCTGGAACTACCCGCTGCTGCTGGCGGCCTGGAAGGTCGCGCCGGCGCTCGCCGCAGGCAACGCCGTCATCCTCAAGCCCTCGGAGGAGACGCCGCTCGCGACCAGGCGGATGATGGGGCTCATGGAGGGGCTGCCGGAGGGGCTCTTCCAGGCGGTATACGGGGCCGGGGACGTGGGAGAGGCGCTCGTGCGGCACCCCGGCGTGGACATGGTCGCGTTCACGGGCAGCCAGGAGACCGGCCGCAAGGTCGGCATCACGGCGGCAGAGCGCCTGATGCGGGCGAACCTCGAGCTCGGCGGCAAGGACCCGTTTATCGTTTGCGACGACGTTGACGTGGAGATAGCGGCCCAGGGCGCCGTCTGGGCGGCGTGCCTGAACGCCGGGCAGGTCTGCACCTCGTCAGAGCGCTTCTACGTGGACAGGAAGGTGGCGGACGACTTCGTCGAGGCGTCGAAGGCCTTCGCCGAGTCGCTGAACATCGGAGATCCCATGGACGCGGAGACGGACATCGGGCCCATGATCAACGCCAAGGGCCGGGACAAGGTCGAGGACCACGTCGGCCAGGCCATAGGCAAGGGCGCGAGGCTCGTCACGGGCGGCGAACGCTTCGGCGGGCGGGGCTTCTTCTACCGTCCCACGGTCCTTACCGGCGTCGACCCATCGATGAGGGTAATGAGCGAGGAGACCTTCGGGCCCGTGCTCCCCGTGGTGGAGGTGGATTCGCTGGATGAGGCCATCGGGCTCGCGAACTCCGTGCCGTTCGGGCTCGGGGCGAACGTGTACACGCGAGACTTCGAGAAGATGCTCAGGTGCGCGAGGGGCATCAGGGCCGGCACGGTCTGGATCAACGACCCCCTCACTGACAACGACGCAGCCCCCTTCGGCGGCTACGGCGGGAGCGGCGTCGGCAGGGAGCTAGGCAGGGAGGGCCTCGAGGCGTTCCAAGAGTCCAAGCACGTCCACATCGACCCGAGGGTCGAGAAGAAGGAGTGGTGGTACCCGTATGGCGAGGGCGAAGAGCCGGGACAGAGGGTGATGTAGCGTGACGAACGCACCAGAGAGGATAGGGCCGGGCGTCTACAGGGTGGACGCCGTGGGGTTCAGGAACACCATAAGCGTGCTGCTCCTGGAGAACGACGACGGCTGGACGCTCGTCGACACGGGCCTCGCGGGCAGCGTGGAGAGGATCAA
>Ga0126309_10000641_pt1 | contig 11630 bp, 7 predicted proteins | sample Plot56_FD_92541 | JGI IMG/M metagenome (GOLD analysis project Ga0126309, IMG submission 92541) | Serpentine soil microbial communities from UC McLaughlin Reserve, CA, USA - Plot56 | ecosystem: Environmental > Terrestrial > Soil > Grasslands | place: USA: UC McLaughlin Reserve, Lake County...
ACATGCCCGAAGCCCAGGTGAAGATGAACGTCAGGGGCGCAGGCGAGAAGGCCAGCATCATAGACGTGGAGGGGGAGCTCACCGCGTTCGCCGAGAGCGTGCTGATGGACGCCTACAACCAGGCCAGCGACGGGCAGGTAAAGGCGATCATCCTGAACTTCGAGGACCTGGAGTACATGAACAGTTCCGGCATCGGACTCCTGGTTACGCTGCTAATCCGTATCAACCGCGAGAAGCAGCAGCTCCTTACCTACGGCCTGAGCGACCACTACAGGAGCATCTTCCAGATCACGCGCCTCGATGACGCCATCGCCATCCACGATTCGGAAGAGGAAGCCGTGAGGGCCGCGAACTCGGCATGAGACGTGCCTGAGGAACCCCCAGGGAAGGAGGCCCACGATGACGGAGCAGACCCCGCAAGACGAGACGAGAGGGGAGAAACAGAGGCACGAGCCCCGTGATGCCGCCTTTTGGGCGCAGAGGATAGAGAGGTTGGAGGTCTCCGACATCCCCGAAGGGGCCGCCAACGTGAACGTGCAGGGGCGCCGCGAGGTCGGCGCGCTGCAGGGATTCGGGCAGCTCTGGCAAAAGACCTACCGGGTGCGTCTGGCCGGGATCGAGAAGACGCCGGAAGAGGTAGTGCAGGTCTGGAAGGAGCACTTCCCCGAGTTCCTGCCGCTCAATAGCCGGTTCTACCCTTCGATGGAGGGTGTGGCACCTGGGGAGGTGCTGTTTATCAGTGCCACCGTAGGTGGCATGCCGGTGCACACGGGCGTGCGCGTGATCTACGCCGACGACGAGTCTTTTACCGTCATGACGCCGGAAGGACACCCGGAGTCTGGTTGGAACACCTTCAGCGCATATCGGGACGACGATGGCACAACGGTGGCCCAGATTCAGTCGCTGGCGCGCGCCAACGACCCGATCTACGAGGTGGGCTTCCGGATAGTCGGCGCTACGCAGCAGGAGAGGATCTGGACCCACGTTCTGAAATCTCTGGCTGCCCACTACAGCGTAAACGAGCCGGTGACCATGGAGAAAGTGTGCGTAGATCCTAAGGTCCAGTGGTCGCAGGTGAGGAATGTCTGGCACAACGCAGGTGCTCGCTCGATGATCTACACGATCACGGCCCCCCTCCGCTGGCGCCGCGACCGCGCGAGACAGGATTAACTGCGAACTCTAGAGGCGCAATCTACAATCGGGGCGTGGGCGCGGTAGGCACATACGATGCCGTTGTCGTCGGCTCGGGCCCCAACGGGCTCGCGGCGGCGATAGAGCTTGCCCATAATGGACAGCGCGTGGCCGTGCTCGAGGGCAGGAGCACCATCGGCGGGGGCACGAGGTCGGCGGAGATCACGCTTCCGGGCTTCGTGCACGACCTCGGCTCCGCGATACACCCTCTGGGCTACGCCTCACCGTTCTTCGGCTCGCTGCCGCTCGAAGATCACGGCCTGGAGTGGGTCCATCCTCAGGCCCCGCTCGCCCACCCGCTCGACGGTGGAGAGGCGGCGGTGCTGGAGCGTTCGATCGAGGAGACGGCCGCCGCCCTCGGCCCCGACGCCGCATCCTATCGCCGGCTGATGGAGCCTATCTCCGCCGACGCGGGCAGGATAGCGGATTTCTTCGTCGGCAGGCCGAGCTTGCTCCGGCATCCCCTGGCGCTCGCGTCGTCTGGCATGAGATCTCTCCGGGACGCCCGCGGCCTGGCCGAGAGCCTGTTCGTGGGCGAGATGGCCAGGGCTCTCTTCGCGGGGAACGCGGCACACTCCTTCTTGCCGCTGGATCAATCACCGAGCGCCATGTTCGGGCTGATGCTAGGCACCCTGGGCCACGCTTTCGGCTGGCCTTTCCCCAGAGGTGGTTCGCAGGCGCTCGCGGACGCCCTCGCTTCTTACCTCGCATCTCTTGGGGGTGAGATCTACACGGACACGGTGGTACGTTCGGTCGATGATGTGCCGCGAACCCGCGCGATACTCTTCGACGTGACCCCGCGCCAACTGCTAGCCATCGCCGGGGAGCACTTTACCGAAGATTACAGGAGCGCCCTCAAGCGCTATCGCTACGGACCTGGCATCTTCAAGGTCGACTTCGCGCTCGACGGGCCGATTCCCTGGGAGGCCGAGGGTTGCAAGCGGGCCGGAACCGTCCACCTCGGCGGTACGCTCGAGGAGGTCTCGGCGGGGGAGAGCGCCGTGTCGCGCGGGGAGCATCCCGAGAGGCCGTTCATTTTGCTCGCCCAGCAGAGCCTCTTCGACCAGACCCGCGCCCCTGAGGGCAGGCACACCGTCTGGGCCTACTGCCACGTCCCCAACGGCTCGACCTTCGACATGACGGAGAGGATCGAGGCGCAGATAGAACGCTTCGCCCCCGGTTTCAGAGATCTCATCCTGGCGAAGAGCGTAGCGGGAACGGCCGACCTCGAACGGTGGAACCCCAACCTCGTCGGCGGGGATATCAACGGCGGCTACATGGACCTCAGGCAACTCTTCACCAGGCCTATGCCCAGGGTCAACCCCTACTCGACTCCGGCCGACGGCCTCTACATCTGCTCCTCATCGACGCCACCGGGTGGGGGTGTGCACGGCATGTGCGGCTACCTGGCGGCCCGCACAGTCTTACATTACCTCAAATAGCGGGGCTGGGGGCAATCCCGACGCAGACCCAGTACACAGCCGCCGGGAACCGCCTCGGCCCGTCTCCGTCACGTGGACTTCTTGCCGAAGGAGCGTCGCTTGTGGCGAAGGAGCAGGACCGATGAGCGCCCACGCTTCTCGGTGGCTCGCCCTTTCGATGTGGGTGTTCTCCCTGGCACTCATGGTGTTAAGTATTCCCCTGTTTTTGGCGAGTCGTTCCGTCGAGAACAGGATCGAAGCTTATCTGGTCAACCTCGTGCTCGCGGCCCTCGCGTTCTCGACGGTCGGCATCCTCGTGGCCTCCAGACGAAGGGAGAACCCTGTCGGCTGGCTGTTGCTCGGCACGGGTATTCTCTACGCGATGGAGGTGTTCGCGGGCAACTACAGCACTTACGCGTTGTCCACAGACCAGGGCTCCCTTCCAGGAGGAGTGGCAGCGGCCTGGCTGACTTCCTGGGTCTGGATCCTGGGCGGGTCACTGATACCCTTCGTGTTCTTGTTCTTCCCCGACGGCCGGCTGCCGTCTCCCCGCTGGCGGCCTCTAGCCTGGCTCGTCCTGGTAAACTCCGCATTGGCGGACGCGCCGTACGCGTTCGCTCCCGGTCCGTTGGAGGATTTCCCCCAGGAATCGCCGGTTATCAATCCTGTCGGCGTCGAAGGCAGCGCCAGTATCCTGGATCTGTTCGCACAGGTCTCGATTTTTATGCTGGTTCCCATCACGCTGGGTCTGATCTTCGCCTTCTACATCCGTTTTCGGCGGGCGCGGGGGGAGGAGCGCCAGCAGATCAAATGGGTAGCCTACGCCGTCGCGCTGTTTACGGCCGTCATAATCGTCGTAAGCGTCTGGCCCTCGCTCGACACCTCTCCCTTGGGGAGCGTGCTGTTCCTGGCCGCGTTCCTGGCGATACCATCGGCGATGGCCCTGGCGATCCTGAAGTATCGCCTGTACGACATAGACGTCGTTATAAACCATACCCTCGTCTACGGCGCCCTGACCGTGACCCTGGCGCTGGTCTACTTCGGCAGCGTCGCTTTGTTGCAGGGTATTCTTGGCACCCTTACCGGCCAGGACTCTCAGCTCGCGGTCGTCGCCTCCACGCTCGCCATAGCGGCGCTTTTCGGACCCCTGCGCCGCCGGGTGCAGGACTTCGTGGACCGCAGCTTCTACCGCAAGAAGTACGATGCGGCCAGGACGCTCGAGGCCTTCGGCATGAGGTTGCGCGACGAGGTCGATCTCGAGAACCTGACCGGCGAGCTGGTAGCGGTGGTCGAGCAGACGATACAGCCCGCCCACGTGTCGTTATGGTTGCACGAGCAGGATCGCGGGGCGCGAAGGTGACGCTTCTGAGGGCCAGACGTCTCGCCGTGGGAACTTGCGTGCTAACGTTGGTCCTGATCGCCTGCCTCGGCGTTATGGGCGTTCTCAACGGCGGCGACCCCTACGAAGCAAGCTTCGCCATTGTCGGAGTGTCGAGCGCTATCGTCGGCGGTGTTGTGGCCTTCCGCCGCGCCACCAACCCGGTAGGCTGGCTCTTCCTCGGCGGTGCGCTTGGTACCGTGGTCCATGTCCTGGCGGGAGAGTATGCCGTTTACGGGATCATAACAAGCCCCGGCGCCCTGCCCCTGCCGCATGCTATGGCGGGGCTCTCGAACACGACCTTGTTGGTAGGACCCGTGATGAATTTCATCTTGATACCTTTGTACTTCCCGAATGGCAGACCCGTATCACGGCGCTGGGGCGTCGTTGCCCAGGTCGCCCTGGGTAGCCTGCTGATATTTACCGTCCTTTACGCCTTCGCTCCGGGCGAGGCGGTCAACGACTCGGGTATCCCGAATCCGTTGGGGGTCGAAGCGTTGCGACCGTTTATGGAAGCCTTCGATCCTATTTTTTTCGTGTGGTACATGTCACTGATCCTCGCCGCGGCGGGGAGCCTGGTGGTTCGCTTCCGCCGTTCGGTGGGCGAGGAACGACAGCAGCTCAAGTGGTTCACCTACGCCGCCGCGTTCGTACCCGTCTGGTTTCTCGTCAACTCCCCGGTTCAGGCTGCGGTCCCCCACCTGTTCGCGGTCTTGGACTCCCTCATCATCGCCGCCGTTCCGATCGCCGCAGGCATAGCGATCCTGCGCTACAGGCTCTACGACATAGACCTGATCATCAACCGTACCCTGGTCTACGGCGTCCTGACGCTCTCTCTGGTCCTGATCTACTTCGGCGGCGTCGTGCTTACGCAGGCAACGCTGAGGACCGTGAGCGGCCAGGAATCCTCACTGGCAGTGGTCGCCTCCACCCTGGTGATCGCCGCACTCTTCAATCCTCTGCGCCGGCGCATACAGGGGTTCATAGACCGCCGCTTCTATCGTAGGAAGTACGACGCGAGGAAGACCCTGGAAGCGTTCTCGGCCAGGTTGCGCGAGGAGACGGACCTCGATCGGCTTGGTGGGGAACTGATCTCGGTGGTGAGGGAGACGATGCAGCCGCAGCACGCCTCGCTGTGGTTGAGGCCGTCGCTTGGCGGGCGCGGAAGCGAATCGAACGGTGCTTGAGGGCGCCGTGATCAGCGGCGGGCCTTCTACCACTCGACGAGTTTCCAGATCTCCGGCTGCAACTCATCTCTCTCGCCTATCTCGGCGAAGAGTTCTACGGCCCGCTTGAGGTGTGTCATCGACTCTTGCTCGCGGCCTGCCGCGTGAAGCAGGTCGGCCAGGTTGTTGTGTAGCGCGGCCTCCCTGTGCCTGTCCCCCGAGGCTATGCACAAAGCCAGGGCGGTCTCGGCGAGCCTCAGGGCTTCATCCGACTCTCCGCCGTGTTCGCGGGCGAGGGCCAGGTTATTGAGGGCGGCCACCTTCACGTCCGAATCTCCGAGCGCCTCCGCGAGATCCAGGCTCTCCTCGAGGTGGCGGAGCGCGGCGTCCTGGTCGCCGGACCTGCCGGCCAGGATGCCTAACATGTTGTGGGCCTGGGCCAGGGACCGCGTATCGCCCGTGCCTTCGGCGAGCTCCAGCGCCCGGCGGGCGAACCCGGTGGCTTCGTCACGCTCATCCTGGCCGTGGGAGAGCAGGCTCCAGTCGGCGTAGAGCCGTGCGAGCCCGCCCGCGGCCTCGCCATCTGCCTCTCCCAGCGCTTCCAGGGCAGATTCGTAATGGCTTCTGGCGAGGTCCCGTTCCCCCCTGCGGGCGTGGACGTTGCCGATTTTGTGTTCGAGTATGGACAGGTCGCTCCGGCCGGCTGAGGACGCCGCAGCTTCGTAGCTCGCGAGCGCCGCGCCGTACTCACCGGCGCGGGTCCTGAGATCTCCTATCGCCTCGTGCAACGCGGTGGCGTCGGGATGGCTGAGCGCGAGCGCCTCCTCGTAGTGCGAGAGCGCATCGCTGTTGGCGTGCAGGCTCCGCGCGTAGTCTCCTGCCAGCCGATGATATCGTGCGGCCTCCTGGTCCCTGCCTGCCAGCCTGTAGTGGCGGGCGATCTGGCCCGCGAGGGAGTCCGCTTCTCGCCCGCGAGCCTGCCCCGCGAGCGCTACGGCGGCGCGACGGTGCAGGAGACGCTTACGGGCCAGGCTGGTCTCCTCGTAGACCAGGGTTCGCAGCTTGTCGTGGTCGAAGTCGTAGGCCGGGGCCCCTCCGACCGCGCTACCGACCTCCCGGATCAGACCCCGCGACGTCAGCTCTTCCAGGGCGGTCAACGTCTCTTCTTCGCTCCTGCCGCTGGCCGCCCTGACCGTGTCGAAGTCGAACGACCGCCCGACGACAGCGGCGGCGGCGAGCACCTGCCCCGCGGTCTCACCCACCGTAAGGAGGCGGGTTCTGAGGAGATCCAGCACCCCTCCTGGCAGCGTCCAGGCTTCGTCCCCTACGTCCAACTCGCCCTTCTCGACGGCCGTCAGATACTCCGTCAGAAACAGCGGCAGGCCCTCGGTCTCGTCGCTGAGCCGTGACCCCAGCATCCCTGCACCTGGCACGGCGTGCCCGACCAGCTCCTCGACGGAGGCAGGACCCAACCTCTGCAGGGTCAGGGTGGTCGCCCTCCCCGACCTCCTGGCCTCAGCCAACAGTTCTCGCAAACGGTGCCCTTCATGTACTTCCTCGGCACGCCAGGTGAGGAGCACGAAGATTGGCTTGTCCTACAGCCGCCGTACCAGGTAGGTCAGCAGGCTCAGGGTGGCGTCGTCGGCCCAGTGCAGGTCGTCGAGAAAGAGAATCCCAGGGGGAGGACCATCGAGGACCGCGAGCAAGACCCTGACGACCTCCCCGAAGAAGCGACTCTGTGCGCCCGGCGTATCGAGCGGCGGGGCCGGCGGCGAGTCGGGGGAGAGATCCGCCAGATCGGGCAACAGGCGGGCCGCCTCTTGCAGAGAGCTGGCCGGTAAGCCCGTCAGGCGGTCTGTGTCCTCGTGAGCGAGGGCGGCGGAGAGGCCTTCGACGAAAGGCCCGTAGGCCAGGTTCTTCTCGCCGGCGTAGCAGCGCGCGATGACGGCGGTCGCGCCTGCAGCTCGGACGTCGGCAACGAACTCCTCGGCGAGCCTGGTCTTGCCGATGCCGGCCTCCCCTTCGACGACAACGACGTGGCCCCCTACCCCGACCGATTCGTACGAGGTGAGCAGCGTCTCCCACTCCGGGTCTCGTCCCACCAGAGGGTTGTCGGGTGAGCGTGCAACGTTGCGTGACGTTTGGACGAGGGGCCTTGTAGAAGCCTCCGCCTCTGGTCGGGCGGGCGACCGATGTTCGGAGAGGGCTGGTCGTGGTGGTAGATCATTCTCTTGTATGGCCCGGTAGAGCAGGGTCGTCTCTTCGAGCGGGGCCACGCCTAGCTCCTGGCCGAGAACCCTTACGCACTCCCTGTACTGGCGCAGGGCGGCGGCACGCTGATCGGACCACGCGTAGAGCGCCATGAGCAGCCTGTGGGCCGGCTCGTGCAGAATGTCCATGGCCAGCCAGCGCCTGGCGTGGGCGACCGCCGCCTCCCACTCACCCAGCGCACCGCGACCGCGGGCGAGCCTCTCCAGCGCACCGGCCAGCTCCCTGCGCAGGCTCTCGGACTGGAAAAACTGCCAGTCGTCGAAGGCGACGCTGTCGCGCAGGCCGAAACCGGCCATGAAATCGTCGCGGTACAATGTCACAGCCTCGGTCAGCGGAGGCAAGCACTCGGGGCACACCTCCGATTCAGGGTGACCGTGCTCTTTGCACTCCGCAAGGAGGTCATGAAACCGGCTTACGTCGACCCAGACGGTGTCACCGGCGAGGTCCACACTCTCCCTGTCTGCGCGCAACCAACCCTCCGCGCGTGCCTTCCCCAGCGACGAGAGGGTTCGACGCAGGGCGGCGCGGGCGCGGCTCTGGCTGTATTCAGGCCAGAGCAATCCGGCGAGCGCGTCTCGAGAATGACTCTGTTTGGTGACGGCCAGGTAGGCGGCGAGGGCTACGGCCTTGCGCGTGTCGACCTCGACGGGCACACCGTCATGCTCGATGCGCGGCGCACCTAGCAACGATATCGTCGTTCGGAACACGACCTCATCTCCCGATGACTCTGTGACGACGATATTATGCCGCCGCTACCGTAGTATCGCAACGGTTTGTGCGTGGTGAGGAAATTCGTAACGCTATCGGCAGGTCAGCATTTCAGCAGGTCAGCACTCAGCTTTCTGTTGGCTGATTGCTGGGGGGGTGATGGCTCGTCGTGACCAGGACTTATAAGCCCTGGTCACGACGCTGTAGGGGTCTCTTGACCTAGTTATTCGCCAGCTTCTGTACGGCGTCGACTATATGGTTCGCGCTTATGCCTGCGGCGTCCATGAGTTCTTCGGACTTGCCCGAGCCTGGCATAGTGTTCACGGCGAGGTGCTCGAAGTGGAGGGTGTCGGCCTCTTCGGAGAGCGCGGATAGGACGGCCTCGCCCAGGCCGCCTTCCGGCCAGTGGTCTTCGACCGCGACGACCTTACCATTTGTTGCCCGTGCTGCGGAGTGTAGGGTCTCGCCGTCTATGGGCTTTATGGAGTAGGAATCTATGATGCGGACGGCTACGCCGCTCTCTTGCAACTCGTCTGCCGCCTTTATTGCTTCATGGACCGTGATGCCCGATGCGACCACGGTCACCGCGTCGTCGTCGGAGGAGCGCACGACCTTGCTGCCGCCGATGGGGAAGTCTTCCGAGGGGTCGTAGATCACGGGTGTCTTCGGGCGCAGCGTCCTCAGAAAGACGATGCCGTCCTTGTCGGCCATCGCGGCGACGAGTTTGGCGGTCTGGTTGGCGTCGCAGGGCTGGAGCACGGTCGACCCGTGCACGGCACGCATCATCGCCAGGTCCTCGAGGGCCATCTGTGACGGACCGTCCTCCCCGATGGAGACGCCGGCGTGCGATCCGGAGAGACGGATGTTGGCTCGGGAGATCGCGGCCATCCTGATAAAGTCGTAGGCGCGGGAGAGGAAAGCGGCGAAACTCGAGGCGAACGGAACCCTGTGGCGCACGCTCATCCCCACGGCCGCCGAGACCATCTGCTGTTCGGAGATGAACATCTCGAAGTAGCGCTCGGGATACTCTTTGGCGAACTCCTGAGAGTGGGTGGAGTTGCTGACCTCGCCGTCGAGGGCGACCACGTCTTCCCTGGCGCCGCCCAGCGCCTTGAGGGCCGCGCCGTAGGCCCCACGGGTCGCCTCCTCGTCCCCGACCTCCCAAGTCGGCAGCTCCAGTTGGCCGGTCAGGCCCGCGGTGAAGTTCTCGTCCGAGCCCGGATCAGGCTTGCGCACCTCGACCAGCAGGTCATCGGTGCTGCCGAGTTCGTCCAGTGCCGCCTGCTCCTGGTCCACCCCGACGGGCTTGCCGTGCATGCCGTCCACGTCCTCGAGGAACGAGACCCCCCGTCCCTTTTTGGTCTTCGCGACGATCAAGGTCGGCGCGTCGGTATGTTCCAGGGCCTCAGCGTAGGCTTGGTCGATCTGTTCGGGGTCGTGGCCATCTATCTGGATGGCGTTCCAGCCGAAGGCCTCGGCGCGGGCGACGTAGTGGGCGCCGTGCCAGCCGTCCATCGTCTCCCTGGTCTGGCCGAGGCGATTCATGTCCAGGAGGGCGACGAGGTTGTCGAGCTTGTAGAAAGAGGCGTGTTGGAAGGCCTCCCACATCGAGCCCTCCGCCATCTCGGAGTCACCGCAAAGCACCCAGACCCGGTAGGGGAGTCTGTCCAGGTACTTGCCGGCCAGGGCTACGCCGACGCCTATCGGGAGCCCCTGGCCCAAAGAGCCCGTCGCCACGTCCACCCAGGGGATCTGGGGGGTCGGATGGCCCTGGAGACGGCTGTGGAACGTACGGAAGGTCATGAGCTCTTCGTCCGAGACCGCGCCCGCCGCCTTGAATACCGAGTAGAGCAACGGGGAGGCGTGGCCCTTGGAGAAGATCAGGTGGTCGTTGTTGGGGTTCTCAGGGTCGTCGAAATCGTAGCGGAGGTACTTGCTCATCAACACGGCCAAGAGGTCGGCCGCCGACATGGATGAGGTGGGGTGCCCCGACCCGGCGCCGGAGCTCGAACGGATGCTGTCGACCCTGAGCTGCTGGGCCAGCGAGCGCCACTGCTCGGTCCCCGCGGTCTCCTGGTTGATCTGTTGCGTCACCACTTACCTCCTCGGCAGAATCGCAATGCAGGCAGATAGTACTCCTCCTACCCTGCACCGGCGATTCGGAAACTGCCCTGTTGCGCCGGGCGCAGGCCGTACAGACGGGGCCCTACAGGCTTTGTTAGAATCCCTGGGGCGAGAGGAAAACCCTGACCGTCCGTTCTACGCGCGTCGGGTTCGACTGGGTGAAAGGGTGGACTATGGATCTGGCGGTTCGCAAGATGACGCTGGAACGCTTCGGGGTCGAGAACGTCGGGGCCGTTCACGAAAACCTGCCGCCGGCGCGTCTGGTCGAGGCCTCCGTGAGGAGGCGGGAAGGCATGATCTCGGGTTCGGGAGCCCTGGTCGTCAGGACGGGTAAGCGGACCGGTCGCTCCCCGAAGGACCGCTTTATCGTCGACAACGACGTTACGAGGGAGGCCGTCGACTGGGGCAAGGGCAACAAGGCTTTCCCGAGCGACGCCTTCGGGGCGCTGCTCGACAAGGCGGCCGCCTACGTCGAGAACCTCGAGGAGATCTACGTGGTCGACGCCTACGCCGGCGCGGACCCCCGCTACCGCCTTAACGTCCACGTGGTGACCGAACATGCCTGGCAGGCCCTGTTCGCCAAGCAGCTCTTCAGGCGTCCCTCCAAGGAAGAGCTCGACGCATTCGAGCCCGAGTGGACCGTGATCTCGGTCCCGGGACTCCTTACTGATCCCGAGGAGGACGCCACAGAGTCGGAGACTTTCGTCGGCATAGACTTCGAGCGCAAGGTAGTGCTCGTCTGCGGCACGGCCTACGCGGGGGAGATAAAGAAGAGCATCTTCACGGTGCTCAACTTCGTGTTGCCCACCGAACGCGGCGTCTTTCCGATGCACTGCTCGGCCAACGTGGGGAAAGAAGGAGACGTCGCGCTCTTCTTCGGGCTCTCGGGGACGGGCAAGACGACCCTATCCGCCGATCCCGAGCGGGACCTGATCGGGGACGACGAGCACGGCTGGTCTGATGCGGGGGTCTTCAACTTCGAGGGCGGCTGCTACGCGAAGACGATAGACCTCTCCCCCGAGAAGGAACCCCAGATCTGGGGTGCCATCCGCTTTGGGGCCGTGCTCGAGAACGTGGTTATGGACCGCCGCACGCGCGAGGTGGACTACTCCGACCGCATGCTGACGGAGAACACCCGCGTCGCCTACCCGCTGGAGTACATAGCGGGCGCGGTCCCCGAAGGCCGGGGCGTTCATCCTTCTGCGGTCCTCTTCCTGACCGCTGACGCCTTCGGGGTGCTGCCACCCATAAGCGCCCTCACGCCTTCACAGGCCGCCTACTACTTCCTCTCCGGCTACACCGCCAAACTCGCAGGGACCGAGGCCGAGATGGAGTCCGAGGTCGAGGCGACGTTCTCCACGTGCTTCGGCG
>Ga0126309_10000642_pt1 | contig 11601 bp, 16 predicted proteins | sample Plot56_FD_92541 | JGI IMG/M metagenome (GOLD analysis project Ga0126309, IMG submission 92541) | Serpentine soil microbial communities from UC McLaughlin Reserve, CA, USA - Plot56 | ecosystem: Environmental > Terrestrial > Soil > Grasslands | place: USA: UC McLaughlin Reserve, Lake County...
CGACGCGGAGGTTGTCGAACAGGTTGTACGCGTCCCCTGCGATGGCGCCGAGTGCCGCCAGGATCGCCAAGAAGATGACGAACGTGAGCGCCACCATGAACCCGTTCTTCGCGCCGTTGTAGCGCGCCATCCGCCCGGCGGCCCAGCCGCCGATCAGGAACGACACGAACAGCACGGCGCCGGCGGTGATCAGCGCGCCGACCGAGAGCTCAGTCTCGTTCCCGCCGATCCCGGTCTGGAACGCGATCTCACCGAACGCGGCGGAGGCGAGCCCGGCGAGGATCAACAGCATCGCCAGCCCCACCAACATGCCGCTCAGGACCGCCGGGAGGTCGAGGCCGCCGTAGCGCTCCTTGGCCTCGCGGATCCCGTCGTAGGGGTCCCGATCCTCGAGCACGACCCGATCGGTGCGTGTTGTGTTCGCCGTGACGGGCGGCGGCGGCGGTGGCGTGGCGCCGGCCGTGCGGGTCGTGCCTGTCTCGTCCACGACGCGGACATCGTCGTCGGTGCGGATATCCGTGGATTCAGGATCGACTCTCCGATCCATGTCCGCTCCTTCCGTGACGGCTGCCGGTCCTCGGCAGCTCGGTGACGACCGGTCGGTCGCGGCGCAGCAATACCCATCCGGCGACCCCGGCGAAACCACGCCCTCGGATGGCTCGAGCCCACTCCGAGGATCCCGGCGGTCCGAACCGTGGGAAGATGCGGCGCGAGCGGGAGGACGGACGTGGTGGAGGACGACCGGGCGCACGCGCCGACAGCTGACGGGGCCGCTCGGCCCGTGGAGAGGCCGGCCTGCCCCTCGTGCGGCTCCGCGCACACGCAGCCGTTCACCCACGCCGGTCCCGGTGCGCGCGTGAACATGAAGTGCCTCGACTGCGGCACGCTGTTCAAGCACCGGCCGTCGCGGCACTGACTCGCGCGACTCCCCTCGTCCCGCCCACGTCTGCGGTCCACGCCGCCTCCCCCGTCCACCGGTGCGGCGCAGATGTCGTTGTTGCCATCCCGCCGGCGCCGAGCGGTCCGTCGATCCGGTAGGGCTCGATGATGGTGCCGGGAGCCATTGGTCTGCATCGGCCTCGGGCGAGGAGTTCGCGTCGCCGACAGTGGTTCGGCACCCGACGAACGAGAGGCCGGGGGCGCGAACGGCCCGCCCCGCGGATCCCGGCACCGGTCACACGGGGCGCTGAGTTCCTACGAGGCCGGCCGCCCTGGAAGATGGCCCCCGACCGATTGCAGGATGTGCCATCCGCCCCTCGAGGTCAACGACGCAGCGTGTCCGGCATGTCTCGCGGGCTCCGGAGGCATCGTGCAGACTGGACGGGTGGACGTGTACGTGGAGACGGGAACGAAGCGGGTCTTCGCCGGCGCCGTCGAGTGGCCGGGTTGGTGCCGGAGCGCGCGCGATGAGGGAGGCGCGCTGGAGGCGCTCCTCGCCGTCGCCCCCCGGTACGCCGAGGTGGTCGAGGGCTCATCGCCGATGTTCACGGCACCGTCGGCCGTCGGCGATCTCCGGATCGTGGAGCGGCTCCGAGGTGATGCCACGACGGACTTCGGCGCCCCGTCGATCCCGCTCGAGGCGGACCGCCGCGACGTCGGCTCGCGGGAGCTCGTCCGCCTCCAGGCACTGCTGGAGCATTGCTGGAACGCGCTCGACCAGGCCGCAAGGTCGGCCAGGGGACGTGAGCTCCGCCGGGGCCCGAGGGGCGGCGGCCGTGAGCTCGAGGCGATCCTCGAGCACGTCGTGGGCGCGGAGGCGGGCTACGTGCGACGCATCGCCGGCCCCGCCGTCCGGCTGGACGGCGTCGATGCCGCCGACGCCGCGCGCGAGGTCCGCACGGTGATCCAGGAGGCCATGGGCCGGGCGGTCCTCGAGGGCCTCCCCGAGTCGGGGCCGCGCGGCGGCGCGATCTGGTCGCCGCGCTACTTCGTCCGGCGCACAGCGTGGCACGCCCTGGATCACGCGTGGGAGATCCAGGACCGCGCCGGCGATCCTGGTGCCGGCGATTCCGGCGCTGCCTGACCTGCAACGTCTCACACCCGCACGGAGGCCGCCGCGGCACCGGACATCCCATCGCGATGTCGCGGCGCGCGACGTCAAGCGCGATCGATCGCAGCTCCATGTGACCCGCGGTGATGACTGGCCCGCCGCGCCGCCCGTAGCCTCAAGGTCGGACGGGTGAGGGGGATACGGGGTGGCGGAGTACCGCGGATCACAGGCGACGATCTTCTACGAGCAGGCCGGAGCCGGCCCCGACATCGTGTGGGTCGCGGGCGGCGGCAGTCGTGGGGCCGATTGGCAGCGCTACCAGACCCCCCACTTCACGACGCGATTCCGCAACACGACGTTCGACAGCCGCGGCATCGGGGCGACCACGTGCGACGTTCCCATGCCCTGGCCCGTGTCGGACTTCGCCCGGGACACTGCGGAGCTGATCCGCGGGGCGTGCGAGCCGCCCGTCGCCCTCGTCGGGTCGTCGTTCGGCTCGGCGATCGTCCAGCAGGTGTGCATCGATTATCCGGACCTCGTTCGGTGCGCCGTCGTGATGGGGACCGGCGCGTGGAGCACCGGATGGGGCTGGGACTTCCAGGAGGCCGAGATCGAGTTCCGTCGCGCGGGCGGCACGCTCACCGGCATGATGGGGGTGACGCACTACGCCGCCATGCTCTACCCCGCCCGCGTGCTGGGCGACCGCGAGCGCTGGCCCGCCATCCGCGACGAGCTGATGCAGTGGATGGACTCGGGGGAGAACGAGGTCTCCTTGATCCCGCAATGGGAGGCGTCGCTGCGATTCGATCAACGTGCGCAGCTCCGGGATGTGCGGACACCGATGCACGTCCTGGCGTTCACCGAGGACGTCCAGGCGCCGCCGCAGGACGGTAAGGAGCTGGCGGAGATGGTTCCCGGCGCCGAGTACCACCTGTTCGAGGGCATGGGTCACGGCTCGTGGTTCGGTCATGCCCACGACGTCCTTAACCCGTTCATCGAGGAACTGATCCGGCGCTATCACGATCGCCCCGCAACGGGGTAGGGCCGAGGAACGGTTACGTCTCGGACGGGCGCTCGCGCGCCCAGCGAACGAAGTGCTCCGTCTCGCCCTCGTTGCCCGCGGCGATGTAGCGGTCCGCGAGCCGCCGCACCTCGTCCCGATCGATGCCGTCGGCCTCGAGCAACGGCGCGGCGTCGTTCGCGAGGAGCCTGGCGCTCTCCACCTCCGTGTCCTTGGGCTGCGGCTCGCCCGGCTCGTCGCTGGCGCCGACCTTGCTCGTGTCGTTCGGCGTGACCTCCATCGGCGGGCCCTACCCGTCCGCCCGCGGTCCTATCCGTCGCCACGGAGGAGCTCGGACGGCAACCGTCGGCCCTGTCCGGCGAGCTCGTCCCAGCGCCGCGGGCCGGCGCGGTCGAGCAGGCCGGGGACCGTCGCCAAGGTGAAGTCGCCGGGATCCGCGGAGGTGAGCTCCGCCGGCACCAGCGGGAACGAGACCGTCGCCTCGGGTCGGATGCGCGGCGAGTACGGCGCCACCAGGGTCGCGCCCGTGCCGTTGCGTGACGGATCCAGCATCACACGGCCGCGCCGGTCGGCCTTGCGGAACGCGTCGGTGATGAGGTCCGGACGACGTGCGGCCACGAGTGCGGTGAGCCGCGAAGCGGCGCGGCGGAGGTCGCTCTGGTCGACGCGTCGCTCGATCGGCGTCACGACGTGCAGCCCCTTGCCGCCGGTGGTCTTCACGCCGTACGCCACGCCGAGGTCGTCGAGGACCTCCAGGACCAGCCCCGCCGCCTCGACGGCCGCCGGGAACTCGCCCTCGGGTGGATCGATGTCGACGACCAGAAGATCGGGCCGCTCGAGCCTGTCCGCCCGCACCGGCGCGGGGTGGAACTCCAGAGCCGCCTGGTTCCCGAGCCACGCGAGCGTCGCCGCGTCGTCGCAGACCACGTAGGCGATGTCGCGCTTGGCACTGGGTGCGGCGACCGTCACGGTGCGGACCCACGAAGGGGCGTAGGTCGGCGCGGCCTTCTGGAAGTACCGCTCCCCGCCCACGCCGTCCGGAGCGCGGACGAGGGTGGTCGGGCGATCGCGGAGCCACGGCAACATGTGCGCCGAGACGGCGCCGAGGTAGTCGACGTACCGGCGCTTCGTGATCTCGAGCGCCGGCCACAGCACCTTGTCGGGACGGGAGACCTCGACGTCCGTCGCGTCTGGCGCGCGGCCTCGTCGCTGCCCGCTCCCAGTGCTCTTGTTCATGACGACCTCCTCATGGACCCAGGATGCGGCAGACTGGGGGTCCGGGCCAGGACCCAGGCCGCAGAGAGGAGCCCACGCTGAGGACGTACCGACTCGAGGACGGTCCCACCCACGTGCCCGACGGGGCGGGAGAGGAGCTTCGGGGTCACTACGAGGCCGACTTCCTCGCGCCGGACGGCACCGTCGTCCACCGGTATCTCACGGATAAGGGCCGCGCCTGGCTGCTGCAACTGGTCGACGGCGGGCGGCGGGAGCTGACGCCCGAGGAGCTGCGCCGCAACACCGTCGGTCCCGACCTCGATGAGCTGGTCGCGAAGATGGAGCACGAATCGGGGGACGGCGCCTGAGCCTGGATCCGCCCGGCCCGCCGTGTCCGCTCGGCCGGCGCGATCACACGCGCTCCAGGACCACCACGGGGATCGTCCGGTCGACCCCGGCCTGGTAGGTGGCGAACATCGGATAGCGCCGCGACTGCTCGGCGTAGAGCGCGTCGCGCTCCTCGCCCTCCGCGATCCTCGCGCGAACCGGGAACCGCTCCGTTCCGATCTCGACCGAGGCGTCCGGGTGTGCTGTGAGGTTGTGGTACCAGTCTGGGTTCGTCGCGGCTCCTCCCTTAGAGGCGAACACGACGAGCCGGTCTCCGTCCCGCAGGTACATGACCGGGTTGATGCGCTCGGCGCCGGTCCGCGCTCCGACCGTGTGCAGGAGCAGGAGCGGCCGACCCTCGAACGTGCCGCCCACCCGTCCCTCGTTCGTCCGGAACTCCTCGATGATCTGGCTGTTTCGATCGGACATATCGCTCCTCGCCGGTCGTGCGGGCTCCGATGCCGTCGATGGATGCAACGCGGGCGCGCGCCGTTCCCTTCCCCCCGCGCCGATCACCGCGAAAGCGGCAACGCCCGTTCGTCCGAGGCACCGAAGAGGTGCGCACGATCGGCCTCCAGTCCGAAGCGGGCTCGGGGCGGTTCCCGGCTTCCGCCCGAGCGGACGCTCGCGGCCCATTACGGCGTGAGCCACGTCGGCATCGGTCGACGAGGCCGAGCTCCTCCGCCTCGCCCCCGGTGCGCCGCTGTTCGAGCTGGAGCGTCTCCGTTTGATGGACGGCATGCCGATCCTGATCGACCGCAGTACGATCGCGCTCGCGCTGGCGCCGACGCTGGAGGACGTCGACTTCTCCACCGCCTCCCTCTACCGGGTGCTCCAGGAGCGCTACGGCATCCGGCCGGCGCGCGCCCGCTTCGCGATCGACGCGATCGCCGCCGACGACCGGCAGGCCTCGCTCCTCGGTCTCTCGGTGGGCGGCCCGCTCCTGCGATGTTCGCAGGCGACGGAGGACGACGGAGGTCGAACGATCGAACGATGCGACATGGTGTATCGCGGTGACAGGTACCGCTTCCGTGCCACGCTGGTCCGGGCCGGGTCGTCCGATCCGGCCGTCCTCCGGGACGGGGCCGGGTACTGGGACTCGGACGCGCCGGTGCCGCGGCGCGCGGTGACGATGGGTCTGTCGTCCCTGCTCGCGGCGCGTCACCTGGTGGTGGTCGCAGCCGGGGAGCACAAGCGAGCCATCGTCGAGCGGACGCTGCGCGGTCCGATCACGCCGACGGTACCCGCGTCCCATCTACGACTGGCCGTCGACGCCACGGTGCTGCTCGATCGCGCCGCCGCCGGTGACGGGGCGCCCGCATGAGGATGAGCCTGCTCGGCACCGGGGTCCGCACGCCGTTCGTCCTGCACGGCCTCGCCGACCGGGAGCACGAGCTGGGGCTCACCGAGGTCGTGCTGCACGACACGGACCCGGCGCGCCTCGACGTCATGGCGACGCTCGGGGCGGACCTGTGCCGGAGCTGGGGCGCCGGGTTCGCCATCCGCTCCGAGCGGCAACTGAGCAAGGCGCTCGCCGGCTCCAGCTTCGTGTTCTCGGCGATCCGGGTGGGGCAGGAGGAGGCGCGAGCGCTCGACGAAGAGGTGCCGTTGAAGTACGGCGTCATCGGGCAGGAGACCACCGGTCCGGGTGGTTTCGCGATGGCGCTGCGCACGATCCCGGCGGTGCTGGAGATCGCGCGGGTGATCGAGCAGGTCGCGCCCGACGCGCTCCTCGTGAACTTTACGAACCCCGTCGGCATCGTGATGCAGGCACTGCATGATCACGCCGCCGTGCGGGCGGTGGGGATCTGCGACGGCCCGGTCTCCATGAAGCGGAGCGTCGCCGAGTTGCTCGGCGTCCCCGGCGACGAGCTGCGCGTCGACTACTTCGGCCTCAACCATTGCGGATGGGTCCACCGAGTGCAGACGGCCGGCCGCGACCGGCTGCCCGAGGTCCTCGACCGCTACGAGGAGCTGCAGAGCCTGGACGAGGCGTGGCGGCTCTTCGATCCGGGCTTCGTGCGTTCGCTCGGCATGCTCCCGATGGAGTATCTGTACTTCTATTACTCCCGTGAGCAGGCCGTCGATCACATCGTGCGATCCGGAAGCACGCGCGGGCGACAGATCGCATCGTTGAACGCCGGGCTGTGGCCGGAGCTGTCCGAGCGGATCGTGGCCGGAGACCTGCACGGCGCGCGCGCGACGTGGGAGCGTGTGATGGATGCCCGCGACGAGACTTACTTCGCGCGTGAGCGCGGGGAGGACGTGCCCGACCGGATCGACGCGTCCCCCGCCGCGATCGCCGAGATGTTCGAGGGCGAGGGGTACGAGGGGATGGCGACCGCCGTGATGCAGGCGGCGGTCCAGCGGCGCAGCTCGTCGTTGATCCTCAACACCGCGAATCGCGGTGCGATCCACGGACTGCGCGACGACGACGTCGTGGAGGTGTCCTGCCTCATGGACGCGCACGGCCCCCAGCCCTTGGCGCAGGGCACGATCCCCGACGCCGCCCGCCTACTGCTGCAGCAGGTGAAGGCCTACGAGCGGCTGACGGTCCGGGCGGCGGTCGAGGGCTCCTACGACGCCGCGCTGGAGGCACTGCTGATGCACCCGCTGGTCGGCTCCTACCCTCTGGCGCGGTCGATCCTCGACGCCTATCTGTCGATGCATGGCGCGTCGCTCGCGCACATCGCGCGCTGATCGGACGCGAAGGACCTCCCTCATCGCGGGGCGTGTCAGTCGACGCGTCGTGTCGGTGGATGCGGTCCCCGAAGTACCTGATCGGTTCGCCGACCGAGGGGGGCTGGCAGTCCTTCGATCACGTCACCCGCCGTGAAGCGCCGCTCGCTTCCGTCGGTGTCGAACACGGTGACGCCGCCGGGCCCGCAGGCGCGCCATCCCCCGTTGTGCCACAACGCCGCGGACCGTTCGTCGATGCCGAGCGGCAGCGCGTCGACGTCCCGCGCACCGTCGAGGACGCTCGGCATCCAGCCCCGCCCGAACGTGTCGAGGTGCGGCACCACCGTTACACGCGGCACCACGCCGAGCGCGGTTCGGTAGCGGCGCCGTACGTCGCCGGGCCTGCGGTCCCGGATCAGGGTCCAAGCGGCGAGGGCCATCGCGCCGGCCGACGATCCCGCCAGCGCGGCCCCGCCGCGCCACGCGCTGAGGACGGCCTCCCACACCGGAGTGCCGGCGAGGGTGGCGGGCACGAGTCCGGGGTCGCCCCCCACCAGATAGAAGAGCCGGCCCTCGGCGGCCCGCGCCGCCACGGCGGGGGAGGTGAGGTCGCGGCGCCGCACCGCCGGTAGCTGCTCCATCGACAGCCCGAGGCCTGCGAACCATGACCGCGCGGCCTCCACCGCCAGCTCCGGTCGCTGCCGCCCCGCGGCCGTGGCCAACACGAACGCCGGTCCGGTGCCGGCGGCCTTCACCAGGCGTAGGTCCTGCTCTTCGTTGCCGGTGTGCAGCTCGTCCCCGCCCACGAGGGCGAGCGGGCCGGCCGCGTGCTCGGGCATCGGGCCAGAGTACCGTCGGCCACGCGCCGACGGTCCCTCCGCCGGGGGACCGCCGTCGACCGGCGGGCCACCGGGGAATCCCCCGAGCGACCCTGGCGGCCCGCATGCGGTGCGGCGCAGGCTGGTCGTGACCAGAGGGGAGCACACATGGTTCGAGTGATCACGGCCGGGGAGACAGCGCGAGTGGTTCTTCGACGGAGCAACTCGAGCTCACGGGATGTCGGTGACGTCGTGGCCGGGGTGCAGCACTGCCGGGATCTCGGCGTCGAGGAGCTCGTCATCTCCCTGCCCGACCTGGAACGGGAGTGGCTCCGCATCCTGGAGGAGGCGCTGGACGAGACGCCCGATCTGATGCGGATCTGGGTGTCCGTCGGTGAGCCGGACCTCGGGCGGCAGGCGTCCGGGGTGGCCGGGCAGCCCGCGTCGCGGTAGCAGCGAGCCGGATATCGGCCGGGGCTGCGGAAGCGGCGCTACTCGAAGGCCTGCTGGATCTGCTCCTCGGTCGACGCCGGGCTGCTGGGATCGGCCGGCCGGGGGCCGTCGACGTCCCCAGCCGGGTCCGGACCCGCGTCCGGGTCCGGGTCCGGGGCGCCCTCGGTCCTGGGATCGGCCTCCGGCGTCTCCACCGGCGCGTCCGGCGGCACCGGTGATTCCTGCGGTCGGTCGTCCTCCTGCTGTTCGGGCTGCTGTTCGGGTCGCTGCTCCATGTGACCTCCCCGTTGATCGCCTCGGTCCTCGTCCCGCATCGTCGTGGAACCGGCTCAGGACGGGGCGGCGCCCTCGTCCCGGAGCTTCTTCGCGAGATCGTGGAGGTTGTCCGCCGCCTGCTCGTTCTCGATGCCGGCGGCGCGCGCGGCCGCCTGCAGTTGGTCGTAGGTGATGTGTGCGTCGTTGCCGTGCTGGTCGTTCGGCTCACCGCATCCGCACGTCATGCACATCCCCGTCTCCCCCTTCGAGTTGTGTCGCTGTCGCGACCGCCGTGCGCCTGTCTGAGCGCATCTCTGCGGCCGGCGGCAGCGCTACCCAGCCAGCTCGGTCGCGAACCACGGCGCGCGCCGTAGCATGCGCGGGTGCAGACGATCGACGACGCCCGGATCCTGAAGGTTCTCCGCGGCGCGCCGCTGATCGACGGTCACAACGACCTGCTCTGGGCGCTCCGAGCGGCGCGCCTGGATGCCGGCACGGAGTGGCGTCCGCCGGATCTGCGCGAGGCCTGCGCCCAGGTCATGACGGACCTCCCGAGGCTCGCGGCCGGCTGCCTGGGCGGCCAGTTCTGGTCCGTGTACGTGCCCTCATCGCTGCCGGGTCACGAGGCGGTGACGGCGACGTTGGAGCAGATCGACGCCCTGTTCGAGCTCGTGCACACGTACCCCGACCGGTTGGAGCTCGCGCGCACCGCCGAGGACGTCGAGCGCATCTCCGCCACCGGCCGTATCGCGTCCATGATCGGCGTCGAGGGCGGTCACTCGATCGGGGCGTCGCTCGGGACGCTCCGGGTGCTGGCACGGCTGGGCGCCGGCTACCTGACGCTCACCCACAACGACGACACGCCGTGGGCGGACTCGGCCACGGGCGAGCATCCGCACGGCGGCCTCACGCGCTTCGGCGAGGAGGTCGTCCGCGAGCTCAATCGGTGCGGTGTGCTCGTGGACTGCAGCCACGTGTCCGACGACGTGATGCGCCAGGCGATCGAGGTGAGCGAGGCGCCGATCCTGTTCTCCCACTCGTCGGCGCGCGCGCTCTGTGACGTGCCGCGCGACGTGCCGGACGACGTGCTCGAGCTCGCGGGGCGTTCGGGGGCCGTGGTCATGGTCACGTTCGTGCCGTCGTTCCTCACAGCTGAGGGCGCCGAGGCGAACGCCGCCGGATGGCGGGAGGCGAGCAGGCTCCGCGCCGAGCTCGGCGATCCCGTCGCCGTGGACGCCGCCATGGAGGAGTGGTTCCGGGCGCATCCGGATCCGCCGGCGACGATCAAGGACGTGGCCGACCACGTGGATCATGTGCGCGAGATCGCCGGGATCGACGCGCTCGGCGTGGGCGGAGACATCGACGGCGCCGATCAGATGCCGGAGGGTCTCGGGGACGTATCGTGCTATCCGGCCCTGTTCGCCGAGCTCGCCGGCCGCGGGTACGGCGACGGGGATCTGCGGAAGATCGCCGGGCGCAACGTGCTTCGGCTGATGCGTGAGGCGGAGGTCGTCGCGTCGACGATGCGGGCCGAGCGCCCGCCCTCCGTCGCCACGATCGAGCAGCTCGACGGCTGAGACCTGTACCACCACCACCGAGCAAGGGAGGCAACGATGAAGGTCGGCATCCTCGGGACGGGCGGCGTGGGGCGCGCGCTGGCGGAGGGCTTCGCGGCGACGGGACACGACGTGGTGATCGGCACTCGCGACGTGGCCGGGTTGCTTGCCCGCATCGAGCCCGATCAGATGGGGCGCCCTCCGTTCTCTGCGTGGAGCTCCGAGCACCCCGAGATGCGCGTGGCGTCCTTCGGGGAGGCCGGCGCCCACGGCGACCTGCTGGTGAACGCCACACTGGGCTCCGGTTCGATCGACGCGCTCCGTGCCGCGGGCGCGGGCGACATTGACGCGCGCATCGTGATCGACGCGTCGAACGCGCTCGACTTCTCCGGCGGGTCGGCGAGTCTGTTCGTAGGCCTCAACGATTCGCTCGCGGAGCGGATCCAGCGCGCGTTCCCCGCCGCCCGCGTCGTCAAGGCCTGGAACACGATGACGGCCGCCCTGATGACGAACCCGGACCTCATCGCGGGCGGCGACCATTCGATCCCGATCTGCGGCGACGACGAGGATGCCAGACGCGAGGTCGCTCGGCTGCTGGAGGAGTTCGGGTGGCGCGACGTCGTGGATCTCGGAGACCTCACGGCGGCGCGGGCCATGGAGGCCTACGTCCTGCTGTGGCTACGGCTGTACTCGACGTTCGACACGCCGATGGTGAACGTCAAGGTGATGCGGTAGTCGCGTCGCGCTCGGCGCGGCTGAGCTCGTATCGCACGCCGCGCCATCGAACGCCGTCGTCGACGCCCTCGAACCGCTCCATGAGGACCAGCCCGGACTTCTCCGCGACGCGGATCGAGGACGCGTTCTCCGCGCTCGCGTAGGCGCGGACGACGTCGACCTCGAGGACGTCGAACGCGTAGTCGATCAGCGCGCGGACCGCCTCGGTGGCGTAGCCGGCGCCCTGGAACTCGGGCGCGATCGTGTACCCGATCTTGATCACGCCGGCGTGCTGGTCGGCCGGGCTGAGCCCCACGTCTCCGATCAGCCTGCCCGTCTCGCGGTCCTCGACCGACAGCTGCACCCAACCGCCCGGATCGCCGCGCGCACCTCCTCGACGCCGGTGTCGCCCCAGCCCTGGTAGCGCCGGACCACCGGATCGCTGCGGTACCCCGAGATCGTCTCGGCGTCCTCGGGCACGGATCGACGGAGGCGCAGTCGCTCGGTGAGCAG